>Ga0209227_1001282_pt1 | contig 19810 bp, 18 predicted proteins | sample YNPBryantNP2012_FD_185815 | JGI IMG/M metagenome (GOLD analysis project Ga0209227, IMG submission 185815) | Anoxygenic and chlorotrophic microbial mat microbial communities from Yellowstone National Park, USA - YNP Bryant NP 2012 (SPAdes)... ...
GCGTTGCTCGCCTGTGGGGCATTGTCGCTGGAACAGGCGTATGAGGCGCTCGACCTCGATACGCTGCTGCTGCTCTTCAGCATGATGACGCTGAACGGGCAACTCTACACTGCTGGCTTTTTTGGCATCGTGGCACAGCGGGTTGTGCGGGTGGCACACTCGCCGCACGGTTTGCTCGCGCTCATTATTGTAGCGTCGGGAACGCTTTCGGCGCTGTTTCTGAACGATACCATCGTGCTGATGCTCACGCCACTGGTGCTCGATACCACCCGCGCTCTGCGACGCAACCCGATCCCCTACCTGATCGGTCTGGCGACAGGCGCGAATGTCGGTTCGACGGCGACGATCACCGGCAACCCGCAGAACATGATCATCGGCAGCGCATCAGGTCTGTCGTACACGACGTTTGTCGCTGCACTCGCACCAACTGCCCTGATCGGGCTGGCGATCTGCTGGCTGGTGATCGTGCTTGTGTATCCGCAGGAGTTCCGGCGCGGACGCTTTGAAACGCCAGAGGTTGGACGTATGCGGGTCTATCGTCCGTTGTTGCGGAAGGTTGCGGTGGTTGTGCCGATCATGCTGGCGCTGATGATCCTGGGGGCGCCGGTGGCGCTGGCTGCATTTCTGGCAGCGGCTGCACTGCTCGCTACACGACGCCTGCGCCCGGATCGGATCTGGAAAACAATCGACTGGCCCCTGCTGGTGTTTTTTGCGGGTCTCTTTGTGGTGACCGGCAGCCTTCAGGTGCAGGGAGTGACTGGTGAACTCTTTGCGGTAGCTGCGCCGCTCATCGGTGAGAGGCTTGTGGTATTCGGCATTGTTACGGCGGTGCTGTCCAACCTGATCAGCAACGTTCCAGCCGTGCTGGTTTTGCAGAGTCTCATTCCGGCGCTGGCGCAACCCGAACGCGGGTGGTTGATGCTGGCGGCGGCTTCGACACTGGCAGGCAACCTGACGCTGCTCGGTTCGGTTGCCAATCTGATCGTCGCCGAACTCGCGGCGCGCTGGGGGGTGCAGTTGACGTTCGGAGCGTATCTGCGCGCCGGTGTGCCGATTACCATCCTGACACTGTTGGTCGCGTTTGTGCTGGTGTGAGTCGTATGCCCGTGAGGGGAAGGCTGGTTGCCACAACAAATTGCACCGGTGCGTTTATGGATTTATACGAGGCGCGGTATCACGAAAATATCGACGATCATCGAGATCATGGTCAAACCGTGGAGCGCGACCGCAGCCCACACATTGCGGGTTTTCAGCGCCAGGTAACCGCCAGCGATGCCGATTGGCAGTCCCATAGCCGCCATCATCGCACGCTCGACCATATCCACCGGGGCGACAGCGAAGTGGTTCAGGGCGTAGGCTGCGGTGGTGAGCAGCACCGCCAGGTGGCGATTGATCCCGGCATCGTGCAAACCCGAAAGGAGTACGCCACGCCACAGGAACTCTTCCGCCAGCACAAGCAGCGGAAAGAAAAAAACCAGGCGCATACCGATCAGGATCTCTTCCATCTGCGCCATCGGCGCACCACCTGAGCGGTAGTACATGTACGTATTGATATTATCGATCACCAGCAGCGCCAGACCGATGCCGCCGCCCCACGCCAGCGCCCGCTTCAACCCGCGCCTTGTGATCCACATGGTATCCCACAGTCTCTCGCGTATCCCCAGCGCCAGAGCAACGCTGAGTGAGCCGATCACATAGAGAAAGAGTGCAGGCCATTCTGCCAGCGGGGTGAAGTGCCCGACAAGCCCGACGAGCCAGACCGATCCGGCCAGCGCGAGACCCGCCATCAGGCGGGTACGCACCGATGACTGTTCTGCCGCAAGGTAAGCATCGCCGCTCAGCATCCGTTCCATAGCGCAATCCTTTCGGGTTGCAGGTGGCAGTCGGAACGTCCGCTATTATACACGGTGCTGGCATTGTGCTTCACCAGATCTGCGCAATGTGCAATGAGTCTCATCTCTCCCCATCCGTCGTCCACACCCGCAGACCCATCCGGCTGAGGTAGATCGGGATAGGCTGAAAGAGCGGACTGAGGCGGCGAATGTCGCGGAGCAGCGCGCGATTGGCGCTGGCGTCAGGTCCGCAGAGGAGGGTCAGCGAGCCGCCTTCGCCGCCAGCGCCGTTGACTTTCCATCCCAGGACGCCGTGCTCGCGGGCAAGCGCGATCACTGCATCGGCATCGGCATTGACGAGCGCGGGATGGAGGGCGCGCTGGGCGTCGGTGTTGTCGATCATCGCCCGACCAAGCGCAACGAAGTCGCCAGCGTAGAGTGCATCGCGAGCGCGGATGGCGCAGCGGCGCAGCGCTTCGAGCCGGGGAGAAGCGTCGCCCTCGCGTTCCAGCGCTGTAATCACCTGCTCATGCACTGCCGACGAACTATGGGTGCGACCGAGGAAGATCAGCGCCAGACGGCGTTCCAGTTCCCACCAGATAGCATCAGGAATGCGTATTTGCGAAACAGTCGCATGCGGATAGTGGAACATTTCGATGAAGTTAATCCCGCCGTATGCCGAGCAGAGTTGATCCTGGATGCCGCTCTGCAACCCCAGGCGTTGCGTCTCGACCCGGTGCGCGGCGTAGGCGATTTCGTGCGGGGTCATCCTGCCGGGGGTCAGTGCATCGAGCGCACCGATCAGCGCAACCGTGACGGCGGCTGATGTGCCGGTCGACGCGCCGGCGGGCACATCAGAGAAGATCGTGATCTCCAGCGCCACATTGTCGGGTAACGGCACTTCGTTGATCGCAGCTTCGAGCAGCGGGTGACGCACGTGTTCGGCGCTGCCCGGCAGAACGACGTAGCGCTCGCCGTAGTTCTCAGCGTGCAGCGTAATCTGATGCTCACGGACGTGGCGCGGAAATACTGCGACCTGCACGTCAACATATGGGTAGACGCCGATGTTGAGAATAGTCCCATGCCTGGCAAACCAGGTGTCGGTCCACCCGCCGAGGTCGCAGATACGGATGGGCGCAATCCCGTTGATGATACGATCAGGCTTTGCGGAAGAGGAAGATGTACTCATGTTTGAAGACATAGAAGCCTCCGACCAGCGCGCGATAGCGCCAGAGTTCTTTCTGACTGCGCTTGCCAGCGGTCTGCTCGAAGTTTTTGACGACAATGCTTTTGAGGGTGAACCCATGGCGCAGCGTTTCCTGCATTCCGAGGAAACCGAGCGGGATCCACTCGCCATCGGCGTATTTGTCGCCAAGCACCAGCGCCAGATAGCGCCCCCTATCGAGAACAGGCGCAACCCGCGCAACAACGTCGCCGAGCATCGCCAGAAACGTCTCGACCGATGGCGCATTCGCCAGGTCGCGCGGATCATCACTGAAGCGGATAATATCGTGGTAGGGCGGATGCAGGATGACAAGTTGCGCAGAACGACGCCCGTACTGCTCCAGGAGCGCCGTCCAGTCGAGGGTTGTGCTGTCGCCGACTTCGAGGGCGCACACAACGCCGTGCCGGTCGGGTTCGTGCATCAGCGTGGCGCGCGTCTGCTCAACCACTGCCGGGTTGAGTTCAACGCCGATGGTGTGGCGTCCAAGGCGACGCCCTTCGATCAGCGTGGTGCCGGAACCGGCAAACGGGTCGATCACCAGGTCGCCGCGACGGGTGTAGCGTCGCATCAACTGATAGGGAATCTGCGGCACAAAGTTGCCCCAGAAGCCGGCGTGGTGCGCGCCGCTTGCGTCGCGTCGGTCGAACAGCCATAAACTGTCGGTCAGAATATCGTCGTACTCTTTCCAGCGGTTGAGGTCGATGTCGTTGATCCGCCCGGTGCGCGTCTCCTGGGCGGCGCGCGCCAATCGATCGAGATAGTAACGGGCGCGTTCGAGGGTGAATGCCGATCCGATCTGATCCAGAGCGTCGCGCAATCGTCGTTTGCTGAAGGTCGTGACATCCGCTTCGCCGACCGGTGTGCGCAGGCTGCTCGACGGATCGGTGATCTGCTGCCAGAGCATGGGGAGCGCGTCGCGCAATGTCGCCACCGACTCGGACTCGCGCAGTCGCGTCAGCGCATCGGTGAAGGACGTGCGCGCCAGGTGGAGCAGATCGTCTGGATCGGCGCTCTCAGCGGGTGGGCGTGTCGGAAGAAGCGGGCGCGCCATGAATATTGACACTCGCCAGACAGAAAACGGTTTCAAAAGCAGTATAGCACGTCGGCAGCGTAAAATGCAAGGGGTTGCATGATTCTTGCCCCAGAATCATGCAACGTTCAACGTTTCAACGTTCAACGTTCAACGTTTCAACCTTCAACCTCCAACCTTCAACCCCCAACCTTCAACCTTCAACCTTCACATAGACAAGGATCCCTTACGAAAATCGGTTGTACCGATCAATACATTGACGAGGACCGGTTTGCCGCGAGCGGCGGATTGCTGTGCCTGTTGCAGAGTCTCCTCTACCAGTTCCGGATCGTCGATGCGGCGCCCGACAGCGCCAAACCCGGCAGCCACCTGATCATAGTCGCTATGCGCCAGCCTGGTTGCAACATCATCGTGCAACAGTTCCACCTGCTCACGGGCGATCTGCGTCCACCCGGCATCATTCCCAACGACAGCGATCACCGGGATGTTGTGACGGGTAAACGTGTCGAACTCAGCGATACTGTAGCCAACGGAGCCATCACCGTAGAGCAGCCAGACATCCGCATCAGGGCGGCAGAGTTTCGCGCCGAGCGCAAATCCTGCGCCGACTCCCAGCGTGCCGAATGGTCCCGGATCGAGCCAGCTCAACGGACGGCGCGGTCGAACGATGTACGACGCCGTCGCCACAAAATCGCCGCCGTCGGCGACAATGATACTGTTGTCGGTCAGTGCGTCGTTGATCATTCGACAGAGGTAGAGCGGATTGACATACGCTGTTTGTTGATTGGACAGGCGGATAATCTCTGCCTCGCGCCCGGCGTCACGCTGACGCAATGTTTCCTGCCATCTCTCCAGGTTGTGGTTGGATGTCGCGTTCGACAGGCGGTGGATGAAATGCGCCGGATCGCCCAGGACGGCAATCTGCGGACGGCGGTTCAGCATCAGATCGGTGCGACTCCGATTAGCGGCGATGATCCTGGTGTGGCGTGGAATATGATTGCCATAGTCAAGGCGAAAGTCGCATGGGACGCCGGCGAGAATGACCAGATCCGCCTCGCGGAGCGCTTCGCGCCGCCGATGACGCATCTGCAACGGATGGTTTGCTCCCAGCAACCCACGCGCCATGCCTGAAAGATAGACCGGTATGCCGGTTGCGGTGATAGCGCGCGCCAGTGCATCGACAGACGCGGGATCAAGGACAGCCTGGCTTCCTGCCAGAAGCAACGGACGCTCTGCCGTCGCCAGGGCGAGACTGGCTGCGTGTATGTCACGCTGGTCTGGTTCGCGTTGTGGCACAGGGCGCGGCTTTACCACCGCTTGTTGCTGAGCGCCGGCGAACAGGTGGTGAACCCATACGCTGCGGGAGACCCAGGCAGCCCATTGCGCCGGGGATCGACCGATGCGCTTGAGACCATACCACTGGCGCACCACCTGCTCATCGTACAGCAGATCGATGGGCAGTTCGACGAACACCGGTCCGGGAACGCCGTCACGAGCGCGGAAGAACGCCTCTTCCAGCGTCGGGATGAGATCACGCACACGGCGCACCGACCGACGCCATTTCGTGAGCGACTTCATCAGCGTCATCTGGTCGATATCCTGGAGTGCGCCGCGCCCACGCAGCGCTGTTGCCGTGGCGCCACCGATCAGCACCAGCGGCGATTGCGCCATCTGTGCATTTTTGATTGCGGTGATGGTATTCGTCACCCCTGGGCCGGCAGTGACCACGGCGACACCGGGAATGCCGGTCAGGCGCGCAACAGCGTCGGCAGCGAAGACGGCGGTCGCCTCGTGGCGAGTGTCGATCACCCGAATGCCACGTTGGTGACAGCCAACCAGAACAGGAGCGATATGCCCGCCGGTCAACGTAAAGACGAAGCGCACGCCATGCGCCTGGAGCGCCTGAGCCACCAGATCTCCGCCATGCATACGGTCACCTGCGACTGCACATAGAATGCACAAACTCTGCCGTAACTGACCATAGTATACTGCATGTCACACCGCGTCATACGTGTGGTGGAGCGGCAGCACATAACGACAACAAGAGGCAGGAGGAATTCCATGACAGCGCAGTCGTCAACCGAAACCATCACTGTCGATGGAGGCGCTATGGTCGAGCAACTCCGACGACGCATCACCGGGAGCAATGTGCAACGAGTCGTAGTCAAGCAGGGGCTTCAGCCCATCGCAGCCTTTCCGGCGATTGGCGGCATGCTTTCGGCAGCGGTCCAGTCCGCCATCGGCGCGCTGGCGGTTGCACTTGCCGATTGCACAATCGAGATCGAGCGGGTGGCGTCGGAAGAGACCACACGCGACTCCGAACTTGATATGACCGGTATCCGCTGGATTGGCGTTGCACCGGTTCCTGAAGGCGTCCACTGAGCCGGATGCACGTCCTCCCTGTCGGGTAGAGCGTCTGTCCGAGCACCCCTTGTGGGCTGCAAGACCCGTAGTGCGTTTCGATGGTTCGACGGGCGCGTATCCCGGCAGTATCTATACCCAGGGGACATCCTATGGATGTCCCCTGGAGTGTTTTCCGGTAAAACCCGCACCCACGATATTCCCCTTTGCCGTGTGATATCAAATCTGGCTGCGAGGCTCATGGAGATTGAGCATTTATAGCAGTTCTCAGATACGTTGACCCTTGTCCGGGTCTGCCGTGTCGCGCGAGACGCCCGCTGCTGGCGGAGTGTAGACCGAAATTCATTTCGGTCGCCGCGTGGGGAGCGCTACTCCGAAGATGAGTTCCATTCGCTGCATACGGGCGCAACGTCCGCGCACCCGGCATGCACGTGGTTCAATAATGCTGCATGTCGCTATCGTCAGTCCCGTTTGGGTTTCCAGGACTGATCCGGAAACCAACCCGCCTGCAGGTCTCGCCTTCTCGTGTGACGTCCGGAAGCGATTATCTCTGCCAAAACCCTGAACTGGTCGCCAGAATGCTCCCCCTGCAAGGGTCATCCGTCTGCTCCTGCGCATGTCTGGCAGATGACATCGGCGCGTTTGACCAGCGTGCTGGATACGCACTCTTGAGCCATGCATCCGAATCTCTCGTCCATGGATGTGACCCTGATACGGAGAGTTGTCAATTCTCCTTTGTTTTCTGGCGGAACATTGTTAATATGGGTACGAAACATTGGATTCATCTCCGCCCTTCCTGTGGTTCTGGCGTGAGGCGCGCAGGCGTCGTTGAGAAAGAGTGTGGCAGTGCTATGCATGCAGTTGTTGCAATCAAACAGGTTCCTGATACCTCAAATGTGCGAATCGACCCCGAAACGGGCACCCTGATCCGTGAGGGCGTTCCTGCGATTGTCAATCCCTACGATCTTCACGCGGTCGAGGCGGCGGTGCAGCTCAAAGAGCGGGTTGGCGGCGGGCAGGTGACGGTGATCACGATGGGTCCGCCGAAGGCTGCCGAGGCGCTGATCGAGTGTATCGAGCAGGGGGCAGATCGCGCAATCCTGATCAGTGATCGCAAGTTTGGCGGCGCCGATACCCTGGCAACATCGTATGTTCTGGCGCGCGCCATTGAAACGATCAATGCTGAACTGCCGGTGGACATCATTCTGTTTGGCAAGCAGGCAATCGATGGCGATACGGCGCAGGTCGGTCCTGGCGTGGCAACCCGGTTGAACATTCCGTTGATCACCTATGCGATTGCCATCGAGGAGTTCGATCTGGAATCTCGTACCGCAATCGTGCATCGTCGGATCGAGCAGGGGGTCGAAGTGTTGCAAACCAGCCTCCCTGTTCTGCTCACCGTCGAGAAAGAGATTGCGCCGGTGCGACACGCGCCGCTCCCGCGTCTGATCGCTGCCGCTCGCTATCAGCCCGAGGTGTGGAGTGCGACAGCGCCGGTCGTCTTCGATCCGCAGCAGATCGGTTTGAAAGGTTCACCCACCGTGGTTGGCAAAGCGTTTACCCCGGAGCCGCGCTCTGGCGGTGAGGTAATCTCGGTGACCGATCTTGGTCTGGATGCAGTGGTAGCGCGTGCACTGGCGGTGATTGAGCAGGCGCATGTGCGGAACCTGCAACCTGGAACGGGGGTAGTGTCATGAATGCAGAACAGCCAGTTGTTCCGCGCATCTGGGTGTTCGTCGAGCAACAGGAGCATCAGGTGCATCCGGTTTCATGGGAGTTGCTCGGCGCTGCAAAGCGGTTATCGGCGGATCTGCCGGGCAGCGTGGTCGAAGCAGTGCTGCCGGGGCATCAGATCGCGGATCTGGCGCCGCAGGCGTTTCACTACGGCGCAGCGCGCGTCTATGTGATCGACAGTCCAGTGCTGGAGATCTACCGCAACCTGCCATATGCCATGGCGGTGAGTCACCTGGTGATGCAGTATCGCCCGGAGATCTTCCTTATTGGAGCGACAACGCTCGGACGCGACCTCGCCGGTTCGATTGCCACACGCGTCGGTACCGGTCTGACCGCCGATTGCACCGAACTGGCAATCGACCCGGCGCAACATATCCTGGCAGCCACCCGTCCAACGTTCGGCGGCAACCTGATGGCGACAATCCTTTGCCGCCGCCACCGACCGCAGATGGCAACGGTTCGTCCGCGGGTGCTGCCAATGCCCGACCCGATACCGGATGCGACCGGCGAGGTGATCACCGTTCCCTTCGATCTGCGCGAAGAGGATGTGCCGGTCAAGCGGCTGCGCTTGATCCGCGCCGAAGAACAACCCAACATCGAGTACGCCGATGTTCTTGTCGCTGGCGGGCGGGGTGTCGGCGGACCGGAAGGATTCGCGTTGCTGGAGGAACTGGCAGACGCACTTGGCGGTATGGTTGCCGCCAGTCGCCCGGTGGTCGATGCCGGATGGATGGATGCCGGTCGGCAGGTCGGGCAGACGGGCAAGACGGTGCGACCCAAACTGTACATTGCGGCAGGTATCTCCGGCGCCGTCCAGCATCGAGTCGGCATGAGCGGCGCCGATGTCATTCTGGCGATCAACACCGATCCAAACGCGCCGATCTTCCAGATCGCCACACTGGGGATCGTCGGTGATCTGTACGACGTGATTCCCGCGTTGATACGTCAGGTGAAAGGACATGCGCAAGATGGGCAGGCTCACCTTTGATGCAATTGTCGTCGGCGCCGGACCGGCGGGTGTTGCGGCGGCGCTGACGATGGCGCGCGGCGGGTTGAAGGTGATCATCATCGAACGCGGGCGATTTGCCGGCGCCAAGAACCTTTTCGGCGGCGTCTTCTACACCCACGCCCTGGCGGATGTTCTGCCGGATTACTGGGAACGCAAGCCGCCGTTCGAGCGCCCGGTCACCGAGCAGGGATACTGGATGCTCTCGCCGGATAGTGTGATCCGGGTGATGCACAAGAGCGAACGCTACCGGAAAGAACCGGCTGATGCCTACACCGTCCTGCGCGCGCGTTTTGATCCCTGGTTTGCCGAACAGGCGGTGAAGGCAGGTGCGCTGCTCATCACGCGCACAACTGTCACCCGGTTGTTGAAAGACGAGCGGGAGCGGGTCATCGGCGTCGATACCGACCGTCCTGAAGGAAGCGTCTATGCACCGGTCGTGATCATCGCCGAAGGGGTCAACAATCTGCTGACGCGACAGGCGGGATTGATCGCGTCGGATCTGCCGCCGACGCATGTTGCGCTGGCAGTGAAGGAATACATCAACCTGCCGGCAAAAGAACTTCAAGCGCGCTTCGGGTTGAGCGGTCCGCACGAGGGGGTGGCGATCGATGTGTTCGGCGATGTCACCCTGGGGCTGCCGGGAACCGGTTTTATCTACACCGATCAATCCGGCATTTCGATTGGGGTTGGCATGCTGCTCGATGAATTCATCACGCACCGCTTGCGCCCCTACCAGGTCCTGGAGCGCTTCAAGAATCACCCGGTCATTCGCCCCTATCTGGAAGGGGGAGAGGTGCGCGAATATGGAGCGCACCTGATCCCGGAGATGGGGTACGACCGTATGCCAAAACTGGCAGGTGACGGCGTGATGGTGGCGGGTGATGCTGCCGGGATGGTCGATGCGCTGCACCGCGAAGGGACGAATCTGGCGATCACGGCTGGCAGAGCAGCCGGTGAAACTACACTGGCTGCGCATCAGCAGGGCGATTTCTCGGCGGCTTTCCTGAACCGGTACCGGCGCACGCTGGAAGACAGTTTCGTGTTGAAGGACATGAAGCAGTATCGGCGCATGACCGATTTTCTCGAAAGTTCGCCGCAGTTCATGGGCACCTACGTCAATCTGCTCAATGAGGCGGCGCTGCGCTATTTTACGGCTCATGGCATTCCCAAACGGGAAATGGAGCACGACATTCTCAAGATGGTTCGTGAACGCCGCTCGTTCACCGGCGTCGCGTGGGATATGCTGAAATTGATGCGTGCAATGAGAGGTTAGCAATGAGCAACAATCATCACATGACGGCGCCGGTCGCCGAAGTCAGCCTGCCGCACGTCAATCTTGACGATCTGATCGTTTGCCTGAAATACTATGTGGACGAAGAGGTCGCCCACATTCGCATCAAAGATCAGGCGATCTGCACGACATGCGATCCGAAGCCCTGCCTGGCGTTCTGTCCGGCGCATGTCTTCGAGACGGATCGCCAGGGGCGGGTGATGGTCAGTTATCAGGCGTGTGTTGAGTGCGGCAGTTGCCGGATTGCCTGCCCGTTCCGCAATGTGGACTGGCGCCTGCCGCGTGGCGGGTATGGCGTGGCGTATAAGTACGGATGAGGGGTGGCAGGCAGAACAAGGGAGAACGAGATCGAATCGTTTGAAACCTCGTCTCGCTTCCTGTTGCCGCAGGCGATAACCAACCGGCACAGGTGGGTGACGGCGCTGCCTTCGCCCACCCGTGTGGCTTGCCTTCTACGCTGCTCCCTTTTGTCTATGCATCGACATCTCTGTCAGCCCGGTCGCATTGTTTCTGATCACGCGATCATTCTGGTTCGCCCGCATATCCGACAGCAACCGATGGGAATTGTTTGCTGCCCGCCTTTATCCTCATGGTCGATATTGGACTGGTCATCTGAAAAGCGTTGCGGTGCTTTCTCCTGTCCTGTGGGGGGGGCTTCGCGGGTTCGGGAAGGTGTTCCGCATGCGTTTCCGGGTGTGGTCTAGAGCCGTACTTTGTCCTGTCCTTTTGAAGTTCAGCAGAATAAGCAAGATTGACAGACAGTCAAGTTTAGGCTATATAGTCCCTGTAAAATGATCCGAGAGTCCTGAGGATGTCAGGTGGTTTGGGAGTAAACTCAGGTCAGAACACGATAAATAGTCCGGTAGTAAAAGCAATGCAAGACATACGAACACACATCAGGGAGGTCATTATCGGGGAAGCGGAGCAGGCAGGGTATCGGGTGCTTCGCATCCTGATCTTTGGTAGCCGCGCCCGTGGTGATGAGCGTCCCGACAGCGACTGGGACTTTTTCGTGGTGGTTGATGCAGACCGCCCTTTCTCTGATCGGGAAGATGTAGCGTCTCGTATCTGCTGGAAACTGGCAGAGCAGGGAATCTATGCTGATGTATTCATCCAGTCAGTGAAGGCGGTTGATCTGCGTGAGAACGACACTGGCCTCCTCACCTACTAAGCGCTTAAGGAGGGGGTGCCCCTATGAACGATGAAACCGTCTGACCGCCTTTTCTGGAGGGAAAACTTTACCGGACCACTGGCAGCAATTTTCTCAGGCACGCTCTCAATCAAGGCGCTGTGGTCGGAATGGAAGCGCCTCCTACCGTCGCTGCGTCGGGTTTTGTCCCAGCAGCGCAGCGATCTCCTCAGCCAGGCGTCGCAGACGTACCGGTTTGCTCAGATACACATCGGCGCCCGCTTCCAGACTGCGTTCGCGATCGCCCGGCATCGCCAGCGCGGTAAGCGCAATGATCGGCGGTGTGCTGGCTGCGACGCCGGTACGCAACCGTCGAATGACGTCCAATCCATCCAGAGCGCGCAATCGCAGATCGACAATCGCAATGTCTGGCGGTTCGTGATGTGCCAGCGCCAGCCCCTCTTCACCCGAAACAACGTGCGTGACGCGATAGCCGCAACGCTGGAGATAATCACCGATCACCGCGCTTCCCTGCCCATCGTCATCGATCAACAGGATATGATCATTGCCGTGTGACTGTGGGAGTGGTTCTTCGTCCAACTCAGAACGGGAGGTTTCATCAGCGTTGAGCGACTCCGTGCGCCACATCTGATGGTGACGAGTCCACGGCAGCGTGATAGTAAAGCGGCTACCTTTCCCCGGTTCGCTGACGAGAGTGATGCCGCCGCCATGAAGTTCCGCCAGGCGCGCAACGATGACCAGCCCCAGTCCACTCCCCGCCTGATCGCGCTGATACACATTGTCGATCTGTGAAAATGGTTGAAACAGGCGCGACATATCTTCAGCCGCGATACCAATGCCGGTGTCCCATACGCTGATCCGCACCACCTCGTTGTCTGGGTCGCCTTCGAGATCGATGCCGATCTGTCCTTCGGGCGGGGTAAACTTGACGGCGTTCGAGAGCAGATTGATCAACGCCTGGCGCAGTCGGCGCTCGTCACCGTAGATTCCTTCGACGCGCGGATCCAGGTTGATGTGAATCTTCTGGTTTTTGCGGTTCACCAGTTCCCTGACCATACGCACACTGGCCCGGCAGAGATCGTGTGCCATAATCATCCGTGGCGCCAGGTCGAACCGTCCTGCTTCGATCTTTGCAAGGTCGAGCAGGTCGTTAATCACTGCCAGCAGATGTCGACCGCTCTCCTCGATGCGGCTTACCATTTCTCTCTGCTCGTCGGTCAGCGGTCCGACAATCCCGGTTCGTAACAGTTCCGCCAGACCAAGGATCGCAGAGAGCGGGGTACGCACCTCGTGACTGATGCCGGCGAGGAATTCGTCCTTCTGGCGATGGGCGCGGCGCAGTTCGGCGTTGATGCGCGCCAGTTCGATATTCTGCCGGTTCAGGCGTTCCTGCAACAGGCGCAGTTCATTGCGCTGCTGGACGTGCATCTGCTCAATGGTGCTCTGATCGGTGACATCGGTGATTGCCTGCACGAGACCTTGAACGCGACCGGTTGCGTCGAGGTAGGGGAGTGTTAGCAGCGTCAGGTAGCGGGTGCTTCCATCAGCGTTATCACGGTTGATATGGGGCAGATGCAACCGCTGGACATGCCCCGCCATAATGTCGTGCAGCATGCTTTCGTTGCCGATCAGTTCAGGAAACAGATCGAGAAGCGCATCGCCGATCTGCGGTGGATGGTCGCCAAAAAGCGCTAAATATCCACCCATCGATTGCACACGCAGCGAGCGATCGGTAATCAGATACGCGCAGTGATGTTCGGCGCTGAGTTGATTGAGCATGCGTTGACTGTCTTCCATAGATGGCATATGTGGTTATGGTGTGACTGTCGGTGTTATGAGTTCAGGCGGCGCCGGTTTGAGCAGGCTAACCCAGCGCGCTGGCACCCATCCGATCAGTTCGACCTGCGGACTCTCCGGCAATGCCACACGCACCCGGTACCAGTCGCTCCACTGCGCCAGCACTTCGACCGGTGCGCCAAGCGGCGCAACAATGCGTGTGCGCGTGCTGGCTTCATCGGGTGTGCTGTACAGGAATACATTTCCAATCATCACGCCGTTGAACGGTGAAGGCGTGGATGTGGGTGTGCTGGTCGATGTGGGTGTGCTGGTCGATGTGGGTGTGCTGGTCGATGTGGGTGTACTGGTGGGTGTGGGCGTACTGGTCGATGTGGGTGTACTGGTGGGCGACGGGGTGGCCGTAGCGGGTGGAACTGCCAACGGCGCTGCCAGCGTTGCCAGACGTGCTTCGACATTCCACATCCAGGCGCCGCAGAGCAGCAATGGCAGGAATGCAATGATGCCAAGCGCAATGACAATCGCGCGTTGGGACGCCGACATGCGACGCGGCGCCTGGTCGTGCTGCTGGGGAACCAGCGTGTTTCGCAGTATCTGGCGCGCTTCCTGGATCAGTTTCGTATCGCTGCCATCGAACATGCGGATGCGGTCGTAGCGATGTTCGTGGACAGCGAAAAGCGTTTCGCGGAGACGCTTGCGAAAATCCGACGGCTCAACGCCGCTGATGACGACTGCCAGATAGGCAGCGCTGCCGCTCTCGATCAGAATCTGGCGCGACTCATAGGCAATCGCGCCAAGTTTGCCGCTCTCTTCGCGCCCGAACGCCTCTTGCGCGAAATCGCGGATGGCGGTAAGCATACCGCTGACCACATCACGATCAGGGCGCTCCGATCCGGCGGAATAGTGGCAGATCAGCAACCCTGTTTCACGCTGGATCAGGAAGATTTCGTGAATGGTGAACGGCAAGATGTCGCGGATCGCATACTCGACGTGTGAAATCCCCTGCATACGCGCCTGCCAGTAGCGCGGGTTCAGCAGAAGGGATGTGCGCTGGCGGAGGCGCTGATCGATCGACTCCGCCAGGTTACGCACTGCCTCGCTGACGGCGCGTGCGATCATCTGCCCGACGACCGGATAGAGGGCGTCAATGACATCCTCGCGCGCCTGGTAGACCTGGTGGCGGATGGCTTCACTGATGGCAGGCGCAATCGCGCGTGCAATCTCGTCGGGCGACTGGTTGATCTGTTCAGCCAGAATATCGGCGATCACCGGACTGATCCGGTCGACCAGCGCTTCCGGCTTGAGCAGAACCCGGCGTAACTCTTCGAGTTGCCGGCTCGTTTCGGGCGCTTTGACCATGTCTAAAAAAGGCGCGCAGCGGAGATGCGCTTCTCCCGACTACTCCTTCACGGCATGCAAGCCTTCGAGCATGTCGGTAACGGTGCTGCCGGTTTCGAGGCGCGCGGCAAGTTCAATGAGCATACTGGCGAGCGCTTTGCGATCGGTCTTCTGGTAGTCGAGGCGTTCGGCGATGCGGCGCAGTTCGGCGCGCAGTTCATCTTCGGTGTGACGGATTTCACGACGCGTCGCCTGCACCCGCTGCTCGATCTGGTCGCGCACGTCGATCATTCCTGCCCGCACTGAGCGCAGTTCCGCCTCCTGGCTTGTATAGGATTTGCGCAGGTCGCCGAGGGTTTCACCGGTCATTTTGATCGAATCGTCGTGCTGGCGCACCTGGGTCGCAATCTGTTGCAGCAGCGTCTCACGGCTCCGCTGGCGGTCGCTTTCGCGGCGCAGGTCATCGGCGAGTTTACGAGTGTCGAGTTCGAGCGTCTCCAGGCGTCGCGCCATCGTCTTTTCCAGATCGGCGAGTCGCTCGCGTGTGTCGTCCACATCGCTGGCGATGCGTTGCACCTCACGGCGCAGATCGGCAAAGCGGCGCTCGTACTCCTCAATCTGCGCTCCGAACAGGATCTCACGCAAGCGATCAACCTCGGCGTGGCGCAGCCGCTGACGCAATGGGTCAGGACCGAGAATAATCTCGCGTACACGCTCGAGTTCTTCTGGAATCTCAGGTTCAGTGGACTGGAAGTTGCTGTTAGAGTTCGCCGGAAGGGAGTCGTTCTGATTCATACAACCCTCTCTTTTCCGATAATCGAATGGCCAAGCGCAGTGAAAGCCTCTTCGACCCCTTCACCGGTTTTGGCGCTTGTAAAGAAGAGAGGTGCATCGATTGTCGCTGCGATGAATGCAATCTCTGCATCCGAAACGGCGCGTTCACTGCCACGATCGATCTTGTTTGCCATAATAACCAGCGGCACGCCAGGGTTGACCTGAAGAAATTCCTGTGCGTATCGCTCCAGCGCCGCCGCCGTATCGCTGCGCGTCAGATCACACACCAGCGCAGCGCCACGCGCCCCCCGATAATAAGACTGCACAATGGTGGTGAAAGGTTCGCTTCCCGCAGTATCCCAGATGAGCATGGTCAGTGTGGTTGGAGGGGTATCTGCTATCTGCACCACCCGGCGACTGACGCGCACGCCGATGGTGCTCAGGTAGGTGTCGCTGAAGCGGCTTTCGGTAAAGCGGCGAATGAGACTGGTCTTGCCGACGGCAAAGTCTCCTATCAGGCAAATTTTCGTGCTATAGTTCATCGGTAATCCGCAGTCATTTGCAGATGGTCAACTCTAGGGCTTAACTTGTCTCAAGCGTAACCGTCAGGGTTGATAAACACGGACGTGGAGAAGCGTCCACGTCTGTGCCCGCAGTCATCTCTTTTGCCTGGCATGCCTGCTTTCTGTCTATTATAATACAGGCAGATCGTAGCAGAATGATCGTTATGTTTGCGGTTCGTGTACATCTTCGCAAACTTCGTATGGTGGCATTGCACCTGGGGCAACCCTACGATACCCGACTGTCACCCCATCCGCCGGGCGACGGTCAGCATGACCTCGCTGTTGGTCACAAAGGGGTCAAGGTCATACGATCCGTACACGATTTCAACCGTAAAACCGGCGCGTTCCAGCAGGTGTTCGAGTTCGTAGCGGTAGAACCAGCGGAGCGTCATGGTGTGCAGGGTGCGTCGCACGCCACCCTCGTCCTCAATCTCGTCGTACACGAAGGTCACGTGGTTGAGTTGCTGTGCCATATCCGCCCGCTGCGCAACGAATTTACAGACGCGGACGCCATCTTCCAGGCGGAACGTGCGATCCAGCGTCAGTTCGCCGTCGCAACCGGCGAGATTGCGCGCATGCGGGTTGAACACGTCGATTGCCAGTAACCCGTCGGGATTGAGCGCTTCGTGAATACGGGCAAGCGCAGCCAGTTGATCGTCGATCGTGGTCAGGTGCATGAAACTGTTCAACGCCACAATTGCCAGATTGTAATGACCGGGAGGAAGGTCGGATCGCACATCGCCGTGATGGAGGGTGACCCGCGCTGCAACGCCGGCAGCGGCAACGCGCTCGTGCGCCCGCGCGATCATTGCCGCCGATGAGTCGATGCCGGTCACACGGATGCTACTCTGTGCCAGCGGGACGACCAATCGCCCGCTGCCGCACATGACATCGATCACGCGCCCACCGGTACGGCGCGCCAGTTCGCGGTAGAAGGGGAGATCATCGGCAAAACCGCTGTGATCGGCGTCGTAAAAGCGAGCAATGGCGTCGTAGTCGCTCATGGCGCTATGGTATGACGCTGAAGATATAGAGCGCCATCCCGCCCAGAAGGATCAGCCCGATAACACCGACGGCAACCCCCAACGGACTGATGACCGGGTCGAACCGTGGCGCTGGCGGAAGCATGGATTGATCAGGCAGCGACATACGACGCGCCTGTGTCTGGATCCATTCCATATCGGGCGCCGAGGATGGGAATGGTGAGCGTACCGACTGTGGCTGGTAGGGTGTGTCGCGGTACGTTGATGGTTGATAGGACGATGGGAACGGCGAGCGCACCGACTGCGGCAGACTCCGATCATCGTCGTAGGTCGGGGGTTGGTAGGACGAAGGGAATGGTGAACGCGCCGATTGGGGTCGGGATGTTGAGCGATCAGCGGTAGGGAGGCTATCGCCTCGGCGGGTGATTCCACGAATGACCGATATCAGCGCCCCCAGGATGACCAGCCCCAGAATGATGAATGGCAACAGCCCCGGAGGAATGCGCATCGTGCCGCCGAGCGCGTTTTGCAGCGTGTTCAGCAACGGGCCGCCAGCGATCACCGCGAAGAAGATCAGCCAGCTGATGATCGATCCCCAATTGATCCCTGGTTGTCGCCTTTGTTCTTCCATATATCTGTATTGTACACCACCCTGGAGATTGCTGCGCACTATTTCTGCGCCATGCGCTGGTGATCTCATGGATGAAGCGGGATGTCCTGAGACCAGCAACAGATGGAGATTGAGAATTTATAGCAGTTCTCACAAAGGTTGAACCTGATGGACAAGGTTGAACGCTCCTGGGAATTGCGCGCCCCCCGCAGTGACCGAAATAAATTTCGGTCTACATTTCGGTCTACACTCCGCTGAACGCGGGCGTCTCGCGCGACACGGCAGACCCGGACAGGGGTCAACGTATCTGAGAACCACAGAGATTGAACCAATTAGACAGGGTTGAACACTCCCAGAATCGCGCGACCAACACGGTGACCGCAATGAATTTCGGTCTACGCTCTGCCGGAAACGGGCGCCTCGCACGACACGGCAGACCCGGACAGGGGTCAACGTATCTGAGAACTGCTATTAATCCGGTATGCGCCTTCAACGCCCGACGTTCCACTGCAATGCGCCGCGATCATCGTGCTGCACGACCAGGAGCAGCCCTTCGCGCAATGAAACGAAGCCGGGCGGATCGATCAAGATGTTGCTGACGCCACGGGCGCGTTCAAAGTGCAGTGTTGCATCGTCGAGTGCGTAGAACAAACCACGCGTTGTGACTCCGCGCACGGTTGGCGTCAGTGGCAGGAGCGAGAGGGTGTCGCCGGGGGAACCGTCGAGCGTCGCCTGATCGCGCACCAGGAAGAGGCGTTGCCGCTCGTCGATCAGGCGCACCTGTCGCCCATGCAGTTCTGGCATTGCCAGCATGGCGACATTGGCGAAGGTATGGTCCCAGCGCCCGCCAAGGGCGCCGAGAATGTCGATCCGCTCTGCACCGATGGCAGCGGCGTGCAGCAACGCCAGTTCCAGGTCGGTTTCGTCCTTTTCGCGCGGGAAGCGGCGCAGTTCGACGCCATCCGCCGCCAGCGCCGCCAGTCGCGCATCGTCGAGCGAGTCGAGATCGCCGATCACCAGCGATGGGCGAAGGTGCGCTTCCACCAGCGCATTTGCACCGCCATCGGCGGCAATCACCACATCGGCGTCGGTGATCAGCGAACGGTAGGGGTCGAGCGATAATGACGGAGCATTGGCGACAATCACCACATACATGGCTTTCCTATGCGACGCCAACAATCCGATTGCGCAGGATGCCGATCGAATCGATCTCTGCTTCCATCACATCGCCAGGGCGCATGTACTCCGGCGGTGTGCGACCGAGTCCGACACCGGCCGGGGTGCCGGTTGCAATGATCATGCCCGGTTCCAGCGGCATGCCGAGTGACAGATGCTCGATAATCGCCGGAATATCGAAAATCAGGTCGCCCGTGTGAGAGTCCTGGCGCGTCTCTCCGTTCAACCGCAGTCGTATGCCGAGTCCCGCAGGGTTGGGAATCTCATCGGTTGTCACGATGCACGGTCCCATCGGGCAGGCGCGATAGAGACTCTTGCCTTTGAAGAACTGCTGGTGCCGGCTTTGCAGATCACGCGCCGAAATGTCGTTGACGATCGTGTATCCGAAGACGTACTCCATTGCCTCATCGCGCGGGACATTCATCCCGGCTTTGCCGATGATGAGTGCCAGTTCGACTTCGTAGTCCAGTTCGTTTGTCACCTTCGGATCGAGCGGAATATCGTCGTCTGGTCCGCACACGGTATGCGCCGCTTTGGTGAAGAAAACCGGGTACTCCGGCATTTTTGGCTCTCGCCCGCGTGCGCGGTACGACTCGATGGTGTGCGCGACATAGTTCATGCCCAGGCAGATGACATTCTGCCGCGGACGCGGGATGGGAGCAAGGAGGGTGACAGCGCTCAGCGACACGCCTGCGCCGCGTTCCACCGTCGCGCGTGCGGCTTCCAATCCGGCAGAACCGGCGTCGATCAGGCTCAGCATATCGGGTGCTACATCGGTAAGCGACACGACCTCGTCGCCGCGCAACGCACCCAGGTGAACTCCCTCGCTGTCGCGGTAAGTCACCAGACGCATTGTTATCTCCTCAAAAGCATGACAGGCGGATACGGTATCCTGTATAGTACCACAGAATAGAGGTGAGGGGCGACGTAGGGGCGCAGC
>Ga0209227_1001284_pt1 | contig 19778 bp, 20 predicted proteins | sample YNPBryantNP2012_FD_185815 | JGI IMG/M metagenome (GOLD analysis project Ga0209227, IMG submission 185815) | Anoxygenic and chlorotrophic microbial mat microbial communities from Yellowstone National Park, USA - YNP Bryant NP 2012 (SPAdes)... ...
CTGCGGGAAGAATGGCACCGGCGTCTGGCCCAGGCGCGGACGTCGGCGTTGACGCTGCGACTTGTGGATATACTTTTTACCAGTCCGATTCTGACTATCTCGCAAGCCCAGCGGCTGCTCAAGGTAGGCTCATATCACAGCGCCAGAAAGAACGTGGAGAAATTGGTGAGCGCGGGCATTCTACAGCCAGAAGGCGATGCGACCTACGGTAAAACCTATTGGTTTGTCAGCTGTAATTTTGTTTTGCCCTCCAGCATCCATGAGCAGGATTTAGGCAGTCAATCCACCATATCTGGTTACTTGCAAGGCAGGGATGCTCATATATGGCGGTATCGTAGCTATGGGTGCCGGAGCCTGAACTCACAAAAACAGACTTGACAAACCACTATATTGCCGCCGAGATTTTGCGCATCGTCCACGATCGTACCTGAAGCGCAAGGGGCGATTTGCACTTTTTGGCCGAAAAGTGCAAATCTAAGAACGGAAATTGCACTATAGTATAAATCCGGTTCACCCAGGAGGCTTTTATGCCCAACCTTTCCGAACACCGGAGAGCCGCCCGGCCAATCCCGACGGCTCACGTGACACGAAACCGGTCTACATTGACCCGCTGAACCGGGGTATGTATGATTGATCCCCACCTGGACGACTGGTGGTCGCGTAAACGGTTGACCCGCCTGCGCTACCGGGATTCATCCCTGAGCGGCGCAGGGGTCTCCTTGCGGGTCATCCTGCCCGCGCTGACCGCATTGGACCTGATCTGGTACTCGACGGTGTACGGAGAACACGACGACAACCTCTTGCTGCTGGGCTGCGATAGCAATACGACCTCTTTGTTCGAGCGCGTCGAGTACAAAGAGACATCACCGGTCCAGGCCGTTTGTCGGGATACCTTCCCCAACGAGTACGTGTTGACAGACAACATCCGCTCTGCCCTGGGGATCCGATTCGAGGGAAATGACTGCATCATAGACCGGGCAGACAGCATCGCCTGTCAGGTGTACGTCCACGACAACTGCTTCTTCTACGTCAGGCCCGTGGACAAAGCCATGCCCTGCAAACTGCTCAATTGCGTTCTGGAGCAACACAGTTTTTACCTGGGGCAGGAGATTGACTGGTCGGGCGTCCTTCCCGATCTTGTGCGAAAACTGTTGGCGTTGGGTGAACTCGAAATGCAGAGCGATCCCAGGGGCCCATATTTGTGGATACCGCAACTGGAAAAGAGACGCCATCCTTTCTGGAAGGCGTTCAGACCGGGCACGGTCCTGATTGAAAACGGGAAGGCCCGCTTCAGGGAGGTTGTATAGATGCAACAGACACAAACCGTCCTGCCGCGCTGGCGCGGATTCAATCTGCTGGAGATGTTTACCTCCAGGAGCGATGGTAATTTTCAGGAAGATGACTTTCGCTGGATGGCCGAATGGGGCTTTGATTTTGCCCGCATCCCGATGTGCTATCTCCTGTGGATCGAGGACGGCGATGTGTTCAAGATCCACGAGCCGATGCTGGAGAAGGTGGATCGCGTCGTCCAACTCGGCCAACGTTACGGCATTCACATCTGTCTGAACTTTCACCGCGCGCCGGGGTACTCGGTCAACCGCGAGCGGACGGAGCCGTTCGACCTCTGGAAGGACGCCGAGGCGCTGGAGGCATTCTGTTTCCATTGGGCGCTCTTCGCCAGGCGGTATCGGGGCATCCCCTCGACGCAACTCAGTTTCAACCTGGTGAACGAGCCGGCACACGTCTCGCATGCTGACCACGAGCGGGTTATCCGCGCCGCCGTGCAGGCGATCCGCCAGATAGACCCCGACCGGCTGATCATCGCCGATGGGCTGGATTATGGCCGCACCCCGTGCCCCGAACTGGCCGACCTGGGGATCGCCCAATCCTGCCGGGCCTACGACCCGATGGGGGTGAGCCACTACAAGGCCCCATGGGTGGGCGGCGAGAGCTGGCCGGAGCCGACCTGGCCGGGCGATTTCTTCGACGGGCATTGGGACCGCGCGCGGCTGGAGCAATGCTACGCGCCGTGGGCCGACCTGGCGCGGCGCGGTGTCGGCGTGCACTGCGGGGAAGGCGGCGCGTTCAGCCACACGCCGCACGACGTCTTTTTGCGCTGGCTGCGCGACGTGCTCGAAATCCTCACCGCGCACGGGAGCGGCTATGCGTTGTGGAATTTCCGCGGCCCCTTCGGCGTGCTCGACTCCGAACGGCAAGACGTGGCTTACGAGGACTGGCACGGCCACAGGCTGGATCGCCGGTTATTGAACCTGTTGCAGGAATTCTGAGCGCGATCGGTCAGGGATGCCCCTACCGACGCTGACCGCAGTCAGAGTCTGGTCTGGACCGGTCTCCTGAGAGCGCCCGGCGTCCCACGGTGGCACGCTCAGAGACTGGCCATGTCCTGAAGCGGCCAGCTCGCCGCTCTATATGCCCAGGGGCTTGTCCACAACCGTGACTATTCAGGCCGATTGAAATCGTCCTCCCCTGGCACTTCGTGCCGGTTGTCGGCCTCCGCCAGGTACGGGCGCCGCAGTGCTGCGCCCGTACTATGTGCACATCAATGAGGGCCCGGGCCGGCGAAGACCGACCAAAGAGCTGCGGCCCGAAAGGGTGTACGGACAGGGTTCACCTCGCCCCTGCAGTCACCGCCCGAGAAGTTACCCCTGATCTTCGCGGTAATCCCTTCGCAGTGACAAAAGTACCCTCAGTGGGGGTACTTTTTTCTTTCCGGGTCGGGAGATTTTTCCCTTGCGAATCGGTGGTGATTTGTGAGATACTGTGGAGGATGGTGATGGCATTGAGGCTCAGACTTGCCGGAGGTCAGGGTGGGTGATCCGATCAGGGTGGCCATTGTGGATCACGACGAGGAATTCCGCCAGATGGTGTGCGAGTGGCTGGCGGGCACAGACGGCATTCTGATCGTGGGCGAGGAACGGGGCAGCCAGGAAGTGCTCTGCTGGCTGTGCCAGGTGCACCCTGACGTGGCCCTGATAGATGTGACCGCAGCATCGGCGGCGCAGGTGCGCGAGGTTGCAGCCTGCACCGGGGTAATTGTGCTGCACGAGAGGGGTCAGGAGATGCTGGTGCTGGAAGCGCTCAGGGCGGGCGCGCTGGGGCACCTGAACAGGCAAACCGTCCGACCGCCCCAGGCCATCGCTGCTATCCGCGCCGTCAGCCGGGGCCAGGCGGTGCTCAGCCCGGATCTGGCGGGGCGGATCGTAGACGAGGTGACAGAGCGGTATCGGGGAAGAGCAAGTGGTAAAAATGAATAACAAATTTCGACCCAACCATAAACATCTGAGGAGGTGCGAAATGAAAAGCAAATGGACATTTGTCGGCAGTCTGGCGGTGGTGCTCCTGCTGTTCCTGGCCGTGGGGCTGACCCAGGCCCAGGGGCCGCAGCCTCCGGGTATGGGAAGCGAGGCCGGCGCCGAGGCGGCGGTGGGCAACGTGATTCCCATCCAGGGCCGCCTGACCGACAGCGCCGGCAACCCGCTGAACGGCAGTTACAGCATCACCGCCAGTATCTACGACGTGGAGACCGGCGGGACCGCGCTCTGCTCCGATACCGAAACGGTGGCGGTCAACAACGGGCTGTTCACCATGAATGTGGACAACTGCACCAGCGACGACATCGACGGCCGGCAACTCTATCTGGGCATCCAGGTGGGCAGCGATGCCGAGATGACCGACCGCCAGCCTATCTACCCCGTCCCTTATGCCATGAGCCTGATGCCGGGGGCCAAAATTTCCTATACCCCGCTCCTGTGGAGCGGCACCTACGTGGATTTGGAGGGAAACCTGGGCAGCAAGGCATCCTGGATATTGGGCTACTCGTACTGGGATGGTATAGGTGGGAAACGTTTAAACTACGGCGTGTACGCAGAAGCCGTCGGCGACGCCAGGGCCTATGGGGTCAGCGGCCACGCCGAAACCAGCGCCGACAATAGCGAAGCCTATGGCCTGTACGGTAGCGCCGACGCGACGGGCAGCGGGTCTGTGGCCTACGGCGTGTACGGTCGTAGCTACGGGCCGGGAGCCGGGGTATATGGCCGGAACGATGAGGGGTGGGCCATCTACGCCGATGGCGACTTGGGCCAGAACCGGACAGGCAATGGGGCCGTCAAAGCGGCCGTGTATGCCCAATGCGGCAACCTCGGTTCGTCCATCGAGCGGTCATTCAATAATATAGGTGGCGGGGTCAGCATCACCAACGGCTCAAGTGCTGGGCGATGTACGATCACCTTCTACGCGGTGATCAACGACCGCTATTTCACCGCCACCGCCATTGGGCCGGATGCGAACAATGCCCGTGGTGTGAACTGCGCATACAATGGGACATCTCAACTCGACTGTTTTCGCTGGAATGCGGACGGCAATGGCGTGAACGGTGGCATTATGGTGGTGATCTATTGACCGCCGGAGGCTGATATGAAGAGGATAGCACTTTTTTTGACTCTGGCTGCCTTCCTCCTGCTGGCCGGCCGCGCCCGGGCGATGTCCTCTGACCACTACCGCCTGGACTGGTTCGTCCCGCTGACCGGCGGGGGCGGCGGGCCGGCCTCTTCCACCAATTACGCCGTCAACTTCACCGTCGGCCAGTCCGTCATCGGCGCATCCTCCAACACCCACCGGGCCTGCCTGGGCTACTGGTGCGGCATCGCCGAGGCGGCGGCCGTGTCCTACCGTATCTACCTGCCGCTGGTGATGAGGAACGATTAGCCCTCACCCTTCCCCTGCGCCCCCTTTCCCTCTCCCGATGGGAGAGGGGAAGGGGGCCGGGGGGATGGGGTGAGGTAAAGGAGGCCCACCCATGCAACCCATCAGTCTTTCCGCGGTTCTGCTTCTTGCCCTTTCCCTGGCCCTTTCCTGCACCATGCCGGCTGCTTCCACTCCGGTCGCGCCCGCGCCCGACCGGCCGGCCACCCTGCCTCCATCCCCCACTCCTCCCCCGGCCATGGGCCAGGCCGCCGCCGGCGCCACCTACTACATCCGCCCCGACGGCGGCGATGCCGACCAGTGCACCGGCCTGGTGGACGCCCCCTATCCCGGCAGCGGAAGCCACCAGCCTTGCGCCTGGGATCACCCCTTCCGCGCCCTCCAGCCCAGCGGCGAAGCCGGCGTGCCCGGCACCGTGCGCATCGCCGGGGGCGATACCCTCATGATCGCCGCCGGCAGTTACCGCCTGGGCTACGGCGCGCCCGGCGCCGAAAACTGCCACTCTGAGTACCCCTGGGACTGCGTCATGCCCCCCGTTCCCGGCGGACCCGACGCCGCCCACCCCACCCGTATCGTGGGCCGGGGGTGGGATGCCGGCTGCCCCAACCCACCCGAACTGTGGGGTACGGAACGGGCGGCCCACCTCCTGAACCTCAGCGGGACCCACTATGCCGAGATCGCCTGCCTGGAACTCACCGACCACGCCACCTGCGCCTACGAGCACAGCGGCAGCCTGGCCTGTCTCACCGAGTCCTACCCCTACGGCGATTGGGCCGCCATCGGCCTCTACGCCGTGGACGCCGCCGACATCGTCCTGCGCGACCTGAACATCCACGGCCTGGCCGACCGGGGGGTGCTGGCCGGCAGGCTCTCGAACTGGACGGTGGAGCGGGTGCGCATCGCCGGCAACGGCTGGGCCGGCTGGGATGGCGATGTCGAGGGCGACGACTCCAACTCCGGCACCCTCATCTTCCGCCACTGGACGGTGGAGTGGAACGGCTGCGTGGAGACGTACCCCGGGGGAGAGCCTTCCGGCTGCTGGGCGCAGACGGCCGGCGGCTACGGCGACGGCGTGGGCACCGGCGAGACCGGCGGGCATTGGATCATCGAGGACTCGGCCTTTCTCCATAACACCTCCGACGGCCTGGACCTGCTCTATGCCCGCCGGCCCGGTTCGCTGATCGAAATCCGCCGCACCTTGGCCCGGGACAACGCCGGCAACCCGATCAAGACCAACGGACCCACCCGCATCGAGAACTCGGTCATCGTCGGCAACTGCGGCTACTTCGAGGGAAAGCCCTTTACCTATCACGTGGACAACTGCCGGGCGGAGGGGAACACCCTGGCGCTTGCCCTTCGGCCCGGCAGCACCGTCACCGTCACCAACAACACCCTGACCGGCGAGGGGGATTGCCTGGTGGAAGTGGGCTGCGAGGGAAGTTGCACTGGAGCCGACACCGTGCGCATGCGCAACAACATCTTCCTGGGGCAAACGGACTTTCTCCAGCCCTTTGAGCAGACCTGCTTTGTCTACTGGGAGAACTTCCCCGCCAACCCGGTGGACACGGACTATACCATCATCCACAACGTCAAGGAGACCCCCTGTCCGGTCGGCGACCACGACATCTGCCAGGCCCCGGGGCTGGTCAACGAGACGCTGGCGCACTTTGACGCTCACCTGCGGTCCGACAGCCCGGCGATCAACAGCGGCTCCGCCGCCGATGCCCCGGCCGACGACTTTGACGGCCGGCCTCGCGACGCCCGGCCGGACATCGGAGCCTATGAATTCTGGCAGCCGGTGGCGCGGGTCTACCTGCCGCTGGTCGTGAAGAGCGAAAATCGGATGTAGGACAACTGCTCGCAGTTGTCCTGCACTGTGGCCGATCGTTGACGATGTCGGGCGTGGTCCGAGACCTGCTCAGGCCCTGTGGACGCAAAAATATGACGGATATCTCCGCGGGCGACTGCGGTTGCGCTTGCTCAAAAATCTGGTAAAATGGGAGAGGGGAGGAGGAATGCAGCAGGGAAAGGAGCGCGTCAACCAGCTTGTTATAGCCACCGTCTCCAGCTCGCAGGCCGGGATGCTGACAAACCGGTTGACCAGGGATGGCTTCTATGTGACCGAGATAGCATCGAGCGGGGGGATTATAGGCGAGACAACACTCTCGCTGCTGATAGGACTTGACAGCTCACGCCTTCCGCGCCTGCTGAAACATATCCGTGAGTGCTGTGCTACCTACAGACGTTTTATCCCTGCCCATGTTGAGACCCCTATGTTCGAGTTCAATCCCTTGATGATCGAGGCCGAAGCAGGTGGCGCAACGGTCTACGTCCTGGAAGTAGAACGGTTCGAGCAATTGGAGTAGATGGCGCAAGAGAGCATGAAGCTGATCATCGCAATAGTCCGAGATGTTGACGCCGGCCCGGTAGTTGAGCAGCTGGTCGCCCACAATTATCGCGTGACCCGCGTTGCCAGCACCGGCAGTTTTCTGCGTCGTGGCAACGTAACCCTGCTCATAGGTGTGGAAGCGCACCAGGTTCAATCGGCCATCGATGTGCTCCGCGATGCCTGCAGTCCTCCTGAACCCGGTTATCACCGCGCTACCATCTTCGTTGTGGATGCCCCCTACTTTGAACAGATCTGACTTGCACCGGCATATCGGACGAACCGGGCGGTGCCGTGCTCTGCGTCTGCGCTGGAGGTACATTGGCCGGCGCATCTCCAACTTCACCGCTGGCGGGCGCTGGACCGATCGCCTGCTCCCCCAGGTAAGGAAAAATCTGCGCTGGTTCTGGTTCGACGGCGTGCTGGCCCAGGCCAGTGAGTCCATCGTCGTGGCGTACCTTTCCCTGTTTATCCTTGCGCTGGGAGCCACGCGCAGCCAGATCGGTTTGATGAACTCACTCTCGAGCCTGAGTGGCGCGCTGCTGTTAATGCCCGGTGCCGCTCTTGCCGGCAGGTCAGGCCGGCGTAAATTGATCGTGGTTCTCAGTGGTGGGGGGCTCGGACGGCTGATGTTGCTGCTGCTGGCATTGACACCGCTTCTGCCCACCCATGCCCCGCTGGTTTACGTCGCTATTGCGCTGGCCGTGGTGCGCAGCGCATTTGGCAACCTGGGACACCCGGCCTGGATGTCGTTAACGGCCGACATCGTCCCTATCAAATGGCGCGGGCGCTACTTTTCGTCGCGCAACATCGCGATGGGAATCACCGGAATGGTGGTCACCTACCTGATGGGGCAGTTGATCACCAGATTGGGCACCCCGATCGGTTATCAATGGGCGTTGGGTATCGCCTTCGCCTTTGGTATGCTTTCAACCTTCTGCTTTGCACACATCGGTGAGGATAACCCGGCGCCCTACAGGCCTGCGCCTGCGAAACGAACTCCCTTATCCGCCCTGCGCGATCACCCTGAATTCATGACCTTCTGTGCTACTGCCGCGTTGTGGAACTTTTCCCTGAACATCGCGGGGCCGTTCTTCAGCGTTTATCTGGTCGAGGAATTGAAGGCGACCGCGAGTATAGTGGGCACGCTCAGCGTGATCAGCAGCCTGGCCGGGCTGCCCGCGCAGCGCCTGTTCGGCGTTCTGAGCGATCGCTGGGGGCCACGGAAGGTACAAATGCTTACCGGGATGTGCATACCGCTCATACCGCTGGCCTGGTCGCTCACCAGCGCGCCGTGGCATGCAGCGCCACTCAATCTGGCGGGTGGATTTCTCTGGGCCGGCTACAACCTGGCAAGCTTTAATTTCCTGCTCACTCTGATACCGGAAGAGCATCGCCCGCACTATTCGGCTCTCTATCAGATAGTCGTGATGCTTGCGCTGACCGGCGGAGCAGCGTTCGGCGGGTTCCTCGCCGAACAGTGGGGGTACAAATTTGCGTTCGTGACCTCCGGAATCGGGCGGTTAACAGCCGCTCTCCTTTTTATGCGCTTTGTGCGGCAGCCGCCGGTATCGGGGGATGTGCAATCCCCTGATGTCATGTGACCACGCCCCCGTCATTGCTTCTCCCCGGCGATCCCTCAGTGACGGAGCGAGCGATGGAAGAACGCGAGCGATTTGAGCAACTCGTGGCTGAGGCCTGGAATGCACTGCCCGAGACCTTCCGGGAGAAGCTAGAAAACGTGGAGGTCGTAGTAGAGGAGTGGCCTGATCCCGAGACCATGCGCCGGGCCGGGGTGCGATATCGTTCCCAATTGCTGGGATTCTACCACGGGGTTCCCCTCACCGGGCGCACCCATAACTACGCTATGGTCCTTCCCGATAAGATAAGTATCTATCGCCAGCCGATCATGATGCGCTGCCGCAACTGGAATGATGTGGCCAGAATGGTCCAGAGGGTGCTCCGCCATGAAGTGGGGCATTACTTCGGCTTGAGCGACGAACGTTTGCGTGAACTTGGTGCGTATTAGGCACATACACAGCCATCCAGGTGAGCGCGAGCGGTGCGCGTACTTGCAAATCCTGAGAAGGGAGTGTAAAATCTGCACAAAGGTGTGAGACAGTGCCCCTCCAGGCCGTTCCAGGCGGGCTGGAAAGCCTGCCATAGTTTTCAGGATGGGCACTTACATTGCAGATAGCGTTTCGGCCGGGGTGAAAGGTCACCAGAGGTGTGTATTCAGGGCCTATCCGAGAGACGTAACCGAAGCATTCCCATCCGAAAAACGTTTAGGGATGCCGCCTGTACGGTTTTTCGGATAGGCTCTTAGCAACACAGTGCGGAGCCATTTGTGTGCGCCGCGTTCCATCAAATCCCAAAGGTCAGCAAGGAGGTTCACGTGTTATCAAGGGACAGGCAGCCTAAAGTACCACCTGCTACCGCTCCTCAGGTTCCCAGAGCCATTGAGACCATCATTGGGCCAAATGCCTACTTCAAGGGCGATATTCAGTCCGACGGGAATATCCGTATTGATGGAATCTTTGAGGGGCACATTGACGTGGCCGGTAACCTGGTGATCTGGGAGACGGCCAAGGTAATCGCCGAAATCTCGGCCAACAACATATCTATCTCAGGCGCGGTCAAGGGGAACATCACCGGCAACAAGGTCGAGATTTTGAGGAGCGGCCGCGTGTGGGGTGACCTCACTGTAAAGTCGCTGATCCTGGAGGAAGGCGCTTATTTCCGGGGTCAGACGATGATGCATGGAGAGATCGAACCTCCGCTGATCGAGCCTCCCAAGAAAGCCCAGCCGCCTCAGAACAAACCCGCTCCGTCCAACATTGTTGACGTGGAAGCGAAGCCGGTAGAGGAGCACTAGGCATCACACAAGCGGCCAGGGGAGCTGGCGTCGGGTCGGGTCCGGGTGGGGGAAGACGCCGCTCTCTGACAGCACGGTCAGGCGTCTGCGCAGGGCGGCTATCTCCTCTGCGCTCAGCAGTGTGCTTAGCGCCTCCCTGAGGGGGGATGGAGTGGATATTTGCTCCTGGAGCCGGTTTATGTCGGCCAGATAATGGGATGGGATTGCTTCCCCGGCAAAATCCCAGATGACGGTGCGCAGTTTGGGGAGTGGGTGGAAGGTCAGAGCATTGTCAATCGCCCAGATGCACCCATCACGATCCAGCAGCAGATGACCTCCCTTGCGGTCTACATTGTTGGTCACCAGATCAAACAGGGCTACCGGCATCAAATCCTGACGCCGCTCCTGCCGGAAGGTGAAATAATTGGCATGGGGAATGGCATCAATGTATAGCTGTAGGGCTCCGATGCCGTACGGGCCATCGCGCAGGACGGTAGGGGGGACGGACGGCCAGCCCAGTGCACGGCTGACCAGATAGGCTGCCACTTCTCGCAGGCACAGCGTGCCCCGCGGAAAATCCCATAACGGGCTTTCCCCGCCCCCGGGCTTGTAAACTGCCAGTGTCTGTGCTTCCTCCTCTGGGGCTACCACGCGGGTCAAAAATATCGCGTTGGAGCCAGAAAGTATCTGCCCCAACAGTTCCAGACGCCCTTTCGAAAGCAGTGAGAGCGTGCATTCTACGTTCGCTTCTGTGTGGCCTTTGATCCCGCCTTTACACCTTGATCTTACCGTCTGCTCTTCAGACACTTCTGCGGCCATTGCCCTTAGTGCACACGTGGCGCTCGCCCGGGTTAAGCGGCTCGTGGCAGAGAGGACATAACGGGCGGCCAGAGGCGACCACTATGGCAGCCTTGCGGGCCAGTGCAGCCATCTGAGAACGTGTGCCCCAGATGTTGACACGAGCACCCTGTCGGCTTTCATCAGCGACCAGCTCTTCAGCCGTGATAACCACTATGTCGTCGGTTTCGTCATAGCCCAGCCCTAACCGCCCCACGCGAAAGAGCGGCCTCACCGGTTGGACCAGCTCTGAGGCGATATGAAGAGGCTGCCCTTTGACTTCCCCCAATTGCAGAAGCAATCCCTGGATGGCGATGGAAAGGGCGGCAGCATGTTCCTTCTCGATAATCAGAGTGACGATCAGGTCGTTCTGAGCAGCCTGAAGGTAAAATACGCGCTTACCCGGAGGCCCGATAGTGTCAATGGTGATAAAGTCAACTCTACTCAGTTCAATCAGTTCGGGTTTCTTCATTATCTCCCCTTTCGTTCTCCACCGCGCCTTCCTCAGGACGGCTCCCTCTGGCGGAGGGAGCGGAGAACTTACGCTGCTTCTCTGCCAGTTCGATCAGGCGGGCCTCGACCAGGTAGTTGACGCTGCCGGGGGGGAAGTTCCCGTCAGCATCGCGCTCGCCTGCCGGCAGGCCGGTTAACAGCTCGATAGTCTCATCCACCGTCTTCACCGGGTAGATGTGGAAAAGACCTGCTTCCACTGCTTTGATGACGTCGTCCCTCAACATCAGGTTCTGTACGTTGGCTGCCGGGATGATAACCCCCTGTTCCCCTGTCAATCCCTTGTCTTTGCAGACATCAAAGAAACCCTCGATCTTTTCATTAACGCCGCCTACAGGCTGAGCCTCGCCGTGCTGGCTGACCGAGCCGGTGACGGCCAGTGATTGCCTGATGGGTACTCCGGCCAGTGCAGAGAGCAGGGCGCACAGTTCAGCCATCGAGGCGCTGTCACCTTCCACGCTACCATAGGATTGCTCGAACACGAGCGTGGCCGAGAGCGAAAGCGGATGGTCGAGTGCATAACGGGCGGCCAGGAACCCTGAGAGGATCAGTACACCCTTCGAGTGAATCGGACCACCGAGCTTGACCTCGCGCTCAATGTCAATCACTTCGCCTCTGCCGAGGCGCACACGCGCAGTGACCCGGCCTGGTTGCCCGAAGGCAAAGTTACCCAGTTTGATGTATGAGAGGGAATTGATCTGCCCCACGCGCTCGCCGGTGGTTTCCAGCAGGATCATCCCACGCCGGATGTTATCCCGCATCAGCTCGCGCACACGGTCGGCACGATGTGTCTGCTCGTCTATCGCGCGTTGTACGTCAGCGGCTGTGACCACGCCGTTGCCGGCCTTATCAGCCCAGTAGTCCGCCTCTCTCAGCAAGTCGGTGACGCTCAACATATGGGTCGAGAGCCGCCAGGCATCACCGGCCAGGCGTGCGCTATGCTCAATAATGCGAGCAACCGCCTCACGATCAAATGGGCGCAACCTCTCCTGCCGCACTTTGGTGGCGATCATCCGGGCGTACAACAGATCGTTCTCCGGGCTTCGCTCCATCTCCTCGTTGAAGTCCACTTCTACCTTGAAAAGTTCGCTGAAATCGGGATCGTACTGATGGAGCAGGTAGTACAACAGTCTGTCTCCTACCAGGATGACTTTGACATCCAGAGGGATCGGTTCTGGCTCAAGCGAGACGGTGCTGACCAGACTTAACGCCTGCCCCAACGGCTCGATACGGATTTCGCGGGCACGCAGGGCGCGTTTCAGCCCATCCCACGCGTATGGTTGCAGCAATACCTGGCGGGCGTCCAGGATGAGATAGCCCCCGTTGGTAAGGTGGAGAGCCCCGGGCTTGATAAGGTTGAAGTCTGTTATCAAAGCTCCCATCTGAGCGATATGTTCGATCCGCCCGATGAGATTGTTGTAGGTGGGGTACTCCTCAAAGAATACAGGTGCTCCCTTTGATTCACTGTGATCAACCAGCACATTGACCTGGTACCGGCGCAGGATAGGAGGGCCCAGCAGAAAACGGGGCAGTGCTCCTCCGAGCAGCGCAGTCTGTGCTGTCTCCTCGCTCTTTGGCGCCTCGCGAAACTCGTTGACGTTTTTAACAATATCTTGCTGTACTGCGTCCAGGTAGCTCACTACCTCTGGCAGAGCAGCATATTTCTGCCGCAGCTCATCAATGCGGTGGCCTACTGCAAACATCGCCACCTGGCGATCCAGCTCCTTCACCTTCTCCCGCGCTTCCCGCTCCCATTGGCGCACCTGATGAATGGTCTCCTGGAGTCGGGACTGCAGCTCAGCGATGCTCTCCTCGAACTTTCTCCGCTCTTCCTCAGGAAGCTTGTGAAATTTATCCGGGCTGATTACCTCACCATCCTTCAGCGGCGCCAGAAAGAGCCCGGAGGGAGTACGCAGCACTGCGATGTTGCGCTTGCCGGCCTCCTGTTGAATTTCGTTGAATGCCTTCTCCTGGCGCGATTCAAACTCTTCCTGGGCTTCCTGTCGGCGAGAGCGATAGTCCTCGCTTTCAAAAGCAGCCGGGATGGCTACCAGCAGCTCTTCGATCAGTTGTTCCATATCCCGACGCAGCAATCTCCCATACCCAGGCGGCAATTTCAGGGCACGTGGTTTGTGGGGGTGTGTGAAATTGTTGACGTAGCACCAATCAGGAGGTACCGGTTCCGTAGCCGCCTTCTGATCGAGGAACTGGGTTATGGTGGTGCGCTTACCCGTGCCGCTGGGGCCAAGAGCGAACAGATTGTACCCCTCACGCCGGATACCGATGCCGAACAATATCGCATTTACAGCCCGGTCCTGCCCGACGATCTCGCCCAGGCTCAGGTCCTCCAGCTCATCCGTTGTGGCGAAGTTAAAGCTGGATGGATCACATCTCCGGTACAGCATGTGAGAAGGCAGAGGTTGTACCGTGGTTGTATCGCTCATGTTTCTACCTCTTGTGTCAGTAGCGTCCGGACTCTGAAACCGGCCTCTGTCCTGCTCTGCCGGGGTGTGGTATCACAGTCCGGCACCTGGGCCGCTACCGGCCCCAGGCTGAGAGTCGAAGATGCATCCTGTCGCCAGGCTGAGCGTATCCAAAAACCTTATAGGCGGCATCCCTATACCGCAGGGATACGCCGGTTACGTTTTTGGAAGGCCCTTAAAGCTCGATAAAACGGCTTTCACCGGTCTTCAAGTCCAATATGCAGAAGGAATAAGATTGTCGGTATGTCCCTCCCAGCGCGCCGGGGTTGATCACCCGGGTGTGACCTATGAGCTGGTCACGCCGGCAGTGAGTGTGGCCATGAAAAACGTAGTCGTACTGGCCAGAGGAGATGAGATTATTCAACGCTTCCTCGTTATCCCCGTGGATCATCGCGATGGAGTAACCATCCAAAACCGGTTTATGCAGCCAGGCCAGCCGGCCCGCCCCCAATATTTCCTCTACGGTCTGAGCCATACCAGTATAGCGGTCCATGTTGCCCTGGGCAATCCAGGTATCGAAGTCGCTCATTTGTATAACTATATGTGGCCGGCAAACGTCACCGCAGTGGAGGAGCGTGACCACTTCTTCAAGCCTTAGCAGGCCCAGTGCTACCTCAAGGTTACCAAAGTTGTCATGAGTGTCCGAGATGATGCCTATTTTCATTTCATTGCCGCCCTCCGCCCTATGATGATAGCAGAAAGCGGCAATTATGCAAATTTACCACAGTCACCTGAACGCCGCAAATGGCACAGAGCAGAGGCCGGTTGCATTCCTGTCCGTTAGAGTTAAAATGTAACTATTGCGAGTATCTCTGGGTGGTCTGATTAGATCAGCAATGCAAATAGTACTCGACCGTTATCGCGATCCGGATACAGCTCGTGCGCTGGCCATGGCCATCCGCGGCCGCTCGACCCGTCCCATATGTCTGATGGAGTTCTGCGGCGGGCACACGCATGCGGTGCTGCGTTTCGGCGTTCCCGATCTGCTCCCTCCCACACTTGAGCTGCGGTCTGGGCCGGGGTGCCCGGTGTGTGTCACTTCGGCCGCTGAGCTCGACTACGCACTTGCGCTGGCGCGAGTGCCCGGGGTGATCCTCGCCACATTCGGCGACATGATGCGCGTTCCCGGAAGCCCGAACCCGGCACATCGCACCACCACACTGGCACAGGCGAAGGCCGATGGAGCAGATGTACGCGTGGTCTATTCGCCTTTGGATGCATTGCACATTGCACGCGAGAATCCGACCCGGCCGGTGGCTTTCCTGGGCGTGGGCTTCGAGACCACTGCGCCGATGGTCGCTGCGGCGGTGTTGCTCGCCGAGCAGGAAAGGGTGACAAATTTCAGTATCTTCAGCATGCATAAGCTGACCCCACCCGCCATGCGCGCCGTCCTCGACGCGGGTGAAGTGGCGTTGAACGGTATCATCGGCCCCGGCCACGTGACCACGATCATCGGCGCTGCTGCCTGGCAATTCCTGCCCGAGGAGTATGGCATCCCTGTCGCCGTCGCCGGGTTCGAGCCTGCGGATATCTTGCGCGCGATCCTGGCTCTGGTTGAAATGGTTGAGAATGCGCGTCCCCGCGTGGCTAATCTGTACGCACGCAGTGCAAAGGCCGGGGGAAATGTTACAGCACAAGTGGTGCTCGAGCGTGTCTTTGAAGTGGCTGATGCGGAATGGCGTGGCTTTGGAGTGATCCCGGTCAGCGGCCTGAGGCTGCGGGAGGAATACGCCCGTTTTGACGCTGCCCGTCTTTTCCCAATCGAGGTGGAACCCGCCCGGGAACCGGCGGGCTGTCGCTGTGGAGAAGTGCTGCGTGGGGTGTTGATGCCTCCTGAGTGTCCGCTTTTTGCAGGCGTCTGTACGCCGCAAAGCCCGGTGGGGCCATGTATGGTCAGCGCTGAGGGAGCATGTGCTGCACACTACACATACGGCGGACGAGGTGCCGTTAAGAGTATCAGGGCAGACCGATGAAACTTTCCAGGCGCAGTGAGTACGGATTGCGTGTGCTGCAAGACCTGGCAGCGCATTATGGCGAGGGGCCAATACCGAACAAGGAGCTGGCAGAAAGGAATGGGGTGCCCTATAAGTTCCTGGAGCAAATCATGCTCACGCTGAAACGGGGGCATATCGTGCAATCACTGAAGGGGCCACAGGGGGGGTACTCCCTGGCACGTGCGCCGGAGCAGATCAATCTGGCAGAGATTATCCGGCTGTTGGACGGGCCGCTGGCGCCGATCCCCTGCGTGAGCGCAACCGCCTTTCAACCATGTACCTGCCCTGACATGAACACCTGTGGTTTGCGCAGGGTGATGAAGCGGGTGCGCGATGTGGTGGCTGAGATGATGGAAAGCACTACTCTGGCCGATCTGCTCCGGGTTAACACGGACAACCTGCAGGATACTTCTGATTGATTGACACTTCGCGCACAGGCCCAATTGCAGGGGTACGCGGTCGGCTCCGGCGGGCTTACCCACAAAGGCGCCAGGACACGAGGAATTGCCAAGGTAGCAGGCGCTAAGGCTGTGCCGCCCACCCGGCTGTATAAAAGTCCAGATATTCTTTTATGTTTGCCATCCACAGACTGTCGCTGTGTCCGCCTGTGTGGATGGCGAACTGGTTTGCCACGCCCAGGCTATCCAGCAGCTCATGGAGCGCCCCGGTGTGTTGAAGTGCCCAATCGGTGTCGCCGGCGCTCAGGTAGATGCGCAATGTGGTGCTCTCTGCGTTCCGTGCGAGGTAAAAGGGATCGTAGGCCTGTGGCGCCATGTTGTACTTGAGAGCCGGGCTGTGTCCGCCCACCGCAGCGAAAAGATCAGGGTGACGAAGAGCTATCTCCAGTGCCCACACTCCCCCTCGCGAAATGCCACCGATAGCCCGTCCCTCGCGCGCCGCCCAGGTGCGATAGTTCGCATCTATGTGAGGCACCAGCTCGTTGACGATCTGGCCTTCTATAGAAAGGTCGCCGCCGGCGGTATGGACAAAGATGCCATCCGGGTCGGCACCGGGCATCACGATCAGGAAAGGCGGCCATAATCCAGCCTGAATACCCGCGTCGGCGACCTCATCAACGCCGAGGTTGTCCCAGTGGAACTCATTGTACGGCCAGCCATGGAGCAGGTAAAGCACCGGATAGCGCCGGTCACTCTGATCGTAGTCAGGCGGTAGATAGATACGGTAAGGCTCCTCCCTGCTGGTTACCTGGCTGAAGTAGATATGAGACTCGGTCCTCCCTGCCAGTTGGGTATCTGGATATGCGATGGGGGCCTGGACAATGCGTGTCCCTCCCGCTGTAAGTGTTGTTGTGCCGGGATCAGAAGCCGGCGCCAGGGTTGGTGGAGGCGTGGGCGAGGGCGTGGATGTTGCGGTTGGCAATGGAGACGGAGTAAGTGTGGGGGTTGAGGTGGCGGTCGGCAGGGGTGTAGGAGTAGGAGACGGTGTATTCGAAGGCGAAGGTGATGGCTCCTCTCCTCCGATCGTTATAGTGACCACCGGCACACTCGTATCTTGTTGTGGAGGATCATGGTGCACTTCGGTGATAGGCCGTACCAATACCCACAGGGCCATCATCACAGCCAGGATCAACACTCCTGTTCCGTACAGAAACCAGTAACCCACTCCTCTGCGCGCTGGCAATTCTTCACTCCTCAATGCCAAGTTTTCGCCGCGTGTACGGGATCAGGCCGCCAGCCTCGAAAATAGCCATTACCGTCTCCGGCAGCGGGTGGAAAGTAAACACGCCCTTAGCGCTATAGATTTTACCTGCGCGGAGATTAATTTCGATCCTGTCGCCATAGCTGAGTGCTTCCACGGCTTCCGGACAGACGAGGGCCGGCAGAGCGTTATTGATGCAATTGCGGTAATATATGCGGGCGAAAGATTTGGCGACGACTGCTCCCACCTGTTTTGCCAGCAGGCAGGTAACCGCCTGTTCTCTTGAACTGCCACAGCCAAAGTTGCTCCCCGCCACAATCACATCTCCGGGCTTTACATGCAGGTGGAAGTCAGGGTCCAGGTCCTCCAGCGCATGCTCGCCCATTTCTGCCCGGTCGGTGAGCGTATAAGTATATTTACCGGGAAAGATTACGTCGGTATTTACGTCATCGCCGTATTTCCATACCCTGCCCTTGATAATCACTGCCACTCCTCCGCTCACGAAACAGGCTCTGGCACCGGCCTTTCAGCAGTGGTCATGTGTACCTGTTCTCACCGCTCATCAGCTACCTGGTTTGAGCCCGCCTCATAACTCGTCGGGATGCACAATCGTACCTGCGACCGCGCTGGCCGCGACGACAGGCGGACTGGCCAGGTAAATCTGGCTTTCTTTGGTACCCATACGGCCCTGAAAATTGCGGTTTGCAGTGCTGATGGTGACCTCGCCCTCGGCCGGGATGCCCTTGTGGTTGCCCATACAAGGCCCGCAGCCGGGGCTTTCGACCATTGCGCCAGCTTCGACGAAGGTGCGCAGATACCCTGCCTCCAGGGCAGCCAGATAGACCCGTCTGGACGCGGGGATGACGATCAGGCGCACCCAGGGTGCGATTTTGCGTCCCCTCAGGATCCGTGCTGCCATCGCCAGGTCGGAAAGGCGGCCATTGGTGCAGGTACCAAGGAAGGCCTGGTCAATACGTATTCCGGCCACTTCTCGCACTGGTGTCACGTTATCCACTGCATGCGGTCTGGCGACTACGGGTTCTATTGTTCCTGCATCGTACTCTACTATTTGTTCATAGCAGGCATCCGGGTCCGGGTAAACGGCTTCATAGGGCTGACGCGCGCGGCCCTCTAACCAGGCGAAGGTTACGTTATCAGGCATGACACAGGCATTCTTCGCTCCCATCTCCGCCATAAGGTTGGTGATAACCATACGCGCTTCCATATCCAGCGCTGCCACACCCTCTCCGTGCAATTCAACAGATTTATAGTTACCGCCATCCGCTCCCAATTGCCCGATGATGTGGAGTGCCAGGTCCTTTGATGTGACCCATTCGCGCAATCGGCCGTGGACAATTATCTTAATGCTCTCCGGAACCCTTAACCAGATGGATGCTGTCGCCATCACCACTGCCATCTCACTACGCCCGATGCCGGTGGCGAAGGCTCCAAACGCACCGGCTGTCGTGGTATGCGAGTCGGCGCCGACAATGAGCGTGCCGGGAATGACGAAACCTTCCTCGGCAAGCACCTGATGACACACGCCGTGCCCTATGTCGTAGAAATGCCTGATCCCTTGCTCTCGCACAAACTGGCGGATCAGTTTGTGATTCCGCGCGTGGGCGGTTGTGGGAGCCGGGCTGGCGTGATCGAGCACGATCACGTGAATGTCCGGCTTTGCCAGGCGTTGCACACCGATCTGGCGGAAGGTCTCGGCTATGGAAGCTGTGTTGTCGTGGCTGAGGGCTATGTCTGGCATGACATCAACGATCTGGCCGGCCCTCACTTCAGCCATCCCGGCTTTACGTGCCAGAATCTTTTCAGCGAATGTGTAGCCCATACCGGGCCTTATTGTACCCTGATGGGGGGAGACTGACAAGAGGCAGAAGGGAGGGGTATTCGAAGCAGAAAAAGCCGTCCGCATCAACCCCCGCCCCGGATCATAGAGCTTAAAAAATCCGTTGTGGTACAATAGGGTATCTTAACCTGCAGGAGGTGCCCTATGTCCGCTGTTCGTCAAGAAACGAGCGGCCTCGGAGGAGAACCTCCAGAGGCCACCAGGTTCACCAAGGCGCAGGCTGGTTGTATCGAGAGTCTCAATCAGCTTATGGCGCGCCACGACGGGCTGGTCCAGGCCGTCGTGCGTCAACAAGTCCTGGGTGGGCTACCTTTCGAAGAAGCCCTCCAGGCCGGTCGCATTGGTCTATGGCGTGCGCTCCTGGGGTTCGACCCGGCGCAGGGCTCTGCCTTCTCCACCTGCGCCTGGACTTGCATTAAGCACCATGTCTGGCGCGCCGTCAAGGCGCATGAAGGTGAGCCGCGCTATGGCTACG
>Ga0209227_1001286_pt1 | contig 19749 bp, 15 predicted proteins | sample YNPBryantNP2012_FD_185815 | JGI IMG/M metagenome (GOLD analysis project Ga0209227, IMG submission 185815) | Anoxygenic and chlorotrophic microbial mat microbial communities from Yellowstone National Park, USA - YNP Bryant NP 2012 (SPAdes)... ...
TGCGCCAGTCGCCGCGCGCCCAGGTCCAGGTCGTGGTTGCCCGGCACACCCAGATCCACGCCCGCCTCCGAGTAGAGGCGATAGGCGGGATGCGCCCCTTCGTCGGACAACAGGTCGGCCGGGGCGCCGCTGCGCTCGTCTCCCGTCGTGATCGCCAGCACCGCGCGGCGTTCATCGGCCGCCGCGGCGCGCCGCGCATCGGCCAGCCATCCGGCTATCCGGCCGAAGACGCCGAGGCGGCCATGGAGGTCGTTGAAGTGCAGCAGGGTAAGCCGCGCCTCGACCGCCGACGGCCGGCGGGCCGGCAGCTCCACCCCTGCCGCGGGCCTGATTTCGGCCACGGGCCCGGCGGTCGCATCGCCGCGCACCAGATAGACCTCTGCCCCGGCCGCGCCCTGCGGATTGGCCCGGCCCCGTACCAGCCACATCACCCCGGGTGGCGGGAACGTTTCGCCCATCGTGCCGTCGCCTCCTCGCCCTGTCACGGTCATGCGATCCGGTCCAACATCTCCGGCCGGATCGGGTAGATCGCCGGCTCGCCGGCGAAGAAGCGACGCAGCTCCTCGACCGCCAGCTCGCCCATCCGGCCGCAGTTCTCGATGCAACCGGCGATGTGGGGCATGACCACCACGTTCTCCAGCCGGCGCAGCGGCGAATCGGCCGCGGGCGGCTCCGGGTCGGTGACGTCCAGGAAGGCGAAGAAGCGGCCCTTGCTCAGCTCCGCGATCAGCGCGGCCTCGTCGATCAGCGAGCCGCGCGCGGTGTTGATCAGCAGCGCGTCGTCCTTCATCAGCGCCAGGCGCTCGGCGTTGAGCAGGTGATAGGTATCGGCCTTGGCCGGCGCGTGGAGCGACACGATGTCGGCCCGGCGCAACAGCTCGTCCAGCTCCACCTTCTCCGCGGCCAGGCCGGCCGCCTCTTCGGCGGTGATGAACGGGTCGTACACGAGCACGTGGACGGCGAACGCTTGCAGCAGCTTGATCACGTGGCGGCCGACGTTGCTCGCGCCGATGATGCCCACCTGTTTGTCGAACAGCTCGCGCGCCGGCCACCAGGGGCTTTCGCGCCAGCCGCCCGCGCGCACGTGCTGCGCCAGCGGCCAGACGCGCTTCATGCCCACGATCATCAGGCCGAGGGTCGTCTCGGCCACGTCCACGGCCAACGCCAGGCCCGCGCTGGTGACGTGCACCCCGCGCGCCCACAGCGCATCGGACACGAAGCGCTTGACGCTGCTGCCCATGTGCGCCATGGCGCGCAGTCGTGGGGCCGCGGCCATCACCTCGGCGTCGAGCCGGGCCACGTCCCAACTGGTGATGCACGCGTCGGCGGCCGGCAACAGCGCGATCAGCGCGGCCTTGTCGGCCGGCTCCGGGCCTTCGTGATGGATGACATCGGCGAAGGCTTCCAGCTTGCGCCAGGCGGCCGGCGTGAACATGCGTTTGTAATGGTTCTTGCCAATGGTGATCGCGACAACGGGTCGAGTCATGGTCGGATGCGTTCCACGGGCGTGATACGGTCGGCCGCGGCCCGCAACGCGGCCAGCTCCGGCTCGAAGCGCACCAGGAGGGGCGGATCGGGCCAGAGGCGCAGGTTCGAGTCGAGCAACAGCGTGGCCGCGGCCGCCGTTCCCGCCAGCAGCACGATCGCCATCTCCAGGTCGTCTTGAGCCAGCTGAATGAACGGTCGGAACTCCTGGAGCAGACACGCGGCCTCGTTGGCAAGCCGGGCCATCTCGATCGGCATCTGGCACAGGCGCTCCTGGCCCTGGAGCGTCTTGCCGGCGGCGCGCAACGCCGCGAAAGCCGTGATGGCCGCGCCGTCCTCGTCGGTCAGCGCCAACAACCGGCCGCGGATGGCGGCCAGCCGGCCGGCGCGGCGTTCGGCCTGTGCGCGCTCGGCGGCGGCCGCGGCCAACGGCGCGTTGATCCGCAGGCACGCTTCGCCCAGGCCGCACGCCACGGCCGCCGCGGCGGCGATCGTCGCACCGGCCATGGCTGTGCTCTGGCTGGCGATGTGATCGGTGAACTGCTGGATGGTTTTGTCGGTCAACATGGGCATCTCGAAGCTTATCCCTTGATCGCGCCCTCGACCATGGCGCGGAAGAAGCTCTGTCGGGCGATCAGAAAGACGAGCACCATCGGCAGGGCGATGATGATGCAGGCCGCCGCGACGACCTGGGCATTGATGATGTTTTGGCCCAGGAAGTCGTACATGCCGAACATGGCCGGCTTCAGGTCGTTCCTGGTGATGAGCAGATAGCCGGCGATGAATTCGTTCCAGACGCCCACGAACGCGAGCAGAAAGATTGCCGTCAGTCCGGGGGTCGCCAGCGGCATGATGATGCGGCCCAGGCCCTGGAGCGGACTGCAGCCGTCGATCAGCGCGGCCTCCTCCAGCTCGCGCGGGATCGCGTCGAAGAAGCCCTTGGCGATCCAGACGCTCATCGGCAGATAAAAGCCGGTGTAGACGATGATGATGAAGATGCGATCGTTATAGATCTGCTCTGCCACGTGGCGGATCGAGGCGCCGACCTGGTAGAGCGCGAGCAGGTTCGTCAACAGCGGCACGCCGGTGATCGCCAGGATGGCGATCATCAGGGCGTCGCGGCCCCAAAAGCGATAGCGCGAAAACGCGTAGCCGGACAATCCGGCCAGGATCATCACGAGCAACGCGGTGGAGACCGCATAGAGCACCGTGTTGGGCAGATAGGTGTTGAGCATCCGGCCCTTGAGCTCGAAGCCCAACGGCGTGTTTTCGGCCGGCATCGGCAGGATCACGCGCTCGTAGCCCTCGAGGGACCAGCGACATGCGGTCAGGTCGAATTTGGCCGTGGGCGTGTCGCATGGGAAGATAACCGGCGGCTTCCGCGTCACATCCTCTTCGCGTTTGAACGAGATCAACACGGTGGTGCCGATGGGCAACAGGGCCACCAGCACGATGATGATCAGCGCGAGATTGGCGAGGAGCTCTTCGCGCGTCCGGCGGGAGATCGAGAATCCGCTCTGTCCGGTGGAGGATAGCGCCATCTCAGACGCTCCTTTGCTGCACGCGCGTGACGCGCAGCGTGCCGCCGATCAGGGCCAGGTTGATCACGCCGAGCATCAGCGCCAGCGCGGCCGCCCGGCCGAAATCCAGCGATTCCCAGCCGATGGAATAGAGCAGGTAGCTGAGCACGGTGGTGGAGGTGCCCGGGCCGCCGCCGGTGAGGCTGAAGACCATGCCCACGCCGTTGATGCCGCTAAGCGTCAGGTTGAACAGAGCGACGACCATCGTCGGCAGGATCAGCGGGATGGTGATGTGGCGGGTGATCTGCCAGGTATTGGCGCCGTCTATACGGCTGCTCTCGATCACCTCATTCGAGATCGTCTGCAGCGCGGCCAGGAGCAACAGCGTAATGAACGGCAGCGCGCGCCAGGAGGCGGCCAGGATCAGATAGACCATGGCCGGCGAAGGCGGAAAGGGAAAGCTGCCGAACCACGGCCGCGGCGCGTCCGCTGTCAACACCGACAAGCCGCTGGGCGGGAAAAGCGTCGGGTTCTGCAAGATGCCGGAAAAAATACCGTAGTCGGGCAACACCATCAGCCGGAAAACCGCGCCCGCGATGATATCGGCCAGGATCCACGGAATGAAGAGCAACGTGATGTAGAGGCCCGAAAAACGCGATTTGCGGTTGAGCAGCAAAGCAATGATGAAGGCCAGGATCAGCGTCAACCCCGCGTAGCCCACGAGAAAGATGAGCGTGTGGCCGGCGCTCTCGGCCAGCGCGGCCGAACTCAGCAGGATGTCGAAGTTCTTCAGGCCCACGAACTGCCAGCCGGCCGGCTGGCGTTCCTGGACGCTCAGGACGACGGTGTAGAACATCGGATAGACCTGCACCGCCAGGAGCACGAGTACTGTCGGCAAGATCAACCAGAACGGCAACAGATCGTGTCGTCGTCGCCTGGTTCTCTTGTGGTCGGATGCTTTTGCCAGAGGCGCCGATGCCGGTGGGTTCATGCCGGATGTCTCCTTCTGTTTTCGGAAGAACAGCTCGTGCTCTGCGATCGGCCTGTTATCGGCCGGCGCGCACGGCTGGGACGGCAAACCAGGAGAATGGCTGCTGCGATTGCAGATCGCGTCGCGGCGGGTGACCGGCGCTGCGCATGGGCCGCGCGCCGCGCGGCCCATACGTCTATCTCAACCGATGAGCGTTATTTGACCGTCTTGTTGAACTCGTCCTGCGCCTTTTGCAGTTCCGCGGCGATATCGGCCTTCGGATCCGTCTTGATCAGCTTGTAGACCGCGTTCATGATCGCCGTCGAGGCGCTCTTCGCGTCAACGACCGTGGGATAGACGAAGCGGCATTCGCTCGCTTCGACGGCCTTGGCCGCCTGCTGATAGAACGGGTGCTTGAACTGCTCGGTGGCCAGGATGGACTTGAGCACCGGGAAGCCGGCGCCCGGCCCGAGCACGTATGCCGGATTCTGCTGCGGGCTCAGGAGCCAGTTGATGAAGTCGTGGGCCGCCTCGACGTTCTTGGCGCCCGTCGGGATGGCCAGGCCCGTGACGCCGGCGCCGCAGCCGTGCTTGCGGCCTTCCGGCGCGGGCATGGGTGCCAGGATCACATCGCCGGCCGCGATGGCGTCGAGCATGTCCTGTTCGTTCTTCTTCTCATACTTCTTGCCGCTGGGCGCGGTCAGCGGGTTGACGTAGCGATAGCCGAACAGGCCGGTGGGGAAGGAGCCGGCCGAGGAGTCCTTGAATGCCTCTTCCTCCTGGAACCCGCCGGCAAAGGCGATCTCGGGCACGTAGCCCCGCTGCACCATCTCGCGCAACCAGGCGATCGCGGCCACGTTCTCCGGCGTGTTCAGCTTCAGCCGGCCGTTGCCGTCATCGTAGTTGCCGCCAAAGGACACGATGGTGGACCATACGGCCCGCTCGGCCCCGCTGCCGTTGAAGGCCGTCGAGCCGAAGAAGGTCATGGCGTATTTGCCTTCCTTCTTCAGCCGTTCGCCCTCGGCCAGGAACTGGTCGGTGGTCTTGGGGAAGCCGTTGGGGAAGCGATCCTTCCACACGTACACCACGGAAGGCCGCAATGCCATGGGGATGCAGTAGAGCTTGCCATCGGGGCCGGTGCACAGCTTCAGCGCACTGGGATCCATTTCGCTGTACCACTTCTGGGCTTTGGCCCATTCGGTCAGGTCTTGCACCGCGCCGTTTTTATAGAAGAGGTTGACCTGCTGGCTGCCCATCTCGACGATGTCGGGCACTTCGGCCTTGGTCTGGACGGCCGCCACGAGTTTGGCCGGCAGGCGATCCCAGGGCGTGAACTGATTTTCCCACACCCACTTGCCCGCGAACTCCTTGTTGAAGACGGGAATGGTCTTGCGCAGGTATTCGTTGCCCACGCGCTCGTCGCTCTTCGGATCCACGTTGCCCTGGTCGTATTGGAACCAGGTGATCAACTTCTTGGGGGGCACGGGGGTGGGCGCCTGGACCACGACGGTCTTCTCGACCACCTTTTCGACCGGCTTCTCGACGATCTTTTCGACCGGCTTCTCGACGACCTTCTCGACCTGGACGGTCTGGACGATAACCTGCGGTGTGGGCGCCGCGCAGGCGGTGAGGACGAGGCTGGCGACGACCAGCGCGCCCACCAACAGGCCGATCAACAGCATGAGACGAGTCTTCATAGGTGTTCTCCTGTTCTGGAAGCGGTTTGAATGGGTGATTTGGATCAACAGAATGCGAGACCGAACGTTGATGGACTGATGTGGTAACCTGTCAAAGCGCGTCTCCACCTCCTTTCACCCGCGTCATAGCACGGGCGGCGTGATGCAACAAATGACCCATGTCTCTTCGTTATCCGAGGCGGCGAATTCGCGCAGCGATCGTCCCTTATAGCTGATGCTGTCGCCTGGGCCGAGCGTGTAGGTCTGATCGGCGAGGGTAATGGAGAGCCGGCCTTTCAGCACATACATCAGCTCGTCGGTGGGCTTGGGGAGTTCTTCGGCGATTCTGCGGCCGCCGGGCCGAATGCGGATCAGGACGGCCATCAATTGTCCGCTCAGGTCGCGCGACAGCAGCTCGTAGACGATATCGGCGTCGGATGTGTGCAACCTCGGCCTGTCTTCGGCCCGAATGACCGGGTTGGGCGACGGTGCGGTCTCGAGGAAGGCGAACATCGGCACTTCCAGCGCGATGGCAATGCGTTGTAATGAGGACAGGGAGGGGGAACACTGGCCGTTTTCGACCTGGCTCAGGAAGCTGGCCGTCAGGTTGGCGCGCGCGCCGAGCTCGCGTAAGCTATAGCCGAGCTCTTTGCGCTTCTGCCGGATGCGTTCGCCGACCATCGGGGTGAAGTCTCCCTGGTTGTCAGTCATGGGGTTGCCTGTAGATATATTCACAATACCACAGGTCTTTTGGTTTGTCAAGTATCACTTAACGCATTGTTGCTAATACTTAACAGCATCAGTAGATCACAATTTCGATGCTCCAAGCCGGTCTGTGACCGGCGGTCGGGGGTCACAGACCCCCTCTGAGCCTGAATCTGTGATCTACTGAGCATATCTATCACCCTGGCAGTTTGTATTTCCATGCGCGCCGAAACGCCCCGTTCGCGCCGTCGGGCGTGCTGGTCGGCTCCTGTGTACGGTGAACTTCAGTTCGCCATACAGCGTGCGGGGAAAGCTATACAGCTGCATGTGGTGGAAAGCGTAGGGCGAACTTCAGTTCGCCTCATGGAAGAATGTAGGGCGAACTTCAGTTCGCCCCATGGAAGAACGTAGGGCGAACTTCAGTTCGCCCTACAGGGTATGCGGTCCGGGATTGCAGGGGACGAACGCCATCGGCGCAGGAACGCGAGTTACACCGTGGAGAGGTCCCACTCCTCGTAGATCTTCGGCACGTCGCTGATCAAACGCCTGGTGTAGGGGTGCTTCGGCCGCAGGATCACCTCGTCGGCCGATCCGCTTTCCACGAACTTCCCGCGCTCCATGATGTACACCGTGTCCGACACGTAATACGCCAGGCCGATGTCGTGGGTGATGAAGATCAACGTCATGCCGATCTCGTTGCGCAGGTCCAACAGATAGTCCAGGATAGTCGCCCGCGAGCAGGCGTCGATCATCGAAGTGGGCTCGTCGGCCACCAGGATCTTGGGCTTCAGCAGAAAGATGCGGGCGATCATCAGGCGCTGCATCTGGCCGCCGGAAAGCTCGAACGGGTACTTGTTGGTCAGCTCCTCGAACTTCAGGTTGACAAACCGGCACGCCTCGGCCATCATCTCGATTTTTTGGGCGCGCGGCAGATGGCGGCCGCCCCGCATGTGGATGCAGTCCAGGAACACGGTGTCTATCTTGTTGAAGATGTTGTACGAGGAGAACGGATCCTGAAAGATGGCCTGGATGCTCTTCCAGTATTCTCGCTTCTTCCCGTAGGTGCTGAGATCGAGCTTCTTCCCCTGGAAATAGAGCTCCCCCTCGGTGGGGTTGAGCAGGCCCAGGATCATCTTGGCCAACGTGGTCTTCCCGCTCCCCGATTCGCCCACGATCGAAACGACTTCCCCCTCCCGGAAGTCGAAGTCCACGTGATCTACGGCGACGGTCTTGCGGCGACCGAACCCGAACACCTTGGTCAGGCCTCTCCCGCTCAGGCAGGTGTTGTTTTCACCGGGCATGCTGATAAGCCTCCCTCAGGGTCTTTTCCGGCAGGATACAGCGGTACGCGCGACCATTGCCCACCTCGTAAAGGGGGACGGAAGTCACCTTGCATTCCGATTGCACATACTTGCAGCGCTCGGCAAAGCGGCAACCGGCCGGCGGGTTCTTGAGATTGGGCGGCGCTCCGGGGATCGCCGTCAGTCGGGTGTTGCGAAAACCCTCTTCGGGCACCAGGATCGAGCCCATGAGCCCCTTGGAATACGGATGGAGGGGATCGAACACCACCTCTCTGGCGGTGCCCTTTTCCACGATCTGTCCGGCGTACATGACCATGATGTCGTCGGCCACGTTGTACAGCAGCGGCAGCTCGTGGGTGATGAAGATCATGGACTTGATGAAGCCGTTGGCCATCAGGTCCTTCAGCATCTTGATGACCATCTTCTGCGAAGTGACATCCAGCGCCGAGGAAGGCTCGTCGGCAATCAGCACCTTGGGGCGCAGGATGACCGCCACCGCGATCACCGTGCGCTGCTTCATGCCGCCCGAAAGCTCCACGGGGTACTTGTGCAACACATCGGCCGAAAGCCCCAGGGTCTCGAAGCTGGCCCTGGCCAGCTCGTAGATGTTCTTTTTGCTCTCGGTCGGATCGTGCGCCAGGATGACATCTTCGATGAAGTTGATGACCTTCTGGGTGGGATTGAGCGCGTTCATCGCGGCCTGGGGGATGTAAGCGATCTCCGTGCCCAGGATGGATTTGCGGATCTCGTCGGGGTTCATGCCGGTGATGTTGCGGCCGTTGATGATGATCTCGCCGCTGGTATAGTGGAGCGGCGGGAAGTAATAGCCCATCAGGCTGAGGGCCAGCGTGGATTTGCCGCAGCCCGACTCTCCCGCGATGCCCAGCGTCTTCCCCTCCTCGACCTTCAGCGATACATGGTCCACCGCATAGACGTTTTCGCGAAAACGCGTGACGTATTTGGTGGTCAGCTCGCGGACCTCTAGCATGACATTGGCCATATGGATTTCCTAGTCCCTCAGTGCAGGGTTGAATACCTGGTCGAGGCCGGTATTCATCAGATTCATCGAGAAGGTGATCAGGGCGATGGTCACCAGCACCGGCAGATACGCCCACCATTTGCCCAGGATGGGCGCCTGATAGATCATCGCCCAGTTCATCATCAGCCCCAGGGTCGGCACTTCGGTCGTCCTCGGCCCCAACCCCAGGATAGAGAGCCCGGCCTCGGCCAGGATGCCCGAGGAGATCTGCAGGATCAACGCCATCACCACGTAGGAGGCGATGTAGGGCAGGATGTCCCTGACGATGATGTAGGCGATCGAGTGGCCGGACAGTTTCGACAGGTTGACGTGATCGCGATTGCGCAACGACATCACCTGCGCGCGCACGGCTCTGGTCGTCCACACCCAGGAGGTGAAGCCGATCACCACCGCGATGGTGAAGGCCCCGCGCTTTTCCTGGCCGATGCTGAACGAGATCAAGATCAGGAGCACGAAGGTGGGGATGACGGTGAAGAGATTGGTGACGAACATGATGACGTCATCCACCACGCCGCCGACATAGCCCGCCAGCAAGCCCAGCGTCAGGCCGATCAAGGTGGCGATGAGGCCGGCGACAAAGCCGATCTGCAACGAGACGGCCGTGGCCTTCACCAGTTCCGTCAGAATGTCCCGGCCGAAGTTGTCGGTGCCGAGCGGCAAGAACCGCACGTTTGCCACCTGGCCGACGTTCACGTAGTCGGAGCGGCCGATGGCGCCGGTTTTCGTCAATGCGCCCGTGGTCGGATCGGGCGCGGCAATGATCACCTCCTTGGTGGTCAGAAGCCCTTTGAGCGCTTGATCCAGTCTGACGTAATAGTTCCGCTTGGCAATCGTCATCCCCTCGATCTTTGCCTTGGGGTCATAGTTGGTCTCCCACTGCTTCAAAAGCTTCGCGGTGTTCTCGATGTCTATCTCGCTCGCGGGGAGGCCGGCTGCCACCAGCCAATCCCTCATGGCCAGCCGATCTTCCCTGGTCAAGCGGCTGGCAATGCGCCGGGCATCGGCATCCGGCAGATGCAGTATGTAGGTCGAATTGACATAGGTCGTGTTGGCGTTGACGACATCGAAGGAGCTCACGTAGATGCCCGGGGGAAAGAAGGTGCCCTCGGCGATGATCGCCAGCGGCGGATCGGGGACGATCAGCGGGTAGACGATCACGATCAAAAGCAGGGTGGCGAGAATGGAAAATCCCACCACGAATTTGCCGGAGCGAAAAATCTGGCGAAGCGTGTGTTTCATAGCAGCTTCTATCCTTGTTCGGCCTGCGCGGCTTTGATGCGCGGGTCAATGATGCCGTAGAGAATCTCGATGACGAAGTTGGCGGTCAGCACCATGATCGTGATGATCAACGTAACGGCCGAGATCAGCGGATAGTCCTGGCCCATGACGCCGTTCAAGAGGGTGTAGCCCAGCCCCGGATAGCTGAAGACGATCTCCGCCACCAGCGCGCCGCCGACCATGGTCCCGATGGCCAACGCCAGGCCGGTGATCTGCGGCAGCATGGCGTTGCGAAACACATAGCGGACGATCTTGCGGTCCTTGATGCCCATGAAGCGGCTAAACTTGACATAATCCGCATTCAGTTCATAAATGGACATGGCACGCATGCCGATCGCCTGGCCGCCGATCGCGATGATAACGATGGACCAGAACGGCAGTTGATAGTGCACGATCACGGACCGGATGAAGTCCCAGCTCAAGTTGGGGATCAGATCAAACCCATAGCCGCCGGAAGTGGGGAACCACTTCAAATGCACTGCAAAGATGACCATGAGGATGATCGCCATGCCGAAGGCCGGGAAGTTGCTCACGAAGATGCTGATGGGCATGAGGAGCTTGTCGAAGGCGCCCTTGCGATAGGCCGCCAACGCGCCCAGCGTATTCCCGATCAGCCAGCCGACGATGATCGCCGGGAATTGGAGGGCGATCGTCCACAGGATCGAGGACCGGATCACATCGGCGACCGTGCGGGGGTATTGGCTGAACGAGAAGCCGAAATCGCCCCGCAGCACATTGCGCACGTAGATGATGAACTGCTCGGGGATGGGGCGATTGGTGCCGAACAGCTCCGTGTATTGCCGATAGATCGCCTGGACGCCGGTGGCATCGGAAACCCCTTGCGCCAGCCGTGCGACGATGGCCGCGACGGGATCGCCCGGCATCAGGCGCGGCAGGATGAAGTTCAGCAGAAAGGCGAAAATGAAGGTAACAATAAACCACGCCAATTTGTTGAAAAAGTACTTCCAGTATCCTTTCAACGCAACACCTCCCGACCTTCACGTGCCTGGCACCTGAGAGGGTGCCAGGCACGTCTGTGATAGCTTACGGTTTGACCAGCTTGATGTTATACAGGCAGGCGACGCCCCAACCGTTGATGCAGTTCATCGGCGGCACGGGCGGCTTGGTGCCATCGTCCTTGTGCGGGAAGTTCGTCCAAACCGTCTCGTTCACCGTATGGAACAGCTCGGGCCGGTACATCAGCGTGAAGGAGGGCACATCGGTCAGGTAGATCTTGACCAGCTCCGTGTACATCGCCTTCAGCTTGGCCGGGTCGGTCTCGTTGGGGATGAGCTTGAGCAGCTCATCGACGCGCGGGTTGGAGTAGCCGCCCCAGTTGCCGTTCCAGTTGTTCGGCATGCCCACCCACTCGGAGCTGAGCAGGTTGCGGATGCGGCCCCATGGCTGGGTGACGCCGGTGCCGGCGCTCCACATCATGAAGATGTCGTAGCCGGCGGGCAGCGGCGTATCCGACTTGGTGACGACCGTCTGATACACGGACCATTCGGGGTAGCGGGTCGTGATCTCGATGCCGATCTTCTTGCCGGCCGCCGCGACCACCTCGATGGCCGCCTGCCAGTCGGACCAGCCGTTGGGGCAGGTCGCCACATAGCTGAGCTTCTTGCCCTTGTAATCGCGCCAGCCGTCGCCGTCGGTGTCTTTGATGCCGGCCTCATCGAGCAGCTTCTTGGCGCCCTCGATGTCGTTGCCCGTCCACTGCAGGTTCTTGACGGCCGCGCGATCGTACAGGGCCTGCTCGCCCGGAGTCGGGTTCATGAGCGAGCGCGGCACCTGCTCGAAGGTCGCCGACTGGTTGGTCATGGCATTGGCGATGATGGTGGGATAGTCCACCGCGATGGCGATCGCCTTGCGCACCGCCACCTGGTCCAGGCCAGGGGCCTTCAGGTTGTAGAAGGCGGTGGGCAGGCTGGCGCCGATGTGGTAGGGCGGATCGGGCAGATACGTGGAGATCGGCAGGCCGTAGTTGAGCCACAGCAGGTGCACGTTGGAGTTGAACTGCTGGCTGACATCCACCTCGCCCCGGGCCAGGGCGGCCGAACCGGCGGCATTGTCCTTGAAGATCATGTGCGCCAGGTACTTCGGCGCCGGCAGCTTGCCCCACATGCTGGGATCCTTGCCCCAATAGTTGTCATTGCGCACCAGGATGACCTTCGTGTCATCCGTGTAGAACTTGTGATACGGCCCGGAGTACACCACGTCTTCCGCGGGATCGGCCATCAGCTTGGTGGCATCGCCGCCGGTCCGCTGTTCCAGCTTCTGGGTCCAGGCCTTCTGGAGGACGTAGTTGCTGCTCACATACGCGGCGACGATCAGCGGATTGACCGCCTTGCCGCTGGCGTCCACCTTGGCCTTGATCACCACCGTCTGGGGATCCTTGGCCTCGACGGCCGCGATGTACTCTTTGTTCGCCGCACCGGTGGCGGTGTTGTACTTGACATGGGTCGCCCAGGTGTAGGCGACATCTTCCGCGGTCACCGGCGTGCCGTCGCTCCACTTGGCGGCCTTCTTGAGCTTGAAGGTCAGCTCGGTGCGCGTGGCGTTCCACTGGTAATCGCCATCGGCCAACAGGGGATATTGCTTGCCGTCGAGCATGTTGTAGAGGTACGGCGTTTCGAACATGGTGACGCGCGCGTTGTCCCCCTGGGAGATGGCCATCGCGTTGTTGCAGCTAGAGGAATACGGATTCCAACACACGACCGGGCCCCACTGGAAGCCGTTGAAGTACAAGGTTTCCTGGCGGGGCAAGGCGAGGGCTTCCGGCGCCTTGGTCGGCAGCGGTGTGGCGGTCACCACGACCGACTTCTCGACGACCTTCTCGACCGGCTTTTCGACGACCTTCTCGACGACCTGGGTCTGGACGACCGGCTTTTCGACGACCTTTTCGACGACCTGCGGCGTCGGCGCGGCGCACGCGGTCAACAGCATGGCCAATACGACGACCGCACTGACGAGACTGAACAGCTTCCGCGACATGGGTTCCTCTCCTTCCTGATTGGTTAGTGAAGAATCTACTCACCGAAGATGGGGGAAGCGAGCTTCAGCGTCTGTTCGATAGCACCTCCTTTTCTCGCGATGGGATGGCGATCATGCCTCGGTTGAATCGGCCTGGGGAGCGGCCTCGGCGCGGTGAGAAGCCAGGGCGCGCGCGGCCAGGTTGGGCTCGTAGCCGTACTGGCGGATCACCTGCCAGACGCGCTCGCGCACTTCCGGCCGTACGCCGGGGTGATCGTTGATGACGCGCGAGGCGGTGGAACGGGATACCCCCGCCAGTTTGGCAACCTCTTCCAGCGTCAACGCCATGTTCCCCTCCCCAGGGCGAAGCGAGTTTTCCGGCATCTGGGAGCGCTCTCAGAGATAACACTATTGTAGCGATTGAGCGCGCCGCTGGCTTGGAGAAAAGCGTGGTCTTATATGGATTTTTCATGGGATCTCCGGCCGATGCGTGTCGCGGCCGGCGCGGCGATACGCCTCGGGCGAGCGGCCGGTCTCGCGGCGGAAGACGCGGCTGAAATAGCCGCTGTCGGAAAAGCCCACCTCCAACGCGATCTCGGTGATGCTCCTGGCGGTCTCGGTCAGCAGGCGCTTCGCCTGGCTGATGCGATAGCGATTGAGGTAAGCGATCGGCGTCACGCCGAGCTCGTTGCGGAAACAGGCGGTCAGGTAGTCCTCGTCCATGCCCACGTGGCGCGCAATGTCCTGCCGCGAGATCGGATCGGCGTAATGTTCGTGCAGATAGGCGATGGCCTTGCGTACCAGCCGTTGCGCCTCGCCGCTCACCTTGCGCTTGCGCTCCAGGGCGGCCTGGATGTGGGCCACCGTCTCGTCCAGGGTGAAGAGCCCCTTGCGCAATACCGTGGCCACCCCGCGGTTCAGCCGCGCCATGTCGGCCTCGGTGAGCACCTGGCCGGTGAGGACGACGACCGGCACGTTGCGGGTGGATGGCGTTTCCTGCATCTGCTCCAGCACGGCGAAGCCGTCTACGTCGGGCATGAGCAGGTCGAGCAGCACCAGGTCGGGCCGTTCGCGGCGCAGGATGTCCAGCGCGGCGCGGCCGCCGTGCGCCTTGAGCACGCGGCACCCGCGCAGATGCGTTTGGATCAGGCGGGCGTGCATCTCCACCGTGGCGGGATCATCGTCCACGATCAGGATCGTGTGGCCGGCGTTGTCCGCCGCCGACGCGCTGGCCGGTCGTTCGGCCCGTGCGCCAGGGGTCGGAAAGCCCAGATAGCGGTCGAGCGTGCGCGTCAGCTCATCGTAGTTGAGCGGCTTGGTCAGATGGTTCAGCTCCAGGGTCGCCGCGCCGCCTTCCGCCTGCGCATAGAGCACCAGGGGGACCTCTCGCGTGGCCGGGTTGCCGCGCAGCTCGGCCATGATCTCCCAGGCCTGGGCGACGGCAAGGTCGGCATCGGCCACGACGGCGCCGACGCCGAGGGCCGCGGCCTGCGCGGTCCATCCGGCGACCGGCGCCAATGTCTCGACGGAGATCCCGCGGCGACGCAGCCGGTCGGCCAGGGGGGGCTCCTGCTGCGGGGCGGCGGTCAGCAGCAGGATGCCCTTTGGGGCCGGCGGCCGCAGCTCTGTCGGTGGTGCAGGCGCGGGCGGAGGGATGGTGGGCAAGGTGAAATAGAAGGTGGAGCCCTCGCCCTCCTTTCCTGTGGAGCGCACTCCGATTGTGCCGCCGTGCAGGGCCACCAGCCGCCGGCATACCGCCAGCCCCAGGCCGAGGCCGCCGTAGCCGTAGCGGATGCTGCGCTCCGAGCGGCCGAACTCGTTGAAAATCAGGGCCTGGTCCTCGGCCGGGATGCCCAGGCCGGTGTCGTGCACCGCAACCGTTGCGCCTTCCGGGCCGACGGTCAGCTCCAGCCGCACCTCGCCCTGCGCCGTGAACTTGACCGCGTTGTGCACCAGGTTGAGGGCCACCTGGCGCAGGCGAGTGCGGTCGCCCCAGACCCAGGGGCCCGATTCGGGCAGGTTTTCGCGCCACGTCAGGCCCTTTTCGGCGGCCAGCCGCCGGCCCGTCTCGGCCACCATGCGCAGGGCTTCGCTCAGGTTCACGGCTTCCTGCGCCAGGCGGAGCTGGCCGGCCTCGCTGCTGGCCAGGTCGAGCACGTCGTTGATCAGCCGGCCCAGGTGCTGAGCATGGGCCAGGATGCGCTCGATGTCTTCGCGGAAGGGCCCGGGCAACGGCGTTGCGGCCTGATCCTGTTCGCGCAACAGCACTTCGCTCAGGCCGACGATCATGCTCAGCGGGGTGCGCAGCTCGTGGCTCACCATAGAGAGGAAGCGGCTCTTGAGCCGGTTGGCTTCCTCGGCCAGGCGCTGGCCCTCGGTGGCCCGCCGATAGAGCTGCGCCGTGTTGAGCGCGGCCGCCAGTTGCTGGACGATGGCGCCGTAGAGGTCGAGCATGGCCGTATCGAAGACCATGTAGCCGATCTGTCTGTCGGGACCCTGCAGCGGCACCAGGGCCAGGCTGAACGGTTCGCCTTCCGTCTGGGGATCGCTTGCGTCCGGCAGGAAGCCGGGCGGGGGAAACTGGCGACTGCGGAAACGGATCGGAAACGGCTGTTGCGAGGCGAACGCCTGCCGCGGCGAGGTCAGGGGACGCAGGGCGCTCCAGGCGACCGGATCATCGGCTTCGGCCTCGAGCAGCGCCAGCCCGGCGATGCGGACGCCGATCTCCGGCAGGTGTTGCGCCAGGGCCTCATATGCCTGGGCCTCATCCAGTGCGGTCAGCAGGCGGGTGGTCAACACGTTCACGCGATCCCGCGTCAGGCGTTCGTTGATCAGGTGGAAGCGATGGCGGCGCCACATGGCCGTGCTGATGGCGACGCGCGCGGCATCGAGCCATTCGGCGGCCGGCGCGGCGGCCCGCGGCGGCAGCAGATCCGGCAGGCGTTCGCGCAGCACCGAGATCGCCGCCTGCCAGAGATGAGGGTCCTCGCCGCTGTGCGGCGCAGGTTTCTGGCCGGGAACAGCCTGTTGCAACACGGCCTCTAACGTCTGCCAGAATTCCCGGCGATCCCCTTGTTGGGCGCTGGCCACCAGGGCGGCGACCAGCCGGCGACACTGCTCCTCTGCCGTCGCGGGGCTCAGCTCTTGGGCCTCGGCGAGCACGGCGGCCGCCATCGCTGCGGCGACCTGCTGCTGAACCGCTTCGGCCTCTGTCTCCGGGCGTTTCGCCGCGCCGGCCATCGCATCGGCATCGAAGGCGCTCCGGCCGCAACCGCACGATTCGCGCGGCATGAGGCGGGTGGGGATCAGCACCGGCTCGGACGGCGCGGGATGCCCCTCGATCCGGCGCAGCAACATCTCCACCGCGCGGTAGCCGAGCTCGAACAGGGGGACATGGACGCTGCTCAGCGCGGGCTGTTGCGCCACCGTCTCCGGCCGATCGTCGAACCCGATGATCGCGACATCCTGGGGGATGCGCAAGCCGGCCTCGCGCAACGCCTGCATGGCGCCCATAGCCGATTCGTCGTTGCTGGCCAACACCGCGCTGAAAGATGCGCTGTTGGCCAGGAGCTGTCGGATGGCCGCATAGCCGCCGTCGTAGACATGCCGGCCGAAGACGATGAGCTGCTCGTCGGCCGGCAGGCCGTAGAGGCGCAGCGCGTCCCGATAGGCCTTCAGTCGGATGCCGGTATCCCCCTCCATGTCGTCTTCGCTGCCGGCGATGAAGGCGATGCGCCGATGGCCATGTTGTACCAGATGGTGCATTGCCTGCAGGATGCCGCCGGCGTTATCGGCGACCACGGTGGGCCCGGGTTGGCCCGAAGCGATGAAGACGACCGGATGGCCGGCCGCCATGACCTCTTGCAGATAGCGGCCGCGTTCGGCCGAATGCAGCGGATTGATGACGATCAGGCCGTCGGTATTCCACGGACCGATGGGGACGAAATCGCTGTCGGCCGATGGCGCGGGCCAGGCCGGCCGGAACGGGCTGCCGAAGGCCGCCGAGGGCCCCATGCCGCAGCCCAAGAGCAGGTTACAGCCGAAGTATTGCGCGGCCTCGCGGATCGCCCGGAAGAGCGGGGCGAGATAGCTCAGCGGCATGGCCGTCCAATAATACTGCCAGCCGGCCAGTACGCCCAGGGTAGGCCGACGGCCGTCGAGGCGAGGAACCGCGCGTCTCATCGCATCTTCTCTCGAAATCTTCTCTCGAAATCACGAGGATCGCATTTCGTTTCCAATCATACCATCGGTTCAATGCTCGTGCAAGCCACTTTTTGAATTGCAAATTCGTCGCGCGCAACAGCGAAAAGTGTGTTATAATAGTAACAGCGTGCGCAAGAGGGACGCTGATCCGTGATGATCGCCCGGATCGTTTAACAGAGAACCCGCACACGAAGAAGGAGGCGCCTATGGCAGTCATCACTGTTTCCCGGCAACTGGGCAGCGGGGGTCTGGACATCGCGCTGCGCGTGAGCGATCTGCTCGGCTATCGTTACTTCGACAAGCGGTTGATGGCGGAAGTCATGGCTCAGGAGGGGTTCACCGAACAGAGCTTCGTTGATTACCGCGAGGACGAATATCGGCTGCGCGGGTTCATCGACCGGCTCCTCGGTTACCGCCGGCCCAAGGCGATCGCCGATCTCGGGTTCTGGGACGAGCGGCCGGAGATGATCAAGAAGCCGGCCATCGCCTGGCTGGATGAGTACATGGCCATCTGGTTGATTCAGCGGGCCATCGAGACGGCGTATCAGCAGGGGGACGCGGTGATCGTCGGCCGCGGGGGTCAGGCGATCTTGCGGGACAAGCCTGGGGTGCTCCATGTGCGCATCGAGGCGCCGCTCGAACTGCGCGTTCAGCGCATCGCCGAGCGGAACAAGCTCAGCGCGAAGGAGGCCCGAGAGCATATCTTGGAGCGCGATAAGGCTTCGGCCGAATACCTGGAGCGCTTCTACGGGGTGAACTGGGCCGATCCGCTCCTGTACCACCTGGTGATCAACACAGGCAAGTGGACGACCGAGGCGGCCGCCCAGTGCATCGTCAACGCGTTGGGGTGCCTGGAGAAGCGGTAACCGGGTTGCAAACCCCCTGCGAGCAAGGGGAGCGTAAGTCCTGCAAAAAGAGAGGCGGCGGCCATCATGGCCGTCGCCTCTGCGCGTCTGGCGGGAGTGGATGGGAGTCGAACCCACCGTGGCCGCTCCTCGCGCCCACCACCGGTTTTGAAGACCGGGGCGCCCACCGGGACACAACCACCCCCGCGCACGATCTTACACGAATTCAGGCGGTTTGGCAAACCGACGACCCGCGCGCGCGTTCTTCATCTTTCCCGCCCTTCGTGGTAAAATCAGCTTGAAATCAAGAGGAAGGAGGCGAACATGGCCCACGAAGCGATCTTGTGGGAGCGGCTGGCCGCCGACGACCTGCGCGTGCGTTGCAACCTGTGCGCCCACCGGTGCGTCATTCCGCCGGGCAGGCAAGGCGCCTGTTGCGTGCGCGAAAACCGCGACGGCATCCTGGTGACCCTGGTCTACGAGCGGGCGATCTCGCAACACGTGGACCCTATCGAAAAGAAACCGTTGTTCCACTTCCAGCCCGGCAGCCGATCCTACTCCATCGCGACCGTCGGCTGCAACTTTCGCTGCGCCTTCTGCCAGAACTGGGAGATCTCACAACTCCCGCGCGAGAGCCATCAGGTGCCGGGCGAAACGGCCCGACCCGAAGCCATCGCCCGTGCCGCCCGCGAGTACGGCTGCGCCTCCATCTCGTACACCTACACCGAGCCGACCATCTTCGCCGAATATGCCCTGGACACCGCGCGCGTGGCCGTCGGCCTGGGCCTGAAGAACGTCTTCGTCAGCAACGGCTACATGACGCCGGAGCTGCTCCGCCTGATGGCCGGGTTGATCCACGCCATCAACGTGGACCTGAAGGCCGGCCGCGGCGAGTTCTACCACAAGATCTCGGGCGCCGACCTGAAGCCGGTGCTCGCCAACCTCAAGCTGATCCAACAGCTCGGCATCTGGCTGGAGGTGACCACCCTGGTCATCCCCGGACTGAACGACTCGGACGAAGAGCTGCGCTGGGTGGCGAGCTACCTCTTCAACGAGCTGGGGCCGGATGTCCCCTGGCACGTATCGCGCTTCTTCCCGCACTATCGCATGAGCGACGTGCCGCCCACGCCGGCCGCCACTCTGGCGCGCGCCTGGCACATCGGCCGGGATGTCGGATTGCGCTACGTGTACGTCGGCAACCTGCCGGGACACGAATCGGAAAGCACGTTTTGCCCGCACTGCGGCGCGCTGCTGATCGAACGCTACGGCTACCACGTGCGCTTTCGCGGCCTGGGCGACGGCGTCTGCGCGCACTGCGGGACCGCCGTCCCCGGCGTGGAGATGCGGCCGCTGGACAGATCCGCACGAGGTGCGTTCTTATCGTGATGGCGAGGTGCGCGACCATCAGGGGCCTCTGGCGCTTCCTGCCCTGGCTGATCGCGGCAGCCGGCTTGATTGCCGTGGGAGCCATCTCGGCCGTCGCGGCATGTCGCGCCGGCGTCGAGGTGACGGTGACGGTGGACGGCTACGCGGAGCGCGTGCGCACGACCCGCGGCGCCGTTGGCCAACTCCTGGCCGACCTGAGGGTGCACATCCGGCCCGAAGATCGAGTGTCGCCCGCGCTCGACGCGCCCCTGACGCCGGACATGGCCATCTCGGTGCAGCGGGCCCGGCCCGGCATCGTGGAGGCCGACGGCGCCCGATACACGGTCTACACGCACGCGCAGACCGTGGGCGAGCTGCTGGCCGACGCC
>Ga0209227_1001292_pt1 | contig 19707 bp, 16 predicted proteins | sample YNPBryantNP2012_FD_185815 | JGI IMG/M metagenome (GOLD analysis project Ga0209227, IMG submission 185815) | Anoxygenic and chlorotrophic microbial mat microbial communities from Yellowstone National Park, USA - YNP Bryant NP 2012 (SPAdes)... ...
CCGCCCGCTCCTGCCCCCTTGGCGGCGAGCTGGGTCACTTTTCGGTTGGTAATGTTCAGCCTTCTTGCAGAGGAGTCTGTTTCTTGTCAAATCTCCTCACCGGAAGTCGGGATCATTGTATGGATGAAGAGCAGTTCAATCTTCCGAGGCTGGAAGTCTTGCGTCTAAGGGTTTCATTACGTCTGGCAAGCGAAGCTCGTCTTCCTCCATTTAAGGGAGCGCTAATCCGTGGCGCTTTGGGATACGCCTTACAACGAGTTGGATGTCCTTCGGTATGTTGGGGGCAGAGCAGCAGATGTCCATCCGCGATTCCGTCATGCGCCTACCGTGAATTGTTCGAGCTGGAACTGCCACCTGGAAGGACGGTGTTACATGATCTGCGAGATGCTCCTCGACCATTTGTGATAGAGCCGCCACACGACCATCGGCGATATTATGCAGCCGGTGATCTCCTTGAAACTGGTATGTTACTGTTTGGGCGTAGCATCAATCTTCTGGCTTACGTGATACTGGCTTTCATCGATGCTGCCCGTGCCGGTCTCGGTCGCTATCAGGTGCCTGCACGCCTTGAACAGGTTGAAGCACTGGCCTATGGACAACCGTTTGGCATCCCAATCTATCGCGATGATAATAGCGTATTTTCAGACCATGTATTACCGATTTTCAATCTATCTGAGTTGTCCTGCCAGGCCGCCAATCTGCCATCACATATACGACTAGTTTTACGGACTCCACTGCGTATCAAGACTGACGGTCGCTTTTTGAAAACGTTTGATCTACCGACACTCGTGCAGGCTATTGCCTGGCGTCTGTATGCGCTGAACTATTGTTACGGTAGTGATCCCTGGAACGTCGACTACCAATCGGCAATTACTGCGGCCCAGCAAGCCATCGTTGCTCAAGACGCAACTTATTGGGTAGATTGGGAACGATCTAGTACACGTCCTGATAAACGGCAGTCAATGACACTCGGCGGATTAATGGGCTCAGTCGTATTGGACAATGTACCATTAGTGGTGCGGAGCCTGCTTCTAGCGGCAAGTGTTGTGCATGCAGGAAAGGCATGTGTCTTCGGGCATGGTCAACTAGAACTTCGCGATGCATCCTGAGGAAAGCGGGTGGCAACTCGCTGTAAGCTGTATCAGTAAGTCATCTGGGACAGGTCTGGATCCCGCTTCTCCTAGTACAGTAGTCATTAGAAACGCCGTCAGATCAGCGATGTAATAGAGTATCAGGCGTATAGAACGCTTACGGGTTGAGAGGAGACCGTGCGTATCGAAGGAGGAAACCTTGGCAGCAGAGAACACCAGGTCACAACAGGGCCGGCGGCGAGGTGGTGGTATACGACGAAGTTCATCAGTGACCTTTCACCGTCGCCTCTGGTTGGTTCGCAGATTAGTGCGTGGGGCAGCTACGGCGCATGAATTGGTTACCGACGCTCAACATACTTTTGGTAAAGAGATATACCCCCATAATGTTACAGCGGCGCTTCACCATGATTTTGATGCCCTACGTGAATTGTTCGATTGCACTATCAAACGGATGCACGATGGCTGTTATGCATTGGTCGATTATGGACACCTTGCGCTCCTCGATCTCAATGACGAGGAATTAGAAACATTGAGCTTCCTGGTAACGCTTTTCTCTGCTAACGTTACTCCGAATGCAGTTCAAGTTCAACGGCTTCTCGAGCGGATCATCGCACTCTCGCCGACTGAACGACGAGCCATTTTCAATTCTGCTACGCGGCATCTTCGGCTCGAGGTGCCCGAAACCATCACGCAACCCGACGTAGAACTGCTGAAACGATTGCAACATCACCTTGGTCAGCAGTATATTCGCTTTCGGTATCGCTCTACCCATAGCCCTGCTCACATTGAGGAAGAACATCGTGTTGCCCCCTATCGTCTACTAGTACGTGATGGTCATACATATCTCGAAGCCTTCTGTCTAGCCGCACCACACGCCGAGATCATAAGCCGTTATGTTACCTATCGAGTCGACCGGATCATTCCGGAATCATTGGTCGTTGAACCTAAGCGCATGCCACCGACGGCCCCACCGCGCAAGACCTGGCAGATTCGCTATCGGCTCACCGCTCAGGTAGCACGTCAGCGTGATATTGCCCTCTGGTTTACTAACAGTTCGGTAACGTTTCTTCCTGATGGCAGTGCTGAGATAACTGCACAAACGACCGATCTCTGGCAGGCTCGCCAGATTTTGTTTTGCTATCGTGAACATTGTCAGGTACTCGAACCGCCAGAGTTGATAGATATGATCCGTACTAGTTTGCAAAAGATGCAGGAGTGTTATCAGTGAATAGGCGAGACTGGCGCGAAATATTCGAGATCATAAACGATCCTGGTACACCGATATTGTTTTTAATCGGTATCATGATCTTTGCTATTCTCGGTAATGGATTATACGACCTACTCGTTGTAACTATTCAAAGAAACTTTGATAACGAAGGTAATTTTACATATGTAATCATTATTGCTACTGCATCACTGCTGTTATTGGCGATTATATTTGTTCTTTGGCTCTGGTTCAATCTACGATGGAAAAGGCGAAATCGTTTGCCAAACAATATAAAATTAGAACAGACCTATCCGATATTGATCATCTTTGTGAGTGCTAATCCAAAAGCAAGCGAACCAATAGCTATTCAACACCATCTGGCAGACGATAAATTGCAAAAACTATGGCTTATTGCCAGTCCAGAGTCAGAAAATAGAGCAAAGTCGCTTTCCGACTGGGTGAAGCAGCGTACCAATCAACCTATACACGTCTCAATTCTCTTACTGGAAAGCGCCTACGACATTCCACAAGCATATCGCACGATCGTCTTCATCTTCGAGTTAATTGCCGATCAAATTGATCAGGCAATTGTTGACATCACAAGCGGTACGAAGCAGATGAGTGCTGGCGCTGTACTGGCTTGCCGTGAATATGGGGTACCGATGCAATATGTCTTGGGCGAATTGAAAGGTGGCAAAGTCGATGAAAACAGTGCAGGTGAATTGATAAAAGTTCAGGTATAAGACGGGTGGTGGCACCCAGCGTAGCGCTAATGATCCAGGGATTGAGTTGCTGTGCTCCGGGTGTACCCTAAGTTTTTGTGGTGATAATCTTCATCACGATACCGGGATCCCAGGTATCGTTGTCGTTTCCTCCCTTCAAAATCCCCTGCCTGTTGTTGTCACTTCGCACATTTGTGAAAACCTCTTCTGGCATACTCAGAGTACGGTGTCTGTTCTATCTTGACCATCAGCACTACGGATGGTCAACGTTTTCCAGAGGAGGAGGGATATGGTATGGTGTCTCGCTTCTTGCATGCTCTTGTGCGTCGGATTGGCCATCTTATCCTTAATCGCCAAACCAGGACGGGTCTGGCTACCCCGTCTCACCTTTCGTCGGCTTATACGGGGTTGTCTGTTTACCACGTTTTTCAGTGCCGCAGTCATCTTCGCACTTCTGTCCTACCTTCTACTCTCGTAACTGAACGGCTCGTTGTTCAGATCGATGGCACCCCTGGCTCTCCGGCTTGTGGCATAGCCGGATTGGGAATTGTAGTGCGCAGTGAGCACGGTGACGTGATCCGAATGTACTGTGAACGTGCTCCGGCACATACTAGTAATGAGGCCGAGTATCAGGCATTAATTGCTGCGCTACAGTTTATCCAGCGTGATTTTCCAGGGCGACGGATACGGTGCTTGACAGATAGCCGGCTTGTGGTCGATCAGCTTAGCGGTATTGCTGCGGTGCGCGATGAAACACTACGTGTTCTCCACCAAAGTGCTCGTGTATTGATCGATCAATGTTCATCTGCATCGTTTGAACTGATCGCTATTCCACGTGATCTCAATCGGTTAGCTGACGCACTCGCCTGGGAGGCGTTGAAAGGGCGACGGGATTTATTGAACCGATTGAGAACAATTACTCCCGAATGGTGATTGCTACCTGAATTAAGGAAAGGCTCATCGGACGTATGCAAGCCTGAAATGTGGCATGGTGCAGTTGTCAGCGTAGGAAGAAAGCCGGCAAACGGAACGGAGCTGCATCTCTCCTGTCATCACCATCGAACATTTGGGCAAGGTCTATCTACTCGGTGGAAGAGTCGGTGCTACACAGCCGACACGATTGGTTGCTGAAGGGATCATCAAGGAGAATAACTATGGCAGTCTTTCCCCGCTATCATGGACCACCGCTTATCGAACAGGTTTGTACAGTTGAAAACTTAACCAACGCATGGCGGCGTGTTCGCTCGAATGTCAAAGTAACTCGGCGTTATCGGAGCGCCGGTATTGATCGAATGACGCTAGATGATTTTGCAGCCGACTGGCCGAATCAAATGGCGCTTCTAGCTGAGGAACTGCGCAATGGAAGCTATCGTCCATTGCCACCGCGTTGGGTAACGATACCCAAAACGAATGGAGGGAAACGGGCAATTGCAATTCTGACCATTCGTGATCGGATTGCTCAGCGAGCGGTTCAACAGGTCTTGAATCCCCTCTTTGAGCCGCTGTTTCTCGACTGTTCGTATGGATGCCGATTGAGTGTTGGTGTACCAGAAGCCATTGAGCGTGTTATGCGCTATGTCGAACAAGGTTTGCATTGGGTTGTTGATGGTGATATTAGCGCGTATTTTGACTCTATCGATCATGGCATCCTCTTGGGATTACTACGACAGCGAATTGATGAGCCGGCGATTCTTCAGCTCATTGGGCAATGGTTGGCCGTTGGGTTCTTTCATTCTGAGGTCTCTGATGATGAAACCCCGCCTGCTAGCCCTTTCGAGACTATGCTGCGTCGCAGTGGTGAATTAATTCACGAGATGTTGAAAACGCCACTCGATTCAGTACCGGTCGAGCGAGATGACCTCGATCTCTATAGCCCTGCACTTGTCCAACCTCGTTCTGGTTTATCGGCTGAAATGTTGGCTGCGCTCAGTCTTATGCAACCGGCATTCGCTATCGCCCGACAGTTAGTGCCGCTGGTTCAGCGAATTGGTGTACGACGACTTGCATTGGGCGGAGCACTGGCTGTGGGAACCGTTGCGCTAAGCGAGCTTATCTACCGGCTACAAGCTGTGCATTCGCGACGTGGAACGTTGCAGGGTGGACCACTCTCGCCGTTGCTAGCCAATATCTATCTGCATCCATTTGACATAGCAATGACTGCACACGGAGCACGAATGGTTCGCTTTGTTGATGACTTTGTGGTTATGTGTCCTGATCGTACCACCGCAGAGCGTACCCTCGTTTTGGTCGAACGCCAACTGGCGGCCCTGCGCCTGACTCTCAATTGGCAAAAGACCCGCATTGTCGACTACGCTGATGGAATCGAGTTTCTCGGGCAGGCGTTGGCACCACGACGCAAGCAAGGTTTTTTGGAGGGTATCGGAGATTTTCATACGGCTGAACAGCGTTTACGTGCTCACATCGAACGACTACGCAAACCCAAGTCGTCACCGCCGTCTGAGATGTAATGCACGTTTTCTGTTGTTCCATTGCCATCGTAATGTAGATCGTTGATACGTCCTTGCCACGAGGAGATGTTCACCATGGCCACACTGTACATTCAGGAACAGGGTACAATTGTACGGAAACGAGACAACCAGATTATCATCACTCGCAACAACGACATCTTGCAGGCGATCCCATTAAATAAAGTTGATCGAATCGTCCTTATGGGTCGAGGTGTCCAAATCTCAACCGCTCTCCTTGTCGAGCTGTTACAACGCGGTATTCCTGTTATGCTCACCAATCAGCATGGCAGCCGCCATTATGCAACACTGAGCGCCGGTCCCTCGCGCTTTGGCGCATTGCGTCTGCGACAAAGCCAACTAGTCGTTGATCCAGCCTGGTCGCTTGCGCTGGCAAAAGGGATCATTACCGCAAAATTGACTGCACAACGCATGGTTCTTGCCAGTACAGGTTGGGCGTCTGCTGTTGGGGTGATAACCCAGATCGATCATGCCATTCGTGGCCTGGCCGGTTCGACGACTCTCGATATGGCTCGTGGCTTTGAAGGTGCAGCAGCAGCAGCCTATTTCGGAGCTTGGCGTAGTGCCTTTCAGCAAGGCTGGGGATTTCAAGGTCGTGCCTTTTACCCACCACCCGATCCGATCAATGCCTTGCTCTCATTTGGGTATACCCTCCTACTACACGACGTACTAGCGGCGGTGCAATTTACCGGTCTGGATCCGTATCTGGGGGTTTTTCATGCTATTGAGGCCGGTCGGCCATCATTGGCACTCGACGTAATGGAGGAATTCCGTCCACTCGTTGTTGATCGGATGGTGCTCGATGTCATAACAACCGGTGCGATCACCCGGTCGCAGTTTGAACGTGCCAACACTAAACAACCCAACGCGATGTATCTGACTCCTGATGCTCGTAAACTGGTCGTGAGTCGCTATGAAGCGTTGATGAAGGCACCGGTTCGATTAGCTGATGGTACGCAAACGGCCATGAGACGGGTCGTTCTTCTCCAAACCCAAATGGTTGCCCGTATTGTTCGTGGTGAGCAGGCTTCCTATGAAGGAGTTGTTCGATGAACATGTTCACGATTATCAGCTACGATATTGTGGATGATCACCGTCGTACCAAAGTAATGAAGATGCTCAAGGGATACGGAGTTCGAGTACAGTACAGCGTCTTTGAGGCTGTCCTCGACGCACGTGAGTTTCGCGAGCTTAGCGATCAGCTTCGCCAGCTTATTGATCCAGCTCAGGATAGCATACGCTGTTATCGCCTTGATCGCGTAGCCGCTGAACGCACCATCATTTATGGCATCGGCAACATTACTACTGAACCAACGCACTACATCATCTAGCTACGATTCCTCCATCCAGATGCGTAGTAACTGACCATCGGCAGTTGACGGTGGTGGTGATAGCGCCAGTCGTCCGCCACCGTTGCCGGATGGTGATAATCGTCGTTGTTCTCGCACGGATGGTTGACGAGATAAACCGCTACGTGATAGCCTGGTCAGACAAAGAATGCGATCAATGCGAAAGCAGCGCTCTGCACGTCGGGTTGTGCAGTAGGCATAGAGGAACCAGCGATCACCGTGCTGTTCTATCCGCAATGGTTGAACTAGCCGTTCGCCGGCAGAACGTTGTGGTGCTTGATAATACAACACGAGCGCCTCGCGGCGACGGATAGCCTTATGCAACTGTTGCACCGTATCGGTTAATCGTACCGGAGGAGATACCGGCTCAACCGCTTCTGTGATCCACGAATCTAGTACCGTCGTGAAGAGTGCGGGAGATTGTATACGTAGGTGTAACCCTTCTGGGCAATCGTGTGGATCAAACTCCGACGGGAAAGATGTGAACTGGCATGAAGCCGCCTGATGGAACCTGGAAATCGTCGTAATACCTGCCTGCTCCAATGCGCGCACTATGTCTAGTTCACGTCCAGGTGTTACCAACGCTAGACCGGGTGCAATCTGAGTTATCGGCGAATGGCATGCGCTGGATTGGCGTGCGATGGCGGCATCTATGACTGTGTGGGGATCGTACATCAAGACTGTACGTGTCGTTATATGAACACGGGGCGCGGAATCGGCCGGTAAACAAACCGGTACATCCTGCTCGAACCGGTTTTGCCAAATTCTGACAAAACCGGTAGGACTCTCACCATTGGTCATTGCTCTGCGGATACTCCTTGCATCGATCTGCCAGCGTAGTACCGATTGATCCGCACCGACAAACTTCATCCACGGCTGAACGATGACAAGATCATTGTCGATCATAGCAATGGGGATCGTGATCTGTTGTTGTTGAGCGTCGTAATGCCACGACAGCGCAACCGGCGGGGTTTCGGTTGGAGCGAATACACCTAGCCAGGCAAGCGGACCGGCAACGGCAGCTTGCCACACACGTTGCTGGCTACGATAGGTCCAGGGCGTGCGTCTGATCGGTGCAAGACAGTGGGTTGTACCATCGACGAGCGGGCCAAAAGAGGCATACAAGGTAGCGAATGCGGTATTTGCTGCAATGCCTGACGAGGTTGCTGTCATCCCCCAGCAGAGCAGTCGACGGCGTAACGCTGGCCAATCAAGACCACGTACAGATACTCGCAGGCGAGTCAACCAGCGTTCTGTTCGTGGCTGATGCTCCCAGGCTGTCTGGAGAAGTTTCAGTTTTTGCTCCAACGTCATGCGAAAAAACGATTGAAAAACGGGGCCTGGGACGACGGTAGCATGAGTAGGTTGTAGAAGATGTACATCAATGAGGAGCGGTAGCAGCCACTGCCATAGCTCAGGGTCGTATTGTGGAGCCAGTGCACGCAGCCGTCGTAGAGCTAGACCGGCAAAAAGGCAGCTCTGACGGATCGGGAGCGGATGTTCAGCAGCAGCGATCAGGATGGTGCAGGTTGCAACCAGTGCTGGTGCAATTGCTAATGGTGATACAGGTGATAACGAAGCAGATGCTCCTGGTGTTGGCAATGGTTTCGGCAACCAGCGTCGTAATTCAGGCGCCAACACCCATCCGGCCGGATGGTGTGGACGTTGCGGACGTGGCAACAACCACCCTAACAAAACCAGCATTTCACCGATTGTCTGCGGTCGGCGGTCAAAACGCAACGCATGAATTGGACGGATTGGGCCGAGGATTTGTTCGGCAGCCGCAGGCGAAAGGGTGCCACGACGCGATCTCAGGATTTGAAGTGCCTGTTGCGCCTCTGCTGGAAGTAGAAAGTATTGTGATCGCACGGTAGCAGGCCGACAAATCGCCCGTCGTAATGCTGCCAGGCGACTTACCTCATCGGCGTGATGAGAGATATTGACATGATGTGTAGCAGCGATTAAACGCTGAAGCACAACAGGTGCATCTTTGAGGTATTGAGCCCAACGTAACATCGTCTTGCCTTTCAACCGGTGACCTGGTATACTGTCAGTACTGGTACCATCATACACAAAATCATTTAGAATTACCAGCGTGTCCCAGGAAGGAGGTCATTGGTTGTTCTGCATGGAGGGCACCCATCCGCGAAAAACGTTACGTTTATGGTGCGCACCAGGGTAAGAAGGAATGCCCCGCTATGAAGGGGTTTGAAACTCCGCGCCATCCTCGAGACGATTTTGTAACGTATGCGCGTAAGAAGGAATGCCCCGCTATGAAGGGGTTTGAAACTAGTTCCGCCTTCGCGTTTGCAACGCGCGACATGTAAGAAGGAATGCCCCGCTATGAAGGGGTTTGAAACTCCAGTTTCGACTTAGTCTTAAGGGCGCCAACCATAGTAAGAAGGAATGCCCCGCTATGAAGGGGTTTGAAACAAGGAGAAGAAATTGGTTACAATCACGGTACCAATTTGTAAGAAGGAATGCCCCGCTATGAAGGGGTTTGAAACAAGTTATAGAACTTTACTCTGAACGAAAAGCTCAGAGGTAAGAAGGAATGCCCCGCTATGAAGGGGTTTGAAACTTTATGTAAGAATCGGCCAAAGAAACCAACTCGCCAGTAAGAAGGAATGCCCCGCTATGAAGGGGTTTGAAACCGTGTTAAAAGAAGGAGAGGGAGGAAAAGCATGATACCCGTAAGAAGGAATGCCCCGCTATGAAGGGGTTTGAAACAACTATAAGGTCACCCCTCCATCTACGTACTACAAAGGTAAGAAGGAATGCCCCGCTATGAAGGGGTTTGAAACAGCAAACGAAGCAAACAACAATCCAATCTCAAAGTCGGTAAGAAGGAATGCCCCGCTATGAAGGGGTTTGAAACGTATAATATGCGGACCACCGTATACACGATGTACCCAAGTAAGAAGGAATGCCCCGCTATGAAGGGGTTTGAAACGCGCCTACCAGCTCTGCCTTCGCGTTTGCCATACGCGTAAGAAGGAATGCCCCGCTATGAAGGGGTTTGAAACGAGGGACGCCATTTCCCCAAGGACTCGAACAAACCTGTAAGAAGGAATGCCCCGCTATGAAGGGGTTTGAAACGCGCCTACCAGCTCTGCCTTCGCGTTTGCCATACGCGTAAGAAGGAATGCCCCGCTATGAAGGGGTTTGAAACGAGGGACGCCATTTCCCCAAGGACTCGAACAAACCTGTAAGAAGGAATGCCCCGCTATGAAGGGGTTTGCCCCCCCTAGCCCCCCGCTTGCGGGGAGGTTGGGGGGGTTAGCCCCTTGAGTACCGTCGAGCCGTCAACCTCGCCCCCCGCTTGCGGGGGGTTGGGGGGGGTTAGCCCCTTGAGCACCGTCGAGCTGTCAACCTCGCCCCTCGCTTGCGGGGGGTTGGGGGTAGCCCCTTGAGTGCCGTCGAGCCGTCAACCTAGCCCCCCCCGCTTGCGGGGGGGGTGGGGGGTAAGGCGTGGCTTACAGCCGGTCAACAAACCCTACCGATGTAAATCAGGCAAATTGAGCGTCAGTGGACTGTGATCGATCAACGGCCGGAGTGGAGTAACCGAGACATAACCGGCTCGCACAGCGCCGTCGTCGGTGTCGATAGCGAAGTCGGGGATGCGTTCACGGACAAACCGAAATGTGATTTGTGCTCGCTCAGCCGGGCCGGTGGGGTTGAGTTCAAGATCAAGATAGTGACCGAAGAAAAACTCCGAGAGTCGGGTTTGGCGAAAGCCGCGTAACTCGCTCGGGGAAGCAACATGGGGAACATTCACGTTAAGAACCAGTGGCCCCTGCCCGCGAATCTGTTCGAGCAACGGAAAGAGCCGTTCCGCTGCATAAGCTGCGGTTGCCCACGGCATTGGCGCCGGCCCCAGGTATTGTAAAGAGACAGCCATTGCCGGTAAACCCCATAAGGCGCCAATCATCGCTGCCCCGACGGTACCGCTTAACATCACGTTACTGCCACCGTTCAGCCCTCGATTGATACCGGAAACCACTGCATCAATTGGCGGTAACAGGCCGCTCAACATTGCAATCGTCACGCACCCGACCGGTGATCCGTTATGGGCAAAGGCTAGAATGCCTTCTAGTTCGGCAGGTGGAATGATAGCCCGCAATTCACGGTTGATCTGTGGTGGGAGTGCCATACTCATTGCGCTCTGTTCTTCCGCCGGAGCAACAACGCTGACGTGTGCTCCGGCAGCACGCATGGCTTTCGCGAGCGTCCATAGTCCCGGACTATCAATCCCATCATCGTTGGTAACTAACACGTGCATAACGTTTGACTCCAATAATTGTGTTTTTCTAGCTTGCTGTACGCACTGTGTTGCGCAGAGCGGTTTATAGCTGCACGGCCAACTGCCAGTGTAGGTGGAAACTTGTCCCTGCCTGACGTACAGAGGTAGCGCGGGCAGGGCGGGCCGTGCTCCGCCGTTTCTACCGTTCAGCATATCATGCTGCGCTATGCTGAGCAATTGCTACTATGACCACGTTCCTGGCTGATTTCAGTATCTTGAGGGATTTTCAGCGGTGTTCGTGTCATCGATGCGGATGCTGGCGGCACTACATAAAGGGGTAAGGCGCCGCCTTACCCCTACGACTTACGATTGCTGAATGACCTGGATGATACGCATTGTTGCCCGCACACGATCTCACACAAGGGGAACCGTCTCATTCGTAACATCTGTCGGGGAGGCAGGATGCCTGATTATTGCCTCCCCTGGCCGTTTTTTTTCGGACACGTCTCTGCTACCTACCCCGACAATGCAGTATCTCAGGTTGCGCTATGCTGAGCAATCGCGGCTTCGACAATTTCGCGGGTAACTTCGTTGAGGCCACGGGCCTTTGCGACCTGCTCGGCTGCTGCACGCAGAGTACGGCTGGCGCTGATACGGGCAAGGTAAGGTACCGCATCTAGGGCTGCGTTTAAGCGGTCGGTTGCTTCTTTCGTCCAGGGCATCGTCTCGGCAGTGGTTGGTTTTGGCGGGGTACCGCCTCCGGCGTTAACCGGCTCCACCGGCAGAAAGTTAATGACCGTCTCGTAAAAGCGATTTACCAGCTCTTGCATAATGTTAGCGGCACCGGCATAACCCATAAATGGCGTACCGGTTGTGCGTCGTACAACCGGTCCAGGGAAGGTTGCCGGAATGAAGTGTGTTCCGCGCGCATTTGCCTCTGCCAGATAAATCTTCTCGTTGATACTGCCGAACACGAAGGCCGGTGCTCTGGCGTGTAGCCGTTTTCTAATCTCGATATTATCCGGTTCATCTTCTAGTCGTGGTCGACCTGATACCCAGGCAATCTTCATGCCCAGTTCATCGCCGAGAAAGCTACGCAAACCGTCGGCATAACTGCGGGCTGCGACAATGGCACAGTCAACCGTCGCAAACCAGTCGCTCTGCGGGCCGCGCCACAGATCCCAGACCGGTTGCAGAGTCGTGCGCTTTTCACGCTCGATAAAGGCTTCTACCTGAGCCGGATCAATAGCGAGCAGTTGGCCCAGTTCGCGTAAGAACGCCGTTGTGCCGAATACACCGAACGGCGCAAAAAGGTATGGACGACCCAGGTCTTCGGCCAGACCACGACCAAATTCGCGATACATCACGACATTGACGGCTGCTTCCGCCAGTTTGGGCGTCGTCGCGATGCTGGCTTCGTAGGGATAAACGAGATTAATCTCGGCGCCAATGCCGGTTATCAACCGTTTAAGTTCGTAGAGATCACTGGGAGCATTGAAGCAGCCAAGCGTCGGCCCGATAATGTTCACGGTGCGCGGTCGTGGTTGAGTGTGCGGATCGACATGGGGCTTGCCGTATTGTTCCCAGGCAAAGCGTAATGCTCGCTCACGACCGATCCATTCATCCTGTTCGAGCGATTGGCTCCAGAAAAAGCGGGCATTGGGGTCGATCTGAGCAACGAGTTGGGCGTGATCGGCGCTAATCATCTCGCTTTCGGCGGTCGAGATGACCAGTAAATGTTTGCCTTCTAACATGCCCATCGTGCGCAAATCGTCGATAGTACGGATCAGGGCCTTTGCCGTGCCGTTGATCACATCCTCTTCACGGATGGAGGTCGGCGTCAGGTTGGCCATGTGCGGTAGCGCATCGGTGTAATCGGTCACCGCCATTCCCAGCAGATTGTAGCAGCCGATTGGAGCATCACAAACGATATGGACATCGGGGAAGCAGCCAAAGACCCATGAAGCACCCCAATAGCTGCTGGTGTCAGAAATATCACGGATCAGCGTAATGCTCATTGAAGGCCCTCCTGACGATTCTCACCTTCAAAGAACGCCAGCATACGGTCGTAGATCGGCTTGCGGTTGAGGAGATCGCGCACAAAATTGAGCGAAGCGATCATACCGCCAGCCAGAAAGAGAGGACGTACACTGAGAATGTTGGTGTAATACACGGCAGGAATACCCTTCTCTTTGGCGTAGGCAGCCAGCGTGGTCGTACCGATCACGAGATCGAACGTCCAGTGCTCCATGGCTGCTTTATCGTCTTCCAGGGTTTTACGGTAGATCACAGCCTGCGTGCCGTGGGCTTTTAACCAGGCTTCATCGGCAGCGGTAAGCGCACTTGGCCCGATGCTCGTGCTGACATACGGGACGTGAGCGCCACCCTCGATCAAGAGGCGGGCGTAGAGCATTTCGTTGCCTTCGTATCCCGACACCAGGATGGTTGCGCCCTGTAACGGTTTACTGGCCAGAAAGCCACGGGCTGTCGCTTCTTCTTCAGCCGCGACCCGCTCGACCACATCCTCATCGAGGTCGAGCGCTGCGCCGATGGCACGTAGCCAGGCCGCACTCCCCTCCGCACCAATCGGCGCACCACTGATCACAGCGACCCCGCGTTCGCGCAGCACCCCAATCGTTTCCCGGTAGAACGGGTGCAACGCCGCGACTGCGGCGGCTCTACCGGCCTGGCGAATTTCGTCAACGTGCCGACCGGGCAATGTGGTCACGACTCGGCCACCCATCTTACGCACGACGCCATCGATCAGCAACGGATCGGCAGGGAATACTTCTCCGATCAAAGCTAGCGTACCCGGTTCGTGATCGCCGCCGGTATCGATAAATCGCCTCATCACGGCGGCCAGCGCGACATCTTTCGCTTCAGGATGCGAGTGGATGGCATACGCCGGTACACGCACCAAAATAACCGGTTTGCCATCGATCTCTTTTGGCAGTAGCTCTTCAGCCAGACCAGCAGTTTCGGCCACGCAAAGCGAAATAACCGGTATGAAGGTCGTATTTGCTGCCGTGGCGGCCTCGGCAATCGCGGCATTTGCCGCTTCCTGGACTTTCCCACTTGACAATTCTGCGGTGCCCAGTGCAGGCGCAACAATGCTCTTCCGCGCCGCGTAAAAATGGGTCACGAAGGTGAGACCGTACAGACAGCCGGTATCGGTGACCATTGCCGGTTGTGCACCCTCGATCCGCGTTAACACACGCAATGCGCCGAAGGCCGGACACATTGTTTGCGGATGCAGTTTGCAGGCGCCACCACGGAATGGTTCGCTAACAGAATCGGTGCCGGCCGGTGTCAGGGGGATGATCTCGGCCATACGAACTCCTCTGCCTGGATACAGCCGCTCTGCTGTACCCCAGGATGATTAAAAATGACACGGACATCTGGTATTATACAACAAAATTCTTTCGTAATAGGTAACAGATTGGGGGTATGGCAGCGCTGCGCATCTATTCATCCGGCCACGGATCGGCGCTGAACTGGTCGTGAACTTCTTGCAGTTGCACGTCGGTGTAGCTGGCGTAGAAACTGCGCGTGACTTCCACGCTGCGGTGGCGCAAGATTTGTGAGACTTCGGCCAGGGAAACTCCCTCGTTCAACAGGTGGTAACCGACAAAGTGGCGAAAGGTGTGTGGCGTAACTTGACGTAATAACTCGGCTTCGTCTGTTTTACCTTCCCAGATCAGACGGTCGGCGAGCGCATTGGCGGCGCTGGTAACGATCCGCCAGCCGCTGATGCGCGAGAGGCGACTGCCAGCAGTGCGTGGATCGAAGGCGATGAAGAGCGGTTCGGTTGCCGATGGCCAGTGGCGGGCGGCGAGATAACGATGGAGGGCCTGTTCAGCGTGACGACGGATGAAGAGCGTTCCTTCCCGCCGTCCTTTCCCGCGAACAATCACACGTGGCAGGATGCGCCGATCACGGACGACATCACCAACATCGAGACTCAAGGCTTCAGAAATCCGTGCGCCGGTTGAGAAGAGGACATGCAGGAGCGCAGCGTTGCGCAGCCGGGTCAGCATCTGACGTTCGTGCTCTTCGCCGTGTGGTTTGTCGTAGAAGCGTACCAGTCGGCGCAGGTCGGGTGGGGTTGGCGCGACTGGGTCGGGTAGGCGAGGTAAAACCCGACTGACTTCCGGTCGGGCTGCGGCAATCCGAAACGAGATGGCTCCTTGCGAGTCGGCCAAGGCCAGAAATCCGAACAACGGACGGACATATGCGTGAATGGTGCGTTCAGAGAGGCGTTCGCGTCGGTCGGGGTGTTGGGTAGCTGCCCGCTGCGAGAGATCATAGCTGCGTTTACGCAGGGTACGGGCATAGGTTACCAGATCGGTGATTTGGAGATCACCCAAGCGGGTGCGTCCGTTTCGTTCGGCCCAGCGTACAAAAATCCGAAGGGCTGTTTCATAGCTGGCAATGGTTGGGCGGGCATGGTGTCGTTGCTGCTCGCGGGTGCGCTCATCAAGATCGTCGTCATCGTCGTCGCTATCAATTCCGGCACTCGCCAGGCGTGCCAGCCAGATCGCGCCAGCTTCGGCGATTGGTGTCTCTGGGGTTAATGGCTGTTCACTCAACTGAACACGTATCTCTTCTGGTTTCATCTGTCTGATCCTGTATTCAGTGTGTCATAAGATACCCAATGCGACAGCGCCGATGATCAGGATGCCGGCGATGATCCGATAGTAGCCAAACAGAGTAAAGTTGTTGGTTGCGACATAGCGTAAAAGCCAGTCAATACAGCCATAACCGACGATCATCGCCACGGTTGCACCGAGTAAGAGGCGTCCCCAATCGTTACTCTGAATCTGGTCAAGACTGCTGATCAGATCGACCAGTGTCGCTGCGCCAAGGGTTGGAATAGCGAGATAAAATGAAAAGGCTGTGGCTGTTGGCCGGTCAAATCCGGCCAGTAAGCCCCCGACAATTGAGGCGCCTGATCGTGAGACCCCTGGCACGAGCGCAAATGTTTGGGCAATGCCGACGATGAGCGCACGGCGATTCGAGACGATGGAAAAATCAGCGGTAGTTTTGCCGGTTGGCCGATGAGGATCGCGCCGTTCGATCCAGAGGAAAATAATGCCACCGATGATCAGGGTCGTTGCCATAGTCAATGGCGACTCGAACAGGACCCCCTTGATGAAATCGCGGGCCAGCAAGCCGATGGCTGCTGCCGGGATGAAGGCCAGCATGACCCCTAACCAGAGTTTCCGTGTCGTTGCTACCATCGCCGGTTCACCACGCCCGATTAGTGCCCCAGTCTGGGCCAAGAGATCGCGTCTGTAGAAGAACAAGACTGAGCAGACGGTTCCGAACTGGATCGCGATTTCAAAAGTACCGCCGATGCTGCCTTGATAGTTGAGCAGCTCACTGACCAGTAAGAGATGTGCAGTCGACGAAATCGGCAGCCATTCGGTAATCCCCTGCACAATACCTAACAGAACGATTTGCCACCAGTCAGGGTTGTCGGGGACGGTCATCAACAGGGTGAACGTCAACAGAACACTAAACCCGATCAATAGCCCTGACCGAGGAAGGGTTAGCGATGGTGCTTGCATTGTAAGTGGTATCTCCTTAATTTGTAAAGACGATTATTGGCTATCGCAGCGCTGCGATCAGCTATATTTCACGCATCACCAGCTCAATTGCGGCGGCCATAGCAGCAACAGTGGTATGGATGTCCTCTTCGCTATGCACCGCCGAGACAAAGCCGCTCCGGCCACGCATCAAATCAACACCGTTCAGGTGAAGGGCCATACGAAACAGGCGCAACAATCGTGGATCACCTCCCCGTTTGAGGGTAGCGAGTGGCATATTGCGTGGAATCTCACCAGGCGTCAGATCGGTGATCGGATCAACGAAAAGGTGAAAGATGGAACCATCACCAAAGGCTGTCCAACCTCGCAGCCGATACGATCTGAAGAGTTCGTTTAGCATCTGAACGAGCATCGTCCCGCGTTGAGCGGCAACTGCACCGGGTTCACCGGTTGCGACTGCCCGTAGCATTGCAATACCTGCGGCTGCCGAGAGGGGATTGGCATTAAACGTGCCTTGCTGACGGATGCGACCACGTGGCCCGTGCTCGTCATGGGCCAGGAGGTCGAGCAGTTCTGCCCGACCGGCAAGCGCACCGCCAGGCAATCCACCGGCCACGATCTTCGCCAGACAAACCAGATCGGGTGTCACCCCGGCCCGTGCACAGGCGCCACCTGGTGTCACCCGAAAGCCGGTGACCACCTCATCGGCAATCATGATCACACCGTAACGGTGCGTAAGTTCACGCAAACCGACCAGAAAGTCGTCTGGTAATGGAATGGAACCGTATGAGGCGCCGGTAGGTTCGAGGATCACAGCCGCGACGTCATCACGGGAGGCCAGCGTTGCCGCAACCTGATCGAGATCGGCGGGCAATATGATCAGGCTATCCAGCGTTGATGGTAACACACCACGATTGGGGTCATCGGGATCAGCACCTGGGGCGAGCGCATCGTGCCAGCCATGGAAATGACCGGCAAACCGAATGAGTGTGTTCTTACCGGTGGCTGCCCGGACAATGCGGAGCGCGAGCGTGGTGGCTTCGCTACCAGAGGCGGTAAAGCGGACACGTTCAGCAGCGGGAATCAGCTCGACAATCAGATCGGCCCACTCCAGTTCAAGCCGATGGCTAGCGCCGAGATGGGTTGAAACGGGGGCCTGTTGGGTAATGGCGGCCACGATAGCAGGATGACCATGTCCGAGTAAGAGTGCCCCGTGGCCGCACCAGTAATCGATCATCCGATTGTCATCAACATCCCACTTATACGGCCCATACGCACGTTCCATGAAGAGGGGAAATGGATCGGCGTAACGGCCATCGTGAGTCGCGCCACCTGGGAAACGCTGATACGCACGCTCGGCCAGCACCGCCGAACCGGCAAAGCGCTGACGGTATTGCTGTTCGAGTGACATCGTTACATCCCTATACTCAGACGGTATATCAGGGCTGATGGCAAGCCATAATCGCGCATCTGTTCTTGTGTCTGTTTGATATCGTAGGCTACCCGTTTGAACGTAAGAGTTTGCCGTTCGGTATCGAAGATTGCGTATGCCGCTCGTGGGTCGTGATCTCGCGGTTGCCCGACACTCCCCGGATTCACAAAATAGCGTGCGTTGTCGGTAAAGTTCAATTGGCTGCCTGCTTCTGGGACAATCCGTTCACATCGCCGATCATCGCGTGAACAGCGAAAAGCGAACTGAACATGGGAATGACCGATAAAGCAAATCGGTTCAGTGAACCATTCGAGGTTCGCTAATGCTTGCGAGGGCATTAACAGATATTCCCAGACCGGTTCGCGGGGGCTGCCATGAGCCAGGTAGTATTGATGATCGACGCTAAGGGCAGGTGGGAGCGGCAGCAACCACTCGCGATTGGTTGGCTTGAGTTGTAACCCGTTCCAGAGATTTGCCCGCCGTGCATCCGGGTTGAAGTCGTCGAGACTAATCTTACCAAGACAGGCCAGATCGTGATTGCCGGTGAGTGTAATGGTTGCATGTTGTCGGATCAGCTCGACACATTCATTCGGTGCAGGACCATACCCTATGGTGTCACCTAAACACCATAGTGCATCAAATGATCCGGCATCGGCCAATACGGTTTCGAGGGCAACAATATTTGAGTGGACATCGGAAAGAACGACAATTCGCATAGTTCACAATATTTTGACGATGCTCGCGGCCAGATCGTATAATTGGCAGCGACCCGGTTGTGAGGAGCGTCACCGTTATGGTTGAACCGTCAGGACACTGCCCATATCTAGGCTTGAAACAAAATCAAGCGATTCGATTTGCCTCGCCAACGCCGGAACATCGTTGTTATGCAGCCGGACAGGCGCAAGAGATTCCGCTGTTTGAACCAGATTATCAGGTTCGCTATTGTTTATCGACCAATCATGTTCGTTGCCCATTATACACGGGGATGCCATTACCTACAACATCACCAACAGCTCTTCAACCGGCAGGGATGTCGCCGACGGTCGTAAGTTCTCCTCTTCCTTCATCTTCACCGAGTGGTTTTCGAGTATGGTTAGCCGGGTTGGCACCACGTGATCGGCTGATCTATACCATACTGCTATCGGTAGCAGTGCTGGCCCTGATCGGGTATGCGTTGGGAGGAGTTGCGTATGTCAGCACAATGCTTAACTCAGCCGGCGCACCGACCGCCACGATAGCGGTTGATGTGACCATTTCATCGTTATCACCGACTAGGGCTGAACCTGAGTCGTTTGCTACAGCGTCACCGACGATGATCGCCTCACCAACGCCAACGATGACCCTATCGCCGACGGCGACACCATACGAGTTAATTCCGGTCACCAATACGCCAACCGTACCGATCTTTGTTCCACCGCCACCGCCGCCACAGTCATTGCCAACGCCAACAGCTACGGTCTTTGTCGAGCTACCAACAGAGCTACCGACCGAGCTGCCAACTGAGCTGCCGACCGAGCTACCGACCGAGCTGCCGACCGAGCTACCGACCGAGCTGCCGACCGAGCTACCGACCGAGCTGCCGACCGAGCTACCGACCGAGCTGCCGACCGAGCTACCGACCGAGCTGC
>Ga0209227_1001298_pt1 | contig 19635 bp, 17 predicted proteins | sample YNPBryantNP2012_FD_185815 | JGI IMG/M metagenome (GOLD analysis project Ga0209227, IMG submission 185815) | Anoxygenic and chlorotrophic microbial mat microbial communities from Yellowstone National Park, USA - YNP Bryant NP 2012 (SPAdes)... ...
AGTAGTTACCCCTGAAATTGGTGTACACCCCGGCCTGCCTCAAAAAAATCGGGCAGCGCCCGGCGCGTAGCTCAAAGCGTCAACCAATCATGAATCATCCCTTTTGTACAGGCTAAGGGCATATAAGCGGCATAGAGATGCCGCCTGTAAGGTTTGTCGGACAGGCTAAGCGCCTATCCGAAAAACGTAACTGACGCATCCCCATGCGTCGGTATAAGCGGCACAGGGATGCTGCCTGTACAGTTTTTCGGATAGGCTCTAAAAATCACAAGGAGAGTGCTATGAAGCTGATGATTTTGGACAAGGGGGCGATCGCTCCCATGGTTAATGCGCTGAGAGCTGACTATCGGGTGATCGGGCCGCAGGCCAAAGGGCCGCAGTTCGCTTTCGACGTGATCACCGATCCTGCTCAGTTGCGCCTCGACTATAACACGACAATTTTGCCACCCAAGAAAGTGCTTCAGCCTCAACAGGAGCGGCTGGTCTCGTTCAACCGGTGCGAACATAGAGTGGAGCCGGTTATCGAAGCTGCCCCGGTGGTGCTGCTGGGCGTCCATACCTGTGACCTGCATGCCTTCCAGTTGCTGGACAAGGCATTCTCTGCGGACTATCCGGACGCTCATTATCTGGAGCGGCGACGCCAGACGATCATCATCAGCCTGGAGTGTCTGGAGCCGTGTGATGAACACTCTTTTTGCAAGAGCATGGGTACTCTGACCGCCGACACGGGCTACGATCTGCACCTCACCGATCTGGGAGCTGCCTATGCTGTGGATGTGGCGACGGAGGCTGGCAGGCAGATACTGGCCCGCTACGCGACCGTCCGCGAGGCGACCGAGGCCGATGTGCGCCGCCTCAACGAGGTGCTCAGTGCCAAGTGGCCACGCTTCACCTATCGCCTGGATTTCGACGCTGCCGGGCTGCCAGCCTTGCTAAGCACGGCCTATCACCATCCCATATGGGAAGAGTTGGGAGAGCGCTGCCTGGCATGCGGCTCCTGCACTAACGTCTGCCCCACCTGTTACTGCTTCAACGTCTTCGACGAGGTGGACATGCAATTGACCGAGGGGACACGCTGGCGGTGCTGGGATTCCTGTCAACTGGATGAGTTCGCCCGGGTCGCCGGCGGCGAAAATTTCCGCCACGCCCGTGCTGCACGCCAGCGACACCGCTTTATGCGTAAAGGCAAGTACCTGTACGAAAGGTTCGGGGAACTGGGGTGTGTGGGATGTGGAAGGTGTATACGCGCCTGTGTGGCCAAAATCAGCATCGTGGACGGCTTCAACGCGATCCACAGGTCGGCGTAATTCAGGAGGGAGAGCATGACAACATCCATATATGCACCGGAGATGGCTCGTCTGGTCAATGTGGAAACATTGACTGCACTGGAGAAGCTGTTTACCATCGAAATGCCTGGAGGACGTAGCCTGGGCCATAATCCCGGACAATTCGTGATGGTCTCATTGCCGGGTATCGGCGAAGCACCGATTTCCATAACCTCCTCGCCCAGCCGTTCCAACGGCACATTCGAGTTATGCGTGCGGCGGGTCGGGGATGTGACGAATGCGTTGCATAAAATGCAGCCGGGGGACATGGTGGGCATACGTGGCCCCTTTGGCCACGGCTTCCCCATCGAGAAGATGCGCGGGAAGGACCTGTTGTTTGCTCCTGGTGGTCTGGGACTCGCTCCGCTCCGTTCGCTGATCAACCAGGTGCTTGACGAGCGTGGCTCCTTCGGCCGGGTGATCATCCTTTACGGTGCCAGGCGTCCACAGGAGTTGCTGTTCCGCAACGAGCTTGAAGAATGGATCGCCCGCCCGGATGTCGAGTGCCTGGTTACCGTGGACCGGGGTGATGAGACCTGGGACGGCAACGTCGGGGTCATCACCACGCTTTTCCCCAAGATCACCATCAATCCGCGCAATACCGTCGCCATCACCTGTGGCCCACCCATCATGTACCGCTTCGTGTTGATGGAGATGCTGGGTAAGGGCATCCCGGAGACCCAGATTTACCTCTCGCTGGAACGGCGGATGAAATGTGGAGTGGGTAAATGTGGCCATTGTCAGATCAACAACCTTTATTGTTGCAAGGAAGGCCCGGTTTTCACCTATGCTCAGATCAAGAACGTTGAGGAGGCGCTTTAAATGACCAGCGAGCCGACTGCCAGGAACAACGGTAAGCCTAAAGTGGCCTTTTTCGATTTCGCCTGCTGCGAGGGATGCCAGTTAACAGTCGTTGATGCCCTCCAGACTCACCTGGACCTGCTCGATGCGGTCGAAATCGTTCAATTCCGCGAGGCTATCTCCGATCGTGGAGAAGATTATCAGATCGCTTTCATCGAGGGCTCCTGCACCCGCAAGGCAGATGAGGCCCGGTTAGAGAAAATCCGCGCCCAGGCCGCCATCGTCGTCGCGCTCGGGGCATGCGCCCACACGGCCGGCGTAAATGCACTCAAAAACCTCCACCCGCTGCAAGATGTGCGCCGCTGGGTCTACGGCGATCAGGCAGAGTGGTACGACACTTATGAGGCACGGCCTATCAGCACCGTCATCGAAGTTGACGCTGTCATACCGGGCTGTCCCATAGACCGTGAGGAATTCATCGGCGTGGTCAAAGCGTTGCTTTTGGGCAGGAAGCCGCCGATACCTGACTACCCTGTCTGTGTGGAATGTAAGCTGAAGGAGAACGTCTGCATGTTCCACGTCGGCAAGTTTTGCCTGGGGCCGGTCACGCGGGCCGGCTGTGGTGCCATCTGCCCTACTTACAACGACGGGTGTGAGGGCTGCCGCGGGCTTATCCCCAACCCCAATGAAAACGCTATGAAGGACGTACTGTCCGATGCAGGCCTGACCGTCGAGGAGATTATGGCACGCTTCACCATGTTCAATACATACCGGGTGAGCAAGTGATAAAGGCACGGAGAAGTAAACTATGACCAACGTGAACATTAATGTGCATTATGTCACCCGTGTCGAGGGGCATGGGGACATCGTTGTAGATGTTAAGAATGGACAGATCAAGGAGTGCCGTTTTGAGGTTGTCGAAGCCCCGCGTTTCTTCGAGGCTTTCGTGCGTGGCCGCCCTTACTACGAGCTCAGCCACATCACTTCCCGTATCTGCGGGATATGCAGCGTCGGCCATTCGACCACCAGCCTGCGCGCCACGGAGAAAGCGCTGGGGGTCGAGCTTTCAGAACAGACGGTGCTGTTACGCAAGCTGCTCTTTCATGGCGAGATCATTGACAGCCATGTCTTGCATACTTATTACCTGGTCGCACCGGATTTCTTCGGCGTCAACTCCGTCATTCCGCTGGCGAAAACTCATACTGATGTCGTATTGCGGGCGCTGAAGATCAAGAAGCTCGCCGGTGACCTGTGCGCGCTGGTCGCCGGCCGCCACACCCATCCTATCGCCATGACTGTGGGGGGATTCACCTATCTGCCCTCTGAGGCCGGATTACGGGAGATGAAGGCCCGCCTTGAGGAGGCACGGGCTGATATGGATGCGACTGTCACGTTGTTTGCTTCCCTGCCCTGGCCCCAGTTCGAGCGGGAGACGGAGTATATTTCCCTCAAGAAAGATGAGGAGTACGCCTTCATTGATGGGGTGATCACCTCCTCGGATGGGTTCACCTACCCTATCGAGGACTACCGCAAAGTGACAAACGAATGGTGTGTACCGTTTTCCACGGCCAAATGGGCCAGGCATAATCGTGATTCATATATGGTAGGGGCACTGGCACGTTTCAACAACAATTTCGACCAGTTGCATCCGCGCGCTAAGGAGGCCGCCGCCAGACTGGGTATGAAGCCCCTGGTAACCAATCCCTTCCTGAACACCGCTGCCCAGGTGGTGGAAATGGTGCACTCCCTGGAAGACAGCATTGAGATCATTGACCAGTTGCTTACGCGAGGCATCCAGCAGGAAAAGCCCCCGGCCGTAAAATTCAATGGTGGCAGTGAAGGTGTGGGGGCATGCGATGTGCCGCGTGGTACCCTCTTCCACCATTACGTCTACGATGAAAGGGGCATCTGCACACAGGCAAATTGCATCATCCCTACCAACCAGAATATGGCCAATCTGAACGCCGATATCCAGGCTTTCCTGCCCCTCATCCTCGACCGCCCTCAGGAGGAGATAAGGTTGTTGCTGGAGATGCTGGTGCGAGCCTACGATCCCTGTATCTCCTGCTCAACCCACTTCCTGAAAGTCCAGTTTGTGTAGTTTGCCGGGATAATGCGTACAGCGGTCATCGGATTGGGCAATCCCCTGCGTGGTGACGATGGGGTCGGCCCCCGTGTCGTTTATGAACTGCGCCGCCGTGGGCTTCCGGCCGGTGTGACGGCTGTTGACGGGGGAAATGCCGGTTTGGATCTGGTGGATGAGCTGGAAAAATGGGAGCGCGTAGTGATTATCGATGCCGCAGATTTGGGGCTGGAGCCAGGGCAGTTTGCCCGCTTCACGGTGGCCGACATAACGTTTCGGGACGCTCACTTCTCCTCCCATAGCGCCGGCCTGGGAGAAGTGTTAATGTTAGCCGGTGCACTGGGCCGCAGGATTCCGGAAATCGTGGTTTTCGGTGTGCAGCCGGCTGAGCTCGGATGGAAAGAAGGGCTGAGCCAGGCGGTTGAAGCGGCCATACCGGCCCTGAGCGATGCCGTCCTGAAGGAGTTGGAAACTGCCACACTTTGTGGACGCGAAAGGAGACAGATATATGCCCAAGATTCTGCTGATCGAGGACGATCCTGATATGGTGATGGCCCTGCGTATGCCGCTGGAGGCCAACGGTTATGAGGTGTTCGAGGCTGCTACAGGCGAGGAGGGGTTACGGAAGGTCAGGGAGATTGAGCCTGATTTGATCATCCTGGATGTGATGATGGAAACGACCACGGCCGGTTTTCAGGTCTCACTCCAGTTGCGCAGTCCTGCCCCGCAGTCCGAATATGCTGCTTATCGCCATATACCTATTCTGATGCTCACCGCCATTCACACCACAACCTCGCTGCGCTTCGGGCCGGATGAGGCTTACCTGCCGGTGGACGATTTTGTGGATAAGCCGATCGACCCAGATGTGCTGCTGGAGAAGGTGCGGAAACTGCTCGAAAGCAGGTCTCCGAAAAATTAGCCTGTACGAAATCAATGAGGCTAAACTGTTCAGGCGGTGGCTGAAGTCACCGCCTGAACATTATCCTGTACACGAACAGTTCCAGAACGACCCCGGCACGCTACCCGTGTTCCTGAGAAACGGCCGTTTCACCGGTGGGCCGGCGGCTTTTTTTCTCTCCGGCGTATTTGTGCTATAATATCTCAAACTCACACGCAACCGGCTGCCGTCCCCTTGCGTAAAGTCTTTCAGAAGGTAACCACCGGGCGGTGGCGGCGGAGAGGCGGTCCACCGGATTGTCCCAACCGGCGCGAAGCGCCCAAAGAGGACGATTCCAATCGGCCTGAATGGTTACGATAGTATTAGCTCTCAGGGAGGATCATATGGTAGACGCATACGGTAAAGTACGGGAGAGCCGCTCCGGCCTGGAGAAATTGCTGGAAATTATCCCGGGGTGGAGTGGCTATCAGGAGCGCCAAAACCGTCGCAAGGCCGACCAGGTGCTGCGCCAGACGCTGGCGGAAAAGCTGGCCGCACAACGCCGCAAGCTTGATGTGGCGCAGAGTGAGCTTATCGCCCACGGCAAGATCGAATTTGTGGACGATGTGGGCAGCGCGGTAACCCGGCTCCAGACGTTTATTGACAGGGTGCGCTTTGCCACCTATGGCTACTCTGGGCTTTTCGACGCCATCAGAATCGGCCAGAATGAGCTGGAACAAATGTATAACTTCGATGCTGCTCTGTTCGATTACGTCGAGCGGCTGGATGCGGCCACGGGGCGGCTGCGGGAAGCCATCTCAATCGGCGAAGGAATAGCCGAGACAGTGCGTGTCATCCAGGAAATCTGCCGCGAGGCAAATGACGCCTTCGATCAGCGTGAACACGTGATCCTGGGCAGCCAGTAAGAATCCGGGAGGTAAGGTAAATGGCCAGAGTGTTCGATATTATTGAATTTGTGGACGAGAGTGGGATGGAGATCGTGCGCCGGATCCCCGAACGTGGCTCCGGTGACTTTCGTATTGGTTCCCAGGTGATTGTGCGCGACAGTCAGGCAGCGGTCTTCTTCAGAGATGGCCGTGCACTTGATGTGTTTGGCCCCGGCGCTCACACCATTACCACCGCCAACATCCCGCTTTTGATTAACCTTATAGGCAAGGCCTTCTCCGGTCAGTCCCCCTTCAAAGCTGAGGTGTACTTCGTAAGCCTGCGCGAATTTAATGATCTCAAGTGGGGCACCCCTGACCCGATTACGATCAAGGACCCGGAACTGGGGATGGCCAGGGTACAGGCGCGCGGCACCTACGCGATCCAGGTCACCGAACCACAGCTATTTGTCAACAAAATCGTCGGTACCCAGGGCATCTACCGTACCTCCGATGTCCAAAACTTCTTCCGTTCAATCATCCTGACCAAGCTTACCGACATCGTAGGCGAAATCAAGAAATCGGTTATCGAACTGGCGGGGATGGCAGAAGAGGTGACTATGGGGGTGCGTGCAAAGGCCGCCGAGGAGTTCGCCGCCCGGGGTGTGAATCTGACCTCCGTATACGTCGAGTACATCGGGCCGACCGAGGAGACAGCCAGGGCCATTGATGAGCGGGCCGCGATGGGCGCTATCGGCAATATGCAGGCTTACATGCAATTCCAGGCTGCCCGGGCAATGCGTGATGCGGCAAGACAGCCCGCAGGCGGAGCCGGGGCCGGTATGGGGCTGGGCGCCGGCGTAGGGATGGGCATGACAATGGCGCAGATGATGACACAGAGTATGCAACAAACTTCCCAGCAAACCCCCGCTGCCCAGTCCGTGCCTGCCACTCCAATGACGGCAGACGAAATCCGTGCCACGCTCGATAACCTCGATATGCGCCTGGCGGCCGGTGAGATCAGTGAGGCCACCTATCACAAGCTGTACGCCAAATGGGAAGCACGGCTGAGGGAGCTGGGCGGCTGATTTGTCCTGCAGTCAGGTGAGGCCCTCGGGATTCGTCCTGAGGGCCTTTTACGTTCCGACCGGGACGATTACTTCGAGAGGAAGGGTAGAAACACCTGTTGTGCCCACGGCACGATAGTGCGGTTGATCCTTGAGGCCGGATCCCCAAGCAGAGTGAAAGTGTCCTGCAGCTCAGGGTACAGGCCACTGGCAGCCAGGTTCATTTTCCCTGCCATAGCTGCTTCGCCTGGCGTCAGCACCCCTTGAGCGAAAAATGCTCTGAAAAACCCCTCCGCGAGATAAGAATGCCCCGTGCCGACGCCCAGGCCGGTCTGCCCCCAGGTGGCCAGCGCCCCGCCACCTGGTAATGTGACCAGTGCCTCGTCCAGTACCGGCTCCGGGCGATGGAAGGCGCCGGTGAAACAGCTCATCTCCACCACCACCGGTAAACGCCGGCCGTTGGAGAGGGCAGCAATATCCTCCAGATGGAAAAGACGCTCCACCGCCCACTGATGCCAGGAGGCATGGCCGGTGAACTGGATAAGCAGCGCCCCACGGTTCCAGTCGTTCAATATAGCGGTGTGTAAGGTCTCCGCCTCAGCAGGAGGACAGTCGCTGGCTGAAGGGGAGGAGCCAGAACAGTAACGCCTGGTGACCGTGAAGGGGGTAGTGATGTAGATAGCCACCTTATCAGAGGAAGCAGGGAAGTTCCCGGCACTGTCCTGGTCATCGGCTACCAGGATGGCGTGAGCGTTCCAGCCGCCTGGGAACGGGTCAGTCTCGTACTCGATGAGCTTGCGCGCCGTCTCCTGGGCCTCGTGAGCGCTTTTTACCGGCAGGCGCCCGATAAACACGTCAGGCAGGTTATCATTGCCATCCACACATGCATAACGGTTATCCGCGGCGGTCTCCCCGGCCCATGGGTCCACAGGAGCCAGGTAGGGTGGGATAAACGTGGGCGGGGTATCGGCCCGATATTGCCGGGGGTCAAATGTGCCGTCTCCCAGGAGCACCACATAAACGGGACGGGGGGTCCAGTTAGCGTAAGCATCGGCTATGAAAGCGCGTATGGCCTCGGGGTCGGGCCGGCCATCGCCGTAGACATCGTAAATGCCCAACACGTTAGCGATGAAGGTGGCAAGGCCCTGGTCACGACGGAGGCGCGCCAGCCAGGTCGCGGCCTCACTGAAGGCCGGGTGAGTTATGATGAGATATTCAGCACCCGTGGGCCCCCCGCCGGTTGTCTGGAAACTGCCAATGTCATTGCGGCCACGGATGCGCTCCGGAGTACGGATCTCATTTGCGGCAACAATGATATGGCGAGAAGAGCTGCTCCCAGGCGGAATACCTGCGGTAACAGTCCTCCCCTCCACCAGGAAATCGGTCAGGCGTATCGGGTGTAGTGGATCGGTAACATCGTAGGCAAGGTAAGGTCCATCATTTGCCATAGTAATGGTGCAGGCCACTCCGGCCATGCCGGCACCGCGCAAGAGTAGTGGCAGGTAAATCTGATTGGGAAGAGTTGGCCCGGCCCCGCCGCCGGCGAATGGTGGAGAGGCGGTAAATAACGGCTCACTCACCGGCTCCAGGCCGAGGGCATAATGTACGGCGAAAGAGTCCAGCCAGACACCCTCCACGCTGACACCGGGGATGCCCGGCAGAGCAAGGGCCAACGTGTTGGTGCCGGTTAACAGACCGGCAGGGATGGCGAGTGTGGCAGTGACGGCCTTCCTGCCGTCCCATTCCACCTGTCCAAGGGATGTGCCGTTAATGAGCACATCTACCCGGTGGTCCGGGTTGGCGGCCACTGAGGTATAGCCGATGAGCCACAGGTTAAGGGATGCCGGTTGTGAATGGCGCACAGAGGTCAGCGCCAGGGTCGTGGAAAAGGTTGAGCGGCCCGGACGGCGCAGGTCAGCCCATACCCAACGATCGCCATCCCGGCCGGCCGGAATCGGGCCGCACAGGCAATCGGGGGTATAGATTTCGTTGACCTCCCGGGTTTCTTCCGTCCAGGGTATGCCGGCCGGCAATCCTGCCGGGTCGGCATTGCGGGAGGGAATGCTCAAGCCGGGCGTTTCGTCGGCGGTCAGGCGGTAGACGTCCGTAGCGGTCCAGCGGCTGAAGCGTGGTTCTGCGTAGAAAAGGATCGCTTCCCTCTCCTCAAATGTATCATCGTCGTCGCCGAGCCACTCGAAGGCGACCTCCTCGCTGCCCCGGAAGAGGCGCAGGTGGCGGGGCACGGCATAGGCGAAGCCGAACTCTGCCACCTGCTCGCGGGTGAGCCGGTAAAGGCCGGGACGGGATACCTCCAGAAAGGCTGTCGGCATGCCCCCACCGGTGATATGATGGGAGGTACCGGCTCTCTCCGCCGGAGGTGAGATCACATGCCGGGGATTGATCACCGCTCTGCGCACCTGTTCCACAAGGGGATCGGCCGTCCCCGGGGACGGGTAAGGTGGAGGCAGGTCCACGATGGCCTTCACATATCTTATGATGCGCAGGTGAGTTCCTTGAGGGATCGCGGGGTAAAAGTAGATGCGCGCCAGGCGTATACCACGCACAACGCCGATTTCCTCCAGTGCAACCGGAGCCGATGGGACAGGACGCGGTTCAATATTACCACCACTGAGAGGGTCGCTGCCATCGCTGTAGATAGTGTTCGAGGGCTGAGTGGCTGCGACAATCGGGCCAGGCAGGGGGACTGAAAATTCTTCTGTAGCGAGGATATGTACTTGTGGAGGAGCCCCCGGGGGGAGGGCGAGCAGGGTTGATGTAAATGGCAGACGGGGCCGGCCGGGGATCGCTGTTTCGGCGTATCCTTCCACATCTATGGCGACCAGCCCATCTCCCAGGGAGCGTATAAGCAGTGGCGGTGTGCTCCACTCCAGCAGCAGTGCCTCTGCATCGGAAGATGAGGCAGGCTGGGGGAGCGCAATGAGGAGGATCAGAACCACCAGAGCGGAGACACTGTGTTTCATCACTTTCGGTGGGCGACTAGCGAACGAATATGGTGACGGGGAGTAAAACGTGGTCGCTGCCGGTATCTGTTGGCACCCGGCCTGTAGCCGGGTCGTACAGGCCCACCGCGATCCTGGCAGCTCCTATGTAATCGGTGTCGTAAAAGCTCATCGGATGGACGTCAACTATGGTCTCCTCTGGAGTCCAGGTGGTGGTGGGACGAGTGCCCCCGGCAGGGGGACCGTCGTGCTGAGCAATGAGGCGTCCGTCCTCCGAAATAAGATGAGTGAAGACCACGTAGTTCATCGGGCTGACGCCACCGGTACCACGCCAGTACAGTGTGAGGACGAGGGGTTGATCGCTGGTCATCTCGGCTGCGGGCACACTGAATCCGACCAATTCCGCGAAGTCGCCGAAGCGCACGTGAATCTCTCCCGACAGGGCGGCAGCCGGGGTGCTGGTTGGCTCCGGGGTGGGTACTTCAGTTGGCTCCACAGGGGTGGGGGGAGGAGCGGTTGGAGGTGGCGGGACAGTGCTTGAAAGCGTCGGGGTGACGGTCAACAGGGAGAGATCGAGTGTGGGAAGAGGCGTGTTTGTGGCAGTCGCGGTCGGCAACTCAATGCCGGCAGTGAGTGTGGAGGTGGGATACAGGGCTTCTCCGCCAATGGAAAGATTGGGCACCACGAAGGTCGTGCTGACAAAGACTATCACACCTATAGCTATGAAGACTATGATCATAGCCAGAGCACGTATGAAGTTAGAGGTGGCGGTCTCGCGCTCCAGCGTAAACAGGGCCAGGCTACGCTCACGTTGTGCGGCCATAGCGCGGAGTGCGTAGACCAGAATGCCGGCTGCGCATAGTATGTACACTATCCAGGAATACTGGATCAATTGGCGGAGGAGAACAGTCATATCGCTCTCAGCACACCCCTGATCACTGCCTCCAGCCGTGGCACCAAAAGCATGCCACTCTCCAGGACCTCAACGTGACTTGTCTTGACTGCCGGTACGCCCTCTGCGGGCAATACGTTGCTGATGCCGGAGAGTCCGAGGACTCGCATGTTGCCGTGGCGGGCAACGATCACCTCTGGCACTGTGGACATGCCCACCGCGTCTGCTCCGATCAGGCGGAGGAAGCGTATCTCGGCTGGGGTCTCGAAGTTAGGGCCGGCCAGGCCGACGTACACTCCCTCGCGCACGGGTACCCCTGCCTCCAGTGCGGCCTGTCTGGCGAGGGTGCGTAAATGAGCGTCGTAGGCCTCCGACATATCGGGGAAACGTCCTCCCAGCGCGTCAATGTTAGGTCCACGCAACGGGTTGGCTCCGGTCATGCACACCAGCCCGATATGGTCGGTGATGATCATCACGTCCCCGACCTGCCAGGTGGGGTTCAGGCCGCCGGCCGCGTTGGTAACGATGAGTATTTCGACCCCCAGAACCTGCATCACACGCACGGGAAAGGTAACCTCGGCCATGGAGTAGCCCTCATAGTAATGTGCCCGCCCCTGCATGGCGATCAGAGGCTGTCCTTCCAGCCGGCCGATCAGCAGTCGCCCGACGTGTCCTTCCACCGTTGCCAGAGGAAAAGAGGGAATGTCGGCATAAGGGATTGCAGTGCTGTCTTCGATGGAATCGGCCAGGGGGTTCAATCCGGAGCCAAGGATCAGGCCAACCCTTGGTTTCAAACCGGTCCGCTCGCGTATCACTGCGGCAGCGGTTTCAAAGTGTGTATAAGAGAAAAATTCCGTCATGTGGCTACCCCGGTTCAGGTGGGCGTTCTCACGCCCGCGGGTGAGAGCGGTCATACACCTCTCGCTTGCGGCGGGATGATACTTCGGTGTAGACCTGGGTGGTGGCGATGCTGGCATGGCCTAACAGTTCCTGGACCTCGCGCAGTCCAGCTCCGCCGTCAAGCAGATGCGTGGCGAAGGAGTGGCGCAGCATATGCGGCGTGACATCCTCTATGCCGGCAGCCCTGGCGTACTCTTTGATCAGTGCCCAAAGCCCCTGGCGGGTGAAGGGACGCCCCAGTCGAGTCAAGAACAGGGCCTTCTCGTTTCTATCGCTTACCAGATACGGCCGCCCATTCTCCAGGTAATTACGCAACGCATCGCAGGCCCGTTTGTACAAAGGCAGAATGCGCTCTTTTTTGCCCTTGCCGGTGCAGCGTACCGTCCCACTCTTCAGGTCTACAGCGTCAACAGTCAGACTGATCACCTCAGCGGCACGCATACCGGTAGCGTACATAAGCTCAAGCAGCGCAGTGTCCCTCAAGCCTCTGGGGGTGTTCGACCTGGTCGGCTCCGCCAGCAGACGAGCCACTTCCTCACGGCTGAGGGAACGAGGGAGGGGCCTGGTTACCGGAGGAGATTCAGTAGCCTGGGTAGGGGCACGATCCAGCACTTTCTCGATGACCAGGAACTGAAAGAACGATTTGACGGCCGCAATTTTGCGTGCCACGGTCGAGGAGGCGTACTCCCGTCTTTTCAGGTAATGGATATATTTCTGGATACAGCCACGGTCAACTTCTTGCCAGGAAGTGATCCCTTCCCTGGTGAGGTATTCCAGCAGTTGAGTGAGGTCGTTGCGGTAGGCCGCGATGGTATGCTTTGAATAGCCCTTGCCTGCAACCTCAAATCGGAGGAATGCTTCCACTTGCTCCTGCATATTTTAACAACCCCGAGCTATAGCCTGTTGTCTGTGAACCGCGAACCTTCTTACGTGATTATAGCACGGTTTGCACAAACTCAAAACGTCGGGGCCGGAGGTGTCCGAAGCAGAACTGATTTGGGCTACGCCGGTGCCGCTTTTCCCGCCCGGAGTCGGTCAGCAGTTCAGAGTGGGCATCCGTCTTTTTTTGCGCGGGGGAGAAGTGGTAGAATTGGAGATAGGGAATAACTAATGAGAGCAGGAGGATATATGACGATATCAGATTTCGACCGGGAATGGGAGAAGCTGGCGGAGGAAGTGTTGAGCGGGCTGAAGGAATGGCGCATCCAGCATCCACGGGCGACATTGAAGGAGATAGAGGAGGCGCTGGACCAGAGGTTGAATCGGATGCGGGCGCGGATGCTGAGGATATGGCGTTGGCAAGTGAGGCGGCAAGTTTGCAGGAGGAGGGGGCACGCTCTCGTTGTCCGCAGTGTGGGGAGCCCCTGGTGTCGCGGGGGAAAAGGAAACGGGGGCTGCAGACCAACGGAGGGGAAGAGATTGTTTTGGAACGGAGTTATGGCGTATGTCCCAGGTGTGGGGTGGGGATTTTTCCCCCTGGATGAGGAGTTACAGTTGCTTTCTGGGGGATTGACGCCGCGTTTGGAGGAGGAGTTGAGCCACCTGGGGGCGTGGATGCCGTTTGAGAAAGCGTGGGAGATGATGCGGCGGATGCGTGGGGTGGAGGTGAGCGAGGCGACGGTGCGGCGTCACACGGAGGGGAACGGGGCGGTCTATGTGGCCGTGCAGGAGGCGGAAGTGGAGCGGATTGAGAAAGCGCTGCCTGAGGCACCGGCCGGTCCGGAGAGACAGTTGTTGAGCGTGGACGGAGCGATGGTGCCGTTGGCTGGGGGAGAGTAGGCGGAAGTGAAGACGCTGGTGTTGGGGGTGATTGGGGAGCGGTGATCGAAGGCGGGGAACAGAAGGTGCATGCGTGGGAACTGAGCTACTTTTCGCGGCTGATGGAAGCGGAGGCCTTCACCCGGCTGGCGCTGGTGGAGACCCAGCGGCGTGGGGTAGAGAAGGCAGGGAAGGTGATTGCAGTCACGGATGGGGCCGAGTGGGAGCAAGGGTTCATTGATTATCATCGTCCGGATGGGGTCCGCATTCTGGGCTTTCCGCACGCGGCGGAGTATGTGGGGAAGATCGGTGCGGCGATATGGGGGGAAGGGAGAGCGGAGACCCAGAGCTGGTTAGAGGATCAACGCAAGCGACTCAAGCACGAAGGGCCAGGAGGGGTGCTGGCCGATTGGGGGGCAACTCGTCGCCGCGCATCCGGAGAAGCCTGATCTGGCAGGCTGGTTGGCTTACCAGGAGAAACGGGAAGCGCAGATGCTGTATCCCACATGCCAGGGGGAAGGTTGGCCCATGGGGAGCGGAGCTGTCGAGAGCGGAAACAAATTGGTTGTCGAAGCGCGTTTGAAGGGTGCTGGGATGCATTGGGCGCGTGAACATGTGAACCCTATGTTGGGGTTACGTAACGCCGTGTGCAGTGATCGCTGGGACGAAGCGTGGGAACAGATTTGTGGTTACCGGAGACAACAGGCGCAAGAACATCGGATGCGACGTGTCCAGTATCTGGCTGCCTTATCCCAAGCACTATCGGACAACGATGCCCTGCCGGTTATGGATGCTCTTCCACGCTCGGGCGTGGCGGAATCCACTCCTGCTCCTGTTGCTGTCCTTCCTGTTGAAAATGAAGAAGGGGTGGCCCAGCCCAGGCAACCCTGTGGCGGCCACCTCCAGACCATTCATGGCGCAAATACCCGGCCTGCACCCCAGGCCAGAGTCGTTCTCGCCCTGCTATGAATGCAAAAATATGACGGACACCCCTGGTCATCCGGCGGTTTGACCAGCACTACCGGTAAGGGTGCGGCGGTGCTGCGCCCCTCCTGTGGTTTCGATTCGCTGGAGACGGCACAACGCTTTCTGGGGGTCTCCGAGAAGTTATACCGCTTCACGCCCTTCTCGGCGGATGCTCAGGCCCGGATACGGGGGAAGAGTCCTCTGGAGTTGGCGGGCTACGACATCCGTCAGATACCGATGGCCTGGCTCTGTGCTGGCCTCAGCGTGGACTGGCCGCTGGAGACGGCCCAGGACCATGTCCTAAAACCGTGACGCTCCCCTTTGACCACCTGTGGCAAACAGGGAAAGTACGAGTATAATTAGCAGTGGTTACGCGGTTGACCCGTCGGGCTTACCTAAATACGCGGTAACTACGCGGCTGACTGATGAACTTTTAAGAAATTAGTTCGGACATAATGCGTTTAGATCAGGGGTCATTGCGAACCTCCAAAGAGTACGAAGCAATCTCATACTGCCATTTGGTGACTGCTTCGGGTGCTTCGCGCCCTCGCAATGACCTTCCATAAGGGGAAAACCCGACAGACAACAGGGTGCTCTGCCATGATGGTTATGTCCGGTTTAATTTTTTAGAGTTCATTACCGGGCCCGGACACCTCTTGGGGCTCGTGGCCCCTGGTCGGCCTGCGCCGACACCGGGCGCGGAGCGCCTGCAGAGGGCGACCTCAATCGGCCCGAATAGTTCGACGCTTTTTGGAGCCTGAGATAATGAAATGTATATAAGCATACGTAAGCGAGTTTTGATCACTACAGGTTCGGCGTTCTCTGTCATTGTGCTGCTGCTTTACCTGATGTCGCGCATCATCCTGGCGGGTAGCTTCTCTGCCCTGGAAAGAAAGTACGTGTATGACAATGTGGAACGCGTATTGCACACCCTGACAGGTGAACTTGCTGTTCTGGCAGCGACGAACGCTGATTGGGCCGTCTGGGACGAAACCTATGACTTCGTAGAGAATGCCGACCGCGCTTATATCGAGTCCAATCTGGTGGACAGCACATTTATCACCCTCAGGCTGAACTTGATGCTTTTTGTGAACTCCTCCGGTCAGCTCGTTTACAGTAAGGGCTTCGACCTGTACGCGGGGCAGGAAGCCCCCATCCCTGGTGGTCTGCAGGAACATTTGACGCGCGACGGACTCTTACAACCTCTTGAGACAGGTAGCACAGTCAGTGGCATCCTCGTCCTGTCTGAAGCGCCCCTGCTTGTCGCCTCCACCCCTATCCTCCAAAGCGGAGGGAGTGGCCCTGCACGCGGTGTGTTGGTGATAGGGCGTTTCCCGGACACCCCGGAGGTCGCGCGCTTCGTCAAACTTGCCCGGGTATCCATAGACATCTACAGATTCGGTGATCCGGGTGTGCCACCCGACATTAGTGCGGCCTGTACTGCATTGACACGAGCTTTCCCCAGGCCCGAATCCATTTTCAGCCAGCCGCTGAGTGGCAGTATAGTGGCCGGGTATACGCTGGTGAGGGACATCTACGGACGGCCGGCATTAATTATCAGAGTAGAACAGCCGAGGGATATTCACCGCCAGGGGCAGATAAGTATGTTGTATCTTATCTTCCTGTTCCTGGCCAGCGGATTGGCGTTCACCAGCGTGTCCTCGTGGCTGACGGACCGTGTGGTCATTTCCCGGCTGGTACACCTGAACGCAGAAGTGGATGCTATCGGAGCAAGCGGTGAGCTGTCCCATCGCGTGCAGGTCATGGGTAATGATGAGCTTTCTAACCTGGCAGCGGCGATCAACAGAATGCTGGCAACGCTGGAATACTCTCTCCTCGCCCTGCAGGAGAGTGAGGAAGCATTAGCGCGGCGTAATGAGGAGCTATCCACGCTGTATGAAGCAGTTACAGTGATCGGTTCTGAACTGGAGTCCGGTGCCGTGCTGCTCACGGTAGCCAGGCAGATGGTGAAAGCTTTACATTCGAGCAGATGCACCATCTCGCTCTGGCACCGCGAACGCAATATGCTCGAGACGCTGGTGGACTACGACGTTGCTGCTGGCCGGACGGCGTTCCCCGGCCTCACATCCAGTCTGAATGATTACCCCGACCTGCGCAAGGTCATTGAAAGCAGACAACCCCTGGTAATTGCCAGACCTCCCGCAGGCGGAACTGCAGACAATGAGAGCGCTTTAGAAGGGCAAGAAGCCTATAGCAAGCTGGTACTCCCCTTGATCGTCCACGACCAGATCACTGGATTGATAGAACTCGCCGACATACAGGAGGCACATGAATACACGCCCGATGAGATACGCCTGGCCAAAAGTCTGGCTGCTCATGCTGCAGTTGCCATTGAAAACTCCCGCCTCTATGAGCGGGCTCAACAGGAGATCGAGGAGCGGAAACGGACTGAAGCGATGTTGCGCGAGTCAGAGCAGCGCTTCCAGGATGTGGCTCGCCTCACAGGCGATTGGATTTGGGAGACGGATGTGCACGGTAACTACATCTACGTCAATCCGGTGGTTGAACAGGTACTTGGTTATGCGCCTGAAGAGGTAATCGGTAAACACTATGCCCAGTTCCTGGCTCCGCAACCCGGGAGCACACTCACATCCATTCAGCAACTGGCACAAAGGGATGTCTGCCAGATGATACGCAGGGATGGCAACATCGTCTACTTCAAAAGCTCGGTCATGCCGCTGAAAGATGGGGCGGGCAATCTGCTTGGCTATCGGGGCCTCCATAGAGATGTCACTATCGAGCGGCAGATAGAAGAGCGCATTGCCACAGTCTATATGCTGGGGCATGAGCTGGTTCTTTCCAGGAACGAGGAAGAAATAGCCCAGGCGACTATCGAAGCCATCAGACTTCTATTGGCGCCACGGAGAGGAGGGGTGTGGCTGGTAGACAGGGATAGAAAATCCCTTGTCTGCCATGCCTGCTACCCTGGAGTATCGGACTCCTCCACACGCACACTTTCACTCGAGGAAGAACAGCTCCCGCTTGTGTCCGCGGTCAAAAGCGGAAGCTTCATCTATATCCCCCAGCTCCATGACCAGCTTTATGGAATCCGCTCAGTGCTATGTATACCACTCAGCATAAAAGAGCAAGTGATTGGCGTGCTTGAGGTAGAGAGTGACCAGGCAGATGCTTTCGACAGGGATGCGCAACGCCTGCTGACCTCTCTGGCCGACCAGGCTGCGCTGGCGTTTGGAAATGCCCGTCTTTATGAGCGGATGCGCGCTGCCCATGATCGCCTGCAAATGCTCTCCATCCGTCTGGTTGAAGTACAAGAGGCAGAGCGACGCCATATCGCCCGCGAACTCCACGACGAGATTGGCCAGATCCTGACCGGTCTTAAATTACTGATCGAGGCAGGCACGCTCACCCAAGATGTGACGAGGGTGCATGCCAGCCTGAAGGAGGCGCAGGCGTTGGTCAACGAGCTGATGACCCGGGTACGAGACCTCTCTCTCGACCTGCGTCCCATATCCCTGGACGATCTGGGGTTGTTACCGGCGCTGCGCTGGCACTTCGAGCGCTACATTGCCCAAACCGGCGTGCAGGTGGTTTTTAAGCATAGCGGAATAGAGGGCAGGCGATTTGCTTCCCAGATCGAGACGGCTGTTTACCGCGTGATCCAGGAAGCACTGACCAACGTAGCCCGTCATGCCAATGTGGACCAGGTTACGGTGCGATTATGGGCAGACGGGGCCACTCTGGAGGTGCAGATCGAGGATCAGGGAAGCGGCTTCGATCCTGATGCAGTGTTGAGCGGCAGTACTTCCGGCGGGCTGTCCGGTATGTATGAGCGAGTGATTCTGCTAGGTGGTCGCCTGATAGTCGAGTCCAGGCCTGGTGCAGGCACTCGCGTGATGGCTGAAATCCCCTTATCCGGCAGCAGTGAGGTGGTATGATAAAGATCGTGCTGGCAGACGATCACCAGGTGGTTCGCAAAGGCATCCGCGCCCTCCTGGAAATGGAACCGGACTTTCAGATCGTTGGTGAGACCGGGGATGGGCTGGAGGCAGTGCAGTTGGCTATCCGACTCCGCCCCGATGTTCTGGTGCTAGACTTGATGATGCCTGGTCTGAACGGCATTGACATTACCCCGCCAGGTTACCAGGCAGGTACCTCAGACGCGCGTGGTGGTTCTTTCAATGTACGCCGAAGAAGATTACGTTTTGGAGGCATTGAAGAATGGGGCCACCGGTTATGTATTGAAGGATGCCAGCATCTCGGAATTGATCCAGGCGATACGCGACGCGGTTGCTGGCCGGCGCTACCTCAGCCCACCACTGGCTGAACGGGCTATTGACGCCTACGTGAGGCAGACGCAGGAGAGCGCACTCGATCCCTACGAGACATTGAGCGACCGCGAGAGAGAGGTTCTGCACCTGGTAGCTGAGGGCCTTACCAGCACAGAGATCGCCGGGCGACTCTCGCTCAGTCCACGCACTGTTGAGAATCACCGTAGCAGTATGATGCGCAAGCTTGGTTTGCGCACCCAGACCGATCTGGTCCGCTATGCCATACGCAAGGGCATCATTAAATTGTAGAGACGGATTCACGATCCGCTCGCAGGGACGGCGATGGCTCTTCTTGCGATGTGCCTGCCGGTTGACCACAGCCTCCGGGCACGCAGAGACGCCGGTGCCATTCTGCTCTCAGCGGCGTTGCGACACTCTTTCTCTGGCCGGTCCACTTCACTGGCCTCTCTTCCCCCAGGGGTGGAGGAGACCTGGGGGACAACTACATCCTGTCTGGGCATTCCAGCTATCTGACACTTTGGATGGACACCCGCGAGCGTCCCTTCTCCGACATACCATTGCGAGCCCCGGGTGGGGCGAAGATATATCCACTGCCCGGTGCGGATTTCCAACGCGCCGAACAAAACGCGCGTGACATTCGTGCCCGGGGTGGGGATGCGAATTTGCTCGCCAACCCGGTGCCACATCGCCCGAATCAAGGGCAGCAATTGAAGGCGAGGCTCAGCAGCACACTGCTTGCCGGCCTCCTCGGGGGCTGCCTGCGCAGGCATGGCCAGATGCGGACGTCCCCATCGCAGACCGAGACGCTGCAACGCCAGACGCACAGAGCTGGGGCTGAGGGTAACTCCTAG
>Ga0209227_1001303_pt1 | contig 19592 bp, 18 predicted proteins | sample YNPBryantNP2012_FD_185815 | JGI IMG/M metagenome (GOLD analysis project Ga0209227, IMG submission 185815) | Anoxygenic and chlorotrophic microbial mat microbial communities from Yellowstone National Park, USA - YNP Bryant NP 2012 (SPAdes)... ...
AGTTTTTTTAAAAAAAATTGAGAAAAAGACTATTTCAGAAGGGTTTTCTTTATATCATAAAAGAAACCATCTCTTAGAATGCGTTTTAATTTAACTTTCACTTATATTTACTGATACTTACAATTTAAGAAATTTAATCTCACCCTAACATACTCCAATAATGCAAAAAAACGTATTATAAATAGAAGTACAGTTGAATCCTAGATAACTATTCTAGGGAACTATTTTTCAGATTGAGAAAACCCAGATCTCCTGCTCCTTAGGCATATCCTCCTTCTCTATGTCAATCTCATTACCAACTTTAACGACTTTAACACCAGGGTTACACTCTAAGAACTGGTCTATACCCTGCACTGGTATGGATAAACCCCCGATCTTGTAATGCATGGGTACTATGATCCCTGGTTTAATCATTTTGATTATACGCCAAGCGGTTTTACCATCTATAGTGAACGTACCACCAACAGGTATCATTAGTATATCAACAGTACCAATATCCTTTATAGTTTTATCATCTAACTCATGACCTAGATCACCCATATGTAGAAATGATATATCATCAACTATGAATTTATACATTATATTGTAACCACGTTTAGCTCCTTTCTCCTCATCATGGTAAACCTTGAAACCTTTAATCTCGATGTTATCTACGCTTCTACGTCTATCATCTGTTATAACCTTAGAGGATGGTTTCTCAACAGTTTTAACACTGTTATGATCATAATGATTATGGGATACTAGTATTATATCAGCTTGGGTCATAGGCGGGGGTATACCTATGGATCGTCCATCATGAGGATCAATAACTAACGTAGTGTTATCTGTTATTTCAAAGCAAGCGTGACCATGCCATTTTAACTGCAACATAGATCAGACTCAACCTCCACCCGTTAGTGATTCTGATGCGGTAATCATTATAAAAATTTTATGCTCTTAACCGGCCGATACTAATATAACCCACTGTATCATCTCTTGTATAAGCGAGTATGAACTCTTTGTTAACTGAATGCGCTAATCTAACAGCTCGACTTATCTCAGACCATACGCCTCTGTAGTTGTATGATACCACGTGTACTAGGTAATCAGCATGCGCTACCCCTGGTTTCTTAGTATAAACCCTGAAATGCGAACCAAACTTGAAACCAGTTTTAACGGTTAACCCTCTCTGCTTTAGATCAGTGAAAACCCTGAGGTAATCATCCACATCGTGTTCACGTTTCTTGAATATCCTCTTTAACTCCTCCTTACTTATCTCCCTCTCATCCTCTATGGGGTATACTCTTAGCACGTTTTTCCCTTGTAGGTATACGGCTTCTATGATTGATAACTGCAGGGCGTTACCACTGAATGGTTTACCGTAGAATCCCTCCTCATGTAGGTATGATGAGAACTCAGGGTTGAACACTACCACCCTGTTATGTATCAGGTACCCGTCACCACGATAAGATAAGCCGCGCTCCTCCATCCTGGTTTTTACATCATGTTTTGATATATTATAATAGGTGATATCGCCTTCTTCATCTACGATCATGAACCAGAGGCTACTGTTCAGTGAACTCGTATAAGATAAAACACTCTCTATGTCTTTTATAGTAACTACGTCAAGCTCTGAGAATGCTTTGCAGCACACCTGGTTATCTTCCTTGTTTTTTTTATCTACGATAAAGTCGATGACGTCATCATGTTTTATTTTAACCTTGTACCCTCTGAGTTTTAGATCACGATAAGCCAGGTATTTTATATCAGCGTTATCCACCATATGGTTTACTGTTTTTAAAAGACTGTGGAAATCAACTGTTCTATTGTTTTTGTACAAGTTTAATTTACCTTCACCTAGTAGGAATAAACCTTCTAAAGGATCTAATCTTAGTTTATCATTTGACTCTAGAACACCGAGTTTGTTCTTAGAGTATAAATTACTTATATCCCGTTTCTTGCTAACTATTATCTCATTGTTATCATTTAGATCAGCTGTGAACTGCATAAGGTTAAACCCACTTAAAAGGAGAAGGCTTAAAAGTTTTTAGATGCTTATTATTTATTCCTCCTGTAGTAATCCTCGATGCTACGAGGCACCCATGGTGTATCCTCATCCTTGTATGGTTTTTTTTCAGATAGTAAACCTCCTATTATAACACCTAACGCTAAACCTGTTATCCCCCCTATTAGGAATATCATCAGTAGGAAGACTTGTGATCCTCTTATGTTATACCAGTTAAACATGGATGGTAACTCTGGTACACCTATATAACGCGAGGATGTAACCTCTGATCGCGTAGTGAAACGTAACGCACCAGCTATAAGGTCACTGTATTTATAGTAGACTAAAGCATCATCGTACGATGACTCGTTAGCTAAACTCTGAGCGTACTCGTAGTAGCTAACAGCTAATACAGGTTCTATCCCTTGTCGTCTACTCTCAGTTATACTTATACTAGCTCTTTCTTCAGCCCTATTGATCTTATCAACTGTTGAACCATCTACTAACTCTAAAGCTAGGTTACCTTTCACTATAGCTTGAAACGCTTGGAATAAAGCAGATGCAGGGTAACCAGCCTCGTAATCATTCTCAGCTGATTCTAGTAATGATTTAGCTGATGATAGATAAGGTGATGACCGCCCCATCTCTTCTAGTATAACCTCTGAGTATGTTATAGCTTGCTGAGCATCATTAATATACTCCTCAGCTAGGTTATTCAGCATTGTACTGTTGAATTCACCTGTATCATTGTAATACCCAGCTATACTAAGCCACCAGCTAGCACTCTCACTACGTTGAATAGCATAAGCTATCTTGTAGAGAGCGTTAAGGTAATCATGATTATTGAAACTCTTTTCAGCATCTGATAGGTAACTCTTCGCTTCTGATACCCTCTCCTGAGCAGCGCCTACACACTGGAGTGATATAACCCCTTTTATCTCAGCTTTCTTGGCTTCCTCACTCCTAGTATTATACAGCTTGTTAGCCTCATCTAGTAAAGACTCCACGTACTCCTCGCTGTTATCAGCGTTGAAGTACCTGCAAGCGTATAATACAAGATAAGAGTTGATCAAAGACTGGAATGATTTACTAGTACTAGTATAGTAAACCTCTTCGTTATACCATCGGTTAGCCTCATTCAAAGTGATTCCAGCAGTGTTGAATATACTACGTATCTGATCACGGTAATACATAGGGAAATAGTTAGGTATATTAGAAGTGTTGAAAGCGGTACTAGCATTCTGATAAGTGGTTGTAGCTTGACTGAGTAACGCTGACGCGATAGGCTGCATTGACTTGATGTACTGATCAGTAGTGATATTAGAAGAATCTGAGACAGGGTTTACGAATTCGTAACCAGTCATGTACCTTAAAGCATCATTTACATCCTCAACCTCTACGACTTCTATACCGTATTTTGAACGCGCGTAATCAGACACGTTCCTAGTGACAGGATGTGTTATGATCTGTATTATACCGTTCCTTGTAGTAGTCTCAGTAACCATCTCAGTATACGTCATCTGACCCTTAGGTATAAGGAAACGAGTAGCACCTACAGAGTAAGCAGCATCTATCTTCTGCGGTATACCACCTATAGGGCCAATACTACCATCAGGGTTGATCATACCAGTCATGATCGTGGTTTTACTGATAGACCAGTTCTTCAGTAACGCTACAGTTGCCACGGTCATAACCGCGCCAGCTGAAGGACCACCAATGATAGGTGAGGATGTTCTAACAACGAAGAAGTAATCATAAGAGGATGGTGATATATCACTACTGTTCTTATCGTTTTTAATAAGCGCAGTAGCTACTTTAACCGCTAATCTAGCTGAGCCTTGCATGTCAATCTGTGTTAGAGGAATAGTGTCAACAAAAACCTGTCCGCTACCATGATCCTGTATTGTAACCGTTATAGTTGATATAACACCTACATAGCCATTACTCGTCTGCGCTACAGCAGGAGCGTAGACTGTTATGTTTCTATAAGAGATCGTGATGTTATCATTGTATATCTCACCAGGGTTAACAGAAGCAGCTTTACCGCAACCAGTTATTGATAATATTATAAATATAAGGGTTATGTATGATGAAATAATTTTTTTAAACATAGTATCATCCTCCTGCTCTCAAATATTATCCTTTTTTTGATGCAGTAGGCTATTAAAAGAGATTATACTATTAAAAATTTACTAAAACCCTCTCCTTATGATCAGGTTACCTGTAACTATATCTTTAATCCGATATTCTTAAGTAGAGATATTTTATACCATTCAAAAAAAATCTAATAGTTAAACCAGGCTAAGCAGCTTTAAATAAGGAAAAAAAACTAAGGATTTAAGAGGTCAGGTAACATGGTGAAACTACATGAGTTAGTATTCAGGGATGGTCATCAATCCTTACTAGCTACTAGGATGCGTACTGAGGATATGCTACCTATAGCCTCTAAGATGGATCAGGTAGGTTTCTTCTCCATAGAGGTGTGGGGTGGAGCAACCTTTGACGTGGCTATAAGGTACTTGAATGAGGATCCATGGGAACGCCTTAGGAAGCTGAAGGAGGCTATGCCTAATACCCCTCTGCAGATGCTGGAGCGCGCTATGAACATAGTAGCTTACTGGAATTTCCCTGATGACGTAGTAGAGAAATTCATATACTTCGCTAAGAAAAACGGGTGTGACTACTTCCGTATCTTCGACGCTTTGAATGACCTAAGGAACATGGAGACACCCATCAAAGCTGTTAAAGAGAACGGTGGTCACGTGCAAGCCTGCCTCAGCTACACTATATCACCTGTTCACACAGTGGAGTACTTCATATCTAAATTCCAGAAGTTAAAGAAGATGGGTGCTGACTCCTTATGCATCAAGGATATGGCTGGTATGATATCACCTCAACGCGCGTATGATATAATAAAAGGCTGTAAGGACGCTGGTATAAACATACCTATTGATCTTCATTCACATTACACCAGCGGGATGACAGGTATGGCTTACCAGAGAGCAGTAGAAGCAGGTGCAGACATACTTGACACATCCATGTCTCCTATATCAGGCGGCACAGCTGCCCCAGCTACAGAGAGCGTAGTAGCAGCGTTGCAGGGTACAGAATGGGACACCCACTATGACCTTGAATTACTAATTGAATGCAGAAACTACTTCCTCAAAGTATGGGAGAAGTACCGTCATCTACATAGATTCGACGCTTTGAAGGTTGACCCTAGTGTAACCCTGCATCAGATACCAGGAGGCATGCTATCTAACCTTATATTCCAGCTTGAAGAACAAGGTGCACGTGACAAATACAGGGAGATACTAATGGAGACTGCTCGTGTCAGAGAGGAGTTAGGTTACCCGCCTTTAGTTACACCTACCAGTCAAGTTGTAGGGGTACAAGCTGTTATGAATGTACTACATGGGAGATACAAGGTTATACCTAAAGAGACTAAGGATTACTGCCGCGGCATGTACGGTAAACCACCAGCTGATATTAAACCTGAGATAATGAAGAAGGTACTGGGCCCTAAATGGAAGGATGAGGTTATAGACTGTAGACCATCAGACCTCCTGAAACCAATGTGGAATGAAAAAAAGAAAGAACTATTAGAGATAGATGGTGGACGATTAGTAAAAAAAGAAGAGGATATAATGACTTATATACTATACCCACAGGTTGCTTTGAAATTCCTACGCGGAGAAGCCAGAGCAGAGTTCACATCTGATCAACTACCATTACCAATAGATCATCCTCTCACACGCGCCATGGTTAAACAATCATTCCCTGAGTACAAACAATTATGGTTAGAAACCGAGCCACCTGAGAAGAGAACCCGTGCACCCATGCAGATACCAACAGAGTTCGATGTTGAAGTCGACGGTGAACCATTCTCAGTTAAAGTGATACCTCGCGGTGGTTTCATATCAGCAGAAACCAGTACCACAGGTGAAACCAGTAAACCACTAGGTGACGTACAAGGCGCTGTTAAATCAACCATGCAAGGCACCATACTTAAAATAAAAGTAAAAAAAGGAGACAAGGTTAAAAAAGGTGATGTTATCGCTACTATAGAAGCTATGAAGATGGAGCAGGAGATATGCTCTGAACTTGAAGGAGAAGTCAAGGAGATATTCGTAAAAGAAGGTAACCCTGTATCCAGCGGTGAAGTGATAATGCAGATAATCTAAAAAAACCAGTTTTTGATAAAAAAATAAAACGGAGGGTTTGATCTAAAACCATGCATGAGGGTCTACTAAACAAGGTACTAATAGCTAACCGCGGTGAGATCGCTATACGTATAATGCGAGCATGCCGTGAACTAGGTATAAAAACAGTGGCTGTGTACTCTGATGCTGATAAGGATGCTTTATTTGTCAAGTACGCAGATGAGAAATACAATATAGGACCAGGGCCAGCTAGTCAGAGTTACCTTAAAATGGATAAGATCATAGACGTCGCTTTGAAATCACAATCAGAGGGTATACACCCTGGTTATGGTTTCCTAGCTGAGAACGCTGAGTTCGCTAAACTATGCAAGAAGAATAACATAGAGTTCATAGGTCCACCAGTCGCTGCTATGGAGCTTATGGGTTCTAAGATTGACTCTAAGAAATCAATGATCAAAGCAGGTGTATCAGTAGTACCAGGTGTAACAGAAGCGATAGCTGATCATGAAAGAGCTAAGGATATAGCACATGAGATAGGTTACCCTGTCATGCTTAAAGCATCAGCAGGAGGCGGAGGTATAGGTATAAGGAAAGTTGAGAATGAGAAAGAGATGGAGAAGGCTTTAGCATCAGTGAAGCAGCTAGCGAAAAACTCCTTCGGTGACGACTCAGTATTCATAGAGAAATTCATAGAAGACCCGAGGCATATAGAATACCAGGTTATAGGTGATAAGAAGCATCATCTCATACACTGCTATGAGCGTGAATGCAGTGTACAACGCAGACATCAGAAACTGATAGAGGAGACACCATCATGCGCTTTAACCAAGGAGCTACGCGAAGAGATAGGAGAGCAAGCTGTACTAGCAGCTAAAACAGCTGGTTACTACAACGCTGGTACATGCGAATTCATGTTCAAGGATGGTGAATACTACTTCCTAGAGATGAATACACGTCTACAAGTTGAGCATCCTATAACCGAGGTTACCACCGGGGTTGACCTGGCACGTGAACAACTACGAGTAGCATCAGGCTTACAGCTTGAATACGACCAGGATGATATACACCCTCGAGGTCACGCTATAGAATGCCGTATAAACGCTGAGGACCCGTTGAATAACTTTCAACCATCACCAGCTAAGATACTGAGATACGCTGAACCAGGTGGACCAGGTATACGCGTAGACTCAGGTGTCTATCAAGGCTTCACTATACCACCATTCTACGATCCAATGATCGCTAAATTAATCGTATGGGCAGAGGATAGAAACCGAGCTATAGAACGCATGAAACGAGCGTTATGGGAGTACCAGATAACAGGTGTTAGAACCAATATACCATTCCACCAAGTTGTCATGGATCACCCTAAATGGCGTGAAGGCGATTATAACACCAGCTTCATACCAAGATACCAGATACTGGAGAAGGTAGTAGAATACGTGAAGGAGACTAGGATGCAGTCTACTGATAAGAAAACCGCTGCTGCTATGGCCGCAGTCCAAGCTGTTATAACCAGTATGACTACTACTAATACTGATAAAAAATAGGTTTAAAAAAAGAGAGGTAGAATAAGAAAAAAATTAAAACACGTTCACATACCAGTATTATTCTTTTTTTCTATGGCGAATAAAAAATATGAAAAAACCATTAAAAAAATCCTACAGTCAAACCCTTCATGGTTATACCATGATATAATCATCTACGATGAGATTGATTCAACTAATAAAAAAGCTAAAGAACACGCTAAAAGAGGAGCTGAGAGTGGTACTATTATACTAGCATTCAAACAGAGTCAAGGTAGAGGACGATACGATAGAGTATGGGAGTCACCACCTGGTGGTTTATACCTAACCATTATACTAAGACCAGATATACCATTAGACAGGGTTCATCTCTTATCAATAACCACTTCATTAGCTTTAGCTGACACCATTAAAGACTATAAAATCCTACCTAGTATAATATGGCCTAACGACTTATACATCAATGATAAGAAGATAGCTGGTATACTATCAGAGTTAGAGACCATAGATAAAAGAATAGAATACGTTATCATAGGTATAGGTTTAAACGTTAACACTAGACTCAGTGACTACTCCCAGGTTTTACAACCATACGTAACATCCATGTTAAATGAGATAAAAAAAGAGGTAGATCTAGCGGGGTTACTAGAGAAGCTATTACACTACTTCGGCTACTACTACAAGTTACTGATAAAAAACGAGGTCAACTACATACTAGAAAGATGGAGAGGATACGCTACTATGCTAGGTAGGGTTATAACAGTTAAAACACCTAAAGAGGTTATAACTGGTAGAGCAGTTGATATAGATCAACAAGGCTTCCTGCATGTAGTCACAGAGGAGGGAGAAGAGAAGATAATAAACAGTGGAGACTGCGTAAGAGTAGAAGGACTCAGAGGTTCTCCCACATGAAAGTCGGTGGTGAGCTAACTGTTATATAAACGACTTTACCATCAGACGTGTTCTTAGCACGATGACGCAGATCAGACCTATGCCATAGTATATCACCCTCGTTTAACTTGTATGACTCATCCCCGACCATGTACTCCATCTCACCTTCCAGTAGCAGATGCATCTCCTCTCCTTCATGTTTGAACCATCGTGACTCAGTATGAGGATCCAGCTCAGCGATGATAGCTTCCATACGCTCTGATTTAACCATTAGACGATAAAGCCTACCAGGGCGTGAAGCTTTACTGAGGTTCTCCCCTCTCCTTATAAGTAATACATCCTTCTTCATGATTTAATACCCCTTTATTTAAGTGATGGGTTACTAATCTAATAAATATTTCCACTTGTAAAAACAAATGATTTTAATCTCCTTATCAGTTAAAACTCTACTACTAATCCACATTCTTTTTTTAGATTAACAATAAAGATACATTTTATCATATATGATACAATACTCCATATTAAACGGTCCTCCCTCATCTTGTATTATATCATATATGTTATAATGCTTGATTTAGGGCGAGTAAACACAGGCTCATCTTATATTGTATTATATCATATATGACATAATCTAAGATAAACAAAAATCATTTGCTAAGATATATCATAGCATTATAGTTTTGTATCAAATATGATATGATACTCCTTATGATAGACTACTATTTGAGCAGGGAATTTATTTTAGATGAGCGTTGCCGTGTTAAAGCCAATAAAAAAAATTATAACCTTTTTGCTTATTTTTTTTATATGTATTTTAGTATCTCCCTTAAGTCATTGATGCTTATATCAGATGATCTCTGCACCCTCTCAGCTGCCTTGTAGGCTACGCCTAACCCTGCCTCCCTGAGCATGCATATATCTATCGGTCCGTCACCTACCGCTATGATATCTGTTATTGGCACACCTGTCTCTCTTGATAACTCTTGGAGTATTATTTTTTTGCATATAGGATGCTGACGGCATCCTTCATATCTTTTAACAGTTGGCTCTTTGTTTCTTATTTTCAACTCCCCTGTTATAACCCTGTTTTTATCTGCTACTAGTATGTTCCCTACAGCGTAGTCTAACCCTAATCTCTTTTTCAAGTCATCAGCTAGGAACTGGTAACTGTTAGTAACCACACCTGTTTTTAATCCTTTGTTTTTTATAGTCTCTAGTACCTCAGTTAGGTGATCCTGTAATGGTATCATCCTGAATATCTCTAAGCATTCATCTAATGTTAAACCTTTTAGTAGTTTAGCTATCTTTTTGTTTTTCTTGTATGAGACTATACTACTCTCCTCTAATCTTAGAACCTCATCTAGGAATCCTTTTTTTTCTCCTATCACGTGTATGGTTCTTCCTTTGATTAATGTGTCATCCATGTCGAAGATTATCATCTTGTATCTTGTAGGTATTTCTCCTCTCCTCCTCTAAATTTTTTTAGGATGTTATATCCTGGTAGCATTCCTCTGTTATCTCCTCTATACTCTTGTTAGCATCTATGATCCTGTACCTCTGGTTTTTTGATGATAGTTTAATGTAGTTCATGTGTACTTTCCTCAGGAATGATAACGTCTCGAATGGTATCAGTTCTTTACGGTTGGTTATGCGTTTAAGCGCTTTCTCTGGTTCTATGATTAGTAGGAATGTACGGTCAGGTGTTATTATAAGATCCTCGGATAGATCCTGCAGCCATCTTATAGGGTCATCTAATGTTGATTCTAACTGCGCACCCTGGTAAGCGTAGGTTGAATCAGCGTAACGATCGCATAGTATGATTCTTCCTTCTTTCAGCCATTTTTTAATCTCTATGCAGTGTATCACACGGTCAGCTATGAAAGCGAATGATGTAACATAAGGGTCGCTCTTGTTTTTTATGCATGCTTGAACGTACTTACCTATAGGGGAATCAGTAGGCTCATAGGTTAAGACTACGTCGTATCCTTCTTTTTTCAGCTTCTCGTATACCATCTTAGTGATGGTTGATTTACCTGAACCATCTATGCCTTCAAATGTTATGAAATGTTTCATTTCTTTTTTTTCTCCTGCTCCCAGCGTTTATGGTAATACGTTAAAGGATGATGTATACTCCTGCATAAGTCATCTATTTTATCCAAGGGGCATAAACCATATGTTTTCATCTTATCGCAACCTGGTGATTTATAAGAAGTCGAGGATGATACCCCTGTTATATGCTCAATCTGATACTTGGCTTTATCCTCTTCGTAATCAGGTGCTGTACTGAATATCCTCATGATATCACTAGGTGTTAGCTTTAATGAATGCAGGAATGCTACAAGGGCGAATCGACCCATATGAGGCACATTCTCACCGTTCTGTATACCTGAGTACAAATCCTTTATGCATGGTGGTAGCTTCTCTATGCTTATTTTACCTAATGGTATGTAATCCTGCTGTTTTTTCCGTTCAGTGTTCATCATCATCTGGAATCTCTGTATATCATCATGGAATATCTCCAGTACTAGAGGGTCGCATTCACGCGTAGTAAGCTCATTGTTTATACGTGTACGAAGAGCTTCTAGTATTATACGGCATAGCTCCCTCTGTGAAACTGATACGTATCCTTTATTCATACTGCGGTTAACCAGCTTCCACTCCTTGTAACGTGTAGGCGAGTACCGTAAATAATCCTTGAAGTATAAGGATAACTGCTTACCTTCATTCGCGGTGTTAACCTTGATGTTGAACTCTTCAGCTATGGTAATTACTAGATCCAAGGGTTCTGATAGTAGATGCCTGTAAACCGTGTAGGCTTCACCTAGAGCGTATCGTTTCTGGAAGTAAGGATCCTTTATACATACTGATATCATACGTGCAAGAGGATACGATAGGATACTCATTACACAGTCAGTATCAGTGGATAACGTATGCATACCAGTATCCTTGTTTTTTACCGCTCTCTCTAACCGCTCCACTGCTAGCAAACGCGCTCGCTCATACAGAGGATTCTTCAGTAAATCCTCTACAGATGGTGCATGGTTTTTAACGTACAACCGTGCATCTTTTAGGAATGGATACTTAGCTAGTACTGTTAACTCTCTCATATTAGGGTTACTACCTAAAGGATAATAGAATAAATGTATTTAATGAATCTTACCCTGATACAACGCTAGATAAGGTTTTTTTCCTTCATCTATATTAAAAATGCTATGTTTTCTTGATTGTTTCCACATCCCTCTTTTAAGAATAGTTAAACATATAAATCAATTAGATTTTTACCATCTGATAATCATATCTAAATTTTAAGTATTAGAAAATGTATTATATATGAGAATACCTGAAGGGCTCGTAGCTTAGACTGGCGGAGCGACTGGCTCATAACCAGTTGGTCGCAGGTTCAAATCCTGCCGGGCCCACTGTTTTTTCAACATGAGTAAATCTTTAATGATTATGAGACGTCTCTCTCATTATATACCCCTGGGTGGGCTCAGTGAAAGTATCCCTTCTGATACAACAGGGGAAATACGAAAGATTTACGTAACATTATCACGTTTTTGATATTTTAATGGTGCTGTTAACTTAAGAAATTATTAATCCCACCCCAACAATTCCACATGCGGTGAACACACATGGATTGGGATGGGATTGAAATAGTAAAGAGACTGTTGAAAGAAAAACATATCGTTCTAAGAGAAAGAACATCTATAGAAACCATGCTTTATGCAGTGTTTCTATACCTTGGTGGATTATCCTTAAAAGGTGTAAAGACACGACTTTTAACTGTTGTTCAACGAAATTATTCGACGTCACTCATCCCACCCTGCCGTGCCCTCTCTTATTAAAATTCCCACCCAAACTTCGTGCCGTCGAATAACTCTCCTCACCTTAGATTCGGTCACTTAACAGCGGTTATGAGGAAAATCCGCACTTTGTTTGATTTTCCCAAATTTCAGCTACGCTGAAACTTCTCATAACCGCAAACGATAGAAGTAGAACAGCCATCTGGAAATGGATCCAACGATTTGGGATATTATTCGCAAACAGAATTGCTGATGATCTACCTGATGTTATAGTAGCAGATGAAACACTCCTAACAGATCAAAAAATGAAAATCTGGTTCTGGTTTGCCATTGACCCAGATACAAGGAAAATACTCCATTTCAGAATCTCTTGGAATCGAACAAATTATGCATGCAGATGCTTTCTACAAGAACTTGAACAAAAATATGGAAATAAATCAAAACTGGTCCTTACTGATGGCGGACCATGGGTACCACATCCTTCCAAGGATGGGTATCCGTCATGGGATTATCTCTGGAGGAGTACGCAGCTACATAGAACACTTCAACGAAACACTTAAAGACCGAAACAGGATGTTTGACAATTACTCCCCCAGCACCCATGCTTGGGTTGCTAGCCATACCCAACGATGGATGAGTCTTTTTTTTATTCTACTACAACTGGATACGAAGCCATATGAGCTTCAATGATAACTCACCGATACTTGCTGAAAAAAAGAATCTTCATAAAAAATGAGTATCAAAGATTTCTTTATGTGCTCAGCGAGGTGATACCATGCTAAAGTTAACAGCACCATTTCAACAGAGTGGTTATCCTCTTGTAAAGCCATGCAACCAGTAATGATAACAGTATGATAAGGGTAATGGTTAATAAAAATATGGTGAATACTGCTTGGTTATTCATTGGTGTGTTCTCACTTAGGAATCGCCCTATTATGATCAAGTACTCGTACTCCTTATGGTTATTAACATACGTGATGTTAGCGTACTGGTTAAATATTGAATGAAGCATCATAGGTACACTTAATGTGGATAAGACTATGATTAACTTGTATCTCGTCATTAATTCCTTATCTTTTAACCATTTATACGTATAGAGTACTAGCACTGAGGCTATTGAGGATGTAGAAGCGTGTAGTATAACATTTAGAATATGCCCTTCGCTTACACCGAAGATGACACCGCATGTTATTGAGAATGGTATGAACGCTTTCAGGAATACAGTGTTAAAATAGTACTCCTTATTTATCATGTTTTTATTATAAGATACGTTTTTACCTCTAATATGTATTAGATGATGTATAAGTCTCCCTAAACCATAAGCAATGCATAGTGAGAAAGCGGATAATAATAGTTTAAAAGGCTCTTCACCGAGTGGAGCTAAGATAATCTTCTGGAAAGGGTCATCGTTCCATATGTTTTTAATAGGGTCGAAGATGATCCATAATAAGAAAAATGATATGAGAATGCCTAATGGTAATTTATCATCTTCTAATAACGAGTCACAGGGTTTTTCAGACCTTATCCTCACCTCTCTAAAACCACTATTTTTGACTGTGGCATGTCTCTTCCTTGTTATTTTAGATACATCTTATTTCTTCTTATTAAAGATACTGGATAGGGTGTATAAACGTAGATCCATTTCATCAGATGCTACGTCACCGTTACTCGTGTAAGCATAGACTTTAAGGGTGTACCGCCCGAAGAACGGGTAATGCACTCCTTTTATATGGCATGTATACGGTGGCGTTGCATTCCAATTGAATAGGAAGTTACCATTCATACAGTATATCACGTATTTTATAGACTCGTTAGTGAACACTGTGGCAGTAGCTGTAGTATCACCTATGATAACTGTTACTCCTCTAAGGTTCTTGTACCAGTAACGACCTAGATCTAGTTTTAACAATGGATGATCCTTAATGTAGAAGTATCCTTCTAACGGTGTTTTAAGTATCACTTGTAGCCTTATAGGCGTGCATGCTAACTCAGCTAGAGTAGCTAATAATAACCTAGTGGTGCGTTCATAGTAGACCGGGTTGATACGGTCGATAGTGTCATTAACTGAGTGACCGTAAGGGTAACCGTCATGATGCGCTATCCAGACGGCATCGTAACCATAATCAATGAACGGTTGAGCATCTGATCCTATATAGTTAGGTAGAACCTCAACCTCTAAATCCAGTATATCCTTGTATTTCTCAGCGATCAGCTCAGCGTACTCACCTATCCACCAAGCCCTCTCAGATGGGAAGAACCTTATCACATGCTCACCTATACTAGTATCAGCGTAACCTATCATGTCAGCGTTTAAAACACCTATGATGTTATCCCCTCGTCTGTAAGCGTCACGCGCATAACTGAAGCTACCATAAGTACCAACCTCTTCACCTGAAAAAGCGATGAAACGTATATTGTAATCAAAGGAGTAGTTTCTCATTACGTTAGCTATGGTTAGTAAAGCTGCTACACCTGAACCATCATCATCAGCACCAGGTGACGATGGAGTAGTATCATAATGAGCGCATAGTATATACGTCTCATTGTTAACAGCTCTCCTACCTGGTATAGTAGCTATTATGTTACTAGCTTTGAAATGATCATAGCTCCAGTTATGATACTCCACGTTCAAACCCATGTTTTTGAATTCATTGTACAGATAAACAGCTGCTTTAGTGCAGTTCTCTGAACCAGTGTAACGAGGCTGATACTCTAATAAACCTGATAGGTACGATAATAGTATAGTACTATTCACGCGTTGCATCATCTCCATGATACCATCAGAAGGGGCAGGGTTGATGCTGAGACTGGGACCAGCAGAGGTATTCATTGATATCATAGGGATACTCATCAATGTTAACATGATTAGTAACGATGAATTCATCCTTTTACATTTAACAATGATAAAATCAATAATACGCATGTATTCACACCAACCAATTTTTTATCATGTCATCATTATAATAATACGTCTTTTATGATTTAAATATATCTACAGTATGATCAGGATCTAAAAAAACCTGTAAATGTTTATCCTTTAAAATAATGAGCATTCAAGGTTTTTTATAATAGAATATCATTAAAGACTCCTTTAAGAAACATTTGTATTAAAAACTTAGAAGACAAGTGTGGTTAGAATCAATAAACATTAAATGATAAAAAACAACTTGATTAAAATCTTTTTTAAGCGTTCACTTCATTTACTAGTATCTTAGCTGCTCTAACAGCGTAAACCTTAGCTTTATCCTCTTTGTATCCCTTGTTAGTGAGATGGTGATACACTGCATCTAGATAGAGTCTCTCAAGTTGTTTTCTCTTATCCGTATAGTTATTCACATTAACCATACACTCATCACTCCTCGATTATACCTTTGTATTTCTCTTTATAAACGATTTATTGCACAAGTGTTATCATCATTCTTTACATTTCTTACCATGAGTTTACCCATAAGGTGTTAAAAAAAATTTTTTTTTGAGAGGGTTTTACTAATTTAAAAAAAATGGTCAGATAGGTTTACTACTTGTAATCTAACCTCGTTCCCTGTATATTGATCCACCATGCGTATCCATAGCTACTATCAGAGGCCCGAATTCTTTAACCCTCAATACCCATACAGCTTCAGTCATACCTAATTCATTAAGCCAGTACACACCCTCCACTCTCTCCATCATAGAAGCAGCTAAAACCCCAGCTCCACCAGTGAAAACACTGTACACTGCACTATTTTTCTTTAAAACTTGGCTTACACTATCATCCAGTACGCCTTTACCTATGATCATCTTAACGTTGTAACCCTCTATTAACTCTTTCATCATACTACTCATGCGGCTGCTAGTGGTAGGACCAGCTGATACAGGAACCCATTCCCCTCTTTTATTCTTCTTCATTAAAGGACCACAATGATAAACACCCATGTCATTTAAATTAAAAGGCGCTTTTTTGACTCCTGATAGGATCATCTTGTATCCTCTGTCACGTAGCGTGCATAGTAAACCAGTAACGTATAACACGTCACCTACACGTAGACGCTTCACAGCATCCTCATTTAACGGTAGATCCAGATGATACTCAGTCATGCTATAATATCCCCCATTCACCGTTACTGTGTATGATCATGGTTGCTCTGCGATCAGCCCAGCATTGGAAAACCACTCCTACAGGTAGACTAGCAGGGTGACGATGAGCAACCTCCACGTGCACATCCAACGCTGTAGTCCTACCACCAAGACCCATAGGGCCTATACCAGTATCATTCACTTGTTTTAGTATATCTAACTCTAACCCAGCTATAGCAGGGTCCTTGTTTCGTTCACCTACACGTCGTGTAAGCGCTATCTTACCAAGTTTCAACGCTGCATCAGCTCCTCCACCTATACCTACACCTAGTATTATAGGTGGACAAGGGTTACCATCAGCTTCTTTAACCCTGTTTACTATGAGATCCTTGACGCTGTCTAAGTCAAGAGACGGGTTAAGCATAAGAAGCATGCTCATATTCTCACTCCCGCTGCCTTTAGGCTGAGCGGTTATCAAGACGTCATCCCCTTCAGTGATATCCCATATGATATGTGGCGTGTACCATCCAGTGTTATCCTTATTGGTTTCACCTGTTATCGGGTTAACCGTGTTAGGTCTAAGAGGTATAATCTTAGCAGCTCTCTTAACCGCTTTTTTTATACATGAATTCAAAGCGCCTATATCAGGGAATCCTTCACCTGCTGATACTATGAAGCATTGCATACCAGTATCTTGACAGATAGGATAACCCTTATGTTTAGCCTCCTGTATGTTACGTAGTATAGTGGAGAGCTGTAGTCTCGCTAGTTTGTTATCCTCGTTGTTGTAAGCCTTTTTTAACGCTTCCTCTACATCCTCAGGTATGGTCGACTCTGCTTTACGTATCAGCTCAACTATACCATCCTCGATATCTTTTTTATTTATCATTCAAGATCTCAGATTGTAATAGATTAACTACTATTATAAGATATAAGATTAACCCTGGTTTTTTTTATAAGAAGATGAGTAAAAATAAGGATTAAGAGATGAGGCAGGTTTTTTTATATTGCTTTCCCGATCTCATCCACTGCTTCAGGGTTAGCAAGCGTTGACGTGTCACCGATATCAAGACCTAATGCTTTAGCTCTTATGACACGTCTCATGATCTTACCACTCCTGGTCTTAGGTACATCTGAAACGAACCATATCTCATCTGGTTTAGCTATCTTACCTAGCTCCTTAGCGACGTGCTCCATGAGCTCTGTTTTAAGCTCAGGTGCAGGTTGTACTCCTTTTTTCAGTACCACGTATGATACTATGGATTCACCTTTTAGTTCATGTGGTTTACCTATGACAGCAGCCTCAGCGACTAACGGGTGGCTAACTAACGCTGATTCAACCTCTGAGTTACCTATACGATGACCAGAAACCTTTAACACGTCATCAGCTCGTCCTTGTATCCAGAAGTAGCCATCATCATCCCTTCGTGATACATCACCAGCTAGGTAGACGTTTTTGAACTTGGACCAGTACGTCTCCTCGTAACGCTTCAGGTTGTTGTGTATACCACGGAGCATACCAGGCCACGGGTGAAGGATAACGAGGTTACCACCAGCGTTCTTAACAGGTTTACCCTCCTCGTTGTATACCTCAGCTGCCATACCAGGTAATGGTCTTGTAGCTGACCCAGGTTTCAACGGTGTTATAGGTAACGGTGATATGATGAAATGACCAGTCTCAGTCTGCCACCATGTATCCATGATCTGGCATCTTTCACCACCTATGTTCTTGTAGTACCACATCCAAGCCTCAGGGTTTATTGGTTCACCTACTGATCCTAGTAAACGCAGGGTGCTTAGATCATGCTTCTTAGGCCATTCATCACCGAAACGCATGAATAATCGTACACTTGTAGGTGAGGTGTATAGTATAGTTACACCGTAACGCTCTATGATGCTCCACCAGCGGTCAGGTTGCGGCCAGTCAGGTGCTCCTTCGTATATGATAGAGGTTGCTCCTAGTATTAACGGTGCGTATACGATGTAGGAGTGACCTGTAACCCAGCCTATATCAGCTGAGCACCAGTAGATATCCTCATCTTTAACATCGAAGACCCATTTCAATGTTAAACCTACTCCTAGCGCGTACCCGCCATGAGCGTGTATTATACCTTTAGGTTTACCAGTGGTACCAGAGGTGTATAAGAAGTATAACGGGTCGTTAGCATCTAGTTTTTCAGTCTCGCATTCTGTAGGCATATCCTTTACTATGTCATCCCACCATATGTCACGGCCGTTAGTCCATGGTATCTCATCACCTGTTCTCTTGTATACTATGCAGTTTTTAACACTTGGTGATTCTTTTAATGCTTCATCAGTCTGTATTTTTAATGGTACTTTTTTACCTCGTCTGTAGAAGCTATCGCATGTTATAACTAGTTTAGCTTCGCAGTCGTTTAAACGATCACGGAAAGCAGTTGAGCTGAAACCTGAGAATACGACAGAGTGCACAGCGCCTATCTTCGCGCATGCTAGCATAGCGATGGGTAGCTCAGGTATCATGGGTAGGTATATGCCTACACGGTCGCCTTTCTTTATACCTAGTTTCTTTAAAGCGTTGGCTAGCTTGTTCACCTCTCTGTACAGGTCGTAGTATGTTAGCTTCCTTACGTCCCCTGGTTCACCTTCGAATATGTAGGCTACTTTGTTTTTACGCCATGTTTTAACGTGTTTATCTAAGCAGTCGTGTACTATGTTGTATTTAGCGTCAACGAACCATTTAACATAGGGTGGTTTCCATTCAACTAGTTTCTTGTATGGTTTGTAGAATTCTATGATTTCTTTTGCTACTTCGCCCCAGAACCACTCCCAGTTCTCTGCTTTTTTGTATAGTTCTTCTAAGTCTTTTATATTGTGTTCGTTCATCCATTTTTTAACGTTGGTTTGTTCTATGAACTCTTTTGATGGTTTAAACACTCTTTTTTCATCTAGTAGTACAGATATCGCTTCATTTGTCATATTTCTACCCTCATTTTTTGTTTTAGTCATTTTTTCTTTTTCATCCCTGCTCGTGTTTTTTTATCAGTTATTGATATGGTTTTTATGGTTTTTTTCTGGTAGGATGGCAGAGGATTTGTTTGGCTGATATATCGTTATGATTTAAGAATTTTTTCATTCTAGCAGGGTAAAAATAAATATTTTATAATATAATTTATCATATATTTTTTAGTAT
>Ga0209227_1001304_pt1 | contig 19591 bp, 17 predicted proteins | sample YNPBryantNP2012_FD_185815 | JGI IMG/M metagenome (GOLD analysis project Ga0209227, IMG submission 185815) | Anoxygenic and chlorotrophic microbial mat microbial communities from Yellowstone National Park, USA - YNP Bryant NP 2012 (SPAdes)... ...
TTCATCGTTTTAAATATCGCGCCGTGAAGCGCAAACATCGCTAGCCCTGTTATTCCAACGAGCAGAGAATACGGGTTCAATAGGTCGAAGAAAGTTCCAACGTAGTTGCCATCCGCATCTAGCGGTAGCCCGCACACTATGTTGCCTGCTGCCACTCCGAACAACAAACCTGGTATCACGCTGCCGAAACCGAACGCCATGTCCCAAGCAGATCTCCACCTAGGCGATTCGGACTGGTTGCGAAACTCAATCGCTACCGCTCTAAAGATTAAGCCAAACAGCAACAGCATTATTGCGAGATAAAAGCCGCTGAACACCGTTGCATACACTGCCGGAAAAGCTGCGAATACCGCCCCTCCGCCAGTCAACAGCCATACCTCGTTACCGTCCCAATATGGCATTATCGCGCTTAGCATCGACCGGCGGTCGGAGTCGCGCTTGGTGAACAAGTGCCAGAAACCAACGCCGAGGTCGAAGCCGTCCAGAATCAAATATACAGTGAGGATCAAGCCGATCAGCAATCCCCACATCACCTGCAGCGCGTTCATTGAGCGAGATCCTCCTTTGACTTGACTTCCGAGACTTGTGGACCTTTGGCAAACTCTCGCCGAAGTACTCCTATCCACACGGCAAAGAGCAACGCATAGACCATACAAAACAGCACGATAGTGAGCAGTATTTGAGAAGCTGGAACCATTACGGATATCGCATCCTTGGTTCTCAGCAGTTCATAGACCACCCACGGTTGCCTACCCACCTCCGCGGTTATCCAGCCAAGCTCGTTGGCAATAAAAGGCAGTGGTATCGAAAGCGTTGCAAGCCAAAGAAACAATCTGTTGCTGAAGAGCTTTTGCCGCCACCACAGCAGCGCGCCCAGCGCTGTGAGGCCGATGAAATACATCCCCAGGATCACCATCGCGTGGAAAGAGTAGAATGTCAAAGCCACTGGCGGCCATTCATCTTTCGGAAATGCGTCCAGGCCCTTTATCTCCTTGTTGATGTTGCCATGAACCAGCAAGCTCAGCAAGCCTTTGACCTTCAGCGCATATTTTGCTTCAGGTGGATCGCCGCTGATCAGACCAATCACGATCGCGGGAGCCTGTTTCTGCGTCGTGTATAGTCCTTCAACTGCCGCCAGCTTCGCCGGCTGTGTTCTGGCTACCTGCACGGCGTGTAAGTGACCTAGCGGCAGTTCGAGAAACGAAGATATCAATGCCACTACTAGCCCAATCATAAGCGATCGCCGCGCAAACTCCTCGTGCCTTTTCTTGAGCAAATAAAGGGCGCCAATACCCATTACGAAGAAACCCGCCGTAATGAAGGCTGCACAAAGTGTGTGGGCAAATCGTGGCAGCGTGGACGGATTAAAAACTGCCTCAAAGAAGCTTGTAAGCTCTGCTCGGTTGTTAACCAGATGATATCCGGCCGGTGTCTGCTGCCACGAGTTTGCTACAAGTATCCAGAAAGCGGACAGAGTTGCCCCTACCGCCACCATGATGGCCGAAAACAGGTGCACCTTTGGAGATACACGATTCCAACCTAACAGCAACACGGCCAGGAAAGTTGACTCGAGAAAGAACGATAAAATAGCTTCTGCGGCTAGCGGAGCGCCGAAAATGTCGCCTACGAACCTAGAGTAATTGGCCCAGTTCGTACCAAACTGAAACTCCATAGTTATGCCGCTAGCCACCCCCACCGCGAAGCTTAGCGCGAATATCTTCACCCAAAACCGTGCTGCGGCTTCGTCCGACTTGCTACCTGTGCGAAGACGGCGAATCATCAAATACACGATAATCCACGCAAGGCCAATAGTCAGAGGCGGGTAGATGAAATGAAACCCTACGGTGATGGCAAATTGAATCCGGGACAACAGAACAGCATCCACGCACATTCCCTCCGTGAGTTCTTGGGTCAGCTAGTAGTTAGCCCCACGCTCGGCTTACGCTACACGTAAGCTCGCGCCGTAAACCGGACACAGCTTACACAGCGTCACATGTACGCTTACGTGTGTCCCCGTTTTTTCCTACAGCAAAATGTAATGGCAATCTTACCAGATGTCCCCATAAGTCCAAGGGACCACAGCCATTCATCGCTGCGGTCCCCGCGAAACTCTACTCTGTTGATGGGATGAGCTAGTCCAGTTGCATTAGCTGCACGTAGTAAAACTTATAGCCTAACGGCGGCACAGAGCTATTAACCGGGCCCGCATAAAAAACGTATATATACAGTGAAGAGTTTGCTTTCGGCGCGGCGTAGGTGAAAACCAACCTCGTCTCGTTGGTCACAGGGTTCGTTGTGAATTGGTTACTTTGAAACTCATTATCTCCAACTTTGATCTTGATAGGAGTGTTTCCAAGTTGCATACCCAATGTCAGCAGGTAGGTCTTACTGGTAGTTGCAAGTTTTCCGAAAACGCAGGATATGTTAGGCCAAGTATAAACCCTGCGCGGCATCGTCGTGATTAGGAATGCGTCAGGAGCGTTGTTCTTGATTGAGTAGGCTGCATTATAGTTCCAGATTGTATCCTGAACAGCGAGACCAGAATTGGTGTCAGTATGGAATGGGGTGACTACATTCATTACCACTCCTTTACCAGTCTTATAAGCCGGATGACCGGCTGAGCTATTACTACTACTATCAGCACTGCCCGGCAAATCAGCTAGGACAAACTGCTCTTCCGTTAACGGAGTTCCTGTCCCCTGTACTTGGAGTTTGGGCATCGTCAGAGCTTCTGAACGTACTTCGTCAATTGATCTGATCTTTATCGAGTGGGCGATTTTGTCCGGCGAAACGGCTGCCACTGCTATCCCCAATGATGCTGACAGCGTCACAACTGCCAAGACTACTGAAGATGTTAGGCGACTTAACACAGTTTCGTTCCTCCTGGTCTTAACTGTAACGTGGGACAACCAAAACGTGGCGACCTACAGGTCATCGCGCAAGCCATCCCTCTAAACGTATTACTTTTAGACGCAGCATTAACTGCATGCTTACCGGGTTTATTTCGGCTTCTTTGCCGGCACATTCTCGGCCGATTGCGCATCGGACGGATCAGGAGCAAAGCCGCGGAAAAATTCGCCCTGATGCTTCAGCCAGCCCGTCGCGCCTTCGCTGCATTGCACATAATCCGCTTCGCTAACGTTAAACTCGAATGTCGAACCTAAGTATTCAAATGTTACAAAGAAGTCTTTGCCGTAGATTCCTGGCTCGGCAGGTTTACGCCGTAGGAACCGGGACCAAGCTCTCCAGACGTCATTCCTGTTTCTACTCGTCATTGCCAAGGCTACGATACCTGACCAGGGCGGCGGCGGGGTTACGCACCTAAACCGCCTGTTCCGCTTCGAATCCCTCTTTCTCGGCCCATTCGTTCCCAATAACCACTCGCTCGGAATGCTTCCAAGGGGTTCGGGTCCAGGCCCATTTCTTCGCGGACTACTTTTAGCAGTGGCTCCACATCAGTGTTGAACGCTTCTTGCATGCAGTTTTCTGCTGTCACTATGTCGCGTTCAATTTGAGCCTGATGCAGCTTTTCCCTGTTTACGCACATCGCTTTTGCATAAGCCGTTTGGATGTGCATAATGGTCTGTATCATCGCATCTATCTTGGACTTCGTAACGTGACATTGGTCCACCATGTATGCAATGGGCGGGTTGTTGTTTGGCGCATCTTCGGCCTTAACCAGCTCGTTGTAGATCAAAAACAGCTCGTAGGGGTTGATCGACCCAACTGTGAGGTCGTCGTCGGCATACTTGTGATTGTTGAAGTGGAACCCTCCTAGGCGCTCCTCGTCGATCAAGAAGCTGACGATGTGCTCGATGTTCTGACCGGTGAAATGATGTCCCAAATCGACCAGCACGTGCGCGTTGGGCCCGCATTTCTGCGCCATCACGTAGCTCATACCCCAGTCCGCAAGGTCGGTGTGATAGAACCCGGGCTCGAACGGCTTATACTCGATCACCATTCGCATTCCCGGCGGCATGGCGTCATACACCTGCTTTAGCGACTCTTCCGCATATTTCTTACGTCGTCGGAAGTCGCCTTGGCCGGGATAATCAGTCCCATCGGCGAACCACAAGCTTAGAACCTCGGACCCCAGTTTTTTGCCGATTTCGATGCAGTCCAGCATGTGGTCGACTGCCATTTTTCGCACTGTGGGGTCTTCGTTGGTAATGCTTCCCCAGGCATATTCACGATCCTGGAATACGTTAGGGTTTATGGCTCCTATTCTTATCCCGAGGCTCTCTGCGTAACCTACTAGGTTCTCTACGTCAGCAATCCCGTTTGGAAAGTCCCACAGCACGTGAACCGCCACCGAAGGTGCTATGCCGGTAAACTTGTGCACCTGAGCTGCGTCAGCCAACTTTTCGTCGATGGTAACGGCGCTACCGGGTTGCTTGTAAGCGCCAAATCGCGTGCCGCCGTCCGAATAGCCCCAGCTAGGCGTTTCTATTCTTTGAGCTTTCAGCCTAGTCTTGACCTTCTCCACGTCCACACCGCGCTCGGCCAGTTTCTCAGCAAGCAGGTTGTACTCATCTCGATATCTATCAGCCATTGCTCCGTCTCCCGCACGGTAGTTCTTTTAGATGTCTACTTGTTAGGCACCGCACGCGTAGTTACCTCCGCAGTCTCGCGTGCGTCTATCGCTTCGTCCTCGGACTGGAAGCGAATGGCTCGAACATCCTTCAGATAGTACTTCTGGGCGATCACCGTGGGTATGACGGCGCTCAGAATCACAACGGTGACGAGGATAGAGTACTGGGACTGACTGATGTAGCCGCGGTTCAAACCGAACATTGCGGATATCGTGCCAAAGGTCAACCCGGTGGACATCAGGAGTGTCGTATAGCTGGACGTCGAGTGGTCGAGTCCGCTCTTTCTGGCCACCGGGTAAACCCCAATCGACTTCGCAAGAAGCTTGACGCCCAAGAACAGCGCAATCGCTGCGCCGGATGAGACCAGTGTGTGGATTCCTATGAGCGCCCCGGCCTTGAGAAAGTAGAACGGCGTCAAGAGAGCAAACGTGGCAACTCGGAAATGCCGAACGGTGTCCCGATGCCTCGCGAGTGTTCCAGCTACCGCCAGTCCCAGGAGATACGCGGGAAGGACTACTTCGCTATTGGCTAGCGATGCGAGACCTCCCAATAGCAGAAGAATGGCTAGAAGCAACTTCATCTCAGGCTCACTTACCTGTCCCTCGAATCGCTTTAGGAAAGCGTCCGACAGCCGAGCTGCGAACGCCAGAAGCACAACGGACACGCCGACGAAAAGCCACAAATACGCATTGTAGTGAGCAAACATAATGCCCAACACAAGCACAGTCCCCAGGTCGGTTATGAAACACGCGGCCAGAATCAGTTTCCCGATGTCCTTCTTGTGGAGTCCCGTCTCGATCATTACCGCATATACGATGGCCACCGATGTTGTGGATAAGGCGGCACCTGCGATCTTACTTGCGTTTGGGGACCAGTGCAGCACGTATTCTGCGAATCCGAATGCGCCGAGAAAGGGGGCCAGAAAGCTTACCACGCCTATGGCGCTTGCCGGTTTCCAATGTCGGCGAAGGGCGTCCGGGTCTATCTCTGCCCCAGCTAGAAAAGTGAGCAGTATGCTGCCGAGACCGGCCAGGAAGTTGATCCATTCGGTGGGTTGAAGATGGAGCACGTTCCCTGCCGCACAGCCGACCACAATTTCGATCAGCGCTACCGATATTGCCGCGCGGATCGAGATCATACTGGCGAGTAGGGCAAGGGATAGCCAGAGAGTTGCGGTTAGCCAGGGTGGATGAACCATATCGGCCTCCAATCACGCGAGAAATGATCAGGGGCCATCAGCACTACGCGGTTCTGCCGGATGAGGCACGGCGGGTCCCATCGCCTCGTCCATTATACAGCCGCGGCTGCATCTCCGACAACCGCCGAAGGACTATACGGGTTCGCCGTCCAAGTCATGACCGTTCACCATCCACTCAGGAGGAATCGCGTAGTATGCCTCACGCCGAGCCGATGTCGATGCTCTTTGAGGCTATGCCGCCCACCCAGATAGCGCGAGCGCTCAGCGTCGGGTCTGCTTCTCTAGATAACTACCTCGGAGAGCGCATCTATTGCAATACCGACCCTGACTACCTCGTCGGCGTCAGGCGCAGACTGGCTGACACGGCTCTCCTGCACGCGGAGCGTGTCGGCGACGCGCCCGCGGTCCTGCTCCGTGCGCCAGGGCGGCTGAACGCGTTTTTGGAGTACCTGGATATGTGCGCCGGCGATCATATGTCCACCACCATCGACGGCGACATGCCGGTGTGCGTAAGCGTGCGCGACGACGATATCGTCCGCTGCTCCAACGTAAGCGACGAATTCCCCTCGGACGAGTTCAGTATTTCCAGGGAGATGGAACTCTTCAGAAGCGCGAAGTGGAGCGGTCCGGCCTGCGAGGGGCTGGAGGATAACTGGGACAATCGCACCCGTATTTACCCATATCACGGTCACTCCCAGGGAGATTGGCTCAACTACGTCCGCGGCGCTTTCCTCAGAGTCGCTTGGGAATTGCCGGGCGTTAGGCTCCGCGGCGTCGATATGACATTCGGAGAGAGTTCTATCCCGCTGAGGGGTGGGGTGAGTTCGTCTAGCGCCCTCGTAGTGCTGAGCTTTCTTGCGCTTTACGTAGCTAACAAGGATCGACTACCCGCTTGGGACATTCAACAGGTATGCCGGATGCTTGGCGAGGCTGAGTGGTATGTGGGCACGCACGGCGGCGCCAACGATCAGACCACCATCCTCCGCAACAAGCCCAACTGCGTTCTTTACAATCGCCACTCACAGCCCGAGCTCGATTCCACTGTTCTACCCAGTCTCCGCGGTGTGAAGTTTGTCGTTGCCCACTCGCTGTGGGAGGCGAACAAGGCCACCGGAGCGAACCACGTCTTCAACCTGCGCAAGGGATGGATGGACCTGGGCGACGACCTGCTGAAGCTTATCATCGACGCCGTCACGGAGCACATTGACTCCGGCGGTGATATCGAACACGGATGGCTCTGCGCGCTACTTGAGCGGCGGTTCGGATACGTCGTCCTCGACGATATCCGTGTGCTGGAGAACAACCTCGATCTCTGGCCGGTGATATCCCGCAACTATCGCAAATTCGGCTCACTCGACCAGGGCTTGTTGGGCGTTCCCGATCCTGCCATAGACGCACTTGTGAACTGCTTGCCGGAAGAGATCGGCCCAAACGAGGCTGCGTGGATTCTGGGCAAGGACCAGTCGGCTATGGAGCGTGACTACACCGTGCCTTACCCGGAGGAGGGCGGCTATCGTCCCAGAGCAGCAGCTCGCTTCTTTGCAAAAGAGAATCGCATTGGCAGAACGCTGGAACGCATCTTCCTCGAAGCCGAGTCACGCCTCATCTCTGGCGAGATCGGCCCTGACTCGTCGGACTATGAGGCCTATCGCATGCAAGTCGGCAAGCTGCTCGAAGATCTCCAGGATACTTTGCGCGACGACTTCCATGTCTCCAACTCCCAGCTCGACCTTATGTTGGATATTGCCCGCCGCGGCCCTGGTTACATCGGCGGCAAGCTCACTGGCGCGGGCTCGGGCGGCTGCATAGCGGTTATGGTTCGCGATGGAAACGAACGGGAGTTCTGTGACTACCTCGACCGCGAATACTACGCCAAGCCTGAAAACTTTGCCCGCTATCGCGAGCGCATTTTTGAGCTTCCACTCGATGTCGCGGACGCGCTTAGCAGTACTCTCGATTCCGCGCTTGCCAATCCCGTCCCTCATCGCCGTGTAGTCACTTTTTCGGCGGGGGCAGGGCCTTTTCGGTTGCAAGGCTTGTAGTTGGTACGCGACACAGTGCTAACGGAATCCTTTTTCCAGACTCGCCTCTCTTGTAAGGCATTGAGTCTTCCGCGAATCTGTTACGTCGAGGTCGGAGTATTGCCCCAATGACCTCCAAACTTGTCGGATCCACTACTGTGTGAACCGGCCTCTTCGGGCGAAGCTCTAGCGAAGTCAAGAATGCTGTTTACTGCTTAGTTTGGTCTAAAGTATTTGGCATGTCAGTCGGAGCGACAATCCCGACAAACTGAACAGTTTCATCATAGCTATCACAGTTGACGTTTCCGGACACGGGAGTGTAATATATAGTCGAAAGGGCCACCAACATGCTTGATGACTATAAGTACAGCATAGGACGGCTCGTCGTCTACGAACACGCTAATCCCAAGTTGCCCAGACAGAGTTATGGACACTACGGGCACGAAAAAACGCTTGGCGAAATACTCGCCGTCGACGTAGCCCCCACGCCTCACCCTCGATGGATATACACAATACGTAATGTTCGCAATCAGGAGATCACTAGGGTTGACGAATCGCAGATCAGGTTCGCCACCGCCGCAGTAGGCCGGCAGATTAGAGGTCGCAACAAGCGCGTCGCCGACAAGCGAATGGAGGACTGCGCACTCGCCGAAATGATCGCCAAAGCGCTGTCTAATCCTGAGCGAGCGGTCATGCTCAATTCTAGCTTGCGCGAACTAATGATGAAAGAGGAAAGCGCGACAAGGGCCGCCCGAGAAGGTGCTAATCTGCCTATAGGGGTGGGTGACTACGTCAGCCTGCGAGGCGATATGCGCCGCGAGTCCGAACATTTGCACAACCACTACGCCAAGATCATCGCGGTCGAGCCTGCCGATGTAGCTGGCATCGAGAATCCACATTCCAAACCGGGACAACCACGTATGTGGCGAACCCTGAAGGTGTATAAGGTTGTCACGTCAGAGGGCGTCCAGTCGGACGTCTACGACGCCGAGATTAAACTTTTCTATACCGCCAATAGCCGCAAAACCATTCTAAACTGGCGCGCCGCCACGCTTCTTGCAGAGGCGTTCGGCGACAACCCGCCTTATAAAGTCGAATACGAATATCTCGCCGAGCACGTCTTTGCCCGCGAGGAACTGGAGAAGAAGAGCCGAGCCGAGCTTGCAAATATGCTCGCCACAATGCTTTATGTCAAGGGTAAGATGGGCTGGCGCGACTACCAGCGCCGGAGCCAGTACTTCGCGGCCACCCCTAGAAGCCACATGATCGATAGCCTCCTTGAAGTTTCCCGCTTCGACGCGCGCCGCAATCGCTCCATGACGCCGGACGAGATCGTTCGACGCAAGCAGGATTCTTATAAACTTCGAAGGCTTCTTAAGAGCTAAGCACCTATTTAATGTCGAATGCTAGATGTACGCTGACTACCACGTGCGCTGGACAAGCCTTGAGTTGTCTGGACTGCAAGCTCGAGTAGTTACTGTGGGTGTGACATATTGAACACCACGCTCTCTATGAAGTTCTCAACTTAAATAATACCTTGATAGTTGGGTTGTTCGTCAGTGCTCAGAAGGAACGTGTTTTCAAGATGGCGTAAACCCATGCGTTGCCTATAAGACCCAACATCTATCGTGGAGAAGCACAATGTATGAATCCAAAGAAGTGGTTATGACAAGTGGCGAGCGATTGCGAGCTACTTATGAGTTTCGGCCCGTCGATCATCTCTACAGGGGCGAGTTCTATATCTGGGGAGAGGCCATCGAGCGTTGGAAACAAGAAGGTCTGCCGGAAGATTGGGAGGAAACCAACTACTTCAATTTCGATCCTCCTGGTATGTTTGATACTGGTGTCTACCTCGGTTGGACGGAGCCTCCGTTAGTTCCGAGATTCGAAGACAAGGTAATTGAGTGTTGCGGCGATCACGAGATCATTCAAGACGGCGCCGGTCGGATACTCAAGGTTTTCAAAGGCCGCCGACACGGCTTCATGCCTGATTATCTCAAGCATCCCGTAGCCAACATGGCCGATTGGGAGACGATAGCACCGCGTCTTGATCCTGAGAACCCAGAACGCTGGGTCGGCGTCGAAGAAACTATTCGTTCTCAGGCGAATGCTGCTGCTGAAGTTAACGGGTTGATCCTGCAGCGCATTATTGGCGGTTACATGTACCTGCGGGCGCTTATTGGCCCGGAGGACCTTTTATACATGTTCTACGACCAGCCGGAAGTCATACACGCTGCTATGACCGCTTGGCTTGCCGTCGCGGACGCCGGTTTGTCGCGGGTTCAGACGATAACTTCGGTCGACGAAATCTACATTGCCGAGGATATCTGCTACAACCACGGTCTTCTCGTGTCGCCTAACACCGTCCGTGAGTTCCTGTTCCCTTACTATAGCCAGCTTCTCTCGAACGCTCGGCGACGCCAGGCCACGCCCGTTCGATTTCACGTCGACACCGACGGCGACTGCCGTCCAGCAATTCCGCTCTACGCGGAACTCGGACTGACGCGAATGTCGCCGTTCGAGGTGGCCAGTGGCTGCGATGTTGTAGAGATTGGCTCGCAATACCCTGATCTGGTCATGTCCGGCGGAATCGACAAACGCATTCTTGCCTCTGGTAAAGACGCCATAGAAGCCCATCTACAATACATCATTCCGTTTATGCTCGATCGTGGTGGATACTATCCGACTTGCGACCACGGCGTCCCGGACGATGTAAGTTTCGAAAACTATCTCTACTATCGTCGGCGTGTCTGCGAACTCGACCATCGGTAGCGTGTAAACTAGCTTAATAAGAGACTCTGTAGTCTAGCAAGGCAGCTTGTCCGATTCTAATCGATTAATTAATGGACTGGTTTGCTTTGTTTAGCAAAGCGTGAATCTCTAGTTGAGAGGCTCGAATTCTTTTCCCAATATGCTGGAATATGTTGTTTCTGCGCGGGATAGGGGCAAGAAAAGGGCGTGGGGCCCAAAATTGGCGGTGGGCCCCACGAGCCGTCCCTACTTGCGGCGGCAGCGGAGGAGCTTTAGAGAACCCGCAAGTCCGAACAAAGTGCACAGCGCGCCTACAGATGATGGTTCGGGTACTGGAACCAGAGTCGAAAGCCGCGAATAAGTGTTCCAGTATTCGTCCATATAAGATACCACTGTCAGTATCTCGCCGCTTTGTTTGTCGTAACGCAGTACGGTGGGGTAGGGATTCTGCCCGGGCACCTGTGCGGTTGAGAACGTCTGAACCTGGCCGTTCCTTACCAACCGTATCTCACCAGGACTGACAACCGTGTCGGTCAGCATCAGCTCGTTGTTACCATTGAACGCGAAGCCGTAAGGACCATCAGTGTTTGCCACTAATACAGAAGCCTCGCTAACGGTTAAGGGCGTGCCGCTCTGGATCGCGCTTTGAATCTGGCTGTCGGTCCACCTGTAGATGTTCTCCGTATTCTGCTGCGGAGGCCAGCTCGATGTTCCAGTTCCGTAGATCAGGCCCGAAAGCGAATCGATCACCAGCGGCCCGCTGTTGACCCCGGCAGTCGCTATTTGCGTGCATTGGCCGGTTGATTCGTTAATCAGGTAGATATTGTTGCCTGCTACTGCCATCGGTTGGTTGTGCCAGAAATCCAAGTCGAAGTTGCCGCTCAATGTCGCCAAGTCGGCGGCCGGTCCACCAGTCAGAGAGATCGATTTTATCTTGTTTTGGCTGGAATCACCAAAGTAAAGCTTGCCGTTGTAAGGATTGTATCTCACAAACGATCCCCACACTCTCTGACCGTAGTCGTAAATCGTCCGCACATACTGACCCGCTCGGGTTGATTCCACTATTGCGAAGCCGTTGTGTATGGCCAAGTTACCATTAGGCAGTAGATCGAATCCGCCAAACCAGCCGTTTGAAGGAAGAGTCTGGGCGTCCAACGTCGTATCGACACATCGATAACCGCTGGGCTCCGTCAAAGAACCACCGAACGCGCTCCCAGTCAATACCGCTGCAAATGTCAGTGCAAGGATTAATGTCCTTGCGAAGCTACGCATAAAATTGCTCATTACAGATTGTGAAGTTGCCACTGTCTACTTCTTCGTCTCCTTTCACTACCTGCTGCATTGCTTCAAATAACTAGTCTCAGTTTCTGCGGGTCTGTGCTAGAAGATACGAATGCCTGAAGGATCTGTCATTCTTACAATGTTTGCCCCGCTTCCCTCCTCTCGTGTTCGTATTCCAGTAACGCCTATGAAATCTCCAACACCCATATACTCGTTGAAACCTTCGTCGCAAACGACCTTTATGATGTCCGCACCGTCCCGGATGACACAATAATAGCCGTCGCCGGCGTCTATTACCTTGCCCCACGTGCGAACCAGCATTCCATAGGTCGCGCCGTCCGCCAGTGTCTTTATGGGCATCCCGACGGGCCTAATCTGGTGGTCTGTTGAGGTTACGGTAAGCATTACGTCGCCTATCACGTACTCGCCGGTTGGCAAGGAAGTTCGACCCGATAACGTAATCTTATCGCCTATTGAGACCGGCTCATTCGAGTCCACGGCTATGCCGGCGCATCGGTCCGGCGACTCCACATAGAACCGGCCGCCAAAAACCCCTACAACCACTGCCTCTGTAATCACTACGTAGGAGTTAGATGGCATCTTCTTTGCTTCGCCGATAGTGCTGGCCGGTGCTACGTCGGCTACGGCGTCCAACTCCGTCGTGATGAGGCTGAACGGCGGAACCGAGTCATTGGACAAAGCATCGGTGATACGAATGTATTGGAAATAGCTCAGGTTCGCCGGAATGGTGTGTCCCTGGCCGTCAAGAGCCGGCACACCCGGTGCCGACTGCACCACTGCGTCGGCTATGTCCATAGCGTCACCACCGCCGGAGACGAAATCGAAACCCCTTGCGCTTTCAAACGCCGGGTCGCCAGGGTTTCCTTGGATGCTTGGTCTCTCTGGCACAGTGTAGAATTCTTCATCCGTACGATTGGAAGGTCTGGCCAACGTAGGAGTGTAATCGGCGTAATTGATTAATACCGATGTGGAGGAGCCGGTATCGACGCCGCCGATCAATTGGCTTGGCAACTTGTTCGGAAGCACCAAATACCAGTTGACGTTGTCGGGGCTTATCTCCACAAACCCAGGTTCTTGCCACCTGGTAGTTGGGTAGACCTGATAAAATGCATTTCCAAATACTATGAAGTCCTTCCCGTATGGGTTCTTCGGGTCGTCGTAAACCGGGTTTGCGAACGCCAACGTAATTCTCCCGCCATCGCCAAGGCTTACTATCGAGGTATTGTAAGGCGTGTAGATGGTTTCGCCCACCGGTGCCCCCAGCGCAAGCGATGGATTCTCGAATCCCCAGGTCCCAGGCCCCTTCTGGTAAGAAACCACAGTGTTCGCAAATGGGTTGCAGGAAGCGCTCGCAGCGCACATTACAGCGCTTATGACCGTAAGAGCAATGACTCTCATATTGACCACTTATAATACCTCACTTGTTGTCAAACAGTGTGTTGTCGTCCGTTCCAAACCATCCGAGATTGGCAGGTCGGTTTTTTGCCCCGTAGACGTTCGTGTCGCGCGTAAACGACATTCTTTCTGCACTCACGTGTCCGTCACACCAACCTACTGAAGCATATCCGCCGTGGCGAAAGTGTATCGATGGGCTGTTGGTGGGTGTTAGTTGGGTGGGCGTACCGTTCGAGAATATCAGCGGAGGATAAACAAATGATTCTTCTACCATGGATACGCTAGGTGGCGTACTGCGAGCCATTGCGGCGTCGGCGAACATAATTGTTCTTGAAGGACGGGCTATATCGCATGTCGTCGATGCCACTTCCGCCGCAGTGGGGAGGGTGTTCTTGTAATACGTCCCGCCTACATAGTAGATGTTGTAGCCGTAGCCGCCGCTGCCGGACTCATAGGCAGCGTTCATCGCTGGGTTGCCGAAGCTGGAGGCTGTCATAAGACCCTTTGCGCTCGGGCAAACCTTCAGTCCGCCTGACCTGGCCATATAAATCCAGAGCGGTCCTTTGCGTGGATCGAAGTCTTGGCCGCCTTGTGCTCGGTAACCGTGCCAGCGCCACCGGCCGCCGGTGGGCTGCATTGAGTAGATGTCCCGAGCCGCTGGGACGTAACGACTGTCGTAATCGTCGGCGTAGGCAATCGCACTTGCAAGCAGTTGCTTGAGTTGAGACTCACACCGGATGCGCCTGCCTGATTCTTTTGCGGTCGCAAGCACGGGGAAAAGTATAGCGGCCAACACCGCCAAAATGGCTGCTACCACCAGCAGCTCGATTAGCGTGAAGCCGCCCCTGTAATCAAAACGGGCTCTCAGCCCATTTCGCAAGTTCTTTTGGCCGGGAGCCCGCAACGCACTGTTAGCGTGGGTTACGACCGACATCTTTGCCTCCGAAGATGTAGCGTTTATGCGTTGCAAGGCAGGTCTTCTGACTCCCGGATCACTCTACCCCGGCACCTTCCCAGCCCGAATTTCGGACCAGTGGTCATCGCCGGATCGTCCCCGGTCACAGCGGCGGGCCCGTGACGGTTTTTCACCGTCTTCCCTATTGAGTCCCAGATTTCGGGATACCTCGCACGCCGAACTTATTCTCTTTTTGCTGAACGTAATATAGCAACCGTGCAATGCTCTGTCAAGGGGTCCGTGGGCGTATTCCAGAAATGTTTTCGGTAGAGCCAACAACAAGCGCAATGTCCGCTTCATTCTCCCTTGCAGGGTTAAGCCGCCGGGCAGTGGAACAATTACCATGCAAGCTCTCACGTGTCCTAGGAGGTCAACGATGCCCAGGTATATCGAGGAGATTGTCAGCGAACAGGTCCGCCGCTCAGAGATTGCCCGTCAGAGGAGCGCCGAGTCCGGAAAACCGTGCCCGTGCAACGTAATCACCATATCCCGACGCATGGGCAGCGGGGCAAGAGTGGTGGCCATAAAACTGTCCGAGCAGCTTGGTTGGGGGCTTTGGGGCAAGGACCTCATAGACGCAGTCGCCGAGGATGCCAACGTATCCAAGCGCGTCGCAGATGCATTCGACGAGAGGACTCACTCCGAAATTGAGCTCTTCATTAGCTCCATTTTGGGCGATTTCGATATGGGCGGGTTCATCTTTCCTACGCACCTAGCACGTGCGGTGGCCTCCGTTGCCGCACTGGGTAACGTTATCATACTGGGCCGTGGCGCCAACTTCTTGCTTCCCGACGCTTTGCACATTCGGATTGATGCTTCCGACGAACGTCGCATTCAGAATATGATGAGCTATGAAAACCTCACTCGCGAAGAAGCTGTCAAAAAACTCGCGGAATCAGATCGCGAGCGATGGCACTATCTTACCAAGACATTTGGCCGCGACAGGGTCGAAAACTTCCATTACGACATAAGCTTGTGGATGGACAAGTTCACATCGGACGACGCAGTCGAGATCGTCAAGACCGCCATCAGATGTCGCTGTCCTGCGATATGAGCTGTCACGCCTGAATCTTTTTACAGTCCCCGTGATCGTGGAGGCTGGCGCGGAGGTTTTGCATCCGTTCAAGTGCCAGTTAGAGGTTTTGGTAGATCTCCGTAGTGGTGTAACACTATTTATTTTTTAATGTCCTCAACTATCGCTCAGCAGGTGTTTCGTTGACGGAGTTCGAAAGCCTGTGTTACCATCGTTATTGATGAGCAGTCTGCCCACCCGAATCCCTACGGTCACTGACGAATCCGGCGTAACAGAGCAAGACGGACACAAGCCGGCCGGTTTTGTGCCCGTTCGTCTCCACACTTACTTCATCGGTATCTTCGGTGTGGTGTTGGTTTGCGCGATTGTAGCTTTCTCCGAGGTAGTTGCAAGCCGCGGCGGCAGCATCGACGCCATACTCCTTGGCGCTACCCATATGCCTCCAGCCGCGGTTGGCGTGCTCATCGTCTTGTTGTTCGTGAACGCGCTTGTAGGTAAGCTTTCTCGTGCGGCGAGGCTCAATCCCGCCGAGCTGACTCTCATCTACTTTATGATGGGCTGTGCGGCGCTTCTGTCTTCGTTTGGCCTTGCCACGCAGCTCCTGCCTAATCTTATCGGCGTGAACTACTTCGCCAATCCACAGGATCATATATGGCGAGACAATTTCTACTCCCACATCGCCAAATGGCTCGTGCCTTGGGACCCAGACGGCCCGGAGCGGCAGATGGTATCGCTACGTTTTTACGAAGGCCTGCGAGTTGGCGAATCACTGCCGTGGAGGCTGTGGATTAGGCCGCTATTTGCCTGGACTGTTTTTGCATTTCTTCTCTTCTACCTTATGTCGTGCGTGGCCACGCTTCTCCGAAGGCAATGGGTAGATAACGAGAAGCTCTCGTTCCCTCTTGTGCAGCTTCCAATGGAGATGATCCGAGAGGAAACCTCCGGGCAATTCTTTCGCAACAAGGCGATGTGGTTTGGTTTTGCCGTTCCGGTGATCATCCACGGGCTCAACGGGCTGCACAGGTCATTCCCAAATGTGCCCGAAGTGCCTGTTTACTTCCTTTTGAACACGGTCTGGAAGACCCGCCCCTGGAGCGACATGATCTACACGCCGCTCAACTTGGCGTTTTCCATCATTGGCTTTGCCTATCTCCTGCCTTTGGACGTTTCGTTTAGCATGTGGTTCTTCCTGCTGTTCTTCAGGTTCCAGGACTACGTGGCAATCAACCTTGGTCATCAGCTAGATCCGGCACCGCTTTACGGTGCCTCGCGCTATTATCAGGCCTACCAGTCCACCGGTGCGTTCGTCGTTATTGCCGTTTCTATGTTCTGGCTAGCTCGGCCACATCTTAGGCTGGTTAGGGAGCGTGTGTTTGGCGGTGGCGCAAAGGACATCGATGCGAATGAGTTCATGAGCTACCGTACAGCTTTCTGGGGTGGGCTAATGGCCCTGCTACTGGTCTGTTTTTGGCTCAAAGCGGCGGGCATGAACCCTGGTGTGGCGTTGTTTATGGTGCTTACGTTTGTATTTGTGGTGATGCTGGTGCTCACGCGCAGCGTGGGTGAGGTTGGCCTGCTAATGCTTCAGCCAGCGTTCAGGCCGTTGGACTTGTGGGCCGTCGTGGCCCCAAAGGCATCGTTGGGGGCCGAAAACTTGACTGTGCTCTCATTCGTCAACGGGATCTTCATCCGCGATCCGCGTGGCCCCATGCCTTTGTTTATGGACAGTATGAAGAGTGCCGACCTGGTCAAGGTCCGAAAGAAGTTATTGGCTGTTGGTACGTTGATTGCGGTATTCGTCGGTGCGCTCATCGCACTGGCCATTCAGCTCCACATTATTTACACACAGGGCGGCATTCGCCTTAACACGTGGTTCTTCATCGCTAATCCAACGCTCTATTTCAACGAATCCTATGGTATCCTGAGCGGAAAGGTTCCGCAGTTTGATTACCGTGCCCCCATCTGGTTTGGTGTGGGCGCGATCTTCACGTTTTTCCTCTATGCTATGCGTGCCAAGTTTTGGTGGTGGCCTTTTCACCCGCTGGGCTATGCCATCGGTTGCGCGTGGCCTGCGGTTGTCTACTGGAGCTCGTTTTTCGTAGGATGGCTTGTTAAATCAATAATCCTTCGCTACGGCGGTGCGACCACCTACAAGAACTTCAGGCCATTTTTCCTCGGCCTTATCCTCGGAGAATTCGCTTCGGGCATATTCTGGGCCTTGCTTTCTGGTGCATTCCACCTCGCCTGTCCGTCGATTCCCATCAGCTAGAATCGGCCCGAGTTCCTCCGCATTAGTTGAGTCCAGCAATGCGAGGGTCCTAGCCCATCCCGCTTGCGAAACAATCGCCACCTGAATTTAATCTCCAATTCCGTGGCGGGTTCGTTTGGCTTTTCGTGTGTTTGGACAAACTCCCATAACCACAAGACAGCGGAGGTGTGAATATGAATATCTCTGAGATCATGTCCACTCGCCTGGTTACATGTGATCCCAACGACACGCTCCACCAGGTGGCGCAGAAAATGCAGCAGCACGATGTCGGCGCTTGCCCCGTTGTGGAAGGCGACAAGCTCGTGGGTATCGTAACCGACCGTGACCTGACGATTCGCGCCATTGCACGAGGGATGGACCCCAACTTGGTAAGTGTGGACCAGGTGATGACCACTAACGTTGTCACAGGGAGTCCGGACATGTCGATTGAGGAAGCTTGCCGTCTAATGTCGGACGCGCAGGTGCGGCGACTGCCCATAGTCGAGCAAGATAAGCTAGTTGGTATCGTCTCGCTGGCGGATCTTGCGATGGACGTAGAGGAGGAAGAGGAGATGGAGGAACTACTGGTGGATACTCTGGTCAAGGTGTCACAGCCGCAGAGCTGACGAAAGGTCGAGTTACGGCCAATTGAACCAAAATCGCCGGGCCGCCCTCTGTGGCTTGGCACACTCGGAGCACGGCCCGGCCTGCTTATCCAACGTGAATGCCAATTCGCATCTGGCGTTTGGTTCTCGGTAGTTGCACTCTCGTTTCGCATGATAAGTGCCGTCATGGTCAACCCAGACCAGTCGAAGACCCTCAGTGTTTGGATAAGCTGACAAGTCCAATCTGGCCCTATCCCAGCCGTCGGATTCTCCGAAGCGGGTCACCGCGAGGTTGATTCCGATTACGCTCTCAGCCTCGCAATAATCCTTCAGTGCTTGAGCATAGATACGCATTGAAGCCCCAGTGTTCATTATGTCGTCTATCAACAGCACCGAGCCTGCAAGCCGTGTGGGCCGTAAAAACAAATCTTGAAGCGCGTAGCGAGCTCGACGAATAGTTGTCTCGTGGCCCGATAGCGTCTTGATCACCCGCATCGGGGGGCGCGAACTCGACCTGTAGAAAACATCTGCCTCGAAGGCGCCCGTGCGCTCGCACACCAGACGCAGCAGCAGCGACTGAGGTCGCGACGGGTCACACCGTTCTTCGGCTGACGATAGCACCCGCGTCACCCATTTGGGCCTGTGTCCTTCCAACCGACTAACAATTATGTCTGCGTAGAACGCGCAAAGGCGGGTAATATACGGCTGATAGTGCGTCACGGGGACACATTTCTTGAAAGTTTTCACAATCCGGCTTTCGGGGTCCATCGGGAAATAAGGCCAAAACGATCCCAGTGCATATATTGCATCGCAGGGGTCGTTTCGAATTAAAGCTGCCGGATCGATGACGCCGCGAAGCGCGACGGGAACTTGCCTTGCAACTCCGCCTTCGCCCCTCAAGAATACCCAACCTGGCGGTTGTTATCGTCCACAAGTACTACCTTGCGTTCTACTGGTTCGTCCGTCAGACAAAACGAGGTGATGATAACTTTATCTCCCACTTTGCACCTGCGTGCAGCTGCGCCGTTCAGGCACACCACTCCACTGCCTCGCTCGCCGGGTATCGCGTAGGTTTCCAAACGCTCGCCATTGTCGACATTCCACACATGCACATGTTCGCCGTCAATGATACCTGCGGCATCTAACAGGTCTGCGTCGATCGTCACGCTCCCCACGTAATCCACGTCGCAGGCCGTCACAGTCGCCCGGTGTATTTTGCTTTTGCAAACGCTAATCAGTTTCACCTTGCATCTCCGCCACTATTAGTATACCAATTGCGAGCAAGAATCGACAATCACGACCAGCCAGTCGGCTTTCTGCGCGTCCGACAATGAGACGGCTTTGCATCCCCAATAGAGGCTTGCGAAGGACAAACCGCACGCTAGGCGAACCAGCTATTATGAAAATGAGATAATGGCAGCCGCCTATCTGTTCCGTTTCACGTGCGTGAGAGGATTGGGGTGATACGAGCGGCTGGGAGGGTGTGTTTTG
>Ga0209227_1001307_pt1 | contig 19562 bp, 18 predicted proteins | sample YNPBryantNP2012_FD_185815 | JGI IMG/M metagenome (GOLD analysis project Ga0209227, IMG submission 185815) | Anoxygenic and chlorotrophic microbial mat microbial communities from Yellowstone National Park, USA - YNP Bryant NP 2012 (SPAdes)... ...
CAAACCACCCGCGCAACGTGACGCGGTGATGCGCGCGCTGGCAGAGGTGGGCATCCCCAGCCGCCCCTACTTTACACCCATCCACCTCCAGCCCTTTTACCGCCAAAAATTCGGCTACCAGCGCGGCGATTTTCCCGTCACTGAATATCTGGGGGATGTGTCCCTGGCTTTACCCTTTTCCAGTGTCATGCGTGAAGAGCAGGTAGATCAGGTGTGTCGAACGCTGGAAAGAGTCATTAAAGATGGAGCGTAGCCCCTTACAGATTTCTGCTGGAATCGGAAGGGGAATGCGGAGTGTTTTCATGCTGGCTTTGCGCAACCGACACTTTTTTCTGCTCGATTTGACCCTGCTCCCGGCCGCCGTGGTATTGGCCTTTTTACTGCGGCTTGACCTGGACGGGGTGCAGGTCTATGCCCCGGCCATTCCCCTCTTTATCGCCGTCGCCCTGCCGATCAAGTTGATCATCTTTCGCTGGCTGGGGTTGTATGGCCGGTTCTGGCGTTATGCCAGCGTGGATGAGTTATTGCTCATCGCCACCGCCACGACGGTCAGTACAGTAGCGACGGCCACGCTCTGGTTCGGGCTGATCCTGCCCTTGACCGAGACCATGGGCGTGCTCGACCTGCCCGGTTTTCCCCGCTCTGTCCCCTTCATTGATGGGTTGTTGACTTTGGTGGTTGTAGGTGGACCACGCTTTGCTGTGCGGCTGGTGGAGCGGACCCGGCAGCGCAGGCATCGCCGGCCGAGACAACAGGGATTCCAGAAGCAGGTATTGATCATGGGAGCTGGGGACGCCGGGGCGCTGATCGTCAAAGAGATGAAGAGCAATCCCCAGTTGGGCCTGGTGCCGGTCGGGTTCGTGGATGATGACGAGAGCAAGCGCGGCGTGCGGATCCACGGCGTGCCGGTGCTGGGCAGCCGGGAGCGCATCCCGGAACTGGTCCAAAAACATCAAGTGGACGAGGTGATCATCGCCATGCCCACCGCGCCAGGCCGGGCCATCCGCGAGGTCGTGGACATCTGCCATCGTGCTGGCGTCTCGGCCCGCACCATGCCCGGCCTGTACGACATCCTGGCCGGCCAGGTCAGCGTCAGCCAGATCCGCCCGGTGGATATCGAGGACCTGCTGCGACGTGAGCCGGTTCATACAGATGTGCAGGCGATCAGCAGCTACCTGCGCGCGGCCTGCGTGTTGGTCACCGGGGCCGGCGGGTCCATCGGCAGCGAGATCTGTCGCCAGGTGGCACGGTACGAGCCGGCGCGGTTGGTTCTGCTGGGGCACGGGGAAAACAGCATCTTTACCATCGCCAATGAACTGCAATGGCGCTGGCCCCGGTTGCCAGTGTATCCGGCCATTGCCGATATCCGCGACCCGGACCGCCTGCGCCAGGTGATCGGCGCCCATCGCCCCGAGATCATCTTTCACGCCGCAGCCCACAAGCACGTCCCCTTGATGGAACAAAATGTGGCCGAGGCCGTGAGTAATAACGTGTTGGGCACGGCCAACCTGCTGCGCCTGGCTGAGACTTATCAGGTGAGCCGTTTTGTGCTCATTTCCACAGACAAGGCGGTGAACCCGGCCAGCGTCATGGGGGCTACCAAGCGCGTGGCAGAGCTGTTGGTGCAGGAGGCAGCCCAACGTAGTGGCCGGATCTATGTGGCGGTACGCTTTGGCAATGTGCTGGGCAGCCGGGGCAGTGTGGTGCCGATCTTTCAGGACCAGATCGCCCGGGGCGGGCCGGTGACGGTGACTCATCCCGAGGTACGTCGCTATTTCATGACCATCCCGGAAGCAGTGCAACTGGTGATCCAGGCCGCGGCCCTGGGGCAGGGTGGTGAGGTATTCCTGCTGGACATGGGTGAACCCATTCGTATCGTGGACCTGGCCCGGGACCTGATCGAGTTGTCGGGGTTGGAAGTAGGACGAGATGTGGAGATCGTTTATACCGGCCTGCGACCAGGGGAAAAGCTCTTCGAAGAGCTGTTCGTGCCGGGTGAGGAATATGCCCCGACACGCCATGCGCAGATCTTTATCTCCCACAACAGCGGCCATGCCCCTGGCTGGCCGGTGAACCTGGAACAGATGGTGGAAGAGTTGATCGCCCTGGCCCGGCAAGGAGATGAACGCCAGGTGCGGGCCAAGTTGACCGAGATCGTGCCCGAGTTCCAGCCCGAACCATCTTCTGAGCAGGCGACCCGGGGGCCGCAAGCATGATATTCCCCGACCTGGATAAGGCGCTGGCGGCACTGATGGCTTGTGTGCGGGGCGCACCTGGCCCAGATAAGGACCTGGGGACGGCCTCGTTGGAGGAGCCGGACTGGCACCGCTTCGTGGACCTGGCGCTCCGCCACCAACTCGCGCCACTGGCATACTATGAGCTGTATACCGCTGCCCCCGATGCCGTGCCGGCCTGGGTTATGGAGGTGTTAGGCGCCGCCTACCACAAAGCCCTGGCTACCAATGTGGTAATGTACGACCGGCTGCAACGTATCCTGAAGGCATTCCGGCAACAGGGGGTTCAAGTCTTGCTGCTCAAGGGGGCCTTGTTTGCTCAGACCCTCTATCCCAGCATTGGCACGCGCCCCATGTGCGATGTGGACCTGGTGATCCCGCCGGAGCAACTGGCAGAGGCGGAGGCCGTACTTTACGGGCTGGGGTATGGGCCACCATATACTGGCTCCCGCTCCCGCGAATATCAGGTTCGTTATGGCGGCGAGCTGGCCTACAGTCAATCGAGAGCCTGGCCAACGGTGGACCTGCACTGGCACGTGCTTTTTGGCGAATGGCTGCGCCGGACCACGCTGGTACAAGGGGAGGACTTTTGGGGGCGTGCGCAGCCAGTGACTTTTGACGGCATGACAGTCCAGCAATTGGCTACCGCCGACTCGTTGCTCTACCAGGTCGTGCACGCCGGTCTGACACACCGGTTCACCATCATGGGCCTGCGCAATTTTGTGGACCTGGACCGCACCATCCGGGCTGCCGGTGATTCGTTAGACTGGCCCGGTTTTGTGGCCCTGGCCCGGCGGGTGCGCCTGGCTACGGCTACCTACCTGATGTTAGAGCTATGTAGCGAGTTGCTGGGCACCCCGGTGCCCCCGGCGGTATTACAGTCGCTGCGACCCTCAGCCGTTCGCCGTTGGTGTCTCGCCAGATTGCTGGATCGTGAAGCGATCATCGAGATACGATACACGCCCCGGCGCGGCTATTTATTACAATGGCTCCTCATTGACCGGCCGGTGGACATGATCCGGCTGTTGTGGCGCACGTTCTTCCCCGAATCCGAGTGGCTGGCTGTACGTTATGCAGTGCATGACCGGTGGTCGTTATTCTTTCACCGATTGCGGCATCCGATCCGGGTGCTGCGGTTGCGCGGAGCGATATGACCTCCAACGGCGAGTCGGGCCAGCTATAGCCTCCGGCGGGACATTGGCTGCCCGCCTTTTTGCTTGACAGCCCCGGTGAACTGGGGTATCATATTGCCGAAAAGTTGGTCTCTGACCTGGTGCGGTCAGGATAGTGGACGCACCGGGTGTCACCACGAGACACGGGCGGCAGGTCGCATAAATGGGGCTGGATAGGTGGTGCAGGATGAGTACTTTATCTGTTACGTTGGAATTGCCGCGTGACCTGGTGGGAGCACTTGACGTTCCACAGGTAAGGTTAGCGAGTCGGCTGCAGGAATTGATCGCGCTAGAGTTGTTCCGCGAAGGGCGTATCTCGGCTGGCAAGGGAGCCGAGCTATTGGGGATCTCCAAGCTGGACTTTATCCACCTGTTAGCGCGGCACGGAATAGCCTATTTCACCGAGTCACCAGAGGAACTGGCAGCCGAGGTAGCAACGCTGGAGCGATTGCTGAGCGAGCGAACCGCATGATCGTGATAGCCAACGCTGGCCCGCTGATCGCTCTGGCGCGGATCGGGCATTTCAACCTGTTGCGGTCGCTATATCGCCAAGTGCATATCCCACCTGCCGTTCGGGACGAGGTAGCTGCCTCTGGGAGCGGTCTCCCCGGTGCCATAGAAGCCAGTACCGCTGACTGGATACGCATCATTGATGTCCAGGATCGCACAGCGGTTCAGCTTTTGCGAGATCGGCTAGATGCTGGCGAGAGTGAAGCCATTGTGTTGGCCGTCGAGCTACGGGCCGATCTTTTGCTGATCGATGAAGCGCGTGGGCGTCGAGTGGCAGAGGGCCGTGGCCTGAACAAGACAGGCACAGTGGGGACGTTGATCGCCGCAAAAAAACAAGGCTTCGTCCCGACTGTGACGCCCTTGCTGGACGAGCTTTGGGCTACTGGCTTTCGCATGAGCGAAGAGCTGTACCAGGCCGCTCGCGCGTTGGCCGGAGAAAGGCGATAATCTGCGGCTTGCCGTGTTTGGCACCGCTTCCCTTACATGGACCTGCCCATCGCCGCCAGGACCATGCTGGTCATGCTCAGCTTCCATGAACTGCCGACTGGATCCCGGCGGACGGCCCAACAACCGGGCCGCCCGCCTTTTTTGCTTGACAGCCAGAGCAAACTGCGGTATCATGAGCCCAGTGGCAGTGGTTGGTTGGGCGTGTGCCAACCGGACGCCGCTGACGATCTTGTGGAAAAGCCCAAAGGGGGTGCACTAATGATCGACCCGGCTGTTCAAGACGTGTCAACAGAGCCGATTTGGGGCGCAGTGGCTCAAGAACTGCAGCTCTCGGAGCAAGACCTGCTAAAGCAAGGCGTCCGAGCCTTGTTGGAGCGTCGTTTGAGAGAGATCAAGGCCCAGATATTCGAGATCCAGAGTCGCTATGGCGTCTCTTCTGCGCAAGATATGGAAACACGCTACCGCGAGGGCACATTAGAAGAAGCCGATTCCTGGCGCGATTGGCAACGCCTGGATCATCTGGAATACAAGCGGGATCGGTTGTTGCAGCTTTTTGAGGCCCTGCGATGAGCCTGGTGAATGTAGACCGGCTGGGCGAGATCGCATTGGTGGAATTTGCGGACATTGTACTCGAGACCCTGATCCTCGACATCAACGAATTGCGTGTTGTCCTGAGCGACGGCAGCTTCGTGGACGTTTGGTACTCGCTCAAGTTGCCTGGTCGGTACAGCTATCACTGGGAGCGGCGGACACTTGACGGGACCATCTACCGCCATGACAATGCGCCTCACAAGCGGTGGCAGTTAGTCGAGACCTTTCCGCAGCACTTTCACGACGGCAGCGAAGCCAACGTCACGGCGAGTCACATCAGCCAGAACCCCGAACAAGCCCTGCGCGAGTTTCTCGCCTTTGTGCGCGGGAGAATGCATAGTAATTGGTAACCGCCCGCTGACACCGCCCAAGCGCCGCTCTTCACCTGGACTTCTTGATCGCCGCCAGGACCATGCTGGTCATGCTCAGCTTTCATGAACTGCTGACTGGATCCCGGCGGACGGGCCAACAACCGGGCCACCCGCCTTTTTGCTTGACAGCCCCGGTGAACTGGGGTATCATATACCTGGGCCAGACTGCCCGTGCCAGATGTAACGCGCGCCCTCCCGGCGGCGTGCGTGAATGGAGGAAAAACCGTGGCTACCCAGGAAGCTCAGGTCATGAAACGGCGAACACGCCCGGCACCACAGCGACCACGCCCGCCGGTCAAGCCACCCCCGTTGGCGAGCGGCGACCGCCTGACCCGCGCCGAGTTCGAGCGGCGCTACCAGGCCATGCCCCATGTTATAAAGGCTGAATTGATCGAAGGAGTGGTCTACATGCCCACGCCAGTGCGCTATGCGAGTCACGGGAAGCCACATCAAGCCATCAACACCTGGCTGGGGACCTACAGCGCCGCCACTCCCGGCGTCGAGACCGCCGACAACGCCACGGTTCGCCTGGACCTGGAAAACGAGGTGCAGCCGGACGCGCTGCTACGCCTGGTGCGTGGGGGACACTCCCGGGTCAGCAAAGACGATTACCTGGAAGGGGCGCCAGAACTGATCGTGGAGATCGCCACCAGCAGCGCGGCTTATGACCTGCACGACAAGCTGCGGGCCTACCGGCGCAACGGGGTGCAAGAGTACGTGGTGTGGCAGATCTACGACGAGCGGATAGACTGGTTCGAGTGGCAGGAGGGGGAGTACGTGCCTCTGGAACCCGATGCGGCCGGGGTTGTGCACAGCCAGGTCTTCCCCGGCCTGTGGCTGGACGTGCCGGCGTTGCTGGCCGATGATTTATCTCAGGTGCTGGCGACGCTTCAGCAAGGTCTAAAGACAGAAGAGCACGCCGCGTTCGCGGCGCGCCTGGCCCACCAGTGAGTTGTTCATGAAAAAGATACCGGCTCAGAGCCCCAGAACCTCCCTGCTTCGCTTCGCCACCATCGTCGTGCTCACGCTGGCGGCCCTGTTCGCCCTGTCCTTTCTCCAAAGGGCGGTGGAGAGCCAACGAGCCGCGGCCCAGGCCGTCGCCTTGCGCCAGGAGATTCAAACCATCGAGCGGGCCAACACGGCCCTGGAGACCCGTATCGCCTACCTCAAGACCGACGCCTATATCGAGCGCGTGGCCCGGGAAGAGCTAAACCTGGTGCGCCCTGGCGAAACCTCCTATGTGGTGGTGCCGATCGGCCCCCGCGCCACTCCGGTCCGGCCCGCCGAGACTCCGGGGCGGGCTTTGCCGGATAGCCGCCCCCCCTGGTTACAATGGTGGGACCTGTTCTTTGGCCCTCCGTGATCCCCCTCACAGCCCCACGCCGTCAATGACGGCCCCGCAATAGGCGCACTGACCGTCCCGCAGGTGATATTCGGTGATGGAGAACCCCCACCGGCCGATGATGCGCCGCCCACACTGGTAGCAGAACGTGTGCTCGCCCTCTGCACCGGGCACATTGCCCATGTAGACATAGCGCAGACCGGCCGCCAGCCCGATCTCGCGGGCGCGGACCAGGGTGCTGGTGGGGGTAACCGGCCGGTCCAGCAGCCTGTACGTGGGATGGAACCGGCTCACATGCCACGGCGTATCCACGCCCAACTCTTGGGCGATGAATTGGGCGATCTGGCGCAGCTCAGTCTCGGCATCGTTGAGGCCGGGGATGACCAGCGTGGTCACCTCTACCCACACCCCCAGGTCCTTCATCCGCTTCAGGCTATCCAGCACCGGCTGGAGACGCGCGCCACAATGCTCCCGGTAGAACTCGTCGCTGAAGGCCTTTAAATCCACGTTGGCAGCATCCATAAGGGGCGGTTGGGTCTCGCCGCAAAAGAGGTGCAACATCTCATCGGTCATATAGCCATTGGTCACATAGACGTTGGCGATGCCGGCCGGCCGGGCCAGCCGGGCGATCTCCAGGCTATACTCGAAAAAGACCGTCGGCTCAGTATAGGTATAGGCGATGGACCGACACCGGGTTCGCTGGGCCGCCGCCACAATAGCCTCCGGCGTGACCGGCGTGCCCAGGATCAGGTCTCGGTCCCGGGGCATCTGGGAGATATCCGCATTCTGGCAAAAAGTGCAGCGAAAGTTACAGCCCGGCGTGGCGATGGAAAAGGCCCCGGTCCCGGGATAAAAATGGAACAGGGGCTTTTTCTCGATGGGGTCCACGGCCTGGGAGATGGTCCGACCATAGACCAGGGTGTATAGTCGGCCAGCGCGATTCTCGCGCACGTGACAGATGCCGCGCCGGCCCGGGGCGATGACACAACGATGGGCGCACAAATTGCAACGCACCCGGTCATCGTCAAGGCGATCATACAACAGGGCTTCATGGGTGATCTCGGCGGTTTTCATCTAACTCCTCCTCAATCCGGCACGACCCGCCGGCGCGGGGTCGCAGACCCCGCGCGAGCACACCGGCGTATTTTCGTGCCACGGGGTGCGCCCTGCGCGTGGGTAGCTCCTCCTCAATCCGGCACGACCTGCCAGAAATCCAGTTCCGCCCTGGCGCGTTCCACGAATTCGTCCGGGACACGGATGTAGAGACCAGTACCCTCTGCCAGTACGGTCCCGTCGGGCAGGCAAAGTTCGCCTCGCGCCTCATAGGCCCGCGCTCGCTCGCGCGTCACCTCCGCCACGATGGTTAGTTCCTGGTCCAGCGGCACCGGCCGTCGGAAGCGGACCTCCAGGCGGCCGGTCATGGCCCATACCTGCCGCTGGGTCAGCACCCGGCCCATCACCTCATCCAGCAGGGTGCTGATCAGGCCGCCATGCAAGCAGCCCGGATAGCCCTGGTGCTCCGGCCGGGGGCGAAACCGGGCAATACATCGCCCTTCCTCGTCGGTATAGAAGAAAAGATGCAGCCCGATGGGGTTCTCCACTCCACAGACGAAACACAGGCGCGAGTTGGGTTGCTTCTGCATGAGACCTCCCAGGTTCAAATCGTGGCGGGGTCATCATACCCCAGGCCAGGGCCGGTGTCAAGTAGGAGACCTCATCTGCCAGCGAGGGAACGCTGGCGGGCAGTTACCTGACGTGGTATAATTCGCCAGGTATCACCAGTCAGAGGAGACCCGGCCATGCGCCAGATTGTTTCGCTGTTGCTCCTGGCACTCGCCCTCGCCGTGGCGGCCTGTGCCTCTATGGACACCACCCTGGAACTGCGCGCGGACGGCGGTGGCACCCGCACCGTGCTTGTGCTGGTGGATGAGACCGCCTATCGGTTGGCCCTGGTCAGCGGGACTGACCCCCTGGCCCAGATCGCTGCCGAGGCTGGGCGACGTGGCGCCACTGTGGAGCCGTATGGCGAATTCGCGCGCCGGGGCCTGCGTATCACCCAGACTTTTGACCGCCCTGAGGACATCCCCTCTCTGCCACCCCTCGACAGGGTGATCGCTACCCGCCAGTCTGACCTGTGGGGCACTTGCTATACCGTGACCGCGACAGTGGATGCGGCGCAGCTTGCCACCCTGACCCACGGACTGGGGCGGCAGCCGCCCGGCTCGCTTGAGCTGACCTACCATGTGGTCCTGCCCGGCCGGATTAGAACGCACAATGCCCCGACCCGCTCCGGCAACACCCTGACCTGGATATTGGACCCGACGGCCACGGGTGTGCAGACCCTTACTGCCACCGCTGAGGTCCCACATGACTGGACCGCACCCTATCTGGCTGTCGGCGGTGTCTGCATCATCACCCTGCTGGCCGGCGTGAGCGGGCTGGCCCTGCTCAACGTGGCCTGGTGGCGCCGGGGTGAGCATCTCAACGTCATCCTGTCCGGTGGTCTGGGGCTGGCCGTGTTCCTGGCTCTCCTGGTCTGCCTGGGGCTGGCTTTGCTGACCGGCTATCTGGCGTTGGAGGGTCGCATCTTTGCACTCCCCACCCCGGTGGTCTCGCCGGGTGCGGGGGTGGCGCTGTTCGGTCTGACCTCAGACCCTTACGTCCTGCTGGTGTTTGCTCTCCTGGTGGCCGTGGGGTGGGCCGGGCTGCTGGTCATCGCCGGGCTGGTGACCCTGGCCTTGCACCAGCGGGGTAGCCAGGCCGCGCCGCTGAGTGCCGGTTGTCTGGGTGGGTTACTGAGCACCAGCCTGATACTCGGCCTGGGCCTGGTACTAATCGGCGGCTACATCCTGTGGGCCGGTACACCGTTCCCGGCGCCGGCCACCCCCACCGCTGTCGTTCGGCCGGCGCCGATCACGCCCGGCCCCTCTCACACCCCATCTCCATCAGCCACGCCCGCGCCAACAAGCCCCCCACCGCCCACTGCCGCCCCGCCCGGCAGCGTGGTCCCCACCCTGACCCCCTGGTCCAGGCCCACGCAGGCACCACGCGGCACGCCCTGGCCCACGGTCATCTCTCGTCCGGTCCAGGCTCCGGCCCAGGAGCGGGCCTTGATCCCGGCCGCCCGCACGGACCTGGCCCGGCTGGATGACCCGGCCCGCTATACGCTAGATGTCAACCTCGATCCGGCCGCCCATATCCTCACCGGTCACGCCGAGATCGTCTACACCAACAACGCCCCGCTGAGCCTGGACGAGGTCTATTTGCGGCTCTTTGCCAACGGGCCGCACTATGGCGTCGGCGAGATACACATTGATCGGGTAACCATTGCGGAGCACGACCAGGCAGTCCTCTTCGAGGCGCACGAGACGGTGCTGAGAGTGACCTTGCCGGCGCCGTTGGCCGCCGAGAGTCGGGTCACTTTGCTCATAGACTATCAGGTCATCATACCCCGGAACAGCGGTGGTTATGGTGCCTTCGGCCACAACGGCCCGGTGATCAACCTGGCGCACTGGTATCCCATCCTGGCCGTCTACGATGAGGCGGGCTGGCACCTGGAGCCACCATCAGAGTACGGGGACCCGGTCTATAGCGCGGTGGGCCTGTACGACGTGCGCGTTACCGCGCCCATATCCTTCACCATCGTCACCTCCGGCGTCCTGGTGGATAAACAGGCCCATCCCAATGGCACCACCACCTGGACCTACGTCAGCGGCCCCATGCGCGATTTTGCCATCGTCGCCTCGGCCGACTATACCACAAAAGAGATGCGCGTGGGTGATACGACTGTGCGCGCCCATTACCTGCCCGGCGATGAGGCCGATGCCATGCGGATGTTGGAGGCCGCAGCCGAGACGTTAGCGGCCCACAATCAACGTTTTGGGGCGTATCCCTACGTGGAATTGGACATGTGCGAGGTGAACCTGGCCGGTGGTGCGGCTGGCATCGAGTTCCCCGGCCTCATCTTCATCGGGCGCGACATGTTCCTGGGGGAGGCCGACATCCTGTACCTGCTGGAGTTTGTGGTGGCCCACGAGGTGGGACATGAGTGGTGGTATGGCGTCGTGGGGAATGACCAGGTGAACCACCCCTGGCTGGACGAGGGCCTCACCAACTATTCGGCCATCCACTACTTTGAGCAGACGATGGACCGGGAAGCTGGTGAGGAGCAACTGGCGCTGTGGATGGCCCTGCCGTATGCCTCGTACCTCATGCTCCACCCGGATATGACGGTGGACCAGCCGGCCTCGGCTTTCCCCAACCAGGAGGCTTATTCCGCCATCGTCTACGGCAAGGGCGGGCTGTTCTTCTGGAAGCTACGCCAGACCCTGGGCGACGAGGGGTATTTCCAGGCTCTGCAACTCTATTACGAACGGCACAAGTATGGGATCGCCCGCGCGGCTGACCTGCTACGGGCCATCCGGGACGCCACCGGCCGGGACGTGAGCGACATTTACGAGAGCTGGATCGCAATGCCCAACGGTATCCCGGCATCTGATATGACGGCCATCAATGAGCTGCTGACGAAAGTGACCAACCTGGCCTTACGGGCCGGTCGTCGGGGGCAGCAGTAGGATCAGGCTGGCTGCCGCCCCACAGGCATCCCGCCGGGCCTGTACTCCTGGCAGCGGCCTACTGCACGCCCCAGAAGCGAACGGTGTCGTCATCGCCGCCGGAGACGAGCAGCCGGCCGTCCGGGCTGAAGGCCAGGCTATCCAACCAGCCCTGGTGACCATAGAGCCGGTGGAGCAAGACGCCGGTCTCCACATTCCAGAGTCCAATACTGCGGTCATTGCTACCAGAAGCCAGGAGCTGACCATCCGGCGAGAAAGCCACACTAAAGACCTCGCCGTCGTGGCCGCGCAGGCGGGCGCGCTCCCGGCCGGCCGCCATGTCCCAGAGCACCACTGATTTGTCCGGCCCACCGAAGGCCAGGAGTTTGCCCCCCGGACTAAAGGCCATGCTCTCGGCAGCGCCGGCCGGCCCCTCCCAGCGCCGCAGGGGCGCGCCGGTGGCGACGTTCCATAGCCGCACCGTCTGATCCCAACTGCCGGTAACCAACAACCGGCCATCCGGGCTGAATACCACGCCCCACACCCGGTCGCTGTGGCCGGTCAGACGGCGGATCTCCTTGCCGGTGGAGACATCCCATAACACCACATCGCGCCCGCCGTAAGCCAGGGTCTTGCCATCCACGTTGTAGGCCACACACTCGATGTCACGCGGTTCCCACAGTTGGTTGATTCCCTGCCCGGTCTCTACATTCCAGAAGCGCACGTAATTGTCATCCGAGCCGGCGGCCAGGGTGCGGCCGGCGGGATGCCAGGCCACGCTGTTGATAAAGCTGGGGGCTGGAAAGGCCCGGGACAGGCTCAGGTCTGTGGCCCGGTAGAGGTTCACGCTGCCATCTGTAGCCACAGCCAACAGCGTCCCGTCCGGTGACCAGGCGATTTGCCCGACCCTGAGCCGGCTCAGGCGATGTACCTCGCGGACCCGGGTGGCATTGTTCACGGTGATCGCCTCTACCGGCGGGAATAGCGGCGTGGGCGTAACCGTGGGGGCTGCGGTGGAGGTGGGCAGCGGGATGCGCGTGGCCGTGGCCGAAGGGGTGGGGCTGAGAGTGGCCGTGGGGAGCGGCGTGGGTGTTGGCGAAGGCCATCCGTGGCACCCGGACGCGAGCAACCCGACCAGGACGAGGCCGAACAAAAACACCTCCCGCAGGTTTGAGCGCGTAGTCAGTCGTTTCATACTCGTGAACACGCAATAACGGCCCGGGTCCCTGGGGAACCCGGGCCGTCAGTCCCGGCCTCCTTACGGGTTATATACGAACTTGACTGCGCTATAGGCGATCTCCCGCGACAGGTACGGCTCATAAGTGATGTCGCAGAGATAGACGTACTCGCCGCCCTGAGCCGTAAAGTAGTACCGGCCGATGTAGACCCATTGGTCAAAGTAGACCGCCTGGTTGACACGATAAGAGTTCCACTGGCCGTTATGATAGACCTGATAGCGGGCGTTGGTGGTGGTGCCGTGGACGCGCGGCACAAAGACATAGACCTGATAATAGCCGGCATACGGCAGCGTGGGCGTCCAGCGGCCCCAGTTTTCCTGGGTGGAATAGGCGTTGCGGGTATAGAGCATTCGCCCTTGATAGCCATAAGGTGCCCACTGCCAGGCGCTGGCCGGGCCACCTCGCGTAAAGCCGGCCGACACAACGTCCACGATCACGGTCTTGGCCGGGTGGGGGGTGGGTGGCTTGGGTTCGGGGCCAGGCCCCGGTTCCCACCGCAACTGAGCCACGGCGTACCACACGTCCTCATAATACTCCATCTTGACGTTGTGGTAGCCCTGGTTCAGGTGCATGGTGGCCTGATAGGTGGTGACCGGCTGATCGAACCACTTATCCAGCAGCTTGACGCCGTCCACCCAAAGCCGGCCGCCATCGTCCACGGTCATGTAGAAGGTGTAGAGGCCGGCGTAAGGGGCATAGATCTCGCCGGTCCAGCGCACCGAGAAGTGGTCCGGCGGGATGGCCGGGTCCGGCGAGCCGGTGCCCCAGTTAAAGTTGATGCCCGGGTCCCACCGGGTCAGAGTGGGAGCGCCTTGCAGGTATTGGTTCGCCCAGTATTCGCCCTTGAAGGCTGTGCCCGGCGGAGGCGGCGGCGCGCTGCCGGCTTCCCAGAAGAGCTTGGCCACCGCGTTGCCCGTGGCCTCGTAATACTCCATGCGCACGGTATGCACACCGGCTGACAATTCCACCGTGCCGTTGTATGTGACCACATTGCCGGTATGCCACTCGTTGATGATCAGATTGTTGTCCACATACAGGCGCACCCCGTCATCCACCGTGGCATAGAAGGTGTACTTGTTGGTGGTGGGAAAGTTGATCTGCGCCGTCCAACGCACCGAAAAATGGTCAAAGGGGATAGAGGGGTCCGGCGAGCCACTGCCCCAATCAAAGTTGATATAGTCGTCCTTGCGGGTGAAGGTGGGGGTGCCGGCCAGGTTCGGATTGGCGAAATACTCGCCGATCCAGGCCCCACCGTATGGCTCCGGGCCTTCCGGCGGGTCCTCGATGATATAGGCATAGTCCTCAGCCAGATCGGTCACATAGACGCGGTTGGTGCGCGGGTCTACAGCGATGCCCTCGCGCAGCAACCGACCCACCTTCATCGTGTGCAGGACCTTATGGCTGCTCCCGTCAATAACCTGCAAGTTATAGGCGGGATGGTTCGGCGTCGTCACATAGAGGCGGTTATTGGTGGGGTTCACTGCCAATACCCACGGTGGAGTCCCCAGGCCAATGGTGGTGACGATGGTATTGGAGTTGCCATCAATGACCGTGATATTGTCCGAGTTGCGGTTCGCCACGTAGATGCGGTTGGTGGTGGGGTTCACGGCAATGCCGTATGGCCCGGTGCCCACCTTGATGGTCCCCAGGGTGACGTTGGTGTGGCCATCCACCACCGTCACCGTGCCGTCATCATAGTTGGAGGTGTAGATGCGGTTCGTGGCCGGGTTCACCGCCACGAACTGGGGCCGTCGCCCGACGCCCACATGGGCAAAAGCCCCCACCCCCTCGCCGATGACATGGAGCCGGTTCGTGTCCTCACAGACCACGTAGCAGGTGCCGGTATTGGGGTTCACGGCCACGCCCTTGGGATGGATGTCCACGTTCACCTGCTCTACCATGTTATCGTTAGTGCCATCCACCCCGATGACGATGCCGCTGGACCATTTGGTGATCCAGACCCGGTTATTGGTGGGGTTGACGGCGATCTGGGTATCATGCATCCCCTGGGTGACATAATGGGGATTCAGGATGCCCCCGCCGGCCGTGTCCAGGTAGATGGTGACGTTGTGGCTCTCCTGGTTAGCCACGTAGACCTTGTGGTTGGAGGGGTTCACCGCCACTCCATGCGGCTCCGATTTGGTGGGAAACCGGGCCACCACAAAAGGTTTGGCTACTGGCCGTCCCTGAACGGCTGCTGGAAACATCGCCAGGAGCAATAACGCGACGCTCAAGATGGGGAGAACAGAGAGAAGCTTTCTCATGGTAAACTCCTTTCAGGCGTGGTCTGCGCTCGCGCCGGGTCTGCCAGGCTCACCCAGTCCGGCCTGCCTGCCACCCAGTCCAGCCTGGGCTGGGGGGCGCAGACGTAGGGCCGGGGGACTGACTGGATGACCTCACGCCAGGCGGGTGGGCCGGGCACGCCCGTCTCAAGCCAGGTCAGCACACAAAACGTGGTCTCGAAACCGACCCCCTTGCCCGGAACCGGGTTATAAACTGCACCTTCATTATAGCACATTTATCACTGCTTTACAATACCTTACCGGTTTATTTTACCACAATATGTAGTGGTTTGCCAGTGTTAAACCACCAGATATAGGCCCAGATTGAGGTCAAAAGCGCGTCATACGGGGTGACTTGCCGGGCTTGCCTGCCTGGGGTATAATTCCCCGGCGAGACCCGAATCAAGAAGGGATCATGCTTCACGCCACTCTCATTCTGCATAATGGGCGTTTCTACACCATGGACCCGGCCCAGCCTCGCGCGGAGGCCCTGGCAGTCTATGGTAATCGCATCGTGGCCGTGGGACGGCGGACAGAGGTATTGGCCCTGCGGGGGCCTGCTACCCGGGTCCTCGATCTGGGTGGCCAGACCGTCCTGCCGGGCCTCATTGACACCCACGTACACTTTGCCAGCTATGCCCTGACGCGCCAACGGGTGGTGCTGGATGGCCTGTCGTCACTCCCGGCGGTGCTGGAAGCCGTGGCCCGGCGCGTGGCCGTCACCCCGCCGGGCAGATGGATATACGGCTTTGGCTGGAACCATAACGTGTGGCCGGAGAAGCGCTTCCCCACCCGCCACGACCTGGATGCCGTGGCCCCGGACCACCCGGTGGCCCTCTGGCGTAAGGACGGGCACTCCCTGTGGGTCAATACGGCGGCGCTGGCCCGGGGCGGTTTATTGGCAGTCGCGCCAGAGATCCAGGGCGGTCAGTTTGACCTTGAGGCCTCCGGCGCGCCCAGCGGCATCATCCGCGAGCTGGCGATAGACTGGTTCCAGAAGCACGTCATCGGGCCGTCGCCCCCGGCCGAGATCCAGGCCGCGTTGGTCGAGGCGATACCCATCGCCCACAGCCTGGGTCTGACCTCGGTGCAGACGCCGGAGGAGGCCGACAAATTGTCCGCCTGGCTGGCCCTGCGCGAACGCGGTGAACTACGCCTGCGGGTCTGGGCCATGCTGGAAAAGGACGGCCTGGACGCGGCTATCAAGCTGGGGCTACGGGCCGGTCTGGGCGACGATTGGGTGCGGCTGGGTGGCCTCAAGCTCTACGCCGATGGCGCCCTCGGCTCCCATACCGCCGAGATGCTGGAACCGTATGCCGATGACCCGACCAACCAGGGTATGCCCACCCTGAGCACGAACGAATTGCGTGACCTGGTCCAACGGGCCAGCCAGGCCGGGTTCCCGGCCTGTATCCATGCCATCGGCGACGCTGCCGTGCGGCGGGTGCTGGACGTGCTGGCCCAAACGCCCGCCCCCCCTTCAACAAGTCTCCGTCACCGCATCGAGCACGTGCAGGTGATCCATCCGGCGGACCTGGGTCGCCTGGCAAAGCTGGGCGTGATCGCGGCCATGCAACCCCTTCATGCGCCATCGGATCGGGAGGTGGCCGAGCGGTTGTGGGGCGCGCGGGCGCGCTATGCCTATGCCTGGCGCAGTCTGCTGGATGCCGGCACCCGTTTGGCCTTCGGCAGCGACGGGCCGGTGGAAGACATTGACCCGCTGGCCGGCATCTATGCCGCCGTGACCCGCCGGCACCCGGACCCGACTGCGCCGCAAGCCCGGGGTGAGCCACCCACCGGCTGGTATCCCCAGGAGTGCCTCACGGTGGAGGAGGCTGTGCGCGCCTACACGCTGGATGCTGCATATGCCGCCGGCGAGGAAAACTACAAGGGCAGCCTGACCCCGGGCAAGTTGGCCGACATCGTGGTGTTATCCCGTGACATCTTCTCTGAGCCGCCCCAAAGCGGCCAGACGCAGGTGATGATGACGATCCTGGACGGCCAGGTGGTCTATGAACGATGAAGCGGATCGCTGGCTGGCCCTGCCGCAGGCTATACCAACCTGCGGCAGGGTGAGCCGTGGTGAACGATGAAGCGCCGGATCGCGTTGGTCACGCTCCTGGTGGCCTTGCTCGCGGCCGGGGCGATCCTGCTGGCCGGGGGCGACCGGCCCAACCCGGCCGCGTCCCCCACGCTCGCGCCATTGGGCCTGGCCGCCATCTATCGGATGCAGGTGCAGGTCTACCTGGAGCCGGCAGCCATCGTGGCCGCTCAGGAGGCAACGCCAGCAGCGTTGGACCGGGTCATCGCCGTGTTGGAGAGCCTGGAACCACCGGCTGAGCTGGCCGGGGTCCATCAGCAGATATTGGCCGGCTATCGCTACATCCGCGATGGGCGCCAGGTCCTCCTCACCACATCCCCCTCGGACGGTGTTCAACGTGCGGAAGGCGAATTCCTGGTATCCTGGGGGGTAAGTCGCCTGTTGGAAGCCGCGCGCCAGCTGGCAACCGAATAATCCTCCTGCCGGCTCCGTGGCGCAAAACCACAAGGACACGAGGGGATACGAAGGATTATTTCTTGAAAGAGATCTCTGCGCCCTCCGTCTCTGTGGTAAATACAATCAGTGGATCTGCCATGTTTACAACATCCTCACGCACCATCGCCGACCTGCCGGCCCTCGTCGCCGCCCTGTCTGCTGAGGAACAGGCCCGGTTCCAGCGGCTATTTCACCTGGATACCGTGGTGGGTGAACTGGTCCCCCCGGCCAGCATGACCCCCTGGATCGAAGCCCGGTTTGGTGCCGTGGAGACCGTGCGTCGGCAACATATCATCAAGGTGACCAACCTGGTCATGTTGGATGGGGCGCTGTTCAACACCTTGCGTGCCCGCCGGCCGGTCGAGGCGCAAGAGGCTGTGGATATAGAACAGGCCATCGCCGCCAGCGCCGACGACCCCTTTTGCCATGCGGAGGAGGAGACGCCGGCCGACGTCTTTGGCCGGGTGCGGGGTCGTCATTGCCTGACTGCTTCCAATATCGCCCGGTACGACGGCCAGCACTGCGTACTCGTCTTTGATGAGCACCATCCCCTGCGTTTCACCCGCGAAACCGTCCATGATGCCGTGGAGACGGCCATGGCCTGGGCGTATCAGGCCCAGGCGCTCGACCGTCAGGCCCGCTACTTTTTCTTCCTGTGGAACTGCCTCTGGCGCAGTGGGGCCTCGATCATCCACGGCCATGCCCAGGCGGTCTTGACCAGGGGGATGCACTATGCCCAGGTGGAACGTTGGCGCCGTTCAGCGTTATGGTATCGGCTGGCCTATGGCGCGAATTACTTTGACGACCTGGTGGCCGCGCACCAGGCCCTGGGCCTGGCAGTACCGCTGGGTGAGGCTCGCATCCTGCCCTCTCTTACCCCCATCAAGGAGAAAGAGACCCTGATCATCGCGCCGACGTTGAACCGGGACCTGCTGGATGCCACTTATGAGGTGCTGGCTACCTTTGTGCGCCACCTGGGAGTGACGGCCTTTAACCTGGCTCTCTACCTGCGCCCCCTGGGTCCGGCGGAAGAAGACTGGAACGGCTTTCCGGCCCTCGTGCGCCTGGAGGATCGTGGCGACCCTCAGCTCAAGACCTCGGACCTGGGGGCGATGGAGCTATTTGCCAGCAGCGTGGTGGCCGGCGACCCGTTCCAGGTGGCGGCAGCCATACGGGAGCATCTGGCCCAGACCCTGAACCCTCCCGCCAGCTAGAAAGGGGCTGGCCTCCGACGCAACCGGTCATTGGGGTGTGCTCTGGCCTGGTCCATTGACCTGCGGGAGGGCAGGCAGTCCCAGCGTATGAAACAGCTACGTGGCACGGACCTCAAGCGTTTCCTGCGGGATTACCGACGCGCGCATCCGCTGTCGGTTCATCAGATCGCCATCCTGCTGGAGGACGTGGAATATCCGGCCAACGTCGGTTCGATCTTTCGTCTGGCCGATGCGTGCGGCGTGGCGGAAGTGGTGCTGACCGGCATCACCGTGACGCCGCCCAATCCCACCCTGGAGAAGGTGGCCCGGGGCCGGCAGCGCACGGTCCCCTGGCGCTATGAGCGCGACCCGCGCGTCGCCATCGCCGGGCTACGTGAGCAGGGTTATACCATCTGCGCTCTGGAGATCACGGAATCAGCCAGTCCGTATTACGCCTATCGCTACCCGGCCCGGGTGTGCCTGGTGGCCGGCCACGAAGACCACGGCGTGACGCAAAAAACGCTGGCGCTGTGCGATTCTGCCATCTTTGTGCCCATGTACGGCAAAGGCCAGTCTTTGAACGTCCACGTGGCCGTGGGGGTGGTTTGCTATCATATTCGCCATACGGCGATTGCCGGGGTCACAGACCCCCAGCGAGCGTAGGGCTGGGGGTCGCAGACCCCCAGCGAGCGAGGGCGAGCGTAGCCGATGGCCGCGTAGCTGATGGCTGCGCTCCCGCCGGGTCTGTGACCCGGCGGCTTGAGGGGGCCTGGGCTGGGGGTCACAGACCCCCAGCGAGCGAGGGCGAGCGTGGCCGATGGTCGCGTAGCTGATGGTCGCGCTCCCGCCGGGTCTGTGACCCGGCGGCTTGAGGGGGCCTGGGCTGGGGGTCACAGACCCCCAGCGAGCGAGGGGCTGGGGGTCACAGACCCCCAGCGAGCGAGGGCAGGTAGCGAGCATGGGCAGGTAGCGGGCGAGGGCAGGTAACTCGACAATGTGTTAAATTAGCGTAAATGGCGGTCAAGGTGGACCTCACCCCATCCCCCCACCCCCTTCCCCTCTCCGCCGCGGAGAGGGGAAGGGGGCCAGGGGG
>Ga0209227_1001309_pt1 | contig 19561 bp, 18 predicted proteins | sample YNPBryantNP2012_FD_185815 | JGI IMG/M metagenome (GOLD analysis project Ga0209227, IMG submission 185815) | Anoxygenic and chlorotrophic microbial mat microbial communities from Yellowstone National Park, USA - YNP Bryant NP 2012 (SPAdes)... ...
GAGAGGGATGGCAACCACCCCGCCCAGTGCCAGTCCAAGCAAGGCAGCCAGCAGCGGAGAGAACGGCAGGAAAGTCACGGCCAGCCAGGCCACCCCACCGCCAACCAGGGCAGCCAGGATGGAACGCGACAGGGTGCCGCGCATATTGAGCAAGCCGGGGAATTTTTCGTTGAGCAAGGAATGAAGCCAGAGGGCCTGGGCGGTGAATGTGAGCGCTGCGGCCAGGGGAATGCCTGCCAGACCGAGGGCGCGAGAAAGAACCCATCCCAGCCCGACGAAAGAGACCGACTGAGCGGCGGCGGCGACCAGGGGGGTGCGTGTGTCCTGGTTGGCATAAAACGCGCGCACCGCCGTCTCGAGCCACGTATCGCCAAGCAGACCGAAGAGGAACGCCCAGGTACACCAGGTCACCAGGTCGAGTTGGGTGGCGTCGAAGCCGAAAAACGCCCCCGCCAGCGGGCGGATGGTGGCTGCAAGCAACGCCGCAGCAGTCAGACTGAGTGCCAGCATCACCCGCAAGGCACGGTTGACGGTATCGCGAAAGGCATCCGTCTGCCCGGCATTGATGAATTCGGAGAGGGTTGGCAGCAGGGCAATGGCGATAGCCGTGCCAATAACCGTTTCCGGGACCTGTTGAATGGTCCAGCCAAGGTTGAGCGCCCCCACCCCGGCCTCGCCGAAGTGAGAGGCCAGATTATCCCGCGCAACGAAATAGGCCTGGATGCTGACCATGGTCAGCAGGCGTGGCCAGAGCAAAATCAAAACCCGCCTGACCCCGGGCGTATTCAGACCAATGACTGGCCGCCAGCGGAACTGGTAGTGAATCAGCCCTGGCACCTGGATGAGGAGGTGAAGAATCGCCCCCAGGATAACGCCATAAACCATGCCATAGAGGCCCAAGCCGAAGGCGGGCAGGGTGAGCGGGCCGAGGGTCAGGCCCTGCTCAGGCGTCAAGATGGTGACGCCAAAGATTTGGCCAAGGTTGTAGAAGATGGGCGCCAGGGCTGGCAGGAGGAAATGTTTGTGGGCCTGCAGAGACGACATGACCAGCCCGCTAATGGAAAAAATCAGGATAGCCGTCAGGTCGAGGCGCATCAGCGAGGCAGTCAGAAGTTGATTCTCCGGCGTGAACTTGGGAGCCACCACATAGTGCACCATTGGCTCGGCCAGCAGGATGATAACCGCCGCTGCCCCCGCCGTGACCAGAAACGCCAGGTTCAGGATGCGGACGAACAGGTCCCAGGCAGCCGCCCGGCCCTGCCGGTCGAGGTACTCGCGCAGGACAGGGATGAAGGCCATCCCCAGCGCACCGCCAGAAAGTAGAGCAGAAAGATAATCGGGGATGTTGTTAGAGGCACCAAAGATGCCCATTCCCTCCAATCCAACAATTTTGTTGAAGAGCAGCGACTTGAGAAATGCCAGGGCTTTGTCGAGGGTAAAGAGAACAGCAATCAGGATCGAGGTCCGGGTGAGGTGCGTGAGTTTGGGCATGGAGGTATTATAACAACCTCCCGCAGGTTTCGAACCTGCGGGAGGGATGATTCTTCGTCACTGCAAAGTCTTACTGCTGGCTTGTAACTTCATTCCAGGTACAACCAATCCAGCACTCTCTGAATCATTTGATCCCAATACGCCCAGTTATGGTCTCCGGGGCCTTCTTCATAGGTCAGATCGAGCGACAAGGACCCGGCATGCTTGCGAAAACGGACATTCTCGGCGTAGAGGAAGTCTTCGGTGCCACAACACTGGTAAAGGCGGGGTCTGACCGGACTGGAAGCGATCTTCTCTGCCAGTGTGAACAAATCGTGCTGACTACCGGCAACAGCAGACAGGTCGCCGAAAATGTTGCGCATCTGCTCCAGCCAGGGTTCGTCTTCAGGCCTTCCGTGCGCCGCTACTACCTGAGAGATGTCGAGGGCGCCTGAAAGGCTCGCCGCTGCTGCAAAGCGCTCGGGATGCAAAAGAGCAAGTTTGAAGGCGCCATATTCGCCCATGGAAAGGCCGGCAACAAAATTATCCTGCCGCTCGGAGGAAAGGGGGAACATGTCACGAGCAAGCGCCGGAACTTCTTCGCTGATGAACTGCCAGTACTTACCGCCATGGGCCATATCCGTATAAAAACTGAGATGCACAGCCGGCATCACCACCGCCAGCGAGTAGCGTTCGGCATAGCGCTCAATGGAAGTCCAGCGCTGCCAGGCAGTGTGGTCATCCGAATAGCCATGCAAGAGGTAAAGGGTGCGATATTTGGTCTGCGGGGCACTTTTTGCTTCCGTAAAAGAGCGTTGCGGTAGCAACACCCCCATCGTAGAGCGCATCCCAAGTGACTCTGAAAAAAAGTTGACTTCGGTGAGAATCATCTCAGACTCTCCAGCAAAGGTCTTGAACCACAAAGGACACGAAGTACACAAAGGATTTCTGATTGTTCGAAAAACTTCGTGCTCCTTTGTGCCCTTTGTGGTCCAAAAGGTTTTTGCAGCGGACTTATCCCAGTATCCAGGGGTTGATAATCGTAAAGGTGATGGCTAACCGAGGGGGCCTACCACCTTCTCCACTTCTTCCAGAATCTCGCCGCTTTTCACCAGTGCCTTCATGGTGTTGTGATCGGGGAACAGCGGGCGGTCCACGTCAAGATGCGCCACGTGGCGGCGGATAACTTCGCGCGCCTTTTGGGTGCCTCTGCCGGGGGTGAACTGGCGGAAGTCGAGCGCCTGGGCCGCGGCCATGAACTCAATCCCCAACACGCCATAGGCATTATCCAGAATCTGGGCGTTCTTGATGGCCGTGTTCATGCCCATCGAGACGAAGTCTTCCTGGTCAGCCGCGGCCGGGATGGACTGGATAGAAGCCGGCGCCGAGAGAATGCGCTGTTCCACGATGAGATGATCGGCAGTGTACTGGCTCAGCATCAGGCCGGAATAGAAACCCGGATCGTGCGCCAGGAAGTCGGGCAAGCCCTGCGAAAGGGCGGGGTTGGTCAAGCGGTTCAGCCGCCGCTCAGAGAGGACGCAGACCATCGTAATCGCCGCGCCGGCCATGTCCATCGGCAGCGAAACAGGCGAACCCTGGAAGTTGGCGCCGGTCAGGGTCAGTTTCTCCTCCGGCACCCAGATGGGGTTGTCGCCCACGCCGTTCAGTTCGATCTCAACCTGCGAGCGGGCATAAGCGATGGCATCCCGCGCCGCCCCGATGACCTGCGGCGTGGAGCGCATCGAATAGGCGTCCTGGACCTTGGTTTTCATCTTGCCGGTTGTGAGATCCGATCCTTCGATGACCTTGCGGATGTTAGCCGCGCTGATCATGGCGCCGCGGAAGCCGCGCAACTCATGCAGTTTGGGGTGATAGGGCTTTAAATTGCCCAGCAGGGCCTCAATGGTCATCGCTGCGGCGATCTCTGCCTGCTTGAGGAAACGTTCCATGTCGTAGATCTGAATCGCCGACATGGCCGTCAGCAGGTTCGAGCCGTTGATAGCCGCCAGCCCGTCGCGTGCCTGCAGGCCGGGGATGGGGATGCCGGCACGGCGCATCGCTTCGTGACCGGGGAGCCGCTCGCCGTTGTACCAGGCTTCGCCCTCCCCCATCAGCAGGAGCATGGCCTGCGCCATCGGCGCCAGGTCACCGCACGCACCCACCGACCCTTTCTGACAAACGACGGGTGTAACGCCCTTATTGAGCATCTCCACCAGCGTCAAAGTAATCTCGGGGCGGCAGCCCGAATTGCCGTGCGCATGGACGTTGATGCGCCCGGCCAGCGCACCGCGGACGTACTCAATCGGCGCCGGTTCGCCGATTCCGGCAGCGTGATTGTAGATGAGATACTTCTGGAACTCCTTCACCTGCTCATCCGTCAACACCTTCTCAGAGAACTCACCAATGCCGGTGTTCGTGCCATACATGATTTCTTTGGCAGCCAGTTTCTCTTCCAGCATGGCGCGGCAGGCGCGGATACGTTCCTGCGCGGCGGGGGCCAGTTCCACGCGCTCATTGAAACGGGCAATGGCAACGAGTTTTTCGATCGTGAGGGAAGAACCATCGAGAATAATGGTCATCGAATACTCCTTCGGTTGGGGAAATTGTGGTGAAAAGTTGAGAAAGACACGAGCGGATACAAAAGATTGTACTCCACTTATATCCAGGCGGGTATCTGGCAGATGTCATCTATTCAGCGGAAGGTGTTCATTTGAGGGCCAGCAATCACCAAATCGAACAAACTGCCAGAGAGCGCAGTTATCACGCCAGACATGTATCAATTATGGGACGCAAAGACATCGCCAGGTTGTCTGTCACCAAAAATCTGTGCCAATCTGTGCAATCTGTGGCCCAAAAACGCTCAAAGGAAGATTATCACATCAAAAACAGATAGACTGGCTTTGACTTCACTGTCATCCTACGCTATACTATCAACGTAATTCCCCCGAATCATTTTCCAATATTTCCAGGAGGCTCCCCAATGGCTGATTTCAAACTTACCTACGCGACAATGTTCAACCCGCCCGAAGAACTGCACACCCAGTACGACGCGGCATTGGCGAAAGTCAAGGCCAACATGGGCAAAGAATACGCCATGATCATCAACAACAAAGACGTGTATGCGGATGAGAAATTCGAAGACCGCTCGCCCATCAACACCGACTGGGTGCTGGCTGTCATGCAAAAGGGCAATGAGAAACACGCTCACGAGGCGCTGGCTGCAGCCCGCAAAGCATTCCCCATGTGGAGTCATACTCCCTGGCAAGAACGCGTTGCTCTGTTGCGAAAGGTGGTTGCCCAAATCGAATCCCGTCTGTTCGAACTCGGCGCAGCCATGTCGCTCGAAGTCGGTAAAAATCGCATGGAAGCCTTGGGCGATGTGCAAGAGACCGCTGACTTGATTTCTTACGCGTGCGACCAGATGGAAGCCAACAAAGGCTTCATCGTCCAGATGGGCAAAGACCCGCTGGTCGGCTATGAGGCAGTCAACATCTCTGTTCTGCGCCCCTACGGTGTCTGGCTGGTCATCAGCCCCTTCAACTTCCCCTTTGCGCTCACCGGCGGGCCGGTGGGTGCCGCGCTGGTCACCGGCAACACCGTGGTCATCAAACCGGCCACCGACACGCCCTGGATCGTCCGCCTGCTGGCAGAATGCTTCCGTGACGCCGGCATGCCCGATGGCGTCGTCAACTTTGTCACCGGTCCGGGCCGCACCCTGGGCCAGGCCCTGGTAGACAGCCCCGAGGTCGATGGCGTGACCTTCACCGGCTCTTACGACGTGGGCATGAAACTATTCCGCGACTACGCCAACGGCAAATACGTCCGCCCCATCGTCCTGGAACTGGGCGGCAAAAATCCGGTCATTGTCTCCCGTCACGCCGACCTGGAACGGGCCGCGGCCGGTATCGTCCGCTCAGCCTTCGGCCTGCAGGGACAAAAATGCTCAGCGGCCTCACGCGTTTACATCGAAGCGCCCGTTTATGATGCCCTTGTAGCCCGCCTGAAAGAACTGACCGAAAAACTGACCATCGGTGACCCGACCGAGCGCAAGAACTTCCTTGGGCCGGTCATCAACAAAAACTCCTATCAAGACTACCAGAAATTCTGCGCTGAAATTCAGCAGAGCGGCGGCAAATTCCTGACCGGCGGGAAGATTCTGACCGAAGGCGACTATGCCAAGGGCTATTACTGCACCCCAACCTTCGTCACCGACCTGCCGCTCAATCATCGCCTCTGGAAGTATGAAATGTTCGTGCCCATCACCACCATTGCCAAAGTCAACAGCCTGGATGAGGCAATGAAAGAAGCCAACGACGTCAACTACGGCCTGACCGCTGGCTTCTACGGCAGCGCAGACGAAGTAGAGTGGTTCTTCGATAACATCCAGGCCGGTGTCACCTACGCCAACCGTCCGCAAGGTGCCACCACCGGCGCGTGGCCGGGCTTCCAACCCTTCGGCGGCTGGAAAGGCTCTGGTGCAACCGGCAAGAACGCTGGCGGCCTCTACTACCTGCAACTCTACATGCACGAACAAATCCGCACGCTCATCAAATAAATCCATGTCCTGTGGGGGCGGATGCTGAAACAAGGCGGCATCCGCCCTTCTTTTTGAATTCGGACTCATCAGGTATCATCCTGACCGCTTAGAAAAAAGAACAGGGGAGGCAAGGGAGACAAACAAACAGACAAACTGGCGACTTTCTCCCCTCCCTGCGAACCGCTGCAGGCAGGCCATCCAGGTGACGGACCTGGGAGGTGGAACGTGCGCCTTGCTCCCAATGACAAACGAACAGAGCAGGGCTTTCTAATACTGTCTTTGGAACAGCCATCCTGAAAAAAGATTCTCTGCTGCAAAGGCGCCATTTTGCCCCAGTCGTGTTTATAATTGTAGTCATGGAAAACATTCCATTGCGTCGTAGAATCGGCACTTTCTTTATCCTGGTCGCCCTGTTTTTATTTGTGCTATTCGTGGGGGCAATCATTGCCCAGTCAGAGTCCTGGCCGGCGTATTTCTTCTCCGGCGTCATCTCTCTTGTACTGGGCTTTCTTTTGCAGCGCGGCACAGCCCCCCCGCCGCAAAGCAACCGATTTAGTGGAATTCGGAAACTGAAGAGCAATCTTCAGAAGAAGAAGCGTTGATCAAACCCGAAAGAACGAGAAAAGCAAAAAATCATGAACAAACTACAACCGCTTTCTGAAGCCATCTCCCGCTTTGTCCACGACGGTGACCTCGTCTATGCCGCCGGATTCACCCACCTGATCCCCTTCGCCGCCGGGCATGAAATCATCCGCCAGCGCAAACGCGACCTGGTCCTGGCCCGCGCCACCCCCGACCTGATCTACGACCAGATGGTCGCCGCCGGCTGTGCCCGCAAAGTCATTTTCTCGTACATGGGCAACCCGGGAGTCGGGTCACTGCGCATTGTGCGAGCCGAAATCGAAGCCGGGCGGCTGGAATGGGAAGAATACTCTCACTTTGGGATGATCTCCCGCTTGCAGGCGGGCGCGGCCGGCCTCCCCTTCATGCCCATGAATCAGACCGGCGCCACCGACCTGGAGGCGGCTAACCCTAACATCCGGCGAGTGATTGACCCCTACTCCGGCAAAGAAGTCATCACTGTCCCGGCGCTGAACCCCGATGTAGCCATCGTCCACGTCCAGCGCGCCGACGCCCAGGGCAACGCCCACCTGTGGGGCATTATCGGCGAGCAAAAAGAGGCCGCCTTTGCCGCCAAACGCGTCATCCTGACCGCTGAAGAAATCGTGGACGAAGCAGTCATCCGCTCGGATCCGAACCGGACTCTCATCCCCGGCTTCATCGTCAGCGCTGTTTGCCATGTTCCTTTTGCCTGCCACCCATCCTACGCCCAAGGATACTACGACCGCGATAACGAGTTCTACATGAAATGGGACAAAATCAGCGAATCGCGCGAGAGCGTGCAGGCCTGGTTAGAGGAATGGGTATATGGCGTGAAAGACCGCGAAGAATACCGTCAAAAACTGGGCGAGGAAACGCTCGAACGCCTGCGCGTTCCACCCCTTCAAAGCACACCCATCAATTACGGACGATACTAAATGGCCATTTTCTTCCCTCAAGCAGGTGGTGACCTGTTCACCGGATCCACTGCTTACCTGGACTCGATCAAAAACAATTTCAAAACCGACCAGGCGACCGGTATTATTGAGATCCAGCCATCTCCTGGGAATGATCTCTGTATCCTTTTTGCGGAAGGCGTCCTGGTTGGTGCATACCGCCGCGCCGGAGATGGGTGGATTCCCATCAGAGAACACGAAACTGTACTTGGCTGGAGTGCAGAGCAAGTTCCCCTCCGATTGCTGACACTTTCCGATATCGCAGGACGTTCCGTCTGGTTGGCGTTGGAATCGCAGCCAGGCCGTCGTCTCCAGATCAACAATGCAGAGGAATGGCAAGAGATCCTCGCCGAATGCCGCCAGGCTCATTTCACAGGTCAGATCCAGGCCGTTTCTGCGACCTGCACTGGCCTGTTTGTGTGCTGGAACGGCCTGCTGGTCACTACGGAGGCTGTCTTTTGCACTCCTAAAGGCTTCGAATTTACCCCTTCGCGGTTTTCATGTTCCAATGTGGAGCCTCTCCAGGTCACCCTGGCCAATTTTGACATGAGCAAACCCTCCTGGAAATCTTGCGCACTGCGTCTCAGTGCAGCGAACTGGAGCAAACGATTGTTAGAATGCTACTGTCAACTGGCTGGTCAACGTCTCCTTCAGACTTTAAGCGACGAAGTGAACATCGCCATCCGCAATCAACGCTGGAAAATTCGTTTCGACGGCAACAATTTGCTCGACTACCATTTCTTCCCCCAAGATGCCCATGTCCACCAGGCCTATCTCATGATTTTCAACAACATGCGCGAAAGGATGCAAACGGTACTGGGGAAGTTGCTAGAAGCGCGCATCTTCAACGAAACATTCGAGGCGCTCGACTCGCTTGACCGCAATCTGCTGGAAGCCACCAACCTGACTCCAGCTGCTCTGAGCGTGAAATAATAGAGGAGCTATCCGATGCAGACCACATCATCTACCCTTAAATTGCCCAAAAACATCTGGCACATCACACTGGTTGTTTTTGCCATCACCCTTGCCATATTTATTCCTACTTATCACTGGCAACCTTTTCCAGAACCGTTGAACGATAACATCCTGTCCTCAATATATATCTTTGCAGCACTGATAACCGCGATCTATGGCACATTGCTGGTACGACAATTTTCCCCCGGCGAATTACCGCGGAAAGTCTGGCTGACCTTTGTACTTGGCTGGTGGTGCGCTGTCCTCGCAGAAATATTGTGGGTAATCTACAGTTCTCTAATGTCAGAATTTCCCCCCTTCACTTTCATTGACGTCGCCTGGCTGAGCGCTTATTTCTGGTTGGGATTGTCAATCTACTACCAGCACCATCTCATCTCTGGTAAGCAGAAACTCCCCTATTCATACTTGCTTGTGCTCAACTTGATTCTCATCGTCTCCGCTGCATTGACGACCCTGGCCCAAAAAGCCGGTCTCGGTGAAGGGATGTCATGGCTGGTTCTTTTCCTGGCTGTTCTCTACCCGGTTAGCGACATTTTTTTGGGAATTTATGCCCTGCGCATTTCATTAATTTTCGGACGCGGGATGTTGGGACGTCCATGGTGGGGACTGATTACCTTTACCATTGCCGATTCACTCAGCGTTTACTTTTGGATGGGCGGTGATAAATTCATGGCCAAGCAAATAGCCCAATACTTTTATCTCTTTTCAGATACTTCTTACCTGACCGGCTACCTGCTTACCGCCCTTGGCCTTCTCTCCATTCTGGTGCTATCGCAAAAATCATCAGCAGAACCTGCCCCTTCTCTGTCATGAAACTGCCTCGCCTGGACTATGGCGGCTCTGGGACGCCGCTCTACTTTCTCCACGCAAACGGCTACCCACCAGCCTGCTATCGCCCTCTGCTGACAAAACTGGCCGAACAATATCACGTCTTTGCCTTTATCCAGCGACCGCTCCTCCCCAACACCGCCCCTGCCGATTTAGAAGATTGGACTCCATTGAGCGACGACCTGCTCGAAACCCTGGATGGAGAGGAGACTCCGGTCATCTGTGCAGGTCATTCCATGGGCGCAACGGTCCTGCTTCGCGCCGCCCTGCGTGCCCCAGAAAAATTCCGCGCCATCGTTCTCATCGACCCTGTCCTTTTCCTGCCATCCGTGATTTTCCTGTGGAACAGCCTGCGCGCGCTTGGCCTGGCAGAAAAAGTGCACCCGCTCATCCGGGCTGCGCGCTCCCGCCGCCGCTCTTTCGATGACCTGGAACGACTTTACAACAGTTACCGGCGCAAACCGATCTTTCGCTATCTCGATGACAGGGCCCTGCGTGCCTGCGTGGAGGGCATGACCTGCCCCAGCGAGGGAAAGTACCGCCTCTGTTACAGCCCCGAGTGGGAAACTCGAATCTACGCCACCAACATCGGAGGCGATATGGACCTGTGGCGTGGCCTGCCCAATTTACGCCCGCCTGCCCTGATTCTGCGCGGCGCTGAGACAAACGTTTTTCGCAAGTCCGCCGCACGGCGGGTGCAGCGCCTTCAACCTCGCCTGCAACTGAATACCCTTGAAAAATCTACCCACCTTCTGCCATTCGAACAACCAGAAGAACTTGCGCATCGGATATTCTCTTTCCTGAAGGAATCCCTATGAATGCACTGAATTACTCCTCTACCGAACTCATGATTGTCAACGCCGCCCGGCTTTTGCGAGACGGCGATGTCGTGTTCGTCGGGGTCGGCCAACCAAATCTGGCCTGTAACCTGGCAAAACGCACTCACGCTCCCAACCTGGTTATGATTTACGAGGCTGGCGTCATCGGCGCAGAACCGGCGCGCTTGCCCCTTTCGATCGGTGACCCCACCCTCGTCAGCGGGGCGCTGTCGGTAGTGAGCATGTACGACATCTTTGCCAACTACCTCCAGCGTGGCAACGTTGATGTCGGCTTCCTGGGAGGAGCACAAATTGACAAATACGGCAACATCAACGCCACCATCATCGGAACGGACTACGCCCATCCCAAGGTCCGGTTGCCCGGTTCGGGCGGATCACAAGAAATTGCCGCCTGGGCAAACCGCTGTTACGTGATGACCCCCCATCAAAAACGCCGCTTCCCCGAAAAGTGCGACTTCATCACCTCCGCCGGTTACCTGGAAGGGAAAGGCAGCCGCGAACGACTGGGACTGCGCGGTAAAGGGCCGCTTGCCGTGGTCACCGACATCGGCATCCTCGAACCAGACGAGACCGGTGAATTGACCCTCACTGCCCTCCATGCCGGGAAAACCGTCGAAGAGGCCCTGGCCAATACCGGCTGGGCACTGAAAGTCTCCCCCTCTTTGCGCACAACGGACCCCATCACCGAACTCGAGTTAAAAATCTTGCGCGAAGACCTCGACCCGCATGGCATTTACCTCAAATCATGAAACGCTCCGTCATTTTCTTTGACCTGGGATCCACCCTGCTCTACGCGAAGGCCCCCTGGCCGCCAATCTTTCAAAAAGCCGACCAGGCGCTGGCTGCTGTGCTGCAACAAGCCAACATCCCCTTCGACGCCCAGGCTCTCTACCAGGAATTCAGCGGCTTTCTCGATGCCTACTACGCTGACCGCGAAAAAGGCACGATCGAAAAGACCACCCCTGTTGCCTTGCGCGAATTACTGGCCCAGGCAGGCTTCCCAAACGTAGAGGAGTCCACCATCCGAGCCGCCATCGACGCCATGTACAGCGTCACCCAACAAAACTGGTATCTCGAGGAAGACGCTCTCCCCACGCTGAATCTCCTCCTCCAACGCGGTTACCGTCTGGGAATCATTTCCAACACCTCCGATGACAAAAACGTCCAGCAATTAATTGACTGGCATGGATTACGCCACTACTTCGACCATATCGTCACCTCCGCCGGATGCGGCGTTCGCAAACCAGACCCGCGCATCTTCCAGATCGCACTGAACCATTTTCAAGCCCAGCCCGCGGCAGCCGTTATGATCGGCGATACCCTTGAAGCAGACATCCTGGGAGCAAACCAGATGGGCATCTACAGCATCTGGCTGACACGCCGGGCCACCATTCCAGACGAAGAAGAATTGACCATTCAACCACAGGCTGTGATTTCTACGCTGGCAGACTTGCCATCTTTGCTCGACGAAATCGAGTCAGACTAACAAGTTGTTCCCTAAAAGGAGGCACTATGTACCTGCAAGAGATCCTTGAAGTTGGAATTGGCCTGATATTCATGTGGCTGGTGATCAGCATTGCCGCCATGCAAATCCAGGAGTGGATCGCCAACCTGCTGAAATGGCGCTCCAAAGACCTCAAAGCAGCCATCCGCAAGATGTTAGCCAGCGAATCGCTGACCGAGGCATTCTATAATCACCAATTGATACGCGGCCTCTCAAAAGATGTCTCTCCACAGGAAGAACGCTGGGCAAAGATCATGAATTCCTTCCGACGCGCCCTCCGCAAACCACCGCGGGTGATCGAACATCTTCCCTCCTACATTCCGGCCAGCGAATTTGCTGTCACCCTGTTTGATCTCATCGTCAACACAGGCACAGAGGCCTCACCCGTCCGACGAGCCTTTGCCGATTTTCATGCTGCTCTCGATAGTCTCAGCACCGAGAAAATTGACCTGACATCAAAAGAAGAACTAAAAAAAGCCTTCGATTTGCTTCTCGAAGACGCCAAAGGGCTGGCGACCTCTCAAATTGGCGAGGCAGCAGTCGCTGCATTGAAAGACAAAATCCGTGCTGCCGCGTCCACGCGTGGCGAAGAAATCCAAAATCAGGTCGAGTTGCTGATCAACCGCCTGGACGATTACTACCAGCGCCTGCTGGCCGAAAGCCGCAATGCGCCCCCGCAAGAAAACCGCAATATGCAACGGCTGCGCTATGGCCTGGTGGCCATTGGCATGGATAACCCCAAACTCCAGGAATCCATCCGCCCCTTCCTGCTGGGGGTTGAAGACATGGCCACCCAAACCGAGCAAGCCATTTTGATTGTCCGTACAAACATCGAGAACTGGTTCAACAATGCCATGGATCGGCTGTCGGGGTGGTATAAGCGCAAAGCACAACTTACTGCCTTTCTGATCGGCTTGCTCCTGGCCATCTTATTCAACGTAGATTCCATTACCATCGCCACCAGCCTGTGGCGCGAGCCAACCTTGCGGCAGGCGCTGGTCCAAAACGCCGATGCGTTCCTCCAAAACAACGAAACCGCGCCATCAGCCGACACCAACCAGTCAGGAGCGACAATCGTCAAAAACTTACAGCAAGAACTTGAAGCCCTGACCATTCCCTTTGGCTGGGAAACTGAGGCACATTCCCTCCAGCCTGGCGAAACATGTCAGATCATTCCCATCAGCGCAGGAGCCATCTGGGGCGTTCGCTCGGGCGATGTCTGCAAGAAAATTTCCAACCTGCCGTCCGACTCCACCGCCTGGATGGGAAAAGTGGCTGGCATTCTCCTCACGGCCATGGCTGCCGCTCAAGGAGCACCTTTCTGGTTCGATATTTTGAAGAAACTGGTCAATGTCCGCATTTCAGGGCCCAAACCCGAAGAACAAAAACCATCTGTCTAAAGAAGCCAGCCCCTATTTTCAGAGTTTTGAGGCCAGGGATTTCTCACCCTGGCCTTACGATTCCAGCAAAAAATAGGGTTATAATCTGCGCGCATTGGTCAAAAAACTCATCGGATCGCTTATGAACCTGTTTGGCATTGGACCACTCGAACTTCTCCTCATTTTTCTGCTGATTATCATTATCTTCGGCCCTCAAGACTTGCAAAAAACCGGCAAGGCCCTCGGCAAAACCCTCAACAAAGTAGTCAAGTCCGAAGAATGGCAGGCCTTTAAACGCGCCAGCAGAGAAATTCAGTTACTCCCCAACAAACTCATGCGAGAAGCCAATCTCGAAGAAATGGCGCACCAACTCGACCCGCGACCTGCCACCGTCAAACCGGACAAGACGCCCCCCGCGCCCGAATCTCCGGTGCTCCCGTCCCCCGAAATGCCGGCTCCTGTCCACCCCCCATCCGATACCGAGGAAGGCCATGCGTAAGTTCTTACGGGCACTCTGGCGCCTGTTCACCTTCCCTTTCCGTGCACTCTGGGCAGTAGTTCGTTTTCCTTTCCGTGCTTACAAAAAAATTTCCGACTTCCTCAACCAGGAACCGGAGGAAAAGGACCTGCCAGAGGTCTTTGCCACTTCCGTTCAACAACCATCTTCCATCTTCGAACACATCAACGACCTGCGCAAGCATCTCCTGCGCATTTTGATCGTCCTGGCCATCTGCGTCGGCGTCATGTTTGCCTTCACCCAATCGCTCATTGACTTTCTCGCTCGCCCCATCGGCGGACTGAGTGCCCTGACCGCCATTGACGTCACCGAGACAGTCGGCGTCTTCATGCGCGTTGCCCTGTTTGGGGCCGTCGTGCTCGCCTCCCCCTACATTGCCTTTGAACTCTGGCTCTTCGCCGCGCCCGGATTGCGTCCACGTGCCAAGAAAATGGGCCTGTTGGGCATTCCCCTTGTCCTGGTCTTCTTCATCAGCGGAATTGCCTTTTCTTACTACGTGCTGATTCCCGCTGCCCTGCCCTTCCTGCTCAACTTCATGGGCATTCAGGCCTTGCCGCGAGTTTCCTCCTACATCAACTTCGTCAGCGGTCTGCTCTTCTGGATTGGCGTCTTCTTCCAGTACCCCCTCCTCGTGTACGTCGTCAGCATAATGGGGTTGATCCAGCCTCAAATCCTGGTCAAAGGATGGCGCATCGCCATCATTGTCATCGCCCTGGCAGCAGCGCTCATCACCCCCACCGGCGACCCCGTCAACATGAGTCTGGTCATGGCGCCGATGATCGTGCTCTATATCATCGGAATCGGCTTGAGCTACCTCGCCCAACTTGGTCGCAAAAACGCCAGCAAGACTTCATAAAGTGAAATCTTTCCACAAAAAAATCAAACCAAAAAGGAGCAAAACTATGTTACGCAACTTCAACGGCTGGGAACTTCTGATTGTCCTCGTGCTTGTCCTCCTTCTCTTCGGCGCAGGTCGAATTACCAAAGTGGCCCAAGAACTGGGAAGTGGCATCCGCGCCTTCAAAGAAGGCCTGCAAGGCAACACGGACGAAAAGGCCTCCGAAGAAAAAACCGACCAGCACAAAGAGAACAAAGCATAACCTGTCCCACCCACCCGTGCCATGGACCTGTTCGAGCATGCCATGCAACAGCGCATGAAAGACGAAGCGCCCCTCGCGGCGCGTATGCGCCCACGCACGCTGGAAGAATTTATCGGACAGGAACACATCGTCGGGCTGGGGCGTCTGCTGCGGCGTGCCATCGAAGCCGACCGCCTTTTCTCCTCCATCATCCTGTGGGGACCGCCCGGCACCGGCAAGACCACCCTGGCACAAATCATCGCTCACCGCACCCAATCGCACTTTGAAACCATCTCCGCCGTCCTGGCGGGCATCCCCGAACTGCGCCGCGTCATCCACGAAGCCCAGGAACGCCGCCGTCTGCACCAAAAGCGCACCATCCTCTTCGTGGACGAAGTTCACCGCTGGAACAAAGCCCAACAAGACGCCCTCCTGCCCCACATCGAAAACGGCACGGTCGTCTTCATCGGGGCGACCACCGAAAACCCCTATTTCGAGGTCATCAGCGCCCTCGTCTCCCGCTCGCGCGTCTTCCAACTCCTGCCGCTGACGGGTGACCAGATCGGCCAGATTCTCGACGCCGCGCTGACAGACCCCGAACGCGGCTACGGCAACCGCCGCGTCGTTCTGGACCCCGACGCCCGCGCCCACCTCATCGACGTCTCCGGCGGCGACGCCCGCAACGCCCTCAACGCCCTCGAACTGGCGGTCGAATCCACCCCGCCAGACGCCGAGGGCGTGATTCACATCAACATGGACGTGGCGCAAGAATCCATCCAGCGCCGGGCCGTGCTGTACGACAAAGACGGCGACGCCCACTACGACACCATCTCGGCCTTCATCAAGTCCGTGCGCGGCTCCGACCCCGATGCCGCTCTCTACTGGCTGGCCAAGATGATCTACGCTGGCGAGGACCCGCGCTTCATCCTGCGGCGGCTCATCATCCTCGCCGGCGAAGACATCGGCCTGGCCGACCCCCTCGGGCTGGTCGTCGCCGTCTCGGCAGCCCAGGCCTTCGACTACGTCGGCCTGCCCGAGGGAATTTACCCCATCGTCGAAGCCACCCTCTATCTCGCCACCGCCCCCAAGTCCAACAGCGCCGGAGCGTATTTCAAGGCTTTCGAGCGCATCGAGCAGGAAGGCGTGGGCGAAGTACCCGCTCATCTCAAAGACAGTAACCGCGACGCAGCCGCTCTCGGCCACGGCAAAAACTACCAATACCCACACCTGCACGACGGTCACTTTGTCCCGCAGCAATACCTCCCCAAAGAATTGCTCGGCACCTACTTCTATCAACCCTCCGAACAGGGCTACGAGGCCCAGGCCAAAGCCCGACTGGAAATGTGGCGCGCAGCCCAACGCAAAGCGCTTGGCATCACCCGCCGCGAAGATGTGCCAGAACTGCCGCAAGAAAGAATTGATGAACTGAAGAGACACATCAAGTAAGGCGACCTCCTCGCCCTTCATCGCAAAAACAGTTCTTGCGCCTCCCTGACTTAATCTGCAAACTTTCCAACGTTCCAACATGCCAACACTCTTCCTCATCCGTCACGGCGAAAACGACTTCCTGAAAAACAAAACCCTGGCCGGACTGCTCCCCGGCACCCATCTCAACCAGCGCGGACGGGAACAGGCCGCGGCCTTAGCCGCCACCCTGAAAGACCTTCCCATCGAAGCCATCTACTCCAGCCCCATGGAGCGCGCCATCGAGACCGCCGCGCCGCTCGCCGCCGCCCGCCGGCTCCAGGTCCAGATTCGACCCGCCCTCACCGAAACCAACGTCGGCGCATGGGTCAACAGACAAATCAAAGACCTGAGCGAACTTCCTGAGTGGACCCAACTTCAAGAACAGCCCTCCCTCTTCCGCTTCCCCAAAGGAGAAAGTTTCCTCGAATGCCAGGAACGCGTGGTCACCGACCTCATCACCCTCCTCAACGCTCATCCTGCCAACAGCCTTATTGCTGCGTTCTTTCATGGCGACCCCATCAAACTGGCCCTGGCCCACTTCATCGGTCTGCCCCTCGACCACTTCCAAAAACTGATGATTGCACCCGGCTCGGTCACCATCCTCAAATTTCAAAAAAATCGCTTTCACCTGATCGCCATGAACCTCATCCCGCCTTTCAACGTGGCAGACTACCTTCCTCCTGTCCCACCGGACAATTCAAAAACCAACCCCTGACATTCTCTTGACGTATCGAACATCTGTGCTATACTCCTGGCTATCACATGAAGAGAGGAAACTATGCCCCGAAAATCTGAATCTGCACCCCAATCTCCCCTCGACGAAGGCCGCCGCGCCATGCTCGACAAAGCCCTGGGGGACATCGTCAAACGCTATGGCGACGGCTCCATTATGCGCCTGGGCGAAGCCCACAAAATGATGATTGAAGCCATTCCCACCGGTTCGCTTTCCCTCGACCTGGCCCTGGGCGTGGGTGGCATCCCGCGTGGTCGCATCACCGAAATCTTTGGCCCCGAATCCTCCGGTAAAACCACCATCTGTCAACACATCGTCGCAGAAGCCCAAAAACAAGGAGGCGTCTGTGCCTATGTGGACATGGAACACGCCCTCGACCCGTCCTACGCCGCCAAATGTGGCGTAGATATTGACAACCTGCTCGTCTCTCAGCCCGATACCGGAGAACAAGCCCTGGAAATTACCGAAACCCTCGTCCGCTCCGGCGCCGTAGATGTCGTTGTCATCGACTCTGTCGCCGCCCTGGTCCCCCGCTCCGAAATCGAAGGCGACATGGGCGACGCCCAGATGGGCGCCATGGCCCGGCTCATGTCCCAGGCGCTGCGCAAACTCTCCGGCGCCATCAACCAGACCAAAACTGCCGTCATCTTCACCAACCAGTTGCGCCAAAAAATCGGCGTCATGTTCGGCAACCCCGAAACAACCACCGGCGGCAACGCCCTCAAGTTCTATGCCTCAGTGCGCCTCGATGTGCGCCGCATCCAGTCCATCAAAATCGGTGCCGAGATCGTCGGTAACCGCACCCGCGTTCGCGTCGTCAAAAACAAAGTCGCCCCGCCCTTCCGCACCGCCGAATTCGACATCATGTACAACGAAGGCATCAGCAAAGTCGGCGACTTGATTGACCTGGCAACCCAACTCGGCATCATCGAAAAGCGTGGCTCCTTCTTCTCCTACGGCGACATCCGCATCGGTCAGGGCCGCGAAAACGCCAAAGAATTCCTGCGTCAGAACCCCGACCTCGCCGATGAAATCGAAACTGTCATCCGTCAACGCGCCATGGGCGGCGAAGTTCCCCTGCCCCTGAGCGCCAGCGAGGATGATGGTGCCCTCGACGAATAGCCCTTTCCTGCCATGAAAACAAAAAAGATGGACATCCAGAGCCTGATCCCCTGGACAATGTCCATCTTTTTGTTTTTACTGACCCTCAGCGCCTGCGCCCCCGCCCCGTCCCGGACCCCGTACCTGCCCCCGCCTCCCGCGCAAAATGCCACGCCCCCACCGACTGCCGCCCTCCCCCGTTCGACGGTCGAGCCGCTCCCACCGGACGCCTCCTGCACCAACGACCTGGCCTTCATCGCCGATTTGACCATTCCCGATTACACGGTCGTTGCCCCCGGCAGTCTCCTCGACAAGCAATGGCTGGTGCAAAACACCGGCACGTGTAACTGGGACAGTCGTTACCGCCTGCGCTATGTAGGCGGCTACACCCTCGGCGCCCCCGAAGAACAGGCCCTCTACCCGGCGGTAGCCGGCGCGCAGGTCACCATCCGCATCTTGTTCACGGCCCCCGCTGAGGCAGGCGAATACGTCAGCATCTGGCAGGCCTTTGACCCCGATGGCCTCCCCTTCGGCGACGCCTTTCTCATCAAAATCATCGTCCAGCCATAATCCCTTTGGCCTCAGCGCTGACAATTTGAATTTCGGAGAGTCGCCCAATGTCCCATCCCAACAACCCCACCCTCGAACTCATTCACCGTCACGCCTCCGTGCGCCAGTACAAGCCAGACCCCCTGCCTGCTTCTCTCATCGAGACCATCGTCCAGGCCGGGCAGCGCGCCTCCACCTCCTCCAACCTGCAAACCTACTCCGTCGTCGCCGTGACCGACGCCGCCAAGCGCCAGCGTCTGGCCGAACTATGCGGCAATCAGGGCTTCATCGCCGAGGCTCCCGTCTTCCTGGCCTGGCTGGCCGACCTGGCGCGGCTGGAACGGGTGTGTGAACTGCGCGGCTACCGGCAGGAAAGCGGCTACCTGGAAAACTTCCTCGTCGCCGCCATAGACGCCGCCATTGCCGCCCAAAACGCCGCTCTGGCCGCCGAATCGCTCGGCCTGGGAATGTGCTACATCGGCTCGATTCGCAACGAACCCGAAGCAGTCATCGAATTGCTGCGCCTGCCTCCGCTGACATTTCCGGTCGTCGGCATGACCCTCGGCTGGCCGGCCAAAGAGCCGAAACTGAAGCCTCGCCTGCCCCTGCAAGCCATCCTGCACTGGGAAACCTACAACACCGACCAGGACGCCGCCCTGCTGGAGTACGACCGCACCATGGCCGAGACCGGTATCTACGCCAAACGACAGATTGCCTACCCCGGCAAACCCGAATGGATGGAAGACTATGGCTGGCTCGAACACAGCGCCCGCCGCGCTGCGCTGGCGGCCCGCACGGGCATCCGCGCTGTGTTGGAGAAACAAGGCTTCGGGCTGAAGTAACCGCCCGAAACCAGACGACCGACAAAACAAGCGGCAGGCCAATCCCCTGCCGCTTATTTTGCTTACGGGCCTTTGCCGCCCTCTCCTGTCCCGCCGCCGGAAGGGCCGGGCGTTTTTTTCGGCCCCGGATTGCCCGGCGTCTGGGTCTTTGGGCCGGGGGTGGGTGTTTGTCCTTGCCCGTCTCC
>Ga0209227_1001316_pt1 | contig 19505 bp, 23 predicted proteins | sample YNPBryantNP2012_FD_185815 | JGI IMG/M metagenome (GOLD analysis project Ga0209227, IMG submission 185815) | Anoxygenic and chlorotrophic microbial mat microbial communities from Yellowstone National Park, USA - YNP Bryant NP 2012 (SPAdes)... ...
ATGTTTCAATCCTTGTTTTCTTGGAATGGGCGCTTTCACAAGGCGAAAAAGTCATCTTAGAATTAATTGAAAAAATGTTTCAATCCTTGTTTTCTTGGAATGGGCGCTTTCACTGCAGCTCCCTACAACAATTTGGGCGTTGCTTATATGTTTCAATCCTTGTTTTCTTGGAATGGGCGCTTTCACTGGATTTCCTAACCGAAAATCAACACCAAGATAATGAATGTTTCAATCCTTGTTTTCTTGGAATGGGCGCTTTCACTTCGTCTGAAATATCACGAATTATCAAGCTAATAAAGTTTCAATCCTTGTTTTCTTGGAATGGGCGCTTTCACAATATAGGGTATGCTTGAGATCGTGGCTTATAAAGCCTCGTTTCAATCCTTGTTTTCTTGGAATGGGCGCTTTCACGATTGAAAGTGGTAAATAAGTATGCCAAGATGTGCGAGTTTCAATCCTTGTTTTCTTGGAATGGGCGCTTTCACAAGCATGGCTGTAAGTCATTTAAATCGCTTTCGAAATCGTTTCAATCCTTGTTTTCTTGGAATGGGCGCTTTCACAAAATTGAATGAAGCTTATAAGCAGCAAGGAGTTGAGTTTCAATCCTTGTTTTCTTGGAATGGGCGCTTTCACTGGCTTTGATGCGGCGGACTGGGGAACAATATGAAAGTTTCAATCCTTGTTTTCTTGGAATGGGCGCTTTCACCTTTCTATGCAATTTTTTTCACAGCCAAAGAATATTTGTTTCAATCCTTGTTTTCTTGGAATGGGCGCTTTCACTTGTCTCTCCTAAGCTGCGGTTCATAGAACTTATTGAGTTTCAATCCTTGTTTTCTTGGAATGGGCGCTTTCACAAAATTCAAATTGGGCATTACATCACATTTTGAAACAGTTTCAATCCTTGTTTTCTTGGAATGGGCGCTTTCACAGGGGGCTCTTTATCTGGAATAACAAATTCCTCAATGTTTCAATCCTTGTTTTCTTGGAATGGGCGCTTTCACCTGCCGTTCTCTCATAGCTACGCTTATCACCAAGGCTAGTTTCAATCCTTGTTTTCTTGGAATGGGCGCTTTCACCGCAATGGCTGAGAAAAAACATGTATGGGTAGATACATGTTTCAATCCTTGTTTTCTTGGAATGGGCGCTTTCACAAGTCTTTAATTGATTCAGCAATAGCTTCCAATTCTGTTTCAATCCTTGTTTTCTTGGAATGGGCGCTTTCACTTTTTTGTTGTAATTAACATGAGTGTAAGTCATACATGTTTCAATCCTTGTTTTCTTGGAATGGGCGCTTTCACCGATCATTTCTGCACTCGATAGCAGCAGTCATTGACTGTTTCAATCCTTGTTTTCTTGGAATGGGCGCTTTCACATGCGGCTGCCTACAACAATTTGGGACTTGCTTATGAGTTTCAATCCTTGTTTTCTTGGAATGGGCGCTTTCACGCGAAATAAGATATTTCTGAAAAACGATATTTCTCGAAGTTTCAATCCTTGTTTTCTTGGAATGGGCGCTTTCACAGTCCATTGCATCTGCACCAGCATTCTCAATTGCGCGAGTTTCAATCCTTGTTTTCTTGGAATGGGCGCTTTCACTGATCGCGTTGAAACGCTGAAATCTGTGCATGATAGTTTCAATCCTTGTTTTCTTGGAATGGGCGCTTTCACTCGGAAATTAATTTTGAGAAACTGAAAGAAAATATAATGTTTCAATCCTTGTTTTCTTGGAATGGGCGCTTTCACATTACCACGGCAGAAAGATTGGAAAAATTGAACAATGTTTCAATCCTTGTTTTCTTGGAATGGGCGCTTTCACGAATTGATGTAAGCAGTACTCCATTCCGAATCTTGGAGTTTCAATCCTTGTTTTCTTGGAATGGGCGCTTTCACCGTTTTTCAATTTATCTGAACTTGACAGCGATCTTGAGTTTCAATCCTTGTTTTCTTGGAATGGGCGCTTTCACAGGATTCAATCTTATTCTGAAATATGGCCTTGATATGAGTTTCAATCCTTGTTTTCTTGGAATGGGCGCTTTCACAATTGATGTAAGCAGTACTCCATTCCGAATCTTGGAGTTTCAATCCTTGTTTTCTTGGAATGGGCGCTTTCACCATATTTTTGTTTCCGCTTATCCTACAATATCAGTTCAGTTTCAATCCTTGTTTTCTTGGAATGGGCGCTTTCACTCGTCCAAAATTTCGCCAGATTTCTTGAGCTCCTTGTGTTTCAATCCTTGTTTTCTTGGAATGGGCGCTTTCACATTTCGCCTGAAATATCACGAATTATCAAGCTAATAAAGTTTCAATCCTTGTTTTCTTGGAATGGGCGCTTTCACAATTGCTCAATCTGTTCGATGATCCATATACATGCAAGTTTCAATCCTTGTTTTCTTGGAATGGGCGCTTTCACAATTGTTCATGCGCAAGCGCCAATTGGTGGAAGACGGTTTCAATCCTTGTTTTCTTGGAATGGGCGCTTTCACAGATTATGGTAACTTAAGCGAATCGCTACGAAAAAGTTTCAATCCTTGTTTTCTTGGAATGGGCGCTTTCACAACATGCGCCTTTTCCTCTTCGGTTCCTTGAAGCATAGTTTCAATCCTTGTTTTCTTGGAATGGGCGCTTTCACATTCCAACATTGCGCAACAACTGAATTAAATCATCGGTGTTTCAATCCTTGTTTTCTTGGAATGGGCGCTTTCACTATTATTTTTGGGCACCATTTTTTGTCAATTTTGGAGGGTTTCAATCCTTGTTTTCTTGGAATGGGCGCTTTCACTAAACGGGGGAGGAATTGCCCTTGACTCCTTTCTTTGTTTCAATCCTTGTTTTCTTGGAATGGGCGCTTTCACAATCTCTGAATATCTTCAGTTCTGCCAATTTTCGTATAGTTTCAATCCTTGTTTTCTTGGAATGGGCGCTTTCACAACGATATTAACAACCAATTGCGTTTTATTTCCGAAGTTTCAATCCTTGTTTTCTTGGAATGGGCGCTTTCACTAATATCGCTGGCGGAAAGTATAAGGCATATCATATGTTTCAATCCTTGTTTTCTTGGAATGGGCGCTTTCACCTTGACGATACATATCAAAAAAATATCAAGACATTAGCGTTTCAATCCTTGTTTTCTTGGAATGGGCGCTTTCACATGATCAGCTCTGGCCAAAAATGCCTGACTATAATAATGTTTCAATCCTTGTTTTCTTGGAATGGGCGCTTTCACGCATTCGTGCCCAGCTTGCTTCAAAACCGCGCTTAAAGTTTCAATCCTTGTTTTCTTGGAATGGGCGCTTTCACGCAGAGCAGCTCAATGTATTGATTGATCTGCTTAGGTTTCAATCCTTGTTTTCTTGGAATGGGCGCTTTCACTTGATGTTAGATGCAGATATTTCGCAAATTCAAAAGTTTCAATCCTTGTTTTCTTGGAATGGGCGCTTTCACCTTTCTTAAGATCATCCGCAAAGTCGCGAATGATATTAAGTTTCAATCCTTGTTTTCTTGGAATGGGCGCTTTCACTCGGACGATAAGGCGCAGGCATTCCAATGATGCACGTTTCAATCCTTGTTTTCTTGGAATGGGCGCTTTCACATATCTATTTCTGCAAGTACTACCTTATCATTCTCAGTTTCAATCCTTGTTTTCTTGGAATGGGCGCTTTCACCACAACTTGCTGATATACCGTGTTTATAATCATTTCGTTTCAATCCTTGTTTTCTTGGAATGGGCGCTTTCACCGTTTATCCTTTCATATTTTGATCCTGTTGCTTTTTGAGTTTCAATCCTTGTTTTCTTGGAATGGGCGCTTTCACAATTTAATGGAGTGGTCTATTGATGCGCCCATTATTAAGTTTCAATCCTTGTTTTCTTGGAATGGGCGCTTTCACCGCATTTCGGAAACCAATATTTCGATTGAAATCCAGTTTCAATCCTTGTTTTCTTGGAATGGGCGCTTTCACGATAATGCCCTGTTCACCAAGAAAGGCAAGACTGCTTTGTTTCAATCCTTGTTTTCTTGGAATGGGCGCTTTCACGGTTTTTCTAACCAGCCTTGGCTTGCGGGGAATCGAGTGTTTCAATCCTTGTTTTCTTGGAATGGGCGCTTTCACTAATATTATAGTTGTCCCCCATATGAAGATTCAGCAGTTTCAATCCTTGTTTTCTTGGAATGGGCGCTTTCACTTGAAATTTCAAGTATGCGCTGAAAATCTTTTTTCTGTTTCAATCCTTGTTTTCTTGGAATGGGCGCTTTCACCAGATTTCAGCGTTTCAACGCGATCAAGATTTTTCGAAGTTTCAATCCTTGTTTTCTTGGAATGGGCGCTTTCACCCATCGAGCTGAATCCAAAAATATTGCAAGCTTATAGTTTCAATCCTTGTTTTCTTGGAATGGGCGCTTTCACTTTTTGCACTCAAAGAAGCGGCAGAGGCTGAAAAAATGTTTCAATCCTTGTTTTCTTGGAATGGGCGCTTTCACTTTTTGGATCTACTGTTGAAGGCATTGGACAATTGATGTTTCAATCCTTGTTTTCTTGGAATGGGCGCTTTCACCAGTCGAGAATTATCATTATTTTCCATTGGCGAACTAAGTTTCAATCCTTGTTTTCTTGGAATGGGCGCTTTCACTTCATATTGTGATTTTTTCTGTTCCTTTTTTTTGATGTTTCAATCCTTGTTTTCTTGGAATGGGCGCTTTCACAACAATAAAATGATTGAAATTTCATTGAAATGTATCGTTTCAATCCTTGTTTTCTTGGAATGGGCGCTTTCACTCGATGGAGATATAACTGCTTGGAAAACTGGCGAGTTTCAATCCTTGTTTTCTTGGAATGGGCGCTTTCACAAGAATTCGTTTCATGTTAATTCTCCTATTTTGTTTAGTTTCAATCCTTGTTTTCTTGGAATGGGCGCTTTCACAGTGACATTAGAATTACCTTACGATACGAGTGGATAGTTTCAATCCTTGTTTTCTTGGAATGGGCGCTTTCACAAGTTGATCAATGGTCAAGCCAGAATATGATCGATGGGTTTCAATCCTTGTTTTCTTGGAATGGGCGCTTTCACCTTACTCAACAAGTAAGCCAATATTCCTTTTGTTTTGTTTCAATCCTTGTTTTCTTGGAATGGGCGCTTTCACTCGTGATTGAGGAGGAGTCGATGGAAGCCATCGATGTTTCAATCCTTGTTTTCTTGGAATGGGCGCTTTCACGCTTTGTCTCTTTCGCTAATTGCTCGCTTTTAAAATGTTTCAATCCTTGTTTTCTTGGAATGGGCGCTTTCACCTCTGATCTTGAGGAAAATATCGGATATTACATATAGTTTCAATCCTTGTTTTCTTGGAATGGGCGCTTTCACCGTTATCAAGCACAGAGGCAAATATCCGTGGAGCAGAGTTTCAATCCTTGTTTTCTTGGAATGGGCGCTTTCACTATTCGGGAGAGTGTCAATTTTGGAAAACCAATATAAGTTTCAATCCTTGTTTTCTTGGAATGGGCGCTTTCACTTGATTTATTAATCCGATTGCGAAAAGCCACTAAGAAAGTTTCAATCCTTGTTTTCTTGGAATGGGCGCTTTCACATTCATTTTCATATTGAAGACCCACAAGCAATGGAAAGTTTCAATCCTTGTTTTCTTGGAATGGGCGCTTTCACAATAGGACCCATCAGCTTATAAGCTTCAAAAACATTGTTTCAATCCTTGTTTTCTTGGAATGGGCGCTTTCACATATTTTTTATATAGCCTATAATCATTATCATTTCCATGTTTCAATCCTTGTTTTCTTGGAATGGGCGCTTTCACCTCTGATCTTGAGGAAAATATCGGATATTACATATAGTTTCAATCCTTGTTTTCTTGGAATGGGCGCTTTCACATTTCTGCCGCCAGTCAAATGAAACAACTGCCTGAGCTGTTTCAATCCTTGTTTTCTTGGAATGGGCGCTTTCACAATCTGGTTGGAAACTTGAGGGTAGATACCTTTATGTGTTTCAATCCTTGTTTTCTTGGAATGGGCGCTTTCACATTGGCCGATGCAATTGAAAAGAATGATTTATTCGGAAGGTTTCAATCCTTGTTTTCTTGGAATGGGCGCTTTCACAATCAATCACATACTGGGTTACATAATCCAGTCCCTCGTTTCAATCCTTGTTTTCTTGGAATGGGCGCTTTCACTTGCAATTTTGCAAAATAATCATTGATTATAAGCGCTCGTTTCAATCCTTGTTTTCTTGGAATGGGCGCTTTCACTTTCTGAACTTGAAGAAAAAGGCGTTAAGTTAGATACGTTTCAATCCTTGTTTTCTTGGAATGGGCGCTTTCACGCAATTTGTTTTATTTCTCATTTCAACTCCTTAGAATGTTTCAATCCTTGTTTTCTTGGAATGGGCGCTTTCACTCTAAGAAAATGGAAGGATTAGCCGTTAGGTTGAAGTTTCAATCCTTGTTTTCTTGGAATGGGCGCTTTCACATGGTGCAATGAATAGTATTTTCATGACAAGTCCTGAGTTTCAATCCTTGTTTTCTTGGAATGGGCGCTTTCACAGATATGGTGGATCATCATTGGACCAATTGCATTTTTGTTTCAATCCTTGTTTTCTTGGAATGGGCGCTTTCACTCCTGCACATTATCGGAAAAGATTCATGCTGTAAGTTAGTTTCAATCCTTGTTTTCTTGGAATGGGCGCTTTCACATATCGCAAGGTATATCTGGCCGATGCCGAGCCTTCGTGTTTCAATCCTTGTTTTCTTGGAATGGGCGCTTTCACACGATCTATTTTGTCACAGACGATGTTTTTTATCCAGAGTTTCAATCCTTGTTTTCTTGGAATGGGCGCTTTCACTTAAGCTTAAGAGAATTCCGAAAAATTAGAGAGGCAAGTTTCAATCCTTGTTTTCTTGGAATGGGCGCTTTCACCTTATTCCATTCATCAACTTTCCCAAGTTGCAAAGTTTCAATCCTTGTTTTCTTGGAATGGGCGCTTTCACAATGCGAGATATAGCTGCCGTGGATATACTGACAAAGGGTTTCAATCCTTGTTTTCTTGGAATGGGCGCTTTCACTTCGTGCATCGACTCGATTGCGTGGTCGATTGGTGCGTTTCAATCCTTGTTTTCTTGGAATGGGCGCTTTCACAGGCATAATCGTTGAAAGTGCTTTTCACCCACTTTTGTTTCAATCCTTGTTTTCTTGGAATGGGCGCTTTCACATTAACATGATCGACAAGCTCCACTTTCGAATAGCGGTTTCAATCCTTGTTTTCTTGGAATGGGCGCTTTCACTCGATGGCAAGAATTGAGGCATCGTTGAATTTGATTCGTTTCAATCCTTGTTTTCTTGGAATGGGCGCTTTCACATTCCAAATTTTCCATCAGTAGTTGCACAATCAATAAGTTTCAATCCTTGTTTTCTTGGAATGGGCGCTTTCACGCGACAGTATTTTCAGCAAGATATTTCATCAGAATCAGTTTCAATCCTTGTTTTCTTGGAATGGGCGCTTTCACACGTGAAAAAGTTTCAAAATCTTTGTCTGTTCGTATCCAGTTTCAATCCTTGTTTTCTTGGAATGGGCGCTTTCACTTCCTTTTGTTGTCTGCACTTTGGCCTTCATATCCTGTTTCAATCCTTGTTTTCTTGGAATGGGCGCTTTCACATTAAGATCGTATCATCTTCGACAAGCTTCGCTAAGGTTTCAATCCTTGTTTTCTTGGAATGGGCGCTTTCACAGATTGGCCAGAGGATTGGAGCATTAAAGGGCCGAATAAGTTTCAATCCTTGTTTTCTTGGAATGGGCGCTTTCACCGTTTTTTCATGGAAACATAATATTGAAAAAGGAAAGTTTCAATCCTTGTTTTCTTGGAATGGGCGCTTTCACCATCCGATCCTTTTTCAAGACTGCCAAAAGATCCAATGTTTCAATCCTTGTTTTCTTGGAATGGGCGCTTTCACAACTTTTTCGTATTTTATTATTGCGCAACCGTTTGGTTTCAATCCTTGTTTTCTTGGAATGGGCGCTTTCACGGGTCTTAGACAACAGTTATCACAAGAGCATCTTAAGTTTCAATCCTTGTTTTCTTGGAATGGGCGCTTTCACTTGTCATCTCGCCGAAAGCTTGCTTGAAATCATCAGGTTTCAATCCTTGTTTTCTTGGAATGGGCGCTTTCACTCATATTTGATTCACCAGGAACAAGAAAATACCATCGTTTCAATCCTTGTTTTCTTGGAATGGGCGCTTTCACCGGAATAATCATATATTTCCCAAATAGTTTGAAAGAGTTTCAATCCTTGTTTTCTTGGAATGGGCGCTTTCACATTGCGATGTGATTTTCTAATTAATTGGAATTAATGTTTCAATCCTTGTTTTCTTGGAATGGGCGCTTTCACCTATTCTGCCAGAACTGATCATGGAAGAAATAGCGATGTTTCAATCCTTGTTTTCTTGGAATGGGCGCTTTCACATTGAATGCAGCCGCATTACGGGAGTTGGTAGTATTAAGTTTCAATCCTTGTTTTCTTGGAATGGGCGCTTTCACTTCCTTTTGTTGTCTGCACTTTGGCCTTCATGTCCTGTTTCAATCCTTGTTTTCTTGGAATGGGCGCTTTCACATTGAATGCAGCCGCATTACGGGAGTTGGTAGTATTAAGTTTCAATCCTTGTTTTCTTGGAATGGGCGCTTTCACTTCCTTTTGTTGTCTGCACTTTGGCCTTCATGTCCTGTTTCAATCCTTGTTTTCTTGGAATGGGCGCTTTCACGGGGACTGTTCAGCTCGATCTATCGAATTCAAATATGTTTCAATCCTTGTTTTCTTGGAATGGGCGCTTTCACGAGCAAGCGCACGAATTTTCGTGCATTGGTACGATGAAAGTTTCAATCCTTGTTTTCTTGGAATGGGCGCTTTCACAGCGATTGATTGGGAAATTGTAGTAGACGATCTGAAGTTTCAATCCTTGTTTTCTTGGAATGGGCGCTTTCACTAATCTTCATCAGTTTCGAAAAAATATGAAAATATCAGTTTCAATCCTTGTTTTCTTGGAATGGGCGCTTTCACTGCTTGATGAGCGGCAAGCGATTATGGTGAATCTTGTGTTTCAATCCTTGTTTTCTTGGAATGGGCGCTTTCACAGCGATTGATTGGGAAATTGTAGTAGACGATCTGAAGTTTCAATCCTTGTTTTCTTGGAATGGGCGCTTTCACTTTTTTCTCGATATCTCGATGTCCAGCCCAATTCGCAAGTTTCAATCCTTGTTTTCTTGGAATGGGCGCTTTCACCTTTCAGTCAATTTATTTATGACCTAATTTCAGGAGGAGTTTCAATCCTTGTTTTCTTGGAATGGGCGCTTTCACTTTTTTCTCGATATCTCGATGTCCAGCCCAATTCGCAAGTTTCAATCCTTGTTTTCTTGGAATGGGCGCTTTCACCTTTCAGTCAATTTATTTATGACCTAATTTCAGGAGGAGTTTCAATCCTTGTTTTCTTGGAATGGGCGCTTTCACTATTCTTGATACACGCAAATCTAAAAAAATGTATAAGTTTCAATCCTTGTTTTCTTGGAATGGGCGCTTTCACAATTCCAGCATCGAAATTAGTTGAAAAATGTTCCTGTTTCAATCCTTGTTTTCTTGGAATGGGCGCTTTCACATTGTCAAGAATGAAATCATCATAATAGCTGGAATCTAAGTTTCAATCCTTGTTTTCTTGGAATGGGCGCTTTCACATTATAAGTGCTCTAAAAGGCTTTTTTAATTTCTATTGTTTCAATCCTTGTTTTCTTGGAATGGGCGCTTTCACAAAATTTAAGTCCATTAGATGTTGTTGCAAGATTGGTTTCAATCCTTGTTTTCTTGGAATGGGCGCTTTCACATATAACGTTTGCGAATCATCGTCTCTAATTAACTGGTTTCAATCCTTGTTTTCTTGGAATGGGCGCTTTCACTATTGCAAGCACTGCAATTGGCACTGCAAACGAAATGTTTCAATCCTTGTTTTCTTGGAATGGGCGCTTTCACTGTACGTGATAGATAGGCGTGCTGAGGCGGCGAAGAATGTTTCAATCCTTGTTTTCTTGGAATGGGCGCTTTCACACAGCCCAGCACTTTTGCATAGGCCGTCACTTTCGGAGTTTCAATCCTTGTTTTCTTGGAATGGGCGCTTTCACTTGTGGTTATGGTATTAATTTAGAAACGCCAGTTCAACGTTTCAATCCTTGTTTTCTTGGAATGGGCGCTTTCACTTTCTGAAAATGATATTAAATAATTGAAAATAAATAATTGTTTCAATCCTTGTTTTCTTGGAATGGGCGCTTTCACTGTACCATTGCAGTCGTTTCGATGCCAGCCTCACTTAAGTTTCAATCCTTGTTTTCTTGGAATGGGCGCTTTCACAAGCAGCTATTCTGCAAGATATTGATATTATTTTTAGTTTCAATCCTTGTTTTCTTGGAATGGGCGCTTTCACGGTAATTCTCAGGCAACGGTAGTTTGAAACCTATCCGTGTTTCAATCCTTGTTTTCTTGGAATGGGCGCTTTCACAATTGCAGGATCATTGGACAGATAGGCGGCGACGCGTTTCAATCCTTGTTTTCTTGGAATGGGCGCTTTCACCCGCGCCCCACGATTTCCCACTGGCAGCCCCTCCCACGTTTCAATCCTTGTTTTCTTGGAATGGGCGCTTTCACGCAGTTCATTGGCATTGGGAGATTTTCCGCATTATATGTTTCAATCCTTGTTTTCTTGGAATGGGCGCTTTCACTCGCACCAGCAGATAAGCGCCCGATTTTTCTAATTGGTTTCAATCCTTGTTTTCTTGGAATGGGCGCTTTCACCTGTTGAATTTTCGATCTGGTTGTTGTTCTGAGATCGCCGTTTCAATCCTTGTTTTCTTGGAATGGGCGCTTTCACATATTATCAGATATAATGTCACTATCAATATTGACTCGTTTCAATCCTTGTTTTCTTGGAATGGGCGCTTTCACAAGAGTTGGGGTATTCAAGTGGTATTATAAGCCAGAGAGTTTCAATCCTTGTTTTCTTGGAATGGGCGCTTTCACTTGGATGACCATATCGAGAGCCAAATTTCTGTCGCCGAGTTTCAATCCTTGTTTTCTTGGAATGGGCGCTTTCACTTCGCGATGGTGTTGAATATTGGCCAACAGTTGCAGTTTCAATCCTTGTTTTCTTGGAATGGGCGCTTTCACTCGAAAAGAATTCATGCATTCAACATTATGCAGCAGAAGAGTTTCAATCCTTGTTTTCTTGGAATGGGCGCTTTCACCCAGAAATCACGGGAACATCAACGACATTTCCATTATTTGTTTCAATCCTTGTTTTCTTGGAATGGGCGCTTTCACATGTTTTGAACGCTTTAATACGATTATCTTTATATGCGTTTCAATCCTTGTTTTCTTGGAATGGGCGCTTTCACTTGAGCATAATATATATCTGGAACTCCATTGGACCAGTTTCAATCCTTGTTTTCTTGGAATGGGCGCTTTCACAGAAAATCCTCAATTTCATCATGCATATATTTCCTTTTGTTTCAATCCTTGTTTTCTTGGAATGGGCGCTTTCACTGGTGCGAATATGGGGCAAATCAGGAGGATTGAAAATGAAGTTTCAATCCTTGTTTTCTTGGAATGGGCGCTTTCACTTCTGATTGTTTCATTACTAATATTCTCTGCCGTAGAAGTTTCAATCCTTGTTTTCTTGGAATGGGCGCTTTCACTTTACTTAACTTCAATATTTTCAACAAAAGATATATTGTTTCAATCCTTGTTTTCTTGGAATGGGCGCTTTCACCCCAACCCGATGCCCTTGAGAAGCATTCGCCTTGGCGTTTCAATCCTTGTTTTCTTGGAATGGGCGCTTTCACTATTATAAGCGCTCTAAATCGCTTTTTAATTTTTATTGTTTCAATCCTTGTTTTCTTGGAATGGGCGCTTTCACTGCAGCTGGAATTCGGCATAAGGGCGCTTATACTGATGTTTCAATCCTTGTTTTCTTGGAATGGGCGCTTTCACATGATTTGATCTTGTCTCAGATGCACGATTCAGTTGAGGTTTCAATCCTTGTTTTCTTGGAATGGGCGCTTTCACATATCGGAGCGCCGAATCTTCGATAACATGCTTCTCGAACGTTTCAATCCTTGTTTTCTTGGAATGGGCGCTTTCACAACTTTTTCGTATTTTATTATCGCACAACCGTTTGGTTTCAATCCTTGTTTTCTTGGAATGGGCGCTTTCACTGCGCTTGCTAGGCTCAATCAGATCAAACCAGTGACGTTTCAATCCTTGTTTTCTTGGAATGGGCGCTTTCACCCATATATCAGTGAAATTATTTTTCGACTTTGGCAAAAGTTTCAATCCTTGTTTTCTTGGAATGGGCGCTTTCACTTTATCAACCTTTGATTGATGCAGGATGGTCTTGCACGTTTCAATCCTTGTTTTCTTGGAATGGGCGCTTTCACATCCCATCATCAATCTTCCAAGGAATGAGCCTTGCAGTTTCAATCCTTGTTTTCTTGGAATGGGCGCTTTCACACGAAAGCGTCAATCAAGTTATTGTGGCGACAAATAACGAGTTTCAATCCTTGTTTTCTTGGAATGGGCGCTTTCACTCTTCGCCTTCACCAACGCAAATAACATCGAAAAAATGGTTTCAATCCTTGTTTTCTTGGAATGGGCGCTTTCACACGATTCAATGATGAAGGATTGTATGCATTTATAAAGTTTCAATCCTTGTTTTCTTGGAATGGGCGCTTTCACAATCCAAACCTGCATTTTTTTCTGGAAATAATCGAGTTTCAATCCTTGTTTTCTTGGAATGGGCGCTTTCACGGGAGCGTGAATTTAATTAAGGAGCTCGATAGCTAGTTTCAATCCTTGTTTTCTTGGAATGGGCGCTTTCACCTTGGGGGACCTAAGTTGAACTGACGAAATGATGATGTTTCAATCCTTGTTTTCTTGGAATGGGCGCTTTCACCACGCTGTTTTTGGCTTGAAACGTATGTTTCGCAAGTGTTTCAATCCTTGTTTTCTTGGAATGGGCGCTTTCACTGCAGCAGCATGAGAAACTTCCCAATTGGCCGATTTCGGTTTCAATCCTTGTTTTCTTGGAATGGGCGCTTTCACTGAAGCCATCGGCAGCAAGTGAAGCCATATCCAACTTGTTTCAATCCTTGTTTTCTTGGAATGGGCGCTTTCACGTGAATTTTAGTTAATTTTCGTGATTACTCCCCTGAAGTTTCAATCCTTGTTTTCTTGGAATGGGCGCTTTCACTCTTATTTTTGATCTTAGATTGTTGCAATTTTGAAAAAGTTTCAATCCTTGTTTTCTTGGAATGGGCGCTTTCACTGCAGCAGCATGAGAAACTTCCCAATTGGCCGATTTCGGTTTCAATCCTTGTTTTCTTGGAATGGGCGCTTTCACTATTTTTTATATAGCCTATAATCATTATCATTTCCATGTTTCAATCCTTGTTTTCTTGGAATGGGCGCTTTCACCTTGTTCGATGGCGAATTTCTCAATTAACTCTGCCTGAAGTTTCAATCCTTGTTTTCTTGGAATGGGCGCTTTCACGCCTTCAGAATAAAGATAGTTTTGACGAATTAGCACAGTTTCAATCCTTGTTTTCTTGGAATGGGCGCTTTCACAGAATTGATGTAAGCAGTACTCCATTCCGAATCTTGGAGTTTCAATCCTTGTTTTCTTGGAATGGGCGCTTTCACAGAGACAATTGAGCTGGCCAACAAATTCATAGCGGATTAGTTTCAATCCTTGTTTTCTTGGAATGGGCGCTTTCACTATTCTGAAATTGTTTAATGAACATCCAGAAGTTATGTTTCAATCCTTGTTTTCTTGGAATGGGCGCTTTCACTTGGTCACCGCTGGACGGCGCTCTTTGCCAGCTGCCTCGAGTTTCAATCCTTGTTTTCTTGGAATGGGCGCTTTCACTTGGTCGAAAAATATGGACTTGAAGAAGAAGTTGAAGCTTGTTTCAATCCTTGTTTTCTTGGAATGGGCGCTTTCACTTGAAAGCCGATGCGGCCATGTTGAAGGATTTCTTGAGTTTCAATCCTTGTTTTCTTGGAATGGGCGCTTTCACTATGGATCATCGAACAGATTGAGCAATTCAGAAATCAGTTTCAATCCTTGTTTTCTTGGAATGGGCGCTTTCACTTGTGGAAAAGCAAAATTCAAGATGTCACATTAAAATGTTTCAATCCTTGTTTTCTTGGAATGGGCGCTTTCACTTGTCATTGATCAATCCGTTTTCATATTATAAGATTGTTTCAATCCTTGTTTTCTTGGAATGGGCGCTTTCACCCGTTCTGACGATATGTTGGGACGGCGATAGCAGATGTTTCAATCCTTGTTTTCTTGGAATGGGCGCTTTCACTTCATTTTTTTGTTGTTGCAGATCGTTCATTATTAATGTTTCAATCCTTGTTTTCTTGGAATGGGCGCTTTCACAATTTGCCCATGGTTGTAAAATTGAACATGAAATTGCGTTTCAATCCTTGTTTTCTTGGAATGGGCGCTTTCACCTGACAATTTTTTTTCCAGGCATTTATTTCAGCCTCGTTTCAATCCTTGTTTTCTTGGAATGGGCGCTTTCACAGCGCATATTTTCGACTAACATCCTTCAAAATAAGAGTTTCAATCCTTGTTTTCTTGGAATGGGCGCTTTCACTATCAGTTAAGTCATTATTGGTTAATTCAATATTAGTGTTTCAATCCTTGTTTTCTTGGAATGGGCGCTTTCACTTGCGGCAGAGCCAAGTATAATTCTTAATTAAGTTAGTTTCAATCCTTGTTTTCTTGGAATGGGCGCTTTCACTGTGATAATCCGTCAATTTTTCTGATATTTGCCGAAGGTTTCAATCCTTGTTTTCTTGGAATGGGCGCTTTCACCGCGCCCCACGATTTCCCACTGGCAGCCCCTCCCATGTTTCAATCCTTGTTTTCTTGGAATGGGCGCTTTCACTTGACAGGAATATTTGTCAGGGCTTTTTCACTTTATGAGTTTCAATCCTTGTTTTCTTGGAATGGGCGCTTTCACGAATATTATGGCGGATTTGATGCCCAAAATTTGATGTTTCAATCCTTGTTTTCTTGGAATGGGCGCTTTCACTCAGAAATACCAAATTGATGAATAATATCTTTAATTTGTTTCAATCCTTGTTTTCTTGGAATGGGCGCTTTCACTTGGCTTGCCATCGATCAATACTGAGCGATCAATTAGGTTTCAATCCTTGTTTTCTTGGAATGGGCGCTTTCACATGAAGATGATTTCATATTTATGAATAGTTGTACAATAAGTTTCAATCCTTGTTTTCTTGGAATGGGCGCTTTCACAAGACAGCAATGGTGTTTCGCATTATGACTTATCCATGTTTCAATCCTTGTTTTCTTGGAATGGGCGCTTTCACAATGATTTTGAAAGTTGACGAATATTTTCCTTCACTGTTTCAATCCTTGTTTTCTTGGAATGGGCGCTTTCACCCTTTCAATTGCGCAATAACGCTTGGCAATTGCCCCTTGGTTTCAATCCTTGTTTTCTTGGAATGGGCGCTTTCACTAGAAAAAATTGCTTGCTTTTGTAATAATAAGTTATGTTTCAATCCTTGTTTTCTTGGAATGGGCGCTTTCACATGACAATTTCTGAATATCAGAAAGTGGCTTCTCGAACTTGTTTCAATCCTTGTTTTCTTGGAATGGGCGCTTTCACGATGTGGGGGACGCTTCAGCATGTTATTTACCGCTAGTTTCAATCCTTGTTTTCTTGGAATGGGCGCTTTCACAGAATCTGCTAATGAAAAATCCATCGATGAAAAAATGTTTCAATCCTTGTTTTCTTGGAATGGGCGCTTTCACTTGATATTTGAAAATGCATTTCAATTTTTCCAATATGTTTCAATCCTTGTTTTCTTGGAATGGGCGCTTTCACCCAACGCAAAACCAGTCAATATAAGAGCAATGGCGAGTTTCAATCCTTGTTTTCTTGGAATGGGCGCTTTCACGCAGCAACGGGTTGAAATTCGAGATTCGAAAATCAAGTTTCAATCCTTGTTTTCTTGGAATGGGCGCTTTCACAAGTTATTACTATTTCATTGCCAGAAGATATTGATATTGTTTCAATCCTTGTTTTCTTGGAATGGGCGCTTTCACAGTGACATTAGAATTACCTTATGATACGAGTGGATAGTTTCAATCCTTGTTTTCTTGGAATGGGCGCTTTCACTATCAACTCTATCTGCTACATTTTGAAGGACTTGAGAAGTTTCAATCCTTGTTTTCTTGGAATGGGCGCTTTCACTTGATAATTTTCAATATATTTCACGAAATCACCATTTTGTTTCAATCCTTGTTTTCTTGGAATGGGCGCTTTCACCGATTGTTCGCAGTATCAACCGCAATCACTCTTGCAGTTTCAATCCTTGTTTTCTTGGAATGGGCGCTTTCACTTATAAGCGCTCTAAATCGCTTTTTAATTTCTATTGTTTCAATCCTTGTTTTCTTGGAATGGGCGCTTTCACTCAATATGGCATTATTTGTATTGAGAAACTTAATATGTTTCAATCCTTGTTTTCTTGGAATGGGCGCTTTCACATGTTATTACCTCATGCTGTTGTTCATGATTGAATTACGTTTCAATCCTTGTTTTCTTGGAATGGGCGCTTTCACAAAATTGATAATTATCAAAAACGAAAAAGCCTGCCAGTTTCAATCCTTGTTTTCTTGGAATGGGCGCTTTCACAAGTCAGGCTGCTTCACTTTGAATGTGCTATCTTCTAGTTTCAATCCTTGTTTTCTTGGAATGGGCGCTTTCACTTGCTGAAAATACTGTCGCATTTCCGCATCCAATAGTTTCAATCCTTGTTTTCTTGGAATGGGCGCTTTCACATTTTGAAATATATAGTTCCATCAACACCTTTAACTGTGTTTCAATCCTTGTTTTCTTGGAATGGGCGCTTTCACGCACGAGCCTTGTGAATATGTGGACGAAAAAGCCTAGTTTCAATCCTTGTTTTCTTGGAATGGGCGCTTTCACTGGAAATTTGATCAACTTATTCAAATGTCTTCAGAAGTTTCAATCCTTGTTTTCTTGGAATGGGCGCTTTCACAATGGCAGAAATTGATCAGAGATTATCCCGCAACGGGGAGTTTCAATCCTTGTTTTCTTGGAATGGGCGCTTTCACAAGTAAGCAGCGGTAACAATTGCTGGCCAGTTTCAAGTTTCAATCCTTGTTTTCTTGGAATGGGCGCTTTCACCTGGCTTGACGAATTGGAAAATCATCGAAGATGAAAGTTTCAATCCTTGTTTTCTTGGAATGGGCGCTTTCACTTGCTGAAAATACTGTCGCATTTCCGCATCCAATAGTTTCAATCCTTGTTTTCTTGGAATGGGCGCTTTCACTCGCCGTTCTGACGATATGTTGGGACGGCGATGGCAGATGTTTCAATCCTTGTTTTCTTGGAATGGGCGCTTTCACTTATTAACCATTATGACGGTAAGACTATGAAAAATGAGTTTCAATCCTTGTTTTCTTGGAATGGGCGCTTTCACAGAATATTCCGATCTGCGATCGCGCGATTAGGCTTGAGTTTCAATCCTTGTTTTCTTGGAATGGGCGCTTTCACTCAATTTTATGATTGTAATAGTTATAGTATTATTTGTTTCAATCCTTGTTTTCTTGGAATGGGCGCTTTCACCTATCATTGTCGTGCTGATAAGTCAAACCTGATGTGTTTCAATCCTTGTTTTCTTGGAATGGGCGCTTTCACATGACATTTTTCGATTTGCCTGATGTCGATAGAGCGAGTTTCAATCCTTGTTTTCTTGGAATGGGCGCTTTCACCTGTATTTACAGCAAAATTCGAAAGTGCATGGTAATAGTTTCAATCCTTGTTTTCTTGGAATGGGCGCTTTCACGCTTGACAATGATGGAGTCTTTAATATTTGAATTCGAGTTTCAATCCTTGTTTTCTTGGAATGGGCGCTTTCACTTGGCTGGCTTGACGAATTGGAAAATCATCGAAGATGAAAGTTTCAATCCTTGTTTTCTTGGAATGGGCGCTTTCACGATCGAGCTGGATCCGAAAATGATACAAGCTTATAGTTTCAATCCTTGTTTTCTTGGAATGGGCGCTTTCACTTGAAATATATAGTTCCATCAACACCTTTAACTGTGTTTCAATCCTTGTTTTCTTGGAATGGGCGCTTTCACATTTGACTTTCAAATCCGTTGAATGTGAAAGTATAACTGTTTCAATCCTTGTTTTCTTGGAATGGGCGCTTTCACTAAAATACGAAAAAGTTGAAATGCATAGATGAATAGAGTTTCAATCCTTGTTTTCTTGGAATGGGCGCTTTCACTTTATTGAAAGAGATGAAGAAAAAGTTATTGATAATATGTTTCAATCCTTGTTTTCTTGGAATGGGCGCTTTCACACCAAAAAAGGATTGGGAAAAGTGAAAATAAGCTGTTAGTTTCAATCCTTGTTTTCTTGGAATGGGCGCTTTCACTCAATCCTGTGAAGGTCTTTTCATCGATCACTTCCTGTTTCAATCCTTGTTTTCTTGGAATGGGCGCTTTCACTTTCAATGATATGGCAGAAAAGCAAGCGAAATTTTCGTTTCAATCCTTGTTTTCTTGGAATGGGCGCTTTCACATTTTCAGTCAGTTCGAGATAAATTCACTTTAATTAGTTTCAATCCTTGTTTTCTTGGAATGGGCGCTTTCACCCTCATCCATCCGAGCTAAATTATAGAAAGCAAATCCGTTTCAATCCTTGTTTTCTTGGAATGGGCGCTTTCACCTTTCTACTGGGGTTCCTTCTGGGCTACTTTTGAAATTGTTTCAATCCTTGTTTTCTTGGAATGGGCGCTTTCACAAGAAAAGATTAGCATTGCTGGCGGGCATTGCATGAAGTTTCAATCCTTGTTTTCTTGGAATGGGCGCTTTCACCCAGAAAGCGTGAAATCGGTCTCGCTTCCATTACCGGTTTCAATCCTTGTTTTCTTGGAATGGGCGCTTTCACAGCGGCAGAAAAATTGGGAATTTCGCCGCGCATGGGTTTCAATCCTTGTTTTCTTGGAATGGGCGCTTTCACTCATACTAAAATTGTTTTGAACTAATATGGCAGCAAAGTTTCAATCCTTGTTTTCTTGGAATGGGCGCTTTCACTGGCACTTGATTCGAAAATCGGATCTTCAAAAAATAGTTTCAATCCTTGTTTTCTTGGAATGGGCGCTTTCACAGGATTGCATATTATATGATGAACTTATGAAATTAAGAAGTTTCAATCCTTGTTTTCTTGGAATGGGCGCTTTCACTAAAATCTTTTCAAATTCTTCCGTCAATTGAAATGGTGTTTCAATCCTTGTTTTCTTGGAATGGGCGCTTTCACTGAAATTGAATATATCTCTGACGTGGTGAATGCTGAAGTTTCAATCCTTGTTTTCTTGGAATGGGCGCTTTCACACTTATAGTTAATCGAAAAAA
>Ga0209227_1001318_pt1 | contig 19499 bp, 13 predicted proteins | sample YNPBryantNP2012_FD_185815 | JGI IMG/M metagenome (GOLD analysis project Ga0209227, IMG submission 185815) | Anoxygenic and chlorotrophic microbial mat microbial communities from Yellowstone National Park, USA - YNP Bryant NP 2012 (SPAdes)... ...
CGTCAGCGCCCCCGTTCACCCCTGGGTCGTCATCGGGCGACCGGAACACGTGCAGCTCGCGGCCGAGCGCCGCCAGCGCGGCGGCGCGGGTCTCGTCATCGTAGTACGCCATGCCGCCCTCGGGGCGCGCCGCGCTGTGGCTGGTAAAGTACCACCACGTGAACTCGCCCATTTGCAGCCGCGGCACAAGCCCGGCCGCCGCCATCAGGCCGGCGACTTCCACAAAAGCCTTCTTCTGGAACTCGAGCATTGCCTGCGAAAAGGCGCAGTGCGTCGAGCGCAGCCCGCCAAAGCCCATATCGGTGACCACCGGCTGGCCGTCGGGGAACCGCGCGGCCAGGTGCGCCGGCGGCTCCACCAGCTCCATGGAAAACGCCGTCAGCGCCGCGCGGCCCTCTGCGGCGCAGAGCCGATAAAAATCCTCATGCCAGGCGCGCGCCCCCGGGTTGAGGACTTCCGCAGCGTCCGGGTCCACCTCCCACACTCCGGTCACGCCGCCGTCGATCCATCCGCCGCCCTCGACCGTGCCGCCCGACCCGGCAACCTGCTCCACCCACGCTTCCACCAAGAACCGGTATGCCGGCGCGGCCGAGCGCGCTCGCAGAATCAGCCTCGCCTGTTCGGTTCTCGCCCAGACGCCCACCATCGTGGCGTTGACGATCATCGCGAAGTGCCGCGCGATCTGCTCCGCCGTCTCGCCGTCCTGAACAACGCTCTTGCCCAGCGTCTGCGTGCCGATCCGGACGAAGACCGCATCGCCCGCCACAAATTGCCCGCCGAACACGATCTGCACTTCCGCTGCCGACCCGCCCGCGCGCCGCCGGCGGTTCCACCAGAAGATGCCGATGTATTCGTTGATCTCGCCCGAACAGCCCAGTTGCCGGAGGTTCCACAGGATGCGCGCCGGCGGCAGCTTGTAGGTGTGGTCGGTGGAGTAGTCGAGCGCCGGCGTCATCCACGCCTGGGGCGGCAACGGGTCGGGCACATCGCCTTCCACCACGGCCTCCAGCCCGGCGAAACAGAACGGCGACGCGTTCAGCGTCTCCAGCCGCACCGTATGATCCCCGGCCGGCAGCGCCGGCACGAGCATCCGCCGCGTCGGGACTTCGCCGGCCGTGTTCAGCGAGGCCTGGAAGCTGCCCTGCGGCGTCCCGTCGATCGTGACGGAAACGGCCCCGCGGTCAGGGGCGAGCGAGGTCCAGATCCACAAGTCATGCGGACGCGCGCAGGTATAGCGGATGGTCGCCGCCGCGCCGGCCGTGCGCGCCACCCGGGCCACGCCGCCAGGGTAGAACCCGGTTTCCAGCGTCCACGGCCCTTCGTATTCGCACCGCGCGTCCACGGCTTCCAGGCGAACACTGTCCGGCCCGGCGATCCGCAGCCGGCGCACCTCTTCCGGCCCGGTCGCCACCCAGTTGGAAAACGTGGCTGACCATTCCTCCGGCTCGTAATCCTTCCCGTCGGCCAGCCGCGGCGCCAGAGTGAGCCACATGCGGCGGATCTGGGGCACGCCGAGGGCGGCGAAGTCCAGCGTCACGCGCAGCACCGCCGTGGAAGTCCCCCCCAGGAAGAGAGCCTCGGCCTCCGCGGTCCGCAGCCGCTCGTTCTTCCAGACCGCGTACATCCGCAGGAAATTCGCATCGTAGCCGCCTTCGACGGTGCGGATGCGCAGCGTGGTTCCTTCCGCCCCGGCCTGGAGGGAGAAGGGCGCTTCGGCGGCGGCATAATTGGCGCTGTTGATCTGCGCCGCCAGCTCGCGGCACACCGTCGTGGCGCGGACGTGAAACAGGGTCTCCGACGGCTGCCCGCTGGCGCCCACCTGCACGCTGGTTCCGTCGTCGCGCCGCGTGGCCAGTTGTACGACCCACGCCGCCGAACCTTGCGAGGCGGCGACGTCCGGGTCGCCGCTGCCGGCATTGACCAGCGCAATCAACGCCGCGGCCACGGCCGCCGACGTGTCGCCGTCCTGCTCGACGTAGGCGTACGTCCTGTCGGCCACGGTGATCGAGTGCAGCGTGCCGGGCGTGCCCGCGTAAAACGGGTACTCGGTTCTCACCTTGCCGGGCACGATGTAGTCGAACGCCATGTTGAGATACCACAGCGTGAGCCGGTCGTAGCCTTCCAGCTGGTCGCCCTGGATGTGAAACTCGGCCTGCGCCGGCTCGTCGGGCGTGGCGACGACTTCGGCGTGGTCCGCCAGCCGGATGCGAACCGGGTCGCCGGCCGGGGGCTGCACGTCGAGATAGGGCCAGTCGATGGTCGGGTACTTGCGGCAGTTCAGCGGCATCAGGTTTTGATAGCTCACGTCGAACCGCAGCGTGATGCCGTCGAAGTTGAAATCCGGCAGGTACTTGATGCGCGGGTGGTCGAAGAAATTGTCGGCGTCGTACAGCACGACCACGGCAAAGTCGGCCGCGTCCTGGAAATGGCCTCTCACTTTGAACCCGTCCGGCGTGGCGTCGTAAACGGCCGCCGAGGCGCCCAGCTGGTCGAACCCTTGCAGGTGGACGGTGCGGTCCGGCTGGAGCTTGTAGATGCGTTCAGGCAAAGCGGCTTCTCCCCGCGCGCACTATAGCCCCGCCTGCGTCACCGCGCGGGGTCGTCACCCGCGGGATTGCCGCAAGTGGCTGAATTGTGAGCCGCGAAAAATCCTCGCCCGGCCGTGACTCCGCGTCCGCCCCAAGGCCGTTTCCGGTGAAAGGGCGCCCGGCAGCCAACCGCCCCGGCCCGCACCGCACGAGTCCGGGCAAGCCGTCCGATGAACCGGCGCCGCTGCTCGCCGTCGCAGCCTGCCCGCTGCCGTTTCGGTTCAGATCTCGTAATCGGGCAGTTCCGGCTCGGCCGGCCCCGCGGGCGCAGGCGCGGGCTCCGGCTCGGTTTGCGGCAGGGGGCGCAGGAGCGGATCCAGTTCGGCGGCGGCGCCCCAGGCGGCAAAGCGCAGATAGATGCGCATCAGAACGTAGGCCTGCTGCACGAGGACGAGCACGGCATGCCACGCGCCGGGCCTCGTCTCAAGCCGGTTGGCGCTCTCCACGTACAGCCACGCGGCGGCCGCCCCGGCGGCGGCGAAGCACGCCCACAGCCAGAAAATGACGCCCGGGTTCCGCGCGGCCAGCCGCAGCGAGCCGAGGCACGCCCGCAGGCTCTGGCGGGAGTCCGAAAAAACCAGCCGCACCTTGGCGAAGTCCGATGCGGTGGAGATGAGTCCGAACAGCACGATCAGCAGGCCGAGGCGAACCTGGCCGGCGCGGACAAGCGGCGCGGCGGCCAGTCCTTCGCCCCAGATCGCATCCGCAAACCGGACAATCAGCCCGGAAGCGGCATAAACCACCGCGTAGACAATCAGGAAATACAGCGAAAGCCGCAGAAACCGCCAGAAATTCCGGCCCGCATTTTGCCAGAAAAGCGCCGGCGAATATGGCGAGTCGACGTCGGCGATCAGCGCCACCGCGCCGCCCGCTAGGAAAACGGAAACGACCCAGAGCAGCGCGGCGGCCATGATCGCCGCCCCCGCGAGCGCCGGCAGGGCGGACTCGCCACCGTTGGCATACCACTCGGCCAGCCAGGCAAAATCAAACTGCCGGAGCAGCTCGTCCGCCAGGCTCGATCGTGCCAGCGGGGCCACTGCCACGGCAGAAGCCGGCAAGGCGGCGACCAGCGCGCACAGCGTGTGCACGAACCAGTACAGCACGAGCATCCGCTTCCGCGCGCCCGCGCGCTCCAGTCCGCTCCAGAATCCGATCAGAGGGAGCAAGGCCGCGTCCTTCCTGCTTGTGGCCGGATCCCATATCCTATCGCGTTTGCGGTGACGCCGTGCGACGGGGCGCGAAGCGGCCGGCACTCCGGCGAGCCCCGGCAACGAGCCACCTCGGCCGGATCCCGGCCTCCGGCCAGGCCGGCGGCTCATGCTTCGCAATCCTGCGGGATCAGGCCGCATGCGCGGCTGTGCGGGCGCCGCGCATGCGGACGGCTGCATGCAGCCGCCACGCTGCCGCCCGTGTCTCTTCCGCTTACCCGCGCCGCCGCGCCGCTTTCCGGCGGTTGCGCGTCACGCGGGCTATCTCGCCCACGGCGAGAAGCCCGTCTCCTGCTTCCAGGCCTCCAGCGTGTTGTAGACGATCGGGCAGTAGCAGGCCCGGTCGATGAACTGCCACATGCGCGAAGGGATCGATCCGGCGCCGCGCACCATGTGCGGGAAATCGACGCAAGCCGCGGGGCGCACGTCGTACACCGTGCACTCGTTGCCGGAAAGGAAGATGCAGCCCCGCTCCGGGTCGCGCCGCAGGATCAGCCCTTCCTCTTCGCTCTCCTCGGTGAACTCCCGCTTGAATTTCTCCACGCTGAGGCGGAAATGTTTCGCCAGCCGCTCCACGTCGCGTTCGAGGAGCCGCGCCGTGGCCACGCGGCAGCAGTTGGCGCAGGCGAGGCAGTCCACCTGCGCCTCCACCTCCTCGGCGATCTGCCGCAGGCGGCGTTCCACGTAACGGTAGGTCTTCAGATGGCGGCGGAAACGCTCGTTCTCGCCGCGCTTCTGTTCCCCGAGCCTGCGGATCTGGACAAGGTCGGTGATCACCAGACGACGTTCACCTTCCTGAAGTCGCCCGCGCGCATGTAGGTCATGCGGGCCGGGTCCAGGTACCGGGCCATGACGGCGCGGATCTGCTCCGGCGTCAGCGCCGCCACCCTGGCTTCGAGCTCCGCGTCGAAGGCCATCGTGCGGCGCTCATACGTGCGCCCGGCCAGCCGCGCCACCAGCTCGTCGTCGTTCTCGCGGCTCACCTGCCGGCTTTGCAGCCAGCTCTTCTTGCCCGCCTCCACCTCTTCGGCGCTGAAGCCCTCGGCGAGGATCTTCCTCATCTCGTCCCTGAAAGACGCTTCCACCTTGGGCGCGTTCTCCGGGGCGCAGATGGCGAATGCGATGAAGAGCGAGTGGTCGTCCTCGGCGCCGGCCAGCAGTTGCGACCCCACGCCGTAGCTCAAGCCCTCCTTGCTGCGGATGCGCGCAAACAGCCGCGAGTTCATGCCCTGGCCCAGCAGGTAGTTGCCGAACAGCAGCGCCGGGTAGTCCGGGTCGCTGTCCTTGAGGCGGAACGCGGCGCCCGCCACCCACATGGCGTTGGCCTTGTCCGGCGTTTCGAAGGCCCCGGCGGCGGGCTTCACTTCCATGAACCGGCGCAGGATGCGCGCGTAGCTCTGGCGGCTCTTCCAGTCGCGGACATGCTTCGATACCTGTTGCCGCACGGTCTCGGGGTCGAAGTCGCCGATCACGGCCAGCTCGGCTTCCGCCAGGCCGTAGTACTGCGCGTAGAACTGCTTCACCTCGTCGAGCGTCACGCCCTGGATGCCTTCGATCTGCTCCTCGATCGTCGGCACGTAGCGCACGTCGCCCTTGGGATACGGGATCAGATGGCGCTGCAAGGCCACCGAGGCGATGGTCTGCGGCTGGCTCTTCGAGGACTCCAGCGAAGCGAGCACCTGCCGCTTCAGCTGGTCGAATTCGTTCTCGGGGAACGAGGACTCCTTCAGCATCTCGAAGACCAGATCGATGGCCGCGGGCAGGTTCTCGCGCGTCGTCGTGATGCGCGCCGAAGCGCCGCTGGCGCTGCCGCCCACGTTGATCTGCGCCTTGATCCGGTCGATCTCGTCGCGGATCTGCTGCCGCGTGCGCTTCGCCGTGCCGCGCATCAGCATCTGGCCGGCGAGCCCGCCGACGAACGTCTTTCCGCGCAGGTTGTTCTCATCGCCGAAATGCAGGCTGAGCACCGCGGTCACCTGCCCGCCGCGCGTCTTTTTCGGCAGCAGCGCCAGCTTCAGCCCGCCGGCGATCTCGCCGCGGATGGTGCGCTTGTCGATATTCGCGGGCGATGCATCGAAGGATTCCCCCTGCGAGATCACCGCCTTGCCCGTGTAGCCTTCCACCAGCTTCTGCACGTCCGGCGGCTCGGGCGGCTCGGCGCGCACCGGCGCCTTGTCCGGGATGAACAGCCCCACCGTGCAGTTGGACGGGATGAAATACTTCTCCGCTGCTTTCTGCACCTGCTCGAGCGTCAGCTTCTCGATGCGGTCGCGATGCAGGAACATCAGCCGCCAGTCGCCCATCGCCTGCCACTCGGAAAGCTCCAGCGCGACGTCCTGCGGGTCGTTCATCCGCAGCTCGAAATTCTTCAGCCAGCGCGTGCGCTGCCGCTCCAGCTCGTCCTTGGTGAAAGGTTTCGCCTTGATCTCGGCGACGGTGTCGAGCAGCGTCTTGCGCGCGTCCTCGAGCGAGCTGTCCATGCGCACCGTCGCCTGCGCGTAGGCGAAGCCCGGGTCGCGCAGCTGGAAGCTGTCCATGCTCACCGTGGCGGCCTTCTTCGTCTCGACCAGCGCCTTGTACAGCCTGCCCGAAGGCTGGTCGCCGAGGATCGCCGCCGCCATGTCGACGGCCGGATACTCTTCGTGCGAGCCGGGCGGCACGTGCCAGGCCGCGGCCACATGCTGCACGTCGCCCACGCGCCGCACTGTCACCAGCCGCTCGCCATCCTGCACCGGCTCCACCGTGTAGGTGCGGCGCAGCTGGCGCTGCGGCTTCGGGATGGCGCCGAAAGTCTTCCGGATCAGCTCGAGCGCCTTGCCTTCGTCAAACTTGCCCGCCACGACCAGCAGTGCGTTGTCCGGCTGGTAGAAGTGGCGGTAGAACGCCTGGAGCCGTTCGATCGGCACGCGCTCGACGTCGCTGCGCGCGCCGATGGTCGACTTGCCATAGTTGTGCCAAAGGTACGCCGTCGCCAAAACACGCTCGAACAACACCCGCCCGGGCGAGTTCTCGCCAGCCTCCATCTCGTTCCGCACCACCGTCATCTCGCTGTCGAGGTCCTTCTTCGCGATGAAGCTGTTCACCATGCGGTCGGCTTCCATCGACAGCGCCCAGGCGAGGTTCTCCTCCGTGGCGGCGAACGTCTCGAAGTAATTTGTCCGGTCGTACCAGGTGGTCCCGTTCGGCCGGGTGCCGTGGTCCTGCAATTCCTTCTTGATGTCGGGGTGGTTCTTCGAACCCATGAACATGAGATGTTCGAGCAGGTGGGCCATGCCCGTCTCGCCGTAGTCCTCGTGGCGCGAGCCGACCATGTAGGTCACGTTCACGGTAATGGTCGATTTGGAAGGGTCGGGGAACAGCAGCACGCGAAGCCCGTTGTCAAGGCGGTATTCGGTGATCCCTTCCACGGTGGTCACCTTTTTCGGCGCGCCCTGCTGCGCGGCGGCGGGCAGGAGAACCAGGCCGAGCAACAGCGGGAAAACGGCGAGGTGAAACGCGCGAATCGTCCGGGTGTGAATCATCGTCATAGGCAAGCCTTGTCTCCATGGTAAAGGATTGCCGGCCGCTTCTCCTGCAAACTCCGCGGCGCTACCTTGGAATCGTGGGACGCGCGCGGTTCCGGTTCCACGGGGAGCTGAACGATTTTCTGCCCGCGGCGCGGCGGGAGGCCTGGCTCGAATATGAGTTCCGCGGCCGCCCGTCAATCAAGCACGCCGTGGAGACCTTCGGCGTGCCGCACCCGGAGGTGGGCGAGCCGGCAGACCTCGCCGCGCGCCTGGAAGACGGGCAGCAGATCGAGGTCCGCCCGCGGCGCTACGACGGCCCGCCGGACGGCGAATGGCGCTTCGTGCTCGACGGGCATCTCGGCCGCCTGGCGAAATACCTCCGCATTCTCGGCTTCGATACGCTGTACGACGCCGGCGCCGACGACCGCCGCCTGGCCGAGGCGGCCGCCGCGGGGCGCTTCCTGCTCACGCGCGACCGCTCGCTGCTGATGCGCCGCGCGGTGGTGCACGGCGCGCTGGTGCGGCACGACGACCCGCGGCGGCAGCTCGAGTGGCTGGCAGCGCGGCTCGGCCTGTGGCCGGCGGCGGTCCCGCTGCGGCGCTGCCTGCGCTGCAACGCGCTGCTCCGGCCGGTGCCCAAATCCGAGGTCTGGGAACGCATCCCGCCGAAGACGCGCGCCTGGTGCGAAGACTACGTGCTGTGCCCGGGATGCGGCCAGCTTTACTGGCCCGGCTCCCACTACGACCGCATGCAGGCGTGGATCCGGGCCGTGCAGGGCCCCGGAGCATAAAACAAAATCGCGCAGCTTTGTTTCGCGCGCGGGCGGCCGCGCTTGCATTTGAGTTTCAGATGCGATTATCTGGTAATAAGCGAAAGGAAGCGCCCGCATGACTTCAGCCTTTACGCCCCCCGGCGCCGCCGCGGCGGGGCCGCTCACCGCAGAAGAACAGGACTATCTCGACCGGCTCATCGTCCGCCACCGCGGGCGGCCGGGGATGCTGCTGAACATCCTCGAGGAGATCCAGGAAGGCCAGCCGAAGAAATTCCTCCCGCCCGACTATCTCGAGTATCTTTCCTCGCGGACCGGGATTCCCGCCGCGCAGATCTACAGCGTGGCGACTTTTTACGCGCTGTTCAACCTGAAGCCGCAGGGCCGGCACACGGTGTGCATCTGCCGCGGCACGGCGTGCCACACGCGCGGCTCCAAGGCGCTGCTTGAGCGCGTCCGGCTGCTGCTCGGCCTCGCCGAAAGCGGCGATGAGGGCAGCGCGGACAAGCTGACGGCAACCACTGCCGACGGCGAATTCACCATCCGCACGGTGGCCTGCTTCGGGCAGTGCGCGCTGGCGCCGGTGGTCGAGGTGGACCACAACATTCTCGGCCACGTGAATGAAAGGACGCTCGAGCGCGCCGTGGAGGCGGTAAGGAAGGGAGGGCGGCCGTGAAGCGCATCCGCGACCTGGCCAGCTTCAACGAGGCTCGCGAGGCGGGGCTGGCCAAACTCCTGCCGCCCGTGCCCCGCATCGCCGTCGGCATGGGCACCTGCGGCGTGGGCAACGGCGCCGAGGCGGTGTTCCGCGCCTTCGCCGACGCGATCGAACAGCGCGGCATGAGCGTGGAGCTGGTCCGCACCGGCTGCTTCGGCTACTGCGCCGCCGAGCCGCTGGTCAACATCCGCATCCCCGGCAAGCCGCTGGTCATCCTGCAAAAGGTCCGGCCCGACGATGCGCCCGCCATTCTCGAGGACGTGGCCGCCGGCCGCGTTCCCGCGGAGCTCGCGCTGTGCCGCGTCGAGGAATGGGACCACATCACGGCGCACATCAAATTCGGCTCGGGCTTCGCCGGGATTCCGCTCTGGAACGAGGTCCCCTTTTTCCGCGGGCAGAAAAAAATCGTTCTCCGCAATTGCGGCCTCATCAACCCGGACGACATCGAGGAGTTCCTCGCCGTCGGCGGCTATCAGGCGCTGTACAAGGTCCTCATCGACAACAACCCCGCCGCGGTCATCGAGTCGATCAAGGCCGCGCGGCTGCGCGGCCGCGGCGGCGCCGGCTTCCAGACCGGGACGAAGTGGGAGTTCCTGCGCAAGGCCAGGGGCGAGCCGAAATACATGATCTGCAACGCCGACGAGGGCGACCCCGGCGCCTACATGAACCGCAACGAGATCGAGGGCGACCCGCACTCGCTCATCGAAGGCATGATCATCGGCGCTTTCGTTACCGGCGCGACCGAAGGCATCATTTACGTCCGCGCCGAATACCCGCTGGCCGTTCACCGGCTGCGCACGGCCATCCAGCAGGCCGAAGAGTGGGGCCTGCTCGGCGAAGACATCCTCGGCCGCGGCTTCACCTTCCGCCTTTCGCTGGTTGAAGGCGCCGGCGCCTTCGTCTGCGGCGAGGAAACGGCGCTGATCCGCTCGCTGGAAGGCAGGGCCGGCCGCCCCACGCCGCGCCCCCCGTATCCGGCCGACTCCGGCCTCTACGGCAAGCCGACCAACATCAACAACGTGGAAACGTGGTTCAACATCGCGCCCATCGTGCTGAAGGGTCCGGCCTGGTTCCTTGAGACAGGCAGCCCGAAAAGCCCGGGCACCAAGGTCTTCTCGCTCGTGGGCAAGGTGGCCAACACCGGCCTCGTCGAAATGCCTCTCGGCACGCCCCTGAAGACCTTCGTCTACGACGTCGGCGGCGGCGCGCCGCACGGCCGCGGCATCAAGGCGGTGCAGACGGGCGGACCCTCGGGCGGCTGCATCCCGCACGAGATGTTCGACACCCCGGTCGACTACGAGTCGCTCGCGCAGCTCGGCTCCATCATGGGCTCCGGCGGCATGGTGGTGATGGACGAAGACAACTGCATGGTCGACGTGGCCCGCTACTTCGTCGAGTTCACCCACTCGGAGAGCTGCGGCAAATGCATCCCCTGCCGCGCGGGGCTCGACAAGAGCCTGCACTACCTGAAGCGGATCACCCACGGCAAGGGCTCCGAGGAGGACCTGGAGCTGCTCGACGAGCTCAGCCGCATGATCCGCGACGCCTCGCTGTGCGGCCTCGGCCAGACCGCGCCGAACCCGGTGCTGACCACCATGCGGCATTTCCGGCACGAGTTCGAGGACCACATCCGCGCCCGCCGCTGCCGCGCCGGCGTCTGCGAGGACCTCGCCATCAGCCCGTGCGAGAACTCCTGTCCGCTGCACATGAACATCCCGCGCTATCTCCAGCTGCTCAAGGAAGACCGGCTGGAGGAGGCGTTCCTCTCCGTCGTGCTCGACAACCCGCTGCCGGCCTCCACCGGGCGTGTCTGCCAGCACCCGTGCGACAACCGCTGCCGCCGCGCGGGCCTGGACGAGGCGGTGAACATGCGCGACGTGCACCGCTTCATTGCGGACGCCGTTTACCCCACGCCGCGCTTCGACGAGCTGGCCGCGCGCGTGGCCGCGCTGCGCAAGCCGGCCACGGGCAAGCGCTGCGCCGTGGTCGGGGCCGGCCCCACGGGTCTGGCCTGCGCCTACTACCTGGCGCTGCTCGGCCATGAAGCGACCGTCTACGACTCGAACCCCGATGCCGGCGGCATGCTGCGTTACGCGCTGCCCGACTACCGCCTGCCGAAGGACGTGCTCGACCGCGAGATCGAGCTCATCCGCCGCGTCGGCGTCCAGTTCGCCTTCAACACGCGCGTGCAGGAACACATCACGCTGAACGATCTCGACGCGCAGTACGACGCGGTGTTCCTCGCCATCGGCACATGGAAGGAAAACTGGGTGTATCTGCCCGGCACCGAGCTGGAGGGCGTCATCCCCGCGCTGCCGTTCCTCGAGGCCGTGGCCAAGCGGCAGCCGACGCCGCTGGGCCGCCGCGTGGTCGTCATCGGCGGCGGCAACGCCGCCATCGACTCGGCGCGCACCGCCATGCGGCTCGGCAGCGAGGTGACCATCGTCTACCGCCGCGAGCGGAAGGACATGCCCGCCATCCACGAGGAAGTCGAAGCGGCCGAGGCCGAGGGCGCCAGGATCGTCTTCCTCGCCTCGCCGCACCGCATTGTCGGCGATGCCTCCGGCCGCGTGATGGCGCTCGAGGCGGTGCGCACGCGGCTCGGCGAATACGACTCGAGCGGCCGCCGGCGCCCCATCCCCACCGACGAGATCCTCCGCTTCCCGTGCGACACCGTGATTCTCGCCGTGGGCGAGACCGTCGATATCGACTTCGCCAAGGCCTCCGGGCTCAAGGTGAAGGAGAACGGGCTGCTGGAAGTGGACCGTTACACGCTCGCCACCAGCCGCCCGAAATTCTACGCCGGCGGCGACCTGATCACCGGCGCCTCGAACGTGTCCAACGCCATGGGCTATGGCAAGAAGGCGGCGCGCAACATCGACCGCATGCTTACCGGACAGGAGCGCTGGCAGAGCCTCTGGCCCGAGTTCGCTTACGAAATGGCCGTCCCTGCGCACCCGAGCCCGAGCCGCCGCCACCGCGTTCGCGAGGCGGACCCGCGCGAGCGGGCGAAGGACTTCCGCGAGGCCGCCTTCGGGCTGACCGCCGTGGAGGCGATGGAGGAAGCCTGCCGCTGCCTCCGCTGCGACGTGCGCAACGGCGATTGAGAAGGAGTTGAACGAAATGCCGGACCGCGTTTCCATCCGAATTGACGGCGAACTGATCCATGCGAGGCTCGGGCAGACGATCCTGGAGGCGGCGTCCGCGACCGGGAAGTTCATCCCCTCGCTGTGCCACATGAAGGGGCTGACGCCGGTCGGCGCCTGCCGGCTCTGCCTGGTGGAGGTGGCCGGCGTGGGCCGCCTGCTGCCCGCCTGCACGACGCCCGTCCAGGACGGCATGGCGGTGACCACGCGCAGCGACCGGCTGGACCGCTACCGCCGCATGATTCTCGAGCTGCTGCTGGCCGAGCGGAACCACGTCTGCGCCGTCTGCGTGTCGAACAACCACTGCGAGCTCCAGGCGCTGGCGCAGCGGCTCGGCGTGACGCACGTGCGCTTCCCCTACTCTTTCCCGAAGGTGCAGACCGACCTCACGCACCGCCAGTTCGTGCTCGACCAGAACCGCTGCATCCTCTGCACGCGCTGCGTGCGCGTTTGCGCCGAGGTGGAAGGCGCGCACGTCTGGGAGGTGGCGGGCCGCGGCATCGGCTCCCGGCTCGTGTGCGAGCTCAACCGCAACTGGGCCGACAGCCGCTACTGCACCAGTTGCGGCAAGTGCGTGCAAAGCTGCCCGACCGGCGCGCTGGCCGCGAAGGGCTTTGCCGCCGAGGAAATGGTGAAACGAACCGAAACCATCACGCGGCTTGCGGAAGCGAGAGGAGCCCGGGCATGAGCAAGGCAAGAATCGCCACGGTTTGGCTGGACGGGTGCAGCGGCTGCCATATGTCGCTGCTCGATCTGGACGAGGCGCTCATCGACCTGGCGCCGAAGGTCGAAATCGTCTACGGCCCGCTGGTCGACGCGCAGGAGTTCCCCGAGGCCGTCGACGTGACGCTGGTGGAAGGCGCCGTCAGCAGCCAGGATGACCTGCGCCTGGCGCAGACGGTGCGGGCGCGCTCCCGCCTCGTCGTCGCTCTCGGCGATTGCGCTGTGACCGCCAACGTTCCCTCGATGCGCAACCAGATCCCGACGAAGACCCTGCTTGAGCGGATCTACGTCGACGGCGTCAACGTCAATCACCGCGTGCCGACCGACGGCGTGCCGCCGCTGCTCCGGCAGGCCTGTCCGCTTCACGAAGTGATCCGCGTCGACCTGCACGTGCCCGGGTGCCCGCCTCCCGCCGCCATCATCGGCTACGTGCTGGGCGAGCTGCTGGCCGGCAGGAAGCCGGAACTGGCCGGGAAAGTCAAATTCGGCTGAGAGGAGAGGGCCATGGGAACCACCATCCGGATCCACCACGTCACGCGCATCGAGGGCCACGCCCGCATCGACATCCACCTCAACGAGCAGGGCCAGGTCGCCTCGACGCAGTTCCACGTCACCCAGGTGCGCGGCTTCGAAAAATTCACCGAGGGGCGCCCCTTTTATGAAATGCCCGCCGTCACGGCGCGCATTTGCGGCATCTGCCCGGTGAGCCACCTGCTGGCCTCGGCCAAGGCCTGCGACGCCATCATGGCGGTGCAGATCCCGGAAGCCGCCCGCCTGTTGCGCGAGCTGCTGCACTGCGCCCAGTTCGTGCAAAGCCACGCCCTCAGCTTCTTCCACCTGTCGGCGCCGGACCTGCTGCTCGGCTTCGACTCCGGCCCGGAGGCGCGCAACGTGCTCGGCCTGATTGAAAAACACCCCGAAGCCGCGCGCGACGGCATCGCGTTGCGCCGCTTCGGCCAGCAGGCCATCGAGAGGCTGGCCGGCGAGCGCGTGCATCCGGCCTGGGTGGTGCCGGGTGGCGTCAACAAGCCGCTCAGCGTCGACACGCGCGACCTGATCCTCGCCGATCTCCCGCTGGCGCACTCGATCCTGCGGCGCACGCTGCGGCTGTTCAAGTCCATGCTCGACAGCTTCCCCGAGGAGAGCGAAGCGTTCGGCAACATGCCCACCATGCACGCGGGCCTCACCGACGCCGACGGCCGCCTCCAGATCTACGACGGCATGGTCCGCTTCATCGACGCCGACGGCAAGCCGGCGGGCAGGATCGCGCGGCCGCTGGAATACTCGAAGTGGATCGGCGAGGCGGCGCTGCCGGACTCCTACCTGAAGGCGCCCTACTTCAAGCCCCGCGGGTATCCTGACGGCATTTACCGCGTGGGCCCGCTGGCCCGCCTCAACGTGGCCGAGACGTGCGGCACGAGCGAGGCCGACCGCGAGCTGCTCGAGTACCGGCAGCGGCTGGGGCGCGTCGTCAATCGCTCGTTCTTCTATCACTACGCGCGGCTCATCGAGGCCCTTTACGCGCTTGAGCGAATGGAGGAGCTGCTGCACATGCCGGAGATCCTCGACCGGCACGTGCGGGCCGAAGCGGGCGTCAACGCCCTGGAAGGCGCGGGCATCATCGAGGCGCCGCGCGGCGTGCTCATCCATCACTACCGCGTCGACGAGCGCGGCGCCATCACCGGCGCCAACCTCATCGTCGCCACCGGGCACAACAATCTCGCCATCAGCCGCAGCATCCAGCAGGTGGCGGAGCGCTTCGTCGAGGGAGGCAGCATCCGGGAGGGCGCGCTCAACCGCGTCTCGGCGGTCGTGCGCGCCTACGACCCGTGCCTGAGCTGCTCGACGCACGCCTTCGGCCGGCCCGCGTTCCGGCTGCGGCTGATCGGCCCGGCCGGCGCAGTGCTCGATGAGCGCTGAGGCCGCCCCGCGCAGCTACTTCCTGGGCTGGATCCGCGACGCAAGGATCGCGCCGGCCGCCGTGGTCGCGCCGCTGACCTCGACGCTCATGCCCGGCTTCAGGTCGTCGAAGCCCTTCAGCGGGCCGAGATACTTCGTGTTCTGATCCACCACGACGGGTTGCGCAATGCCCGCAATGGTGAATGAATTCGCACCCACGGTGGCGATCACGCCCCGGACTTCCACCTCTGCCGAGGCCGGTGTGCCGCTCATCGGCGGCGGGCCGGCAGGCATGACGAAGCCGGAGACGAACATCGTGGCGCTGTTCCTTTGCAACGCGAAGAACAGCGCGTAGGCCCCCGCCGGCGCCCGCCATTCCAGAGCCGCCTTCGCATCGCCATCATCATCCGTCGTCAGCGAGCCGATCGCGGTGCAGCGGTCCGCGGCCGAGGAAAGACGGCATGCCAGCACGGTGTATTGCGCTTCAGGCGTGGCTCCTTCGAGTTCGATGCTCACAAACCCCTTGCCCCGCACCTCCAGCTCGCCCTCCTTCAGGGGATCGTTGCCCCAGGGGAAGGGAATGATGGAGGCGGCATCGGCGGGCAGCATTTCGGTCCGCACCAGTTGCGCTTCGAACAGTTTCGGGCCCAGGTCCTTCTTTTCCCGGGCGTCGGCCCGTTCAGTCGTGAGGAACAGCACTGCTCCGGCAAGAGCGATACATCCCGTCATGAAGGTCTTCATTTCTGCCTCCTCGAATTGTTACCGGCTTCACAGATCTCCAGCGGAGAGCGCAGCCGGAAGGTCAACAGGGTCTCGGCGGGAACCGAAACGTGCTTTCGTCCGGTGACGGCGGCGCCCGCCAGCCCTGCCGCCGCTCCCGCGCCCGCGCCGATGGCGGCGCCCGCGCCGCCTCCCGCCAGCGCCCCGATCAGCGCGCCTGCCCCGCTGCCGCCGCCCATCCAGGTGAGGTTGCGGCGCCGGTGGCGGGAACTCACACGCGTCCATCCCCGGCTGTCGACGGCCACGGAGCGGTTGGCCCACTCGATTCGTTCCGGAACCAGCGAAAGCACCGCCTGCCCCTTCAACCTCCCCGAGGGTGCCGACTGGCGGAGCCCGCCTGTGAGCCGCGCCCCCTTCGGGATCACTACCCGCCCGTCCTGCCGGACGGCTTCAACCAGCGTCGCCGTGAACCGGTCCCCGGCGCGGTGCGTGGCGGTGGAAACGGCATGATCCAGGCGGACCGCAAGCCGCGTCCCCTCCGGCAGAGCGGCGCAGGCCGGAGTGCCGGCATCCACGCACAAGGCGGCGGCCAAGACACAGGCCAGCGGCAACAGGACGCTCTTCATGTCGCCGGAAGGTATAGCAATCGGAGTGCCGTGGCGAAAAGGCAGAAAAACCGGGAAGATGTGGTCTCCCGCGGAAGGAACAGAAGGTAAAATCGACACAACGGCGGTAAAAATTGCCGCTCCCCCGGAAGGCCAACCGGAGAGGCGCTGCCCGCCAACCCGCGCGACGCCGCGGCGGCAATAGCGGAGAAACCGGTCCGGAGCTGCTGAAAACCTCGCCTGCCGCGCCGCTTTGGTAGACTCACATTCGATTCACCCATGCCGGAGCAGACCGTTTACCCGCCGCCGGGCGATTTCTCCTCGCGCGCCCACGTCAAGAACCTGGACGAGTACCGCGCGCTGTACCAGCGCGCCGCCGAACACCCGGAAGACTTCTGGGCCGAGATGGCGGAGAAGGAGATCTTCTGGTTCGAGAAATGGCATCACGTCTTCGAGTGGCACCCGCCGTTCGTCAAGTGGTTCGTCGGGGCGAAAACCAACGCTTCCTTCAACTGCCTGGACCGCCACCTGGCTTCGCGCGGGGCCAAGCCGGCGCTGATCTTTGAAGGCGAGCCCGGCGACCGCCGCGTGTTGACCTACAAGGAACTGCACGAGCACGTTTGCCGCTTCGCCAACGTCCTGAAGGGCCGCGGCTACAAGGCCGGCGACCGGGCCATCATCTACATGCCGATGGTGCCGGAGGCCGTGGTGGCGATGCTGGCCTGCGCGCGCATCGGCGTCACCCATTCGGTGGTTTTCGGGGGCTTTTCCGCCGAGGCGTTGAAGGCTCGCATCCAGGACCTGGACGCGCACCTCGTCATCACCGCCGACGGCGGCTGGCGCCGCGGCAAGGAGGTCCGCCTGAAGGACGCGGCCGACGAGGCGCTGGCCGGGTGCCCGGGCGTGCGCGACGTGATCGTGCTGAAGCGCACCGGCGGCGCCGTCAACATGACAGGGGGCCGCGACCTGTGGTGGCACGAGCTGGAGGCCGCGGCCGGCGCCGACTGCCCGGCCGAGCCGCTCGACAGCGAGCACCCGCTGTTCGTGCTCTATACGTCGGGCACCACCGGCAAGCCCAAGGGCATCCTGCACACGACCGGCGGTTACATGACCTATGTCACGTGCACGATGAAGTGGGTCTTCGACCTGAAGGAAGAGGACATCTTCTGGTGCACGGCGGACATCGGCTGGGTGACAGGCCATTCGTACCTCGTCTACGGGCCGCTGTCGGCCGGCGCCACCTGCGTGATGTACGAGGGCGCGCCCGACTACCCGGGCTGGGACCGCTGGTGGGACATTGTCGCCCGTTACAAGGTCACCATCTTCTACACCTCGCCGACGGCCATCCGGGCGCTGCTCAAGCAGGGGGAGGAGCTGCCGGCCAGGCACGATCTTTCCTCGCTGCGGCTGCTCGGCAGCGTCGGCGAGCCCATCAACCCGGCGGCCTGGGAATGGTATCACCGCGTCATCGGCAAAGGCCGCTGCCCCATCGTCGACACCTGGTGGCAGACCGAGACCGGCGGCATCCTCATCGCCCCGATGCCCGGCGCGGCGCCGCTGAAGCCCGGCTCGGCCACCCTGCCGATGCCCGGCGTGCTGGCCGAGGTGGTCGACTTCCACGGCAACCCCGCGCCGCCCAACACGGAAGGCTTCCTGATCATCAAGCGGCCGTGGCCGTCCATGTTGCGGACCATCTGGGGCGACCCGCAGCGGTTCGAGCAGCAGTATTTCTCGCGCATCCCGGGCATCTATTTCACCGGCGATGCGGCGCGCTGCGATGAAGACGGCTACTTCTGGATTCTCGGCCGGGTCGACGACGTGATGAACGTCAGCGGGCACCGGCTGTCGACCATGGAAGTCGAGTCGGCGCTGGTGCGGCATCCCGCGGTGGCGGAAGCCGCCGTGGTCGGCAAGCCGCACGAGATCACCGGGCAGGCGGTGTGCTGCTTCATCACGCTGAAGCAGGGCTACCAGCCTGGCGACGGGCTGGCAAAGGAACTGCGGCAGTGGGTGGCCCACGAAATCGGCGCCTTCGCGCGGCCTGAAGAGATCCGCTTCACCGAGGCGCTGCCCAAGACGCGTTCCGGCAAGATCATGCGGCGGCTGTTGCGGGAGATCGTCACGTCACACACGGTGACCGGCGATGTGACCACGCTGGAAGACCTGGGCGTCGTCACGCGGCTGGCGGCTCAGGAAGACGAAGACTGACGGCGGGCGAGCGGGTCAGAGCGGCTCGCCCAGCTCCCTTTCGGTAACGACCAGCGGGCGGATGGAGCGCGCCAGGCCGGTGTCCTCGTCGGCTTCGATCACGGTGGCGTGCAGCTCCACCATGCCGGTGGCCGCTTCAAAGCGGGCCGGCAGCTGCGTCAGGAAGCGGTGCAGGATGGTTTTCTTGTCCACGCCGATGACGCTGTCGTACGGCCCGGTCATGCCGCAATCGGTCTGGTAGGCGGTGCCGCCGGGCAGCACGCGCGCGTCCGCCGTGGGCACGTGAGTGTGGGTGCCGACGACGGCGGTGACCCGGCCGTCGAGGTACCAGCCCATGGCTGTTTTCTCGCTGGTCGCTTCGGCGTGGAAGTCGACGAAGCGGATCCGGGTCTCCTGCGGCAGGCCGGCCAGCAGCGCGTCCGCGGTGCGGAACGGGCACTCGATGGCCGGCATGTGGACGCGGCCCTGCAAGCAAAGCACTGCATAGGGGGCGCCGTTGCGCGCCTTGCCGGTGCACAGCCCGGCGCCGGGCACTCCGTTGCCGTAGTTGGCCGGGCGCAGCAGGCGCGGCTCGTTGTCCAGATAATCGTAGATCTCGCGCTTGTCCCAGATGTGGTTGCCGGACGTCATCACGTCCACGCCCAGGCTGAACAGCTCCTGCGCCAGCGGCGGCGTGATGCCGAAGCCGCCTGCGGCGTTCTCCACGTTGGCGATGACAAGATCAACTTTCTCGTCGCTGATGAGGCGGCCCAGACAGGCGGCGACGATGCGGCGGCCGGGCGAGGCGAAAATATCGCCGATGAAAAGAATGCGCATGAAATTGAGGGAAAAAGGAGCGCACCACAAGAACCGTTCCAGCCTCGGAATCGACCCCGATCGACCACGGGGGGAGCCCGCCGGGCGCCTTCAGGCTTCTCCTTGCGGAGCATGCTCACCGGCGCCTGAGTTTCGAGCCAGGCTCCAGATTCATTTGCATCGGATCAATTATGGAGACCAGTGACGCGTTTCGCAGAAACGCTCCTGTCATGCCAGCATACCCTGTCCGGCCCTCGCGCGCCAAACGGGCTACTTCTCGATGACCGCCTCCCACCGGCAGGAAGGGTTGTTCCCGCAGGTGTTTGTCGTGCCTTTCAGCGTGCGGCCGTCCGGCTGCACCCATCCCTCGTAGGTTTCTTTCGAGCCGCGGTTGAACAGGCGCACGTAAGCGCCGTCCCAGCGTTGCAGCTCCAGCGTGCCTTCGGCCTTCGCCCCGGTCTTGCGGTCCCTGTAGGCGAACTGCACGACCTCGTTGCGGAACGTCCACGTGCCTTCCCACTGATAGCCGGGCGTGGTGAGATCCATGACCCGCCACAGCGTGCCGGGGTTGGCGCGGATGCCTTCGCGCAAGGGGGAAGCCGGACGCGCCGCG
>Ga0209227_1001320_pt1 | contig 19464 bp, 12 predicted proteins | sample YNPBryantNP2012_FD_185815 | JGI IMG/M metagenome (GOLD analysis project Ga0209227, IMG submission 185815) | Anoxygenic and chlorotrophic microbial mat microbial communities from Yellowstone National Park, USA - YNP Bryant NP 2012 (SPAdes)... ...
ATGGTTCACGCAGTGGATGACCATGTGGCAGAGGAGAAGCATCACCGGCGAAAACCTGCCTTGCCGCTGAATGCGCAAATCCTCATGCCTTCGGTGGACAGTTATGCGCCGGATGACGCCCTAGAGTTTCGTCGGGGCTGCCAGATAGACGTGCGCGTGCTGGTTAGGCATTATCAACCCGGCGATGTGGTTCGGCTGTCGGTGAACGACTCGCTCAAGGGAGACCTCAGCTCGCCTTTTCACGTGGGCGGACGCTTTGCGAAGTTCCGATACGTGTGGGACACCTCACAGAGTAGCCGCGGCGCCCACGTTATCCGCGTGCACTTGCTGCGTGGCGGACGGGTTATTGGGAACCCTGACACACAGCGGGTGCGGATATTCGCGATGCGGTGGCCGGAACCGGGAATCATTTGGGGTGGTTTTAACCTGAACCCGAACATTGGTCGCATACACCGAGGAGTAGACATTTGGTTCTCACACCCCAACTATAACGTCGCCGGATTTCCCACCGCACAACCCATTGAGGACGCTCATGAAGGCATCCAAAACGTTCCAGACACGCAGGACGAACGCGGGGGTTGGCGGTACTGGCTCCGCACCACTGAGCAAAAGCGTGTAGACCTCATGGGAGAACGAGACGGCATACCCGTGTACAAGACACGGTATGTGTGGACATACTACGCCCATTTGCTCTCTCATCCCCGCGATGGCAAAAGGGAAGATAACTCAGGGAACGCCGAAACGACGGGGTCCCACTTGCACTTCTCAGTTTTCCTCAGCGAGGACACAAATCAGCCTAGTTACGATTCTGGAGAATGTGAAGACCCCATTCGTTGGCTCCAACCGGAAACTTTCTATGTGTTGACTGGTCGAATAAATGGGGCGGGAAATGGGGTGGTCGTGAGCATACGCGGAGGTCGGGTCGATGGCAGGGTGAAAACGCCAGGCGAACACTTCAGGGTCCATATTCCTCCCGGCACGACGGTGACCATTACACCACAAAAAGAGGGATACACATTCATTCCGTCTTCACATACAGTGACGGTAAATAGCGGGGTCGTGGAAGTGAACTTCGACGCTATTCCAGATTAGGAGGTATGCCATGAAAGCGGTGGTTAGCGCAATAATAGTGGTTTCTGTCCTCAGCCTGACCGGCGGCGCGTGGCTGCTTACCCGGCAACGGCCGGAACAGTCCCCCCTGCTCATCCTGCTGGAGCCACGAACGACCGGACAGGATTTCATCTTCCGTGAGGGGCAACCCTTGATACTGATCGGCTTTCACCCAGAGGAGGGGGTTCATCGGGTCGAACTGCGGGACAGGCAGGGACGATCTCTGTGGACGCACCAGCTCCGAGAAGGGGAGGAGCTGGGGAATGCACGCCTGTCCGCGGATGGCAAGTATCTGGTATACGATTACTACATCTTCAAACCGCCCAGAGGGTGGCTTTTCCCTCACGAAGAGGTGCGTTACCGGGGAGGGATACGCTGTGTGCGAGAGGACGGCACCATCGTTTGGGAAAGCCGCTCACAGGGTATCAGCGAGGGCAGTCCCAGCTGTTCACCGGAAGGCTGTGTGGAGCAAGTGGCAGGTAATCAAGTGCTGATAGCACGGCACGGTTGGGAGATCATTGAGCGGATTACGGTCAGGAACCTCCAGACAGGGCGTCAGGTGTTCACTCGCACTTCACGAGTGGAAAAAGCGGCACTCGCGCCAGACGGTTCGTTTCTGGTTGTTTCGGGGAGAACCCGACGTGAGCGAAATCACTACTGGACACAGGTTGTCCATTTGGGCAGTGGCGAGCCGGTGCAGGTTGATGGTGCGGGCTTTTACTATATCTTTCCCCCAGAACAGTGCCTTTCGAGGTCATATGTGCTGCTGGAAGTAATGTCAGAGGCTGACCTTTTAGGGTCGTTGGGCTTGAACGTGCCTTCTGGTGCGCGGCAGGTAGCGGAGGAAGGGGAACACCAGATGGCGATAATCACCCGTGACGGGAAGCTGGGCTGGATGGGTTCGTGGCAGTTTGATCCAGGCGAGGAGCCTCGCCCCACTTTGCGGGATGACGGCAAGGATGTTTCCTGGTATGAACAACAGGATTGGACTGTCAACAATGTGCATTTGGGACAACATGGCGAGCGGGTAGTACTGCTTTGGGAGAAGGGCAAGCGTCGGCGGCTATTGCTTTTTGACGCTCCAGAACGCGGTCAGGGGAGGCTGGTGCTTCAGCGGGTAGTGGCTCTACCATCCCCTCGCATCGGTGAACTAGGTCTGTTGTCACCAGATGGGAAGATGGTGGCTATCTATCGCGTCTCTTCTGACGGCAGTTCGGGTTTGCTGCACGTGCACTTTTGGAACCAGGACGGGCGTCTGATTGGTGAGGCGAGTGTGCCCCGCTATCCGAAGGACGAGGATGGGCGCTTGTGGATGCCGGAGAAAGCGTGGTTCACCCCTGACCATCAGTATCTTGCGATTTCGTTGACCTATTGGAGACCGCATCCCCCACGTCCCGGAGGTTACGCCATTGTTCGGGTGCCAGGTGGTTCGGCGACAGGAAGAAAGTAGATTTCGGCGCAGGGTCAGCACCGTCCCGCCCCAAAAGACCCCGCGCCGGATGCATGGCTTGAAGCCGAGAGGGTTAACTGATGCTTTAACGCTCTTGGGGCACCGTTTGGAAGAGGTTGCCCCCGCCCGTTCAGACCCTGGCGTCAGAATGTCTGTGCGCAAAAATATTGGGATAGGAGAGACGCCTATGCAACCACCGCAAAATAACGGACACTTCGTGCGAATGTTGCAGGGAGTTCCAGAACGACTTTCACCCCTTCACGCATTCGCATACGATGGACGTGTGTGGCTGGTCTGTATGTCCGAGAACCTTCCGCGTGCGGTTTACGAAGTGGACGCCAACACGGAAAAGGTGACTTTCTCATGGAAGGTTCACGACTACACCTACCCGCAAGCTGCCATCGCCATGAGACAGCACGCGCTTGAGGCGAGACTGGCACATTCAGGCTACCAGAAATGGGAGGTGGACAAGAAACGAGAGGTCGCCTATGCTCTTCGCTTTGACAAGCCTCCTCGTAGCCCCTTGGCATACGCACATGGCTTCCAGCAGATAGATGTGGTCAGGTTACACACGCAGCAGATTCAGCAATCCATACCCTGCTCGGGCGTTACTGACGTCGCCCTGTCCTCAGACGGCAGGTGGCTCTATGCCGTACGTGGTGGCTATACGGATGAGGCTCTTCGCGTACGCGAGGGAGAATACAAGGTAATGGTGCAGGTCTGGGACACTGTACGCGGTGTCTGGTCTACGCAGTTTGCGTGGGGACCCTGTGCCGTTGTGTTCTTAAAAGGGTTCGTGCTTAACGGCTGCTATGTGGTGCTGGCACAAGCTGCTCCATGGCGCGGGGTCATCTTCATAGACACTCGCACGCACGCCGAACCCTCATGGTCAACACGGATACAACACACGCTGCGCAATCGCTATGGCGCGGCGACAAAGGTGTATGATGGTATTGCCGTTTCAGGACACGAATTGTATACCCCCGTCGCTTTCTGGGATGATAAGAACGAAATCGTGCCCCTCTACAATCGCCCACAAAGACGAGCGGACTCTGGTGTTGCTGCCATAGACCTGTTAGGCAGGCAAGTCAGGCGTGTGCTGGGCTTGAGCGAAGCGGATGAATGCCTTTCTGCAGCAGTGTGTCGGAATAAACTATTCGTGACCTCGCGAGATGGGGAAGTGTTTGTCATAGACATCGACGCCTGGCGCAAGAACCCGAAGTGAAGGCTTCCCCGGCCTCAAGCAAGGCGCAGGCGCACCCAGCTTACAACACGCACGCCGCATCCGTTTCGTGAAGATTTCTGACAACATGCCACCACGCCTGCGTGAGGTGGTACGCCGCCTTCCATGCGCTGCCCTTGTAGGTGTGGGTGGGCTGGCAGGGATCGTCCAGAGTCTCGAAGTAGTCGCCGTAGTCGGGGTCGTGGAAGCGGGACAGCACCGTGTGGCACACCTGCGCCAACCGCTGGCGGTAACGGTCCTGTTGCGTTAGCCTCCACCAGAGGGAAAGCGCGCCCATCGCCTCCCCGTGAGTCCAGTAGATGAGGTGGCGGTTCACCGCGCTGCCTTCCGGCGTTACCGTCTGGATGAAGCCCTGACGGGATCCGTCCCATCCGTGCTGCAGGCAGAAGGTGAGTAGCGCATCCGCGACGGGGGCGAAGGCGTCCGTGCCAAGCTGCAGCCCGGCAACCCGCAGGAACCACGCCGCCTCCAGATTGTGCCCGATGCTGATGTGTCCGCCGGTCGCATCCACGTTCTCGCTCCAGTCGTTCAGGAACCACTCGCGGGCGCATCTTCCGTTCGGATGGAGGGTTCGTGTCGCCACGATTTGCGCCAGCTCGCGCAGATGTTCTCGTGCAAACGCCGAACCCGCGAACGCCGCCTTCACCGACGCCGCTTCCATGCTGTGCAGTTGCGTGTCCAGTCGCTTCGTGTTGTCCAGCGGGAACAGGCACCGCGTCAGCGACTGCACGTAGCCGCCCCGTTCGCCGTCCCACAGATGCTCGTACATCCAGTGCAGGGCGTCTTCTGAGTCGTGCAGCAGGGCGTCGTCCTGCAGGGCGCGTCCGGCGTAGGCGAGGGCGTATGCCACGAAGGCGTGTCCGTACGCCATCTTGCTGCCGTTAATCAGCTCGCCTTCACGCGAAACCGTCCAGAACCAGCCGCCGCATTTCGGGTCATGCATCTTGTCTTGAAGGAAGCGCACGCCGTGTTCCACGAGCTGCTTCCAGAAGCTGTCACCGCTCCAGAGCGCGCCGATGGCGAAGGAGTAGATGAGGCGCGTTTGCATGACCAGAAACTTCTGCCCGTCGCCGTAGCGGCTGCCGTCGCGGTTCAGGTGCGTCCAGAAACCGCCATGTTCGCGGTCTACGGCGTGCTCCGCCCAGAAAGAAAGGTTGCGCAACACATGATGCTTTATCTGTTCGGCGGAGGGCAGTGTCCACTCGCTCATAGCATCTCCTCCACTGGCTGCAAGTTGGGGTTTTCGCAGGCTTGGCGTCCCTCTTTCGCCATGTGCACCCAGCGTCCGTTTATCTGAACGCGCACGACGTCCGCCGTAAAGTCGGTTACCGTGCCCTCCGCGGAGCTGTTCGAGAAGAAGGAGGAGCCGATACCGTAAATGTCCACAGGCACACCCTCTTCTTCGAACTGACGGATGCGGTGCAGGTTAAAACCGCCCGTGGCCACGATTTTAATCTGGCGGCACCATTCGGCGGCGCGCTCGCGCCATTCAGCGGGGATGTTCCAATCTTGCCAGGCGTTGTCGAGAGCATGGCGCAGGGTGCGTACCAGCGCGAGGCTGACGCCGTAAAGGCTGGGATCGTCGTGCAGGTGTTGCAGGCTGCGGTCGCGCAGTTCGCCGCCCGTGTCAGGGCGCACACCGTACAGTTGGTATCGACGTGCGGTATCCATGTCGCCTGCATCCACTGCCTGTCGGTATCGCTCGAAGAAGGCTGTAGCCACCTGCAACGAGGTGCGCACACAGTCGTTGTGGAAGTCCACCAGGGCGATGCGCGGAACCTCCGGCGGCAGGATGCGGGCGAACTGGAGCATCAGCTCGGTGGTGTCGCCGAGGAAGCAGGCAATCATGGCGTGGGCGACGGTGCCTCCCGCTCTGCCTCCCCACAGTGACGCCTGTGCCGGCGTCGAGACAAAGGGCTGTACGTTCTGTCCAAAGTCCATGTTGTATCGCTGCACGCCGACGTAATATGCGTAGCCGTCCATTGCCTGTGTAGCGGGCAGGTCAAAGCGGGCGGGGAAGAAGAGCACCGGCTTGCCGCGTGCCGCCTGCATCAGCAAGTAGGTGTTGGTGGCGATGCGGCTGGCGCGGGTCAGCACGCCGAGCGTGGGCGTCTCCAGAATAGCGAAATCGCGGTAGCGTCCGCGCACTTTCAGCACAGGGGTAATCTCCATCGGGTTGCCCGCGTATGGGGCGAGGTCGCCGTCCTGCACCGCCAGTATCTGCAGCCGGTCGCCGGTGGGGATGAAGGTATCTCCATCCCACTCGCCGCTGCACCGCTGCAATATGGCGACTGCGGCGTCCACGCCTGCCACCACCGCGAAGGGCTTACGGCGGGGAAACCACTGCATTTCCACCACCATGTCGCCGGTGGACAGGTGATGGTAGTCGAAGATACCCTGCGCCTCGAGCAGGGAGGAGTGTCCCTGAAAACGATAGCCTTCCCGGGCTAGATGGGTCAGGATGGTCATGCCGTTCCAGAAGTAGCGGTCGCTGTAGTCACCGCGCCGAATGCCCTCCCAATCTATCTTCATTTTGTCTGCCTGTATTCGTTTACCGTCAAAAATACTCATTATCAGGACCTCGTTGTTACGCCTCTTTTAACTATGGGGTCATCTCGACACTCTATAAGGGTGTTCGGTCAATCTCCCGGACGCCTCCTGGAGAGCGAGACTCCCGCTGAGCCGCGAAACCCGTTCCCGGCCACGGGGGAGGTCGGGCAGGGGTTCGACTGACCAGGAGGTTCGCCCTCCACAAACCTGGGCTCCATACGCGCAGGCTAAAGCCTGCGGCTACATCCCGTTATTATCGAACACCCTCACAGCCTATTTGCACCAGAGCAGCCTGAATCATTATAGTTTGGAAGGGCTGTTTGCGCAACCAGAGGCAGGATGGAGAACGCCTGTCGGACAAGAACATGGTGATGGTGCAATAACGGACAGAGAGGAGGAAGAGTATGTTATCCCTGAGCCTGGATTCGGATGGAGGAGATAACCATGCGACAGATTCTGGTGGTTTTGGTTTTTGCCATTGTACTGCTGATTGCCGCGGTGGATGCACAGGAACCCTCTGCCCGCCGGCCAGGTGCGGATGGCAATCGTATACCCGACTTGCTGCAACGGCTGCTGGGGGTATCGCTGCGTCCTCTGGCGCGGCGTGATGCGGTGACCTCCTTCCAGACCGGCGCGCTCTATCAGCCTTCCATCGCCGTGCCTGCCGATGTGGCTATCGTATACTCTTCACAGGCAGAGCGGATAAACTCATGGCTGCAGGCGGGTTACACGGTGCATACGATGTACGGTTTCCGCACTTATACGGATTATGCACAGGCTCACCCAGACGAGGTACAGCGCGATCGCTACGGTCTGCCGTTAGTGATCGAGCGCGTCAGCTACTACATGGTTCCTGCTCCCGCGCGCATAGAGGCAGCCAAACAGTACGTTCGCGAGGCACTGGCAAACGGTTCAGTGGCTATTGTTCCCGAAGAACCGGAGTACTTCGCGCGTGCCGGTTACGAAGAGAGCTTTAAGCAGGAGTGGCAGCGCGTTTATGGAGAGGAATGGCAACCGCCGCACAGCAGCCCGCTGGCAAGGTGGCGCAGCGAGCGGTTGAAGGCTCAGATGGAGCTGAACATCATCCGGGAGATGCTTCGCGAAGCGCAACGGGTGAAGCCAGATGCTTGCCGGATGCTGGCGATTCACAGTCCCATCAACTATGCGAACTGGGGTATCGTCTTTCCGCACGCGGCGGCGGTGGCGATGCCCGAACTGCAGGAGATTATCGGGCAGGTGTGGACGGGTACGGCACGCACACCCTGCTTGCTGGATGGCATCAGAGCGGAACGCACCTTCGAGACCGCCTATCTGGAGTACTCCTCGCTGTGGCATCTGGTGCGAGGCACGGGCAAAAAGGTTTGGTTCCTGATGGACCCCGTCGAGGACAACCCCAATCGCACGATGGAGGACTATCGCAATAATTATGAGGAGACGCTCATCGCTGCGCTGATGTTTCCCGATGTGGCGCGCTATGAAGCCATGCCGTGGCCGGAGCGCATCTTCGGGCGCGTGCCTGATCCACAGGCGACGCAGGTGCTTTCCGTGTTGAGCGTGCTTCAGTCCATGTCCGAACAGAAGGGTGCCAAACTGCAAGCGGGCACTTCAGGCATCGCTACCTTGACGGCTGACAGCATGATGTGGCAACGGGCGGAGCCGGTGCGCAGCCGCTGGGAGAACTTTGACGGTTTGACTTACCCGCTGCTGACGAAAGGCCTCCCCGTACAGGTGCTTTCGCTGGACAGGGCACATGAGCAACGCTACCTGAACGGCTTCAAGGTATTGTTGCTGAACTATGATACGATGACTCCGCCTTCGGCACAGACTCATCGCGCTATCAAGAGGTGGGTGGAGCAGGGGGGATGGCTCATCATCACGGGAGATGACTCGCCATACGCTGGCGTGGCGGATGCGTGGTGGGTCAAGGCGGGCTACAAATCGCCTCTGGAACATCTGTTTGCGACACTGTGGGGTGCCACGCTGAAAAGAGAGCCTCTGGGTATGCCGCCAATGCCCTCATGGACAACGGTTGCTCGTGAGGAACGCAACATCACCGACCTCAGCAACCGCCGACGTTACCGGATAGACCTCTCGTCTTTTGTGAGAGAAAACGACAGTGTGCTGGTGCGCTTCAGTGATGCACAGCCGTCGGACGGGTGGGGTGCCTGGGTGACGGAGCTCCGTCTGGAGGTGGACGGAAAGCCGACAATCCGCTTCCAAGTGGGTTCTCCGGCGGAGAAAGCGTACCTGGTTGCGGATGCCAGCTCGGGTCTGGTAGGTGGCTCGCGATTCGCCGATGGACAGGCGTTCTGGGTGTATCGCTTTCCCGCACGCAAAGGGGCGCAGGCTATCCTAGAGGTCGAGATGGGCAATCAGTTTGAGGTCTGCGCCAGCGGTCAGCCGTGGCGAGGTCGCGCGGTGGTGCGGGCGAATCCTGCACACACCCGATTGCCGGCGCGGTTTCCGGTAAGAACATTGTCCACTCTCACTGTGACGGCTCCGCCCCGTGGGGCAGAGGTGCTGCTGAAAGACGGAGCCAGCGCCAAGCCGGTGGTATGGCGTCAATCGTTAGGCAAGGGAGGTGTACTGGTGTGTGCCCTACCTCCAGAGATGTTCGCGTCCTCTCCTGAAGGGGGTGAACTGCTGAGGGCGCTGGTAGGACTGTGCGTTCCCTACAACGAGAGCGGCAACATGGTGTTGAAACGCGGGGACTATACCATCGTGCGCTGTTTCGAGCGGGGCGTCACCCTGCGTGGCAGGTATGTCAACGTCCTGCAGCCGGCACTGCCTGTGGTGAACAATCCCTCCGTGCCTGCAGGGGGCTGGGGACTTTTCAAGGCGATACCTGACGGACTGAAATCGCCTGCGGTACTGCACGCTACAGCGCGGATGACGCACCTGCAGGCGGGTGACAACACAACCGCCTTCTTTATCAAAGCGCCGAGCGGAACCACTGCGGCGGTACGCCTCTACACGGCGGGTAAAACGCTGGCGCAGGTGCGCGCCTGGGGTGGAGAAGGTAATGCAGTGGAGGTAAACGTACGGTCTGAGGGGCACTACCTGTTGCTGAACTTCCCAAACCATGCAGAGGGGGTCGGTATACGGGTGGACTGGCAACCATAAAGCAAATGGCACAGGTGGGAAGCCTGTGCCTATTCAAACGCCGCTGGCTGCGGCGGACACCAGAGTAAAATACAGTACCTGCGGGAGGAGGGTTCTCGAAGGGGTTGTTCCACAAGAACCCGCAATTTTCACAAGGTGTTTTTGTCTGTGGGGTATGGTTCGCCATCATGCACCGGCGTGTCCGTCCCTTTCACCGTGCGGCATATTCCGTTGTATTCGCACAGGCTGCAGTGGTCTCCGGGTATGGGGGTGATGTCTCCGGCTTTCAGACGGTTCAGCAGTTCGTTGATTTTTTGTGCCGCGGTGCGCTCGATACTTTTCCAGCGTTGACCGTGCACACGCTGCACCACGCCGTAATCCTCCTGCGGCTGTTTGCCCAGCCTTTGCATGAGGTCGTTACCTGCCGTGTCGGTGAACACTACGCGGCATCTTTTACCCTCCAGCGCGCCGTCCAGCGCAACGGCAGCAGGTGTCAGCTTCCATACCTGCCTCAGCGCAGCCACGTACAGCACCGTCTGCAAATCCTCGCCTGTCTGTATCCTTTGCCACCATCTGTCGCTCAGGTTTCGTTTGTAGTCCACGAGCACCGCTGCAGAGGTCTGCGGGCAGATGTCCACGCGATCTATCCTGCCGCATATCAGCATCCTTTCGCCGTCGGGCAGGGTCAGCCGCAACGGTGGAGCAGTGTCCTGCGGGCTTTGCTCCTCTTCATCCGGGGCGGGACCGAAAATCGCCTCCGTATAAAGCGTCTGCAAGCCGAAAGCGGCGTATATCTGCTCTTCCCGTTCCAATACCGAACGCACCATGTCTTCCAGCTGTTGTAACAGCAGGTGGCGTTCTCCGACAGGACGGTCTACCGGTTGCTGTTGCGCGATTTCTTGCAGCAGGGCATCCAGGGACTGTTCCGGGTGGCGTCGGTGGCGATGCAACGCCGCGTGGAGCCAGCGACCCTGTCCGGTAGCGTAGTGTGTCCTCTCCGCGCGCAGTTTCATCTCCCACCGTACGAAATGCCGGAACGGGCATTGCTGTAAATCTTCCAGCTCGCTCGCAGAGTAAGCCCGGCGGGTGGGATGTGGTAAACGGACGGTGAGGCGGGGGAAATCGGGCAAATAGCGCCACCGCCACCACTGCCTGCACCTGTCAGGATGTTCGGTCAGCCAGTGATGTAGCGTCTGTGCAGTGTGCAGACGCTCCGCGGCATCCATCTCGCGGCGCGTGTGCGGGTCAAAGTCGAAGAGCGAATCTATCAGGGTGCGCTCCACATCTCGCTCGTCTACCGTGTGCGAGAGGGGAGCGGTGACGTCGTTCAGGCGCAGACTGCGCTGGATAATGCTTTCAGGAGGGAATATCTCGCGGAGCGAGCGCAGGTAGAAGGAAGGCTGCACATCGTGGTCGCCCTCGGTGCGAGAGTAGGTGAAAATGACCTTTCGTGAGGCACAGGTCGCCGCCTGATAGAAGACAAGCCGTTCCAACGCGGCGGTGTCCGTGCCCAGTGGCAGATGGCAGCCCCCATGTTCGTTCAACCAACGGCGGTCGTCATCGCGCAGGAGGGCATCCTCTATCGCGCGTTTGGGGAACCTTCCCTCCTGCATTCCCATGACGAACGCCACACGTGGACGCAGGGGACGGCTTCGAGCGGCTTCCAGAAGCCACACCGCGTTGCGAAGGGAGTGGCTGTGCCTTTGGGGAGTTACCGCCCAGCCCTGTTCCACCGCTCGCGCCCAGTCGTTCGACGTGCTGGGCTCATCCGCGTTTAGCAAGGCCACCACCTGATGTGCTACCTCCAGAGCCTGCGCGAGGGCGTCGCCGTCTTCCGATGCCACCACAGTGCCGAACTTCACGGAGTCCAGTGCCCTTTGGAGCGTGTCTAGCCATTGTCTCGGGGTGGAGGACTGTGCCAAAGCCTGTGACCACTCGACGGTTGCGCTAAGGAGAGAGCCTGCCGGATTGCCTTCGCCCGATGCTTCCTCCGCTAGGCGACGCCAGTTTGCTGCCCCTGAAAGTATGCCCTGGCGAACCGCCTGCAGGCGCAGGCGGTCTGCATCCATGATGTGTATCGGCAGAAAGCCGCTTTTCAGCCATTGCAACACGGACTCGCGTGGGTAGTCGCTTTCGTGGAGGTGCAGGAAAACGGTCAGGGAGCGCGTCAGGGGATGCTCGCTCAGCGGTCTGGTTTCGAAACTCTGCATGGGGATGGCAAATCGGGCGAACACCGTCTCGATGCTCCGCAACACAACCGGCAGGTCACGACAAAGCACTGCGATCTCTCCCCATGCCATGCCGTTGCGGTGTAGCTGTATAATTTCACGAGCAATCCACTCTATCTCCGCAAGCAGATACGGTGCCTCCCATATCTCCACAGATGGCGATAGCTGTGCGGGTGCCTGAACAGGCGACGGAGAGAGCAGATGCTCGGCGATGTGCAGAACCGGTGCGGACGTCTGTTCATCCTCTGGCAGGGACACCCGTTCATGGCGCACCGCAAAATGCTCCTGAAGCCATTTCAGGGTCGCAGTGGTGCTTTCAAACAGCGTGTCGCGCCCTTCCTCCCAGCAGAGTGTGACCACCACGTCGCGTCCGGTTTCGGCGAGGGCGCGTAAGAACTCCAGTTCACTTGCGCTAAAGCGGGCGAAGCCGTCAAACAGCACACGGCAAGGGACACGAGGGTGCTGGGGTGAATCGCGCAACACCCCTGCGGCGATGCGGTACACGTCTTCCTCCTCTTGCCACCCTTGCTGGGTGAGCAAGCGGCGGTAGGAACTCCACACCTGTGCCAGCGCGGCCGCTTTCTCCCTTTCCGGTGAATGCCGAGCCAGAATCTGTAACGCCTCTGGCGAAATCGCCTCGCGAGCCATCTCCCTTGCCCACGTCGAGAGAAGCGTTAGTATCCCATCGCGGTCGGCAGCGCGTTCCAGAAGGCTTCCGGATTGAGCCAGAGAGCGAACCGCCGTGCGAAGAATCCAGCGGCGCAGGTGCAGAGGGACCACCCGCGCTTCTCCTGCTGTCAGTGCCACCTCGGAGGCGAACGCATACAGGCTCCATACCGTCCGGTCAGCCTGTTCGGGGGGCATACCCTCCGCTTTCAGGATCGCGCGCGCTACCTGAGCCTGCGTTTCCGATGGCAGCACCAGATACGCCCGCGCTCGTTCCTGCAGGCAAACCTGAATGCACCGGCGGGTTTTCCCTCCGAGTGGCCGGGCTGTCCATATGGTGAGTGGTGGTTTCATCACTTCTGTGCCGATATTGTATTGACCCCCGCGTGCTGAACGCAGTACACTATAGTATATTCGCTTTACAGGTGGATGGGTACTTCGCGCCCGGGGGTGTCGAGTGGACAAAACGGCTTTGGATATGCACCGGGTGATGCAGCGGGCGCACGCGTCGTCCGGTCGGTGGAGGCATGCTGACAAAACGTCCGCCGCGATTGCCGTCATGGGTGTTCTCGGCATGCTTGCGTTGCTGGGGATACTTCTCGGTCGTTTGCCTCGGCAGGAACCCACGCTGTTCCAGAGAGGCTACGTGCTGCCATCGCCCGCTCCTATACCGAACCCGGCGGTTTCGTCTCCCACGATGACGGTGACCCCACCGCCCGCCGTTCCGCAGGTTATCTTATTGCCTCCGCCGCGCCGGTCGCTCTGGGAGATTCGCGCGGAGCTGAAGCGCGGGCTGGGGGAGTGGGAGTTTCCGCACTACGTGAACGCACCGCATTATGGCTCCGGTCCCGACAGCCCTCTCCCCAGCCCGTTGAAGCCACATCTGGCGTCGTTGCGGGCCGAATAATTATGCCCCTTCCGAGAGGATGGGGAATAACTCACCGGCCAGCGGCTCGCCAACCTGCAAGCCCAAGCCGTCGGTCACCACGTGCGGTTTACCGCTGTAAAGGGTACCATCCGCCATGTAGATGGTGACCATCGCGCGGCGTGGGCGGTCGGTATGGTTCGCCCCCGCATAGTGGAAGGTCAGACCATGATGGAAGGTGCAGCTACCAGCCTTCATGCGAGCAACATAGGGAGGTTTCACCTCTTTGTCGGGCACGAGCGCGAAGATGTCCTGCGGGGTGACCAGATTAATCGGTTCCAGCTCACCCCAAAGATGCGAACCGGGGATGAACTGCATACAGCCATTGTTCTCGTCCACGTCGTCCAAAGCCATCCAACACGACAGCTGGTCGTAGCCTATCATCGGCCAGTATGGTCGGTCCTGGTGCCATGGCGAGGGTTTGCTGTCGCCTGGCATTTTGGTCAGCAGATGGTCATGCCACAGGCGAATGCGCTCCGCACCAATGAGACGCCGCGCGATCTCAGCGGTGCGCGGACTGAGCACATAGCGACGGATGCCCTCATGCACCCGCCACAGGTTCACCTTCTGCACGAAGACCTTTTCGTATTCGGGGTTCGCGGCGGAGGTTTCAATACGGGGGTCAAAGCGTTGTGACAACACCTCATCGGCAGCAGTGCGCAGTGCCTGCAACTCCTCCTCGCTCAGGACGTTGTCCAGCTGCACGAAACCGTTTTCGCGAAAGAAGGCAATCTGTTCTTCGCTCAGGGGATAATGCGATACTGTGGTCATCAGCGTGCCTCCAGTTCCGATGTTTTCCGAATTGTTTAGCATAGTTTACCATTTGCAGGGAAGGCAGTCAACACGAGCGCCAGTTTGAGAGCGGATGGTAACGCGTACGGGATCTAGATTTAGCGAAGCGCGGGGTGGGAGGGGAGCAAGCCTCAAGACGGCTGTTCCTCCGCACCCCGAATGGATGGCTGTGCCCTTTTGGCAGACAGAATGCGGTGTGGCTACGGAGACGTCAGGGCTTCGTCATACTCTTTCGACGACACGACGAACTTCGCATGTCCATCCGCAAAGACGCAGCTGCCTCCCTGCGGATGCCACATCCGGAAGTAGTCGTAGGGCGGGTCGAAGTCGTAGCCATACTTCTCGTAGCCCGGCACGGTACGGCTGAAGAAGGGGAACATCTCGTCGCGTATGATGCGGGTTTGCGCGGGGAATCGGAAGCTGGCATCCGTGACGACTTGTTGACGCCAGCCGAAGTTGCTACAGACCTCGAGATTGTTCTGCGTGGAGAAGCCGCAGATAATCGTGAAGCACTGGCGCTGGAACCGGTAGCTGGAACCGTAAGCCTGCCAGTAAGAGTTGGTGCCCGGCACATCGCGCTGCTGATAGGGGCTGCCGACATCACTTGGGCACCTAAAAACTTTTGGGCTTTTGGTATACGGCTCCAACGAGACCTCCACCCCCAGATGCCCCGGCTGACCCGCGGGCGGCTGGCTGTTGTAGGCGTGGAAGATGGGGAAGGTCTCGTCGTAATCCTGCACATACATCCGTACTGCCAGACCAATCTGGCGGGCGTTGGAGATGCAGGTCGCCACGCGAGCGCGCTCTCTGGCTTGCGAGAAAACAGGGAACAGAATCGCCGCCAGAATCGCGATAATCGCGATGACCACCAGCAACTCGATGAGCGTGAAACCGCGCCTTGCTTGCATGGTGCAATCCTCCTTTTGGCTTTCGCGCCAGCGAAAACGCCGCCTCTCGGCAGAGAAGCGGCGTGAGGATTAGCACGTCTTTCGCTCGCCACTCCGCTTCCCTACGCCGGTATTACCCGGATCAGGTTCCGAGGGTTCCTCGCCCGATGCGAGGTCTCAGCCGTAGTCGGCTCCCCTAGCGGATGCGTATCGCCCGGCGGCGATTCGCTGCGCGGTATCGGATTTTCGACAATGGATTATACCATAAGTTACCGCGCAAAACAATACCCGGACAGAGCGGCGGGTAGCTGGATTGCCGTTCCGACAGGAGTGAAGGCTGTATATGGTGAAATCTCTACTGTATCGCCGAACAGAACTGGGGAGGTTTATCGGGACAGATGCAGTCGCCATCCGTATCGACGGTCGTGTGCACCCGCGGCAGTGCCTATGCCCGCTTGAAGCCTGTCGGGGTGCGCGAGGTTCAGCTAACCGGTGGGTTGCTGTGTGAGCGGTTCCAGACCAATATCGCCGCTGGCATTCCCGCAGGCTGGAGGCAGTTGTGGGAGAGCTATACCATTCCAAACTTTTATGTGGTGAGCGGACGCCGCCCCGGCGAAGTGCAGGGACCTCGCTACATCGACTCGGACGGCTACAAGTGGTTGGAAGGGGCGTGCTGGGCGTATGCGCACACGCAGGATGAGACACTGAAGGCATGGATAGACGAGTTCGTAGACGTGATTGAGGCAGCGCAGGAAGAGGATGGCTATGTGAACACCCATTTCATGGGCGAGCGTAAATCCCTGCGTTTCACCGACCTCAATCATGCGCACGAGATATATTGTTTCGGGCATCTCACGCAAGCGGCTATCGCCCACCACCGCGTCACGGGTGAGGACAAGCTGCTGAACGTCGCCCGACGCTTTGCCGACCTGCTCTACCGCTTGTTCGGGCCGGAAGGCAGATGGGGCACCTGCGGACACCCTGAGGCAGAGATGGCGTTGGTGGAGCTATACCGAGAAACGGGAGAGCGACGCTATCTGGAACTGGCGTCGCGCATGATTGACGCCCGTGGGCGGAAACCACCGGTGCTGGACGGCTCTATCTATCTGCTGGACCATGCCCCCTTCCGCGAACAGCGCGAAGCAGTGGGGCACGCGGTGCGCGCACTGTACCTGTATGCGGGCGCGACAGACCTTTACATGGAAACCGGTGAGCCGGCGTTGCTCGAAACCCTTCATGCGCTTTGGGAAGATGTGTTCACCCGAAAGGCATACGTAACAGGCGGGCTTGGCGCACGTTACGAGGGCGAGGCGTTTGGACTGGCGTATGAGTTGCCGAACCTGCGGGCATACGCGGAAACCTGTGCCGCCATTGCGGGCTTTATGTGGAACTGGCGGATGCTGCAGGTGGAACCCGATGCCCGCTATGCCGATTGGATGGAGATCGCGCTGTACAACGGCATCCTGTCGGGTGTGTCGCTGGACGGTACACGCTACTTCTATATGAACCCGCTGGAGTCGCGCGGCGGCTACGAGCGGTCGCCCTGGTTCGGGTGCGCTTGCTGTCCACCCAACGTGCATCGCACGCTGGCGTCGCTGCCGGGCTATTTGTACAGTCTGGACGAGCAGACGGTATACGTTCACTTTTACGCGGATAGCCAGCTGGACACCCGGTTACCCAACGGTCAGCCCGTGCAGATTCGGGTACAGACCGACTACCCATGGTCTGGTGACATCTTGTTGCAGCTGTCAGCCGGCAGCTATGCGCTCGCCCTGCGCATACCGGGCTGGGCTTCAGACGCGGATGTGCGCGTCAATGGGCAGCATGTAGAGGGAGAACCCGGAAGCTATGCGCTGATACAGCGTGAGTGGCGAGAAGGCGACACCGTGCAGCTCTCTCTCCCGATGCCGATTGAACTGCTCCGTGCCAATCCACGCATCGAGGAGGACCGGGCAAGCGGTGTGCTGCGTCGCGGACCGGTGGTGTACTGTGTCGAGCAAATAGACCTGTCGGATGGCAGTGTGATGGACGTCTACCTGCCCCAAGATACCAGCAACCTGCGAGCGGAAGTGGTGCCCTCCTTGCTCGGTGGGGTGGTAGCTATCGAAGGGAACGCACTGCTGGATACGGTACCTCGTCAGAGCCAGCCGCTGTATGTGCCTGCTTCAAGCTACATTCCTCCACGCCATCGCGAAGTGCGGGTGCGATGGATACCTTATTATGCGTGGGCTAACCGGGGCGCAGGCGCGATGAAGGTGTGGCTGCCCTTAGTACGACCGTAGGGGCTCGTTCGTGCTTACAACCCTGTTCCCAGCAGGCGGGACACGACCATTGCGGTGGGCAGTCCTACCAGCAACGACAGCACGCCCGGTACCACAAACACCAGCAACAGCAGCAGGATGGGACCGAAGCGGAACATCGCCAGCTCGTAGCGGTATGCCGCATCGGCGGGGAGCAAGCCAGCCAGAATCTTGGAACCGTCCAGCGAAGCTACGGGTATCAGGTTGAAGAACATCAGCCCGATGTTCATATACACCATGTAGACCATAAACTGCGCCAGGCTGGGCGTCATACCGGGTGCGAAGAGGCGTGCTGTCACTGCCAGAAGTATGGCGAACACCAGGTTGGAGAAGGGTCCCGCCGCCGCTACCAGCATCATATCCCGGCGGGGATGGCGGAAGTTCGCCGGATTTACCTGCACCGCTTTGCCCCAGCCGATGCCGCGTGCGCCCGTCACCGCCATCAGCACCAGCATCAACGTGCCCAGTGGGTCCAGATGGTCCAGCGGGTTCAGCGAAATGCGTCCCTGACGCTTGGGGGTGTGGTCGCCGAGACGATATGCCGTAATGGCGTGTGCGAACTCGTGCACGGTAATGCACAGCACGAACGCCAGTATTTGCATAAAGATGAAGTTCCAGTCCAGATTTCCCATCTGACCGAACAGACCTCTTTAGAATCCTTGGTGCTTGCGCTTTGATATACGCAGCAAATCGCTGGCGCGTTCCGCATTTCCGAACGCGCCAGACGGTCTCCAAACGCTTCCGGTTTACGCTCTTTCCATCACCGGTTGCTCCGACCGCAGCCGTTCCGGGATGCGGTCATGCGCGAGCAGGTCATCCAACGTCTCGCGCTCCACGATGACCTCGGCATGTCCTGCGTTCACCAGCACCATCGCCGGGCGCGGGAAGCGGTTGTAGTTGCTGCTCATGGCGTAATTGTATGCGCCTGTAGATGGAACCGCCAGAATGTCGCCCGGTTCCGGCTGAGCGATGGCGACGTTCCGTATCAAAATATCGGTTTCACAGTGCTTGCCCGCGATAGTCACGACGGTATCCGCCGGCTGGTTTGCCTTATTCGCCACCAGCGCGGTATACACGGCATCGTAGAGCTGCGGGCGCGGGTTATCGGACATGCCGCCGTCGACCGCTACGTAGGTGCGAGTGCCAGGCGGCTGGTGAATGGGAACCTGCTTGATCGCACCGATAGTGTAAAGCGTCACACCCGCCTCTCCCACCAGAGCGCGGCCCGGCTCCTGCAGCAGTGTGGGGTAGGGGAGGTTGCGTCGTTCCAGTTGCTGGGTCAGTACCCCGACGATACGCTCTGCGTATTCCTCGAAGGTCGGCGGCTGATGGCTCTCGATGTAGCGAATGCCCAGCCCGCCCCCGATGTTCAGCTCCTCCACGATGTAGTTCAGCTGTTTGCGCAGGGTATGCATGAAGTCCACCATGATCTTCACCGCTCGCTCCTGCGCCTCGGTGTCCAGCAGCTGCGAGCCGACGTGGCAGTGGATGCCCTTCACGCGCAGGTGCGGCAGCGCCAACGCGCGGCGAACCCCCTCCAGCGCGTAACCGTTGCGGATGTTCAAGCCGAACTTGGTGTCCGCCTGTCCAGTGCGGATGAAGCGGTGCGTGTGGGGGTCAATGCCCGGAGTGACGCGAATCAGGATGGACACCTGCTTGCCCGCCTCGGCAGCAACCCGCTCCAGCATCTCCAGCTCCAGCAGGTTATCCACCACGATACGTCCCACCCCATGCTGCACCGCCATGTGCAATTCGAACAGCGATTTATTGTTGCCGTGGAAAACCACCTTCTCTGGCGGGAAGCCTGCCTTCAGCGCGGTGTACAGCTCGCCTGCTGACGCAACGTCCAAGTCGTAGCCTTCCTGCGCCACGATACGCGCGACGGCCAGGCATAGCAACGCTTTGCCAGCGTAGGCGATTTCGTTGCGGGGATAGCGTTTGTCGAAGGCGCGGCAGTAATCGCGCATGTTCTGCCGAAAAGTGGCTTCGTCCAGTACGTAAAGCGGGGTACCGAACTGTCTTGCCAGCTCTACCGCGTCGCACCCACCGATTTCCAGATGTCCTTGCTCGTTAATCCGTTGCGTGCCTAACAGCAACATCCTTCCCCTCAAACCGATAGTGAAATCTGTGTGTTCAGGGGAAAGGATATCACGATAAGCCGGTCGGAGTCAAGATGTCGCGTCATTCATCACCCCATCTGCGACTGCCGGT
>Ga0209227_1001321_pt1 | contig 19459 bp, 14 predicted proteins | sample YNPBryantNP2012_FD_185815 | JGI IMG/M metagenome (GOLD analysis project Ga0209227, IMG submission 185815) | Anoxygenic and chlorotrophic microbial mat microbial communities from Yellowstone National Park, USA - YNP Bryant NP 2012 (SPAdes)... ...
GAACTGGGACTTTCGCCCGATGAGATCGCCGCGCTCGACAGCGTTGCCACGCCGCCGCCCGCAGAAGATGCGTCGTTCGATATTGGGGCAATGCAGCCGTTCTCACTCGAGGAACTGGGGCTTTCGCCCGACGAGATCGCCAGTCTGAGCGGCGAGCCGATCCTTTCTCGAGCAGAAACATCGCAACCCGATGATGTCGATATCGATATGCGTCCCTTCTCACTCGACGATATCGATATCGAGGGGGGTGGTTATCAGCCAGCAGTGAAGCCAGGCATCGGGTTCGATATTGGAGATGTTCCGCCAGACCTGCAACCGTTTTCAATGGAAGAACTGGAGACCGGGAGTCTGAGCGGACAGACGGATATAGGTGAGTTGCCGCCGTCACTGCAACCTTTCTCGCTTGATGAACCTCCAGCGCCGCAACGTCCGCGGATGGCGGGGTTGACGCCGGAAGAGGCGTCCGAAAGCCCGATCGAAGAGGAAGAGCCGTTCATTCCGCGCGGATTTAGCTGGCAACAACCAGCGCAACGCACTGAACCGACATTCCTGCACACGGCATCTTCAACAGCGCCTGCGGAAACAGGCACCATTTTCGAGAAGTTGCAAAAGCAACGCGAAAGTGTGCGTCTGCCGGGTGCAGAAGAGCCGCCTACCCCCCCGATTGCACCGGATGAACATCTGGGTTTGTTCTCGCTGGACGATATATCGCTTCGCGATGACGATCAGTTTGAGGAACGACGATTCTCATCCGTCGGGGCGGAGCAACTGCCGCCTGCTATGGGCGCGCCTGAACCTCCGCAGCAGGAGGAGCCGGTCAGCGCCGGTGATGCCGCGAAGCCTCACGCGGCGCATATCGAAGACGTCGAGGATATCGAAGCGGGTCTTGCCAGCGGGGTCATTCAACCATTCTCGTTTGCCGACCTTGGGCTGACCGAAGAGGAGATCGCCGCGTTGGGGTTGAGCGTTGCACCTGAACAACCGGTAACGCAGGCGCCGGAGTCCCCTGCTGAAGCGCCTGCCGGGTTGACGTCGCGGGTCGCTGAGGAAGAACCTGTAGTCGCTCCGCCGCATATTGAAGAGCCAGTTGTAACCCATGAGTCGAAGCACACAGACATCGAAGCGGAAACACTGGAAGAGGCGCTTGCCCGCGGAGAGGTGCAACCGTTCTCGTTCGCCGACCTGGGGCTGAGCGAGGAGGAGATCGCCGCGCTTGGTCTCGGCACGCCGGAAGCATCAGCGTCACCAGCCGCGCCTGCCGAACCAGTCACACCCGCGCAACCGGCGCGTGAGGCGGAAACGCTGGAAGAGGCGCTTGCCAGTGGAGAGGTGCAACCGTTCTCGTTCGCCGACCTGGGGTTGAGCGAAGAGGAGATCGCTGCATCTGGTCTCGGTACGCCCGAAACAGCAGCGCCGCCTGCCGCACCCGCCAAACCGGTCACACCCGCGCAACCGGCGCGTGAGGCGGAAACGCTGGAAGAGGCGCTTGCCAGTGGAGAGGTGCAACCGTTCTCGTTCGCCGACCTGGGGCTGAGCGAGGAGGAGATCGCCGCGCTTGGTCTCGGCACGCCGGAAGCATCAGCGTCACCAGCCGCGCCTGCCGAACCAGTCACACCCGCGCAACCGGCGCGTGAGGCGGAAACGCTGGAAGAGGCGCTTGCCAGTGGAGAGGTGCAACCGTTCTCGTTCGCCGACCTGGGGTTGAGCGAAGAGGAGATCGCTGCATCTGGTCTCGGTACGCCCGAAACAGCAGCGCCGCCTGCCGCACCCGCCAAACCGGTCACACCCGCGCAACCGGCGCGTGAGGCGGAAACGCTGGAAGAGGCGCTTGCCAGTGGAGAGGTGCAACCGTTCTCGTTCGCCGACCTGGGGTTGAGCGAAGAGGAGATCGCTGCGCCTGGTCTCAGCACGCAGGACGCAGCGGCGCCGCCTGCCAAACCGGCAGCGCCGGTTCAACCAACGACTGAAACGGAAGAGTTCGAGATGGTCCAGCCTGCAGCGCCAGCCGAGTCTCCCGCTTCAGCAGCGCCTGAATTGGTGGGAGAAGAAACAGGCATCGAGGATCTTCAACCGTTTTCGCTTGCCGATCTGGGTCTTTCGGAAGACGAACTGGGGGTGTTTGATCTCTCTGATCTTGCAGAGAGCAGTCTGGAGTACGAGGAAGGGCGCCTGGGCATTACAGAAGAAGAACTTTCCGCACTGGGAACGGGCGGCGATCTCGAATGGCTGCCGGAACCTGAGCCTGTCCACGAGCCGCCAGCCGAAGCATTCGAGCCGGGTGAGTCAGCCTCCGACTTTGAGAGCGTCGATGAGACGGTGGATCGTTTGATCCGTCTCAGTCGTGAGCGCGGGTATGTCGATATTGCCGATATCATTGCCGCGGTGAGGGATCCCGAGGCGGAAGCCGACCGGATCGATGAAATCGGACGCAAACTGCATGCTGCACGAATCCAGATCCGCGACGGCGATGAGATCATCGACCTTGATGCCGAATATGCGGAGGAAGAGGCGCCGTTGCCGGTGGAACGCGCTTTGCAGCCCGCACTCAACGATATGCCATCAGAAGAAGAAGACCTGATGCGGCCCTTCTCACTGGAGGAACTCGGATTATCAGACGACGAGATTGCCCTGCTGGCCGCCGCAGCCGCAGGGCAGCAGGAGAACGTTCCACCGCCTGCGGAGGAACCGCCGCTCACTCCCTTCTCGCTGGAGGAGTTGGGATTATCGGATGATGAGATCGCCATGATCAGCGCTGCGAGCAGTGCTGTCGAAACACCGCCTGTGGAAGAGCCATCGCTCTCGCCGGAAGGACCGGAATTGTCGGGCGCTGAGGTGATTCAGACGACCCGATCTGCTGCAACGCCCGATGTTGCACCACCACCTTCTGCCGCGAGCGAAGTAGAGGACTTCTCGTTGATCGATCTCGAACCGGTTGCCGACTCAGCAGCAACTGTCGCGCCACAACCGCCCGTACAGGAGCGTATAGAAGCGTCGGCATCGGCTGCGCCGCCGATCGTGACCGAAAAACAGCCGCCTCCGGCAACGGCGGCGCCGACTGCTGTTACTCCACCACCGCCACCACCGCCGCCTGCTGCTCCGAGAGACCTGAGCGCCTTCCCGGAACTGCAAGAGTATGTGCGCATGCTGGATAGCGATCCGGGCAATCATGTTCTTCGTCTTTCAATTGCACGGGTCGGCGGGCAGGTGGGGATGACAGAACTTGCAATGCAGCACTACCGCAGCCTCATCAAGCAGAATGCGCTCCTTGATGAGATTGTCGATGATCTCAGCGACATGATCGCAGAGACCAGCGACATCAGCCTGCTGCGCAAACTTCATCGCACCCTCGGCGATGCCTACTCGCGTCAGGGTCGCTTCCGCGACGCAATGCGCGAATACAGCTGGATACCAGGACAGGGATAATCTGCGCAACACAGGTTGCGCCGCTATGAGTGGTAAAGAGCAATGACTGTAAACATGCGCCGGATCGTTGAAGACCTCATCCGAGTTGAGGGGGTCATCGGAAGTTTACTCGTCGGAAAAGATGGCCTGGTTGTCGCCAGTACGCTGATGGATGAGGAAGATGCCGAGATCCTGGGCGCTATGTCGGCAGCCGTGTTTGGAGAGATCGACAAAGCCACCCGACGTATCGGCGTCGGCGCGTTGATCGACTCGATCATCGACGCGGAGCAGGGGTCGATTCTGATGCTCGAAGCGCGGGAATTGATCCTGGTGGTTATTACCCAGCGCATGGTCAACCTTGGCCTGGTCAAAATGGAGATGCGCCGGGCCTCCAAGCGGATTAGCGAAGCTGTTCCAATCTGACGATCTCTCCCTGTCCGGTGCATCGTTCCCGGAGTGACGCCTGCGTCTGGAGCAACGGTGTTCGATGGGTTGGTTTCGCGCCTGTGAGCAGTGCGCTCGGGGCGCGATGTTTGTGTCCTTGTGCAGATAAAGGAGAAGAGGAGGCATGGAGCGTTCCCTGATCATCCTGAAACCTGATGCGGTGCAGCGCGGTTTGATTGGTCCGATTCTGACGCGCATCGAACAGCGCGGATTGCGGATCGTGGGTATGAAGTTGATGCAGATCGATGAGTCGCTGGCACGCCGACACTACGCCATTCACGAGGGTAAGGCGTTCTTCGACAGCCTCATAACCTACATCACGTCGGGTCCAGTGGTGGTGCTGGTGGTCACCGGCAGGAATGTCATCGAAATTGTGCGCTCGATGGTCGGAGCGACAAACCCGGTCAAAGCAGCGCCGGGCACCATCCGTGGCGATTTTGCGCTGGAAATTGGACGGAATCTCATCCATGCCTCGGATTCGCCGGAGAATGGTGAGATGGAGGTCAGTCTCTTCTTCCGCCCCGAAGAACTGGTCGAGATGCACCGCAGCGCCGATCAGTGGATCTATGAGTAGCCAGGGAAGGTGCACTGTTCCGCCGGGGGGCAAAGATCGCGATGATTTTCTGACGCCCGGCAACGCTCCCTCAGCAACAACGCAAGGTTTGTTCCAATCGGCAACTATCCCGCAGACCCGGCGCCTGCGGGATGGTTTTTGGGGTCTGATCTCGAAAAACACCCTGCTTACCGCCTTTGCACCGCTGATCCTTACGGGAGTGAGGGGGCATCTTGCCCTCGGTTGCTCTGTGAGGGCGGGACATTCTCGCTCCGTGGCAACTGCAGCAGCAGAGAGCGCCTTCGATTCTGCGCGTCTCCGCCGGGCAACGCCAGTGCACATCCCGCTACGCTCGGCTATTGAATTCCTGCCACCACTCGCGGAACATGCGCACCGGGTTGCTCCAGTACCGTTCGGCATCGACAGCCGGGGGTTGCGGGCGTTTCGTGGCGGCATCACGGAAGCGACGGGCAATGTCGCGTACCGCTGCGGCTGCCGGTTTCTCACGCCCCTGCGCATCGATCACGCCGATAGTTCGATACCGGCGTGTGCGATCCAGCGGCGGCGTCTGCCACCGATCGGCGGGGAAATCGGCGAAGGCTGGCAGCCAGACCCCGGCGGCGCCATCGTGATAGAGCCGCTCCAGCGCCGTGTGGATGAACTCCGCCTGTTCCCCGACTGTGCCGCGATACAGTATCATCGTCTGCCCGAAGAGATCATCCTCGAACCATCCAGCCGATTCACCTTCGGTTGTGGTGGGCATACCGACGCCGATGACGACCATCCGGCGTTCGGCAAGCCCGGCGGCAAGCATATGCAGGTATGCAGCCGGATTCGTGTGGCGTATCTGATTCTCGATGGGCGTTTCCGGCGGATCGACGACGATGCCAGCACGTGCACAGCGCTTTGCCACATCTTCGGGTCGTGGACCGGAACGTCGTTTTAAGCCAACCGGCGAAACGACCCCCATACACACTGCGCGCGGTGCAACCTGTCGCAGTTCTTCGCCGATAGTCTCGAACCAGCGATCTGCTGCCTGATCAGACTCTGGACGATGGACGCGCTCGAACCCTTCACCAATCTGCCATATCCGGACTGCCGGATGATCGCCGAAGTAGCCAGCAACCTCGCGCACCAGATAGCGTTGCGCTTCGACAATCATCGGTTCGCTGAACAGATCGCCGCACTGAACCGGGCGATACCTTCTGCCGGTCAGGACAGGAACCAGCCCTGGCGGACGCACGATCAGCAACGATTGCCGTTGATGGGCGCGCTGCAATGCACCAATAATATCAGGACCGTTCGCCCATGCCGGGATCTGCAACTGACCGAGCGTGGCGACCGGAAAGAGCGCCAGCACGACCCGCAATCCGGCGGTGTGGGCGGTATCGAGCGCATGCTCCAGTGAGCGCATCGCACGACTGTTGATCCGCGTCGGACCTGGCTGGAAATCTTCCCATACCAGACACAGGCGCACGGTGTCAAATCCAAGAGCGGCAATGTGCGCCAGTTCGTCGCGCACTGCGCCACGATCATAGCGCTGCCAGAACAGTGGACCTGCCTGACGCGGCCAGTATGTCACACCAAGCGAAAAGGCATCATTGCACGTTGTCATGGCAGATTCTGTGCATCAAGAAACGCCCCGACCTGATTGAGAAATTGTTCAAACGCAGAAAGTTCGTGCTGCAACACGTCGTAGACGCGATCATAATCAATCGACATGTACTGATGCACCAGAATGTTACGAAAGCCAGCTGCCCTGGCAAGCCTGGCGCCAAGATCGTCGGAAATAACGCCGGCGCGGGCAACGGTCAACACTGCGTCACGCCCGCTATCAGGCAATGGTAATGAGAGACTGGCGATCAACTGGTCGCATACACTGATGACAACCTCGATTGCCAGTTGAAGGGTGCGATCAACTGTTGCACGTATGCGCCAATCCCGATCGAGATCGGCGCGCGAGTGCTGTTGCAACTCGCGCAACTGCGCCACATAGACCTGGAGTTGCGCAAGATGGCGGGCAATGGTCAGAGCGCCGGTCATGGACCGAGTCTCACGTTTCCTTCAGCAAACTGTTTCATGCGGGCGCGCAGCATTCGGCGGTAGCGCGGCGCCCAGTCGAACCATTCCTGCATGGTGCGCACCTCAAACGCCACCCGCGCCTCGTCATCACGATTGTACAGCACATGGCGAGGTCGTAGCGCTTCGTAGCGCAGCAGCGGCGGTGCATCGTTCAAAACTGCCAGGTCGATGGCATCAGAGCGATAGGCAGCGCTCAGTCGCCCGATCAATTCGAGGCGCCAGCGCTCGCGCTCTTCCGGGGTTATTTCGGGTGCAAATAGTACAGCAATGTCGATATCGCTGCGAGCATGCACACGCCCGCTGGCGCGCGATCCGAAGAGCCACGCAACCACTACCGGCGTGTCGGCGAAGATCGTGTCGAATGATATATCAGCACCCATCTCTACCATTCCTATAGACGCTCTCAAGGGTAGAGTTCTTGGGAGAGAAATGATCGGTTTTCTGCATTCCCGTGCGCTTTCCCCCTCATCCCCCCAACCCCCCTTCTCCCACAAGGGGAGAAGGGGGACTCTGGACGTCCTGAAGCCCAGAACGAGAGAGAGAACGCAGGGGCTTCCAAAAAAACCACCCCTGTAAGCCTATGGACGCCTGGTTCCGCGCACAAAGACATCGGGCCAGGCTTTGAAGCGGGTGAAGAAGAGTTCGGGCGTCTTCTGCACCCCCTGCTCGGTGATCACCCGGTAGACCTTGATATCCATCCCGCGCCGCGCCCGATCAGTCTGACGCACCGTTCCGAAGGGCAGACCGGGATCATTCACGTACACCGCCTGCGCTGGCGGGGGCACAACGTTGGTGATCTCCGGTCCCACCACTGCCACACGTCGATCCGGTCGCGTGCCGTAGAGACGCACACTCAACACCTGTGCGCTCGTATCGGCGACTGCTTCCATGAGCAACCAGTGTCCGGTGTCATTGATGAATCTGAGATCCTGCACCCCGGTGTAGATCGTTGCATCCATGCCGGGCGCTGCCTGGTCGGGAAAACTGAAAGCATCGTACCAGGAAATATAAAACGGGTGGGCGTGACGTTCGGTGATCGGTAAACCAGCCCAGAATGCGGCGCGAAACACTGTGGTCGACACCTGACACACGCCGCCTCCCCACTCGAGTTGGGTACGATTGCCGATAACTGCATACCCCTGTACGAAGCCGTGCTCTGCATCGACCGCGCCAAGTTGCGTGTTGAAGGAGAACTCGGCGCCGGGCGGGATGAGTACTCCGTCCATTCGTGCAGCGCCAGCCTGGATATTCGTCACACGATACCCGGCTGAACCGGCAAAACTTGATTTTCCTTCCGCCACCAACTCGACAATGCCAAGAGTTGGCAGTGTTTCCGCCGTAATCTGTGGGCGGATCGTTTCGACCGGGAGTTCGACCATGTGATCCTGCGTGCGCAGCGCCAGACGGATCGCTTCGACAGTTTCGGCTTTTTTGAGGCGCAGGCCATCGCGCCCCGGCGCCACGATTTGAAGACGCCCGTTGCGAAAGGCGACCCGTGGCTCGGCGCTCGGCGAGTCGACGAATTGCGCCAGACGGTCAACGGCGCGTTCCAGCCGCGCCTGGTCGATATCGACGAACATGCGACCGTCGGTAACGCTGATGATCAGCATCTCCGCAATCCGATCCGGCTCCCATATCCAGCGCCGTTCCCCCTGCCTGAGTTCGAGCGGTCGGCTCAGCAGCAATTCAGCATCGACAACCGCAGCGGCAATATCTTCATCCGCCAGCGTCGGCTCGAGGATGCGGGTGCGGAGCGTGACCGTCTGTGGTTCGAGCAACTGCAATGCGCGCAAAATATCGAGCGCCGTGGCATCCGCCAGGAGTTGGCGTCCGGGTTGAGCAGCGGTCGGCAGCACCTTGCCGGCGGCGATACTGAGCGCTGCATCGCGCGGCGGGCGGTCGATCTCTTCAGCGAGACCGATCAGGTACTGCTGTACCTGCGCTGCGTCCACCTGTAGACGCGGCGCAATATCAACCCCGCCGTTCTGCCGCAGTTCCCACAGTTCTTCGATCCGACGCAGCGGATTGCCGGTGCGTCCAACACCAAGCGCCACCGAAGCCACCTGATCGGGATCGAATTGAACACCGAGATCATCGAGTGAGGGTTGCCAGGATCGCCCTTCAAACACCAGCGTCAGCGGCGCTTCGATGAACGGTGCATAGTGCGATACCAGTGCGGTTCGGATCTCTTCACGCGACAGACCGCCAACCGGCATACCTCGAATACTGACGCCGGGCATGGCACGGTCGGCGGCAAGCACATCGGTGATAAATGGCTGCGCAAAAAAGAGCGCCACGCCGAGCGCAGCAATGATCAGCAGAACACCCAGCACCGGCGCACGACGGGGACGCACCGGCGGTGTGCGTCGCGGCGACCCGGGTTCTGATGGTTCAGGCGGCAGTTCAGGCGGCGGCTCATCGATCAGGAGCCGCCCCTCGCCCTTGCGCCGCCGGATAGGACCATACTCCTGATAGTACTTCTCCGACATGGCGGAAACTCAGGCGACGCAACAGCGTGTCTCCACACCTTTGACAGGCGATCAGGTGCGATGCATAAAGCGTAGCACGACTGCATGCGGCTGTCAAGGCTTTCCAAACCCCAACCCACGTTCGCGCATGCTGACGAATCGACCCGCTCCGATCACCAGATGATCGAGCACATCGATGTCGAGCAGCCGTCCGGCTTCGATGATCTGACGGGTTACGACAACATCCTCTGGCGAAGGGGTTGGGTCGCCACTCGGATGGTTGTGCACAACAATAATCGATGCTGAGTTAAGACGGATGGGTTCCTTGAAGATTTCGCCAATCCGAACCATCGATGTATGCAGACTGCCGATATAGACCGTCTGGATTTTCTGCACACGATTCTTGGTGTCCAGGCAGATCGCGCGTAACTGTTCCTGGTCGAGATGGCTCATTTCGACCTGCATCAGTTGCGCTGCATCGGTAGGCGAACGGATCAGAAACCGTTCGTCGCCGCCTGCCAGCAGTAGCCGGCGACCGATTTCAAGCGCCGCTTTGAGTTGCGCAGTCTTTGCCTCACCCATGCCGCGGCGTTGCGCCAGTTCCTCGAAGCCAGCACGCTGCAAACCATTCCATCCGCCAAAATCGACGAGCAGTTGCTGCGCAAGTTGAATGGCATTCATTCCTTCAATGCCAACACGCAGCAGAATTGCCAGCAGTTCGGCATCGGCGAGCGCAGCAGCGCCGCTGGAGCGCAACCGCTCGCGCGGTTTGTCAGTCGGTGGAAGTTCGCGAATGCGAACATGATACTCAGTCATAGCATGCTCCTCATTGTGCCAGAATATCATAGATACTACCGATCCGTTTTCCTGGTTGATGCGACTCAGACCCGGCGCGCAGATGGGACATTCGTCCTGCTGCGCAGCAGGACGTATTACAGCATTTCTCAGATACATTGACCATTGTTCCTATCCGCCGTGTCGTGCGAGAACCTCGCTGCCGGTGGAGTGTAGACCGAAATTCATTTCGGTCGCCGTGTTGGTAGCGCGATTCTGGGAGTGTTCAACCCCGTCCAATTGGTTCAACCTCTATGGGAACTGCTATATTTCGGTCAGCGTAGACCGAAATTCATTTCGGTCACCGTGTTGGTAGCGCGATTCTGGGAGTGTTCAACCCCGTCCAATTGGTTCAACCTCTATGGGAACTGCTATATTTCGGTCAGCGTAGACCGAAATTTATTTCGGTCGCCGTGTTGGTAGCGCGATTCTGGGAGTGTTCAACCCCGTCCAATTGGTTCAACCTCTATGGGAACTGCTATAAGCAGGGAGAAGTCAGAGGAAGGACGCACCTCTCTGCCTGTCGTCTGGTGCAAAAGTCGTACTATACTGCTCACGTTTCCCGGAAGACGCCGCCGACGGATGGTGGTCGCCGGAAGTCTATGAACAGGTCAGAGGCATCATGTCCGTTCCGCCACGAAAAGCCATTGTCGCCATCGTGCACACCTCACCGGAGACGATCCAAGCCGACTATCGGCGCCTGCTCACCCTTGCCGGAATGGGCGCTGCGCCCACACCGTCGCACCACGCTCTTCTGATCCCCCGACACGCGCGGCGTATGCCCTTCCCTGGCGCAGGCGCCCCGCCATGGCAACTGGAGATCATCTTACGCCTGTGTCGCGTGGATGGCATCGCCGCCATTGCAACGATGTTGCCTGAACCACACAACGATGGGCACGGGTATGCCGCAATTGCGGAATCGCTCGGCAGCACGGTCCTTCGCCGCGCGCCGCCGCTCGACCGCGCGACTCTGGTTGCGGCGCTTGCTCCCGGACGCATCGATGCGCATAACGGTCTCTTTGGCGCAACTCACGCGCTGGCGGCGCTGTTCCGTCCCGACGCAATCATCCGCAACACTGGTTCGATTATCGACGCGCTGGCGCGGGTGCGATACGCAGGTGCGCCGCTGATTGCGGTAACAGACGCAACCACCATCAGCGATGGACGTGATGCCGGTGCGGAATATGCCGAGATCCGCAGCACGATCCTGGCGTCATGCGATCCCATCGCTCTCGATGCTATTGTCGCTGCGCAGTTCGGTCTCGACCCCTTGCGTGATGTCGCCTTCCTGCGCGAAGCGCACTGGCGGGGTCTGGGAACCGCCGATCTGTGCACCATCACCTGCTGTGGCGATGTCGAGGCGCTGCAGGATCGCTGGGGACTGGTCGATCCAGCGTCGGGCGCGACGCTGGATCGCTTCAAACGCTGGACGGGCGCGGATATGCGAACGTTTGAGGGCTGGTTGTATAACACTGGCTGGGGTCGCCTGTTTCAGGCGTATCAAACGCGGTATGCCGTCCGGGTGCGCCGGTAAGGAGGGGAGTCATCCGCATTCTGCTCCAGTTCGATGTGCAGCGATTGCAACCCGCGCAGCGCAAAGTTATCGCGCCACACGATCTGCTCATCCAATATGCGCATATGAAGAAAGCGGCGTACCAGCGTACTGATGGCAACCTGTCCCTCCAGGCGCGCCAGCGGCGCACCGAGACAGTAGTGCGGACCGTGCCCGAACGACAGGTGCCGCACATCACCGCGCGTCATATCCAGGCGCGCCGGGTCCTGGTACTGTGCCGGATCACGATTCGCTGCACCGATAAACACCGTCACCGCCTGACCTGCCTCGATACGATGCCCCTGGAATTCGATGTCGGTCAGCGCCCGGCGACTCGTCACCTGAACGGGGCTGTCGTAGCGCAGCAGTTCCTCGATAGCGGAAGGGGTCAACTCCGGGTGGTCGCGCAGAAGCGCGAACTGATCGGGATGACGCATCAGCGCCAGTATTCCATTGCCGATCAGGTTCGTTGTCGTCTCGTGACCGGCAAGCAGCAGCAGAATACTGTTGGCGACCAGTTCCTGTTCGCTCAGCCGATCACCGCCATCCTCCGCCTGCGCGAGAGCCGAGAGGAGATCATCGCGTGGTGCGCACCGCCGCTCCGCAACAAGCGCCAGAAAGAAATCGGTCATTTCCAGCACTGCCTTCAGCGCCGCCGGAAGCACATCGGCTTCGGGTCGCGTCGTGCCGCCAATGAACGCTGCCAGACTATCCGACCATCGGCGGAACTGATCGTGCATATCGACGGGGACGCCGAGCATATGGGCAATGACGGTCACCGGCAGCAGGTAGGCGAATTCGCTGATCAACTCAATCGTGCCGCGCGCTGCGGCTGCATCAAGCAACTGATCCACGATACGCTGGACCAGCGGACGGTACGATTCGACGACGCGCGGCGTAAAAGCGCGGTGCACGAGCGTCCGGAGCCGGGTGTGGTCAGGCGGGTCGGCAAACAGCATCATACTGTCGCGTGTCTTGAAGAGCGGTTCCAACCCGCTTGCGATCAACCATTGCGGATCGACCTGCAAACGATCAGCGCCCAGGCGCGGATCGCGGAGCAGCGCCTGAGCGTCGGCATAGCGAAATATCTGCCAGTCACCGCCCGTCCAGCGGATCGGTTGATCTGTGCGCAAACGGTCATAGATCGGATACGGATCGCTTATCGCTGCCGCACTCCAGAGTTCGGGCGGTGGTTCAGTTGCGTGGTGCATACTTCCTCTCCGACAACCTCAACGTTTCTGCTGTAGACGAAATGCGATCACATCGGCAACCAGGCACGACAGCAACGTGCAGACAGTTAACTGCCGGGATAGCGGATGTATATCAGGCACGCACCCCGTTCAATACTTCTGCACGTTGTCATAAACACTACCTCACAATCATCGGCATGAAAACGCGCTCCGATGGAGGCGTGTAACGCAGCAGATCGTCGCTGCGCCACACAACGAAGTAGAGATCGGTTGGCGGTGACTCAACCGGGCTATTCGGGTTATCGCCGGGTTCTGATTGCAGCGCATTGGCAGTAGTAATTGCCTGCCCCCTGGCTTTGGTAACCACAAGCACACCACGTCCGTCGCGCAGCGCCAGAGCTTCTGCTCTACCGTTCAACCGCCATCGGCTAAACGTTGTCCAGACCAGACGCTGCGTCATATCAGGATTGAGCATGAGGAAATACGGATCAGCGCCAGCATAACCGTCGAGCGCGCCGCCATCAATACGCTTGCCATCGATAGAAAGGCTGGTGCGTGCAGGAATATGTGCCGTAGCGACACCGCAGTATGCCACGTTCCCGTTCGTATCGACTGCAACTCCACAACGGGCATTGGTCGTATTGAGTCGACGCTGCGATTGCAATACCGCAGCATTGATTTGTCCGCGCACAACTGTGCCATCGTTGGTGTTGATCTCAGCAAGATATGAGACGTGCGCCGCACTGCTCGCCATCCACAAATCACCGCTACTGCCAACCCCACTGCTCACGAGAGTGGAGGTTTGCAGGTCTTTACCATTCCAGCGGTAGATCGTGTTGCCACCAGCACTTTCCCCAACCGCGTAGAGTTTACTGCCTTCTGAATTGAGCGTGAGACGATAGATGCGCGTATCCGCCATGTCATTGTCGAGGGTTGCAGGGTTATAGTTCCAGGTCTTCCAGAGCAGGGTATTGAGATCGGTCGTTCGGTATGCAAACACAAAGGCGACCTGAACCGGAACGCCACGGTTGGTGCGCTGATCGAAGCCGCCAACATACACAATATTGCGTCCGTCATCCAGTGCCACATCGTGAATCTTGCGCGTTTCCTCATCAAGATCAAACTGGCGGTCGGCTGTAATCGAGCCGTCCTGCACATTCCAGACGGTGATGCGCTTGCGGTTAAGCGTGATTATCTGACGTCTCTGCACCCCCGCCTTAACCCGTTGTTGATCATCAGTGCTGTCGGGCAGGGTCTGCCGCCAACGCACCTCAGAAGCGTCTGGCGAGAGAAGAGCCAGACCGAAATCACCAATCACGGCAATACTATCATCGTTGAGTATGGCGATACCATCGACACGGTTGCCGAGCGTCGTCACGGAAGCAATCGACGTTCCATCGTTCGTCAAACGAACAATGCGACCTGGAGCACTGTCCGTGGCATTCAGTAGGGTATAGTGGTTAGACACACCCTGGATTGTACCTTCAAATCTACCGGCAACGAGAATATCGCCATCCGACTGGATGGCAACATCGCGTGCTTCCTGGTTCGCGCCCTGGGTAGAGAGCAAATAGCTGGCAGTACGCACACGAAGGTTACGGGAGGTTATCTGATTGTTGTCGGCATAAATGAGGTACAGTCCGCGATCAACAATCGTATCCGGCTTATCTTGATGGACGATCCGCAGTTGATCAAGGGTGCGCCCCTGTGGATCGGCTATTTCGTAATCAGTCGGATCGGACGTACAATCATCGAAAAGCTTCGTGCGCAACTGTGCTACAGCCAGAACCATCGCAGAGTCTGCGAAGCCGACTGTATATTTTTGATCGGTCGCGTTGCAGTTCTGGTTTTCAATAGCGGCAGTAGAAGCACGGTAGACGTAAGTGTGCGTAAGCGCCTGAAGTCGACCCCGGCCGCCAACCACGCCTATTCCACCGGCAGGACGATACCCTGGTTCTTTACCATACGTTGACTGATCCTCTAACGTCCAGCGTTCACCGTTATCGTCCCACAGATACAGGCGACCACTCACAAAAGCGTAAATCAAGGAGCTCCCCGTCTGCATGACAAGGCTCGCCCCGCCCCATCCGCACGTGTAGCCACGACCGTCAAACCCTGGCTTTACACTGAGAGAAACCCACTGGTTGCTTTGCAGGCGCAAAACCTGGTTTTCCGGTTGTTGATTGGGCGCCTGATCACATCCGGAGACGGTTGTTGCAAAGTCATTTGCAACAATCCATTCTCCGTTACTGCGTTGGGCTACGGTAAGATTTTTATAAGAATGACCGGGAACCGTGGGAAGAGGAGGGCTCATCTCCTCAAAGGCGCCATTTTCACGCAGGCGAACCAGATAGAAACGACTATTCTCAGTCTTTTCAGAGATGGCGTAAACACGGTCGTCGATGCCGAGCACCCAGACAGTACTACTTCTATTCCAACCGCTTGGTGGAAGATTATCGAACAGTTTCACCCATTGTCTATCCTGAGTCGGATCAAAACGCCAGATCTGCTTTTGCTGATTAACGAGGGTGTATAAGCGCCCCTGACTATCTATGAGTAATTGACCAACTGTGTTACTCCAACCAGTCGGCGGTGCTATCTTTGACCATGCACTGGTGTTCGTGTTGAGAACATAAACACCAGCAGTATTATTTGGAGAACTGCTGTTCGATGGTGCTCTGATAGCAGCATATATTTTACCATTTCGTGTAACCAGGTCTTCGACCAGATATGGAATTGGAATACCGGTTGTGCGTCGCCAAATCACCGGGACATTCGCCGTACTATTGTCTGCAAACGAAGGAGTGGGCAATATAGCAGCGAACATGGCTATGATGATGATCTTGATCAGATTTCGCATGTGATCATGTCTCCTTGTCGATAGTGAATTCCTCGCAGGGGAGTATGGAACCGTGAACGTCGGGATCAGGCACACGAAGAAGGGACGTCTGCGCCCTCAATACGCTGCGGTTCAATACTTCTGAACGTCGCCGCAATATTCACATTGCGGCAATATCATGATGTTGCCGGAGAAAATTGTTTTCAATAGTTCATCATTACTATATTTTTACTAGTTCAGTTAGTAATCAGGTAGCGGAGGGTGGGTTTGGAATAAAAAGTGAGGGGCGAAGTTACGTTTTCGCGTATACTTTTGGGAAGGGCAGGGTTTTATGAACAAATAGCATTCAGCTTTCGGAGACGTTTCCACTCCCAAACTGGCGGCAACCCCAGGTCTCCAGCCATCGCCGATATATGCTACGATAGGAGGCAGAACACTGTTTCGCCTCACCAGGATGGAGCGTCTGCGATGCCACCGATCGATCTTGCGCCGGACAACCCGTATGGCTTGCCGCTGCGAACGCCGGTGCTGACTGCTGCCGGTTGCTTTGGGTCTGGCATCGAGTACGAACGCATTGTACCGATTGAGCGCCTGGGCGCCATTGTGACCGGCAGTATCTCGCTGCGTGGCAGACACGCTCCGCCGCCGCTGCGCCTGATCGAAACGCCAGCAGGAGTGCTGAGCGTGGGTATGTGGCGCGATCCCGGGCTGGAGCGTGTTCTGCGCGAGTATGCGCCGGTGTGGAGCACGTGGAAGACGCCGGTCATTCTCAGCGTCGCAGCCGATCACAGCGATGTGGCTGCGGCGCTCGAAGGCGTCGAAGGGATTGCCGGACTGGAGATCCCCTTTGGCGATGACCTGACTGCCGCTGCCAGAACCGTCGCTGCAGTGCGCGCGGTGACGCTGCTGCCGTTGCTGGTGAAACTCCCACTCCATGACCGTCTGATAGCCGTAGCGCGCTCCATCATCGATGCTGGCGCCGACGCGCTGACGATTGCCTTTCCACCGCGCGCCTGCGCGCCAGACCCGCACACCGGCGAACTCCTGCACGGTCGCCTCTCCGGTCCTGCGATTCGACCGCTGGTGCTGGCTGCGATTGCCGATGTCTGCGCAACGACGCATGTGCCGGTCGTCGCCTGTGGCGGCATCGGAACTGTCGAAGATGCGCGCGCGTTTCTATCGGCTGGCGCAACTGCGGTGCAGGTCGGGTCGGCGCTGCTTGCCGACCCGTTTGCGGCAGTTCGGATCGCCGATGCGCTGTAGCGTGGCAGAGAAGGGTAATATCAGGCGCGCACGTGTCCATCGCCCTCGACAACCCACTTATACGATGTCAGTTCGCGCAGCGCCATTGGTCCGCGTGCATGCAGTTTCTGTGTGCTGATAGCGATCTCGGCGCCCAACCCCAGTTGCCCGCCATCGTTGAAGCGCGTGGACGCATTGACGAACACCGCCGACGAATCGACCGCCTGCACGAACGCCTCAGCCGTTGCTGCGTCGCGGGTAATGATCGCATCGGAGTGATCGCCGAAACGCGTGATATGGTCGAGCGCCTCGTCCAGATCGGAGACGACGCGGATCGAAAGGATCAGCGCCATGAACTCGACGCCGAAGTCGCTCTCCTGAGCCGGAACGATCTGCGGCGTGTCGAAACCGGCGGCGCGCAGGATCGCCAGCGCCGCTTCATCGGCGCGCAGCTCGACATTGCTGGCGAGCAGATCACGGGCGACTGCGGGCAACACATCGGCAGCGACCGCGCGATGCACCAGTAATGTGTCGAGCGCGTTACAGACGGATGGACGCTGCACTTTTGCGTTGTGGACGATGGGAACGACCATCTCCAGATCGGCAGCCTGATCGACATAGATATGACAGACACCAATGCCCCCGGTGATGACCGGAATAGTTGCCTTTTCGCGGCAGAAGCGGTGCAACCCCGCGCCGCCGCGTGGAATAATGACGTCGACGTACCGGTCGAGGCGCAGCAACTGCTCCACCAGTGCGCGATCCGGATCATCGATCACCTGAATCGTATCGGCGGGGAGTCCCGTCTGTGTGATCGCGTTCTGAATCAGGCGTGTCAGCGCCGCGCACGAACGGGTGATCTCCTTCCCGCCACGCAGGATCGCCGCATTCCCGGATTTCAGACAGAGCGCCGCAACATCGACCGTCACATTGGGGCGTGCCTCATAGATAACGCCGACGACGCCCAGCGGAACACGACGTTTGTGTACCCGCAGCCCATTTTCGAGCACGGTTGCATCGAACCGCTCGCCAACCGGGTCGGGCAGGCGTGCAACCGCACGGGTATCAGCGGCGATGGCTGCCAGGCGCTGTGGCGTCAGCATCATCCGGTCGATCAGCGCGGATGACAGACCGGCGTCACGTCCGGCAGCGACATCGATTGCGTTGGCTGCCAGCACCTCCGCAGCGTTGGCTTCATCAGTCAGAGCAGTTGCAATCGCTTCGAGCGCGGCATTCTTGCGCTCAGTCGAAATCAGCGCCATGCGCCGTCCGGCAGCGCGCGCGCGCGCGCCAATCTCTTCGATATTCGTCATACAGAATCTCCTGACGGATAGTATCGTTGACTTCGCTGCAAAAACGCACCGCCGAGACGCCGGGCGCGCAGAGAACTTCAAAGACGACATGTATGCACAGCGAAGCATGATGCGTTGGAGCGACTCGCTCTGGCATCTTCCGCTGCGAACGCTGCGCCGCTGCGGTGACATGCCCTTTTTGCAGTGGACTCATAGTTAAGCGTGTCACAGCAGCACCATATCGTCGCGGTGCACCACCTCTGGACCATAGTCGAACCCAAGCGTTTCGGCAATCTGTGACGATCGCAATCCGCAAATACGACGAAGATCGGTAGAAGCATACTGCGTTATACCGCGCGCAATCTCTCCGCCATCGGCGGCATAGATCCGCACCGTCTGCCCACGGGCGAAGTCGCCTTCGACAGCGACAATACCGGCTGGCAGGAGACTCTTCCCGCCCTCGATCAATGCGCGTACTGCACCCTCATCAGCCACCACGCGACTGTGGCGAACGGTTTCCGCCAGAATCCAGCGCTTCCGGCTCTCGACCTTCGTTGCCTGCGCCGGGAAACGTGTGCCGGACGACTCGCCCGCCACGACCCGCGTGATCACATCGCGTTCGGCGCCGCAGGCGATCACCACGTCCGCGCCACTGCGCGTCGCCAGGTCAGCCGCCTGGATTTTGGTCAGCATGCCGCCGGTGCCACGCGTGTTGCTTCCACCGGCGATTGCGTAGATCTGTTCCGTAATATGCGGAACGACCGCAATCCGGGTGGCGGACGGATCACGGCGCGGGTCGGCGGTGTAGAGTCCGTCGATATCGGTCAGGATCAGCAACAGATCGGCATCGACCAGGTTGGCGACCAGCGCCGACAGATTATCGTTGTCGCCGACGCGGATCTCACTCACGGCAACCACATCATTTTCATTGACAATCGGCAGTACATTGTGCATCAGGCAGGCGAGCAACGTATTGCGCGCATTCAGGTAGCGATGCCGGTCAGCCAGATCGCCGCGAGTCAGCAGCGTTTGCGCCACCGTTATGCCGTAGAGTTCAAAAATCTGCTCATACAGATGCATCAGGCGGCTCTGTCCGACTGCCGCGAGCATTTGTTTAAGCGGAATATCGCGTCGTCGTGCAGGAAAGTGGAGGCGCTCGCGTCCCACGGCAATGGCGCCCGAACTCACCAGCACGATCTCGATCCCCTGGTTGCGCACCGCAGCAATCTGCTGCACCAGCGACACAATCGTGGGGCGATGCACCTTATCAGTTCCGGCGGTGAGAACGTTGGTGCCTACCTTGACAACAATGCGATTGGGATGGGTCATACGTCCATGAAAGAAGCATGAGGCATCGGGCGCGAGACATCAGGCAAGAGGCGTTGGGCAAGAGGCAAGGGGATTGAAGGTGAAAGGGCGTTGAACGTTGAACGTTCAACGCTCAACGTACTCACCCATACCCACGACTACGGCGCAAGACGATACCCGACGCCCCATTCGGTGAGCAACAGTTTCGGTTCACGCGGATCCTGTTCGATTTTCCGGCGCAGGTGCCAGATAT
>Ga0209227_1001324_pt1 | contig 19438 bp, 14 predicted proteins | sample YNPBryantNP2012_FD_185815 | JGI IMG/M metagenome (GOLD analysis project Ga0209227, IMG submission 185815) | Anoxygenic and chlorotrophic microbial mat microbial communities from Yellowstone National Park, USA - YNP Bryant NP 2012 (SPAdes)... ...
CATACCAGCGCGTGCCCCTGCGACAGCAGCGCCCGATTCCGCGCGTCGCGAAGCTGCTGCTCCACCCGGTGCGCCAGCAGCAGTCCTTCCGGCGTCGTCCCGAACAGGATCCGCCCGCGCGGCTCGTACGGCTTCGGCTCGAACGCGATCCGCACCCCGGGAACCGCGTCCATCGCCTCCGCCAAACCCTCGGCGAACCGGTCCCTCATCTCCACGAAATTCACGCCGAACGGATTTTCGTAGCCGTCAATGCCGGGCCAGACGACCGCGAAATCTGTGTCCAGCTCGCGATTCAGCATCAGAGCCCTTTTGGTGCGCTCGATAGCGGCCTGCCGCGGCCCAGCCAACGGGTTCGAAAGCGAGCCCCATTCGAACTGCTCGTCCCAGAACAGCAACGGGATCACCGTGATCACCCGAATACCCGTTGCAGCCGTGAAACTCCTCCATAAACCCAGATTGTCCTCGTTGATTTCGTTGGGATAGTGCGCCTCTATGCCGCGCAGCCCATAGGCCGCCAGACCGGCGGCGATTTCCAGCCGCTGCGCGATGTCGCGTGCAGGGCCATACCGCTCGTGGAAGCGGCTCCCGGCCGGCGAGAAAAACCAGATGCCCGCCGAGAACTTGAGATCAAGGTCAAACGACCGCAAATGGGCCAGCAGTTCGTCCGGCGAACGGCGAATTGCCTGCGAGCGAAGATCGACCAGTGGCATTTCATATTCCTCCGAGGTGCCCGCACGCAGGTTCAGTAACTGACGCCGGCCCTGTCACATCTGCCGGGCGCCCGCACGGGACGCGTGCGGCCAAACGCTGTCCGGTTCGTAGGGTGGACCGCAGGCTATGTCAAGGGCGGACCACTGACGCCCGGGCGGAAACGCCGCGCCGAACGCAGATCGACGTGCACCCCGGGCGGAGCTCCGTGGTAGCGAACATTAATTGTGGTCGGACAAGGAGATCCGGGCCCGTTTGTGCCTCATTTCATCTTTGCAACGGTCCGCTTACCGTGTGGGTAGTCACGCCGTTCAAGATCCGGTTTGGGCATCGAGGCTTTCGATTTGATTATTCTGATTATAAGATGCCTATACACAAGTACTTGCGCACGATCATGCATCGTTTGCCGATGGAAAGCCGCCAGGTCGGAGTTCGCAAGAAAAAAATTGAAAAATCGCCTACCGACCGATAAATCGGGCTTGACAGCGGTGAGCGAGAGGTTAATATATAATTGCTTCTTTCCCCTCCGGAGAGCACCGAGCTGGCTTAGCCCTCGGTGCCCTCTTTTTTATTCGGACCACGAGAAAACCGCGCAGGCGCAACGCCCCTCGTTCCACGGAGCCATCCGGCCGCCTCGTCATGCCGTCGATAGAATCCACATCACGAACCAACTTCAAGGAGCCACACGTGCCGGCCACCCAATACGAAATCGGCGTCATCGGCGCAGGGAACGCAGCGGAGGGCATCATCCACGGCGTGCTCCGCAACAGCGTGCTGCTCGAAGATCGGATCATCGCCTCGGACCCGAATCCGGAACGCCGGCGGTTGTTCACGGAACGCTTTCGCGTGGCAACCACGGACGACAACTGTCTGGTGGTACGCGACAGTTACATCGTTCTGCTGGCGGTCAAGCCCCAGCAGTACCGTGAGGTAGTGCGCGAGTTCGCCAACCTTGTGCGCGAGGACCATCTGATCGTGTCCATCATGGCAGGCGTCTCCACGCGCAGCCTGGAAACCTGCTTTCCGCACGTGAAAGCCCGCGTCGTCCGCGTCATGCCCAACCTTGCTTCGCACGTGGGGGCCGGCATGGCGGGCGTATGTCCCGGGCGCTACGCGAGTGAGGCCGACCTGCTGCGCGCACAACGAATCTTCGACGCCGGCGGCAAGAGCGTGCACATCGAGGACGAGGCCCTCATGGATGCCGTCACCGCCGTTTCGGGCACCGGCCCGGCGTACTACTACTTCTTCACCGAGGCCCTGATCGAAGCCGGCCGACGGATCGGCTTGTCGCCTCAGTACGCCAATCTGCTAGCCAAACAGACCGCGCTGGGCGCCGCGCGGATGATGCTTGAAACGGGCGAGCCACCGGAAGTGCTCCGCGCCAAGGTGACGTCGCCTGGCGGGACAACCGCCGCTGCTATGGCATCAATGAAGGAGAATCAGGTTTTCGAGCACATCGTCGCCGGTGTCGTCGCCGCTTTCAATCGGAGTCGTGAGCTGGGTTCGTGAGGGCCGCGCGCTACCCGAAGATGCCGTGCAGATACCAGCCCGGGGCGTTCAACGCTCGGAAGACCCAGAACTCCTCTCCGCTGGCCACCGTGATACGAAAGTAATCCCGCCGCACGTCGGCTCCACGCCACCATGCCGTCTCCAGGCGTTCCGGCCCCACCGCACGCACCACGACATGCTCCTGCCCGCGCCATGTCAACCAGGTTGGAGGACCATCCCCGGCCAGTACCCGCACCCGAACCCGCACCGGCCGCGCCAGCAGACGCAGGGGGCGTCGAATCGGGACAGTCGACCGCCAGTCCATTCCCATCTCTTTCGGCGCGCAGCCCGCTGCCACCACCGGCACATAACGGAACGCCAGCTCCGGCTGATGATCGTCCACGAGCTCCGGTCGCACGATCGCTTCGTGTCCCAGGCGGCCGGCCAGTCGATCAATCAACATGTCCAAGGCTTCTTCCACGCCCGGCTCGCGCTGCGCGAACAACTCCCCCGGCTGTACCCGCCAGCAGGAGGTCTCCCGCGCCACCAGCATCAGCCCTGTGATTCGCAACGGACACAGCTCGTGCGCTTCCGATGCCGCCCGGTGCGCTCGCAACCCGTCATCACACTGCTCCAACCGCTGCTCCAGCAGCGTCCCCACATGCGCCCACTGACGCGACGGACGCACGAGCTCCACACACAGCACGTCCGGCGGCGCCCCTTCGTAGTACACGACGCATTCCAGCCGCCGCACGCCCATTCCGCGCCGCCGGAGCTGTTCACAGACATCCGTCCATAACCGTGGTACCGCCGGCAAGATCGCCGACCAGTCGGTGGCCGGCATCTCGAAGGCCAGACGGGCCAGCGGAGGCGGCGGGGACGTACAGGCCGTAAGAATTTCGAACGTCTCGCCCAGCGCTTGTCGAATGCGCAGGATCAGCTCCGGGCCAAAGCGGGTTGCCAGGGAGGCGCGCGGCAGCATCAACAGATCACCGATGCTACGTATGCCAAGGCGGTCCAGTTGCTCGCAGGTGCCCGGATCGAGGCGCAACGCCGCAGGTGGCAAAGGTGCCAGCCAGGCGCTGCTTTGACCGACCGGCACCACGGCGATGGGTTCGGGACCTGCGGTTGCCACGGCGTACGCCGCCCCGACTGTATCCGCGATGGCCGCCCGCGCTCCGAAGCCGCGTTGTTTCAGACCCGCGACGGCCTGGCGAGCGATGTTGGCCTCCCCGCGGAACAGCAGCGCGCAGCCGGTCACGTCGACCAGCAGGGTGTCCGGCTCGACGACCTCCACAGTGGGACCGAACCGCGTTGCCCAGCGGGCCAGCTCCGTCAGCGCGGCCCGGTCTTTCTGGTCATCGCAGGCTACGGCCAGCAGTTCCGGTGCCAAGGCCCGGGCCTGGGCCAGCGACATACCCGGACGTACGCCCAGCCTGCGCGCCTGGGCACAAACCCGTTCCACTACGTGCGCCGCCCCGACCGGTCGCGTCAGCACCAGCGGACCAGGCTTGCTGCGGCACAGTCCATCACGCCACGCCCGTTCCGTCGCCAAGTACGGCAGATGCAGACACAACACCCGGCGCATCCGACCATTCCACCACCAAGGGCCCACACGGCCGACCTTCCCGCAGCTTCTGAACGGTGATTCGCAATCGTCGCATACCGGGAGGTCCCACGAGTGGCTCGCCATACAGCCGGCTGGCAGCAAATGTCGGCCCCGTCGGCTTATCGCCGCGGATCAGCAGGCCGAGTCCTCCGCCCGTTTCGGCTGCCAGTTGCAGACGACGTGACGCCCGGCTGTCCACACCGCGCAGAGGCAGCACGACCGCCGCGACTGCGGAGCAGCGCAACACCTGCTCACAGGCCCACAAGGCATCCGACGGCTGCGAAGTCCGCACGACGATAAGCCGCCCCAAAGAAACTCCGGTCTGTAGCAACCCCGGGGGATAGAGGTCCGCCTGCGTGTCGATGGCCACGATCCACCGCTCTGTGCCCGCGGCCCGCGCTGCCACCCGCCAGACCAGAGAAAACACCCCGGTTCCCTCAGCCGCCGGGATGAACTCGTGTATCGCCGCCCTGCAAAAACCTCCGCCCAGCGCGGCGTCCAGCTCTGAGACGCCACTGGGGCAACGTCCGGACGCCGCCCGGCTGTGGTGACGCACCTGCCGAATCTGCTCGGCCAGTTGCGCCAGTCGCACGCTTCGGGCGGCTCCCATGACACACTGAACATCTATGTCGGAAGACACGCTCCGCTCCCACTGTGCTCATGGCCCGCGGACAGTGGCTGCGTCGTTCCCCATCCGCCACGGTCTGCGGGCACCGGACGTGCCCCCGAGGCACGTCCGGCCCCGCACGCGCGTGCGTTCCCCGAGCGCTCGTCACCGCGTGGCGAGCGAGTGAAGCGAGTGAGATCAGACGCTGCCGGCTGACAGCCGTGCCAGGTCGCCTGACCGTGAGGCCGACCGATCCGTTAGACGGGAACCGCGTGCGGCGCACGACACGACCTGCGCGGCCATCGGGCGAGGCATGGCACGCGCTCCCGTTTTCCGGCCCGTCAGCCCCCCGATGACGGACGCTCGATACGCACACCCGGACGCCCGAGTGCCTGTTCGCCGCTCAGCAGCTTCAGGCGTAAACCGGCGCCACGTACCTAATATTAACCTAACTTTGGTGACGTGTCAAGACAAGGCAAGGCTGTTCTGAAGAATTGTCCTCCGCATCCGAAAAACCCGAACCCCCGACGCAAGTCGGGGTCAATGTCAAATGGTAACGCCCGTCGGCGGCTACGCGCCCGTTGAAGAACTGCGGCACTGGACCTCCGTGTCCAGCACGATCGCCTCGGCGCGCACCCACCCGGTCCAACGCGGCGGTCGAATGCGACACCCGCATCGGCGGGCGTCTTTCCACCGGCTGCTAGGGCGTTCCGGCCGGCTGAGCTGGTTGGGTCGCCGGCGCGGGCAGCGACATCGGTACCGGAGCCGGAGCACTGAACCGGAGCGTCGTGATCTTGTCGTCGAATTTCGCCGCCTGCGCCGCCGTCAGCACCGCACGCACGTCCCGCACAAGCTGTTCGATCCGCTCTTCCATGGCCGAAAACTCCTTCGGCCGATCCACCATCTGATTCTTGCGGAACGTGTCGAGGACTTCCTCCAGGCGCCGATCCTGTTCGGGCGACAACCCCAGCTCCCGCGCCGCCTGGACCACGTGGAAGGGGCGCAGCGAAGCGGACTTCGGATCCTTGGCCAGCTCGCGCAACTGGGGCAGCCGCGCTTTCTGCGGCTCAGTGAGCACCTGTTCCAGTCGCTCGAAGAACGTTTTTTCCGCCCGCGCCTCGGGTGCGAGCTCGCGCAGCTCCTGACGCAGTTGCTCGACCCGCGCTTCGTCACCCGCCGCCCGTGCTGCCTGGATCTCCGCCGACTTTTCCTGAAGCTGCCGGGCCATCTCGGCCGGGTCTTTCTGGTATTCGGCCAGCTCCGCGTTGTAGGCGGTAATCAGCGCCTCCATCTGCTGAGTCTGGGACTCGTCCAACGACAGCCGTTTGCAGATCCAGCGCAGCTTGGCTTCGCCGCGCAGGGTAGGCTCTTCCGCCGGCCGCGTGGCCGGTCGCGCAGTCGGTGGAATCTGGGCCCACGCTGAAAAGACTCCCGTTGCCGTCAGGATGATCGCCGCAGCCCTCTTGCGCATCATCAGCACACTCCCCAGCAGCGCTCGTAGCGATGGCATCGACCTCCGATGCCGCACACACGCGGCTGGTACCTTACTGACGGCCGGGGGCCGGTGCAACGGCCCGGGCACGTTCCTTCGGCCGGTTGGTCGGGTTACCGGCCCAAAGCCGCTTCTGCACCCGTCGCGACCCCTCTGTCGGCCTTCGGTGGGGGTAGGCCGCTGCGCCGGTGGGCGGTATAGTATGGGGTTTGCATGCCGGCCTGCGCTCGTGAGGGTGGGCCGGGGCTTCCAAGCGGCAGTTGGAGGTTGGCAACCGATGGCAGACGTAGCAACGGAGGCATCCGCGGGGGAAGAGTCGGCGGGGCGCGAGGAAAAGAAGAAACACTCGCTGAGGAAGTACTTCAAGGCGATCATCGCGATGAAGGTCTCCGACCTGCACCTGAAGGCCGGGATGCCGGCCATGGCGCGGGTCAAGGGTGACCTGCGGCCGCTGCAAGGCGGGCCGCTGACGGCCGAGCAGATCCGCGACGGCATCTTTGAGATTCTTACGCCCAAGCAGCGGGCGATTTACGAAGAACGGGGCGCGATCGACTTTGCATACGACGTCGGGCCCCCGGGAGATGCGGACCGCTTCCGCGTCAACGCCTTCCAGCAGCGGGGCAAGATGTCGGTCGCGGCCCGGCGGGTCTCGCGGGAGATCCGCAATTTTGCGGAGTTGCACCTGCCCCCCTCCGTGGAAAAGGTCACGCACTTCCACCAGGGCATGGTGCTTCTGGCAGGCATCACCGGCTCGGGCAAGAGTACCACGATCGCCGCGATGATCGAACACATCAATCAGCGCGACCCGGTGCATATCGTGACGATCGAGGACCCGATCGAGTATCTGTTCACGGACAAGAAGGCGATCATCAACCAGCGCGAAGTGGGCATCGACGTGCACGACTTCCATGAAGCCCTCAAATACCTGATGCGTGAGGACCCGGACGTCGTGCTGATCGGCGAGATGCGCGACGTCGAGACGTTCGCCGCCGCGGTGCACGCGGCCGAGACCGGCCACCTCGTGTTCGGCACGATTCACGCGTCCAGCTCGGCGCAGACCATCTCGCGGATTCTGGACCTGTTCCCGGCCGAGGAACGGCGGTCGGTGCGGCAGGCGCTGGAATTCAACCTGAAGGCGATCATCTGCCAGAAGCTGATTCCGAGCATCAAGCCGGGCGTGCCGCTCGTGCCGACGGTGGAGATCATGTTCAGTAACGCGGCCATCCGGAAGCTGATCCGCGAGGAGCGCGACGCGGAGATCATCGACGTGATCCGGGCCTCCTACGCCGACGGAATGATCGACTTCACAGAGCACCTGCGGCAACTGGTGGAGAACGGCTATATTGACCACAAGACGGCGTACGAGGCGGCCCCGAATCCGGACGAGCTGAAGATGGCTCTGAAAGGCATCAAATCCGCCTCCGCAGGCATCCTCGGCTGATCGGCCCACGACGGCGCGACGTCCGCGCCAGGAGATGGCGGCGTGATTCCCGGACCGGAGTTGCTGGCTCAACTGCCCGAGAGCTACCTCTATTTCCACCCCGTGAAGCTGGCGGCCATCGCCGTCGTCTTCGCGCTCTGGGCGGTCTTCGCTCAGTGGGTGGACAAGGACACCGTCGCGGTCAACACGTTCCGCATCCTGTGGAACCTGATCGTGCTGAGCACCGGGACCGTCGCCACGCTGGCCGCCCTGTTCATCCCGATGTTCGCGGCGGGCTTCCCCATCATGGTGGTGCTGAATCTCGCCGTCGGCGTCGGGTACGTCCTGCACCGCAACAAGCTGGTGCGCGAAGAAGACCGGGTCTTCACGCTCGGCCACTTCCGGCGGCTGCGGGAGCAGGGCTTCCGCGGCAAGAAAAAGAAGAAGGAAGTGGTCGAACGCGTCCGCCTCACCGGTGCGGATCGCAAGTTCGTGCCCATCCCCGAGGACGACATCGAGCGGGAGCAGTACCGCCTCGTGCAGGACCTGATGTTCGACGCCCTGTGGCGACGGGCCGCCATCATCGAAGTGCTGCCGGGGAAGGATGCCGCCCGCGTGACCTACATGATCGACGGCGTGGTCATGGAGCGGGAGCCGCTGGCGCGGGCCGACGCCGACGCGATTCTCCTGTTTCTCAAGCGTATCGCCGGGCTGAATCTTGAGGAGCACCGCAAGCCGCAGCGGGGACAGATCATGGCGGCCATCGGTGAGCACAAACATAAGGTGCTGGTACGGACAGACGGCTCAACGGCCGGCGAGAAGCTGTCGCTGCGCATCTTCTACAACGAAGCTGACCTGAAGGTCCCCGACCTCGGCTTCAGTCCAAAGCAGCTTGAAGCCGTGATGGCGCTGCGTGAGGTGACGCCGGGGCTCATTCTGCTGTCCGCCCCGCCCAAGTGCGGGCTCACGACGACGATCTACAGCTTCACACGGACGCACGACCGCTTTTTGCAAAACGTCCAGATGATCGAGTTCGAGAAGGAGATGGACGTCGAAAACGTCACGCAGCGCATCTTCTCGACCGCCGAAGGCAAGACCTTTGCCGAACAGCTTCTCAAGATTGTTCGTGCCGACCCGGACATCATCGTCCTGCCGGAGGTGCGCGACCGCGAATCGGCGGCGATCGCGTGTCAGGCGGCCGTTCAGAAGCAGAAGGTGTACGTCGGGCTCCTGGCCGTTGACGTCTTCGACGCGCTGCGTAAGTGGGTGACACTCGTTGGAGACAAGAATCTGGTCGCCAAGAGTCTCTTGGCCGTCGGCAACCAGCGCCTGGTCCGCGTGCTCTGCACGCAGTGTCGTCAGGCGTACAAACCGGACGCCGCCATGATGCGGAAGCTCAATCTGCCCGCCGACAAGGTTCTGTATCGTCCGCCGGAGCCGCAGTTCGACAAGCACGGCCGACCGATCATCTGTCAGAACTGCCAGGGGACGGGCTACGTGGGACGGACCGGCGTGTTCGAATGGCTCACGGTGGATGACGGATTGCGGGAGGTGCTGCGACGATGCACCTCGCTGGCCGATGTGCAGAGTTACCTGCACAAGAAGGGCGGGCTCGGGCTTCAGGCCCAGGCGCTCCAGAAGGTGCTGGAGGGGATCACCAGCATCCAGGAAGTCGCCCGGGCGGTCCGCGCCGACGGGACCGTCGGCGAGGTGCCCGGCACACGGCCCGCCGCCGGGCGCCCGGCGGCCACCGCTCCGCCACGACCGGCCGCGCCTCGTGCGCCGGCGGCTGGCGGCGCGGTCGCCAAGCCCGCACCGGGATCGGATCGCGGCGGCCCCTCGCGGGCGGGGAGGTGACCCATGGTACTGAACATCATCGCCCTGCTGCTCGTGCTGGCTATCACCTTCCTCCACTCGCTGTTCGGGCTGTTCAGCGGGCTGCTCAACGTGTTCTGCTCGATTTCCGCGCTGGCCATCGCCTTCGGATGCACGGAGGCGGTCAACCGGCTGGTGACCGGCGCCGTACCGGTGCCATCCGCGTATACCGAAGCGTGCGTCTTTGTCCTGCTGTTTGTGGTGTCGCTGCTGATCCTGCGCGTCCTGGCCGACACGTTCATCCGCGGCAATGTGCGCGTACCCATGTACCTGGACTGGGGCGGTGGAGCCGTCTGCGGGTTCATCAACGCGCAGATCTGCGTGGGCGTGCTGATTCTCGGCTTTCTGATGCTGCCGTGGGGCGGACGCGTGCTGGGCTTCTCCCGGATGGAACGTGACCCGGACAACGAAGTGGATTCCGAGACCGGGCGGGCCGTTTTCCGCACGAATCACATCTGGCTGCGCTCCGACCGGTTTGCGGTCGGCTTGTTCAACCTGCTCAGCAACGGCAGCCTGCGCGGAAACACGAGTTTCGCCAGCGTGTACCCGGACTTCCCCTCCTGGGTTTTCTGGACGGGCAACCAGATCCAGCCCGAAGTACCGCCCAGCGTGCCGCGCGACGACAAGGTGGACGGCTTCGACACCAAGGGCCTCCAGGTAGAAACCTGGTGGACGCAAACCGCCCCGCTGGCCAACGATTACACGCGCTACCGCAAGGGCTACCCCACCAAGGGGAACGACAAGCCGCCCTACGAGCCTTACCAGCTTCGGCCGCAGCCGGGTCGAACCCTGCTCGGCGTGCGTCTAAAGCTGCTCGACGGGTCGGCCGACCGCGACAAGAACAGCATCGTCCACCGCTTCCGGCCGTCCAACATCCGCCTCGTGGGGGACATCATTCAACCCGACGGCCGCCCCCGCCCGACCGACTATCTGCCGCAGGTCATCGGTGGTGCGGACGCGAACCTCGGCGATCTGCTGCGCGTGGTCGACATCGACAACAACTTCTCGATCGTCGCCCGCGCGGACACCAAGATCGACGTGTATTTCGAAGTCGACGAGAACTTCAAGCCGCGCTTCGTGGAATACCGCCGGCACGCCCGCGCGCCGTTGACCGGCAAGCCGGCTGCCGCCCCGCCGCCCCAGCGCCTCGCCGCCGGCGAAGGCGAGAAGGAAGCGGGCGGTCCCCGCGGGCGGGGACCCGCGCGCTTCATCGACGTGGTGGTGCGCTCCGCCTCGGGCGCAAACGACCGGCTGCCGGTGGCCGTGCTGCGCGAGCGGGTAGCCGCCGAAGCGGAACTCAGTGGCGATCTCTTTGTCTCCGGGTCGTTCTCCGGGGACGTAGGCACTCTCAGCCAAGGCATGGGAGCACGCGTGGAGCGCTTCGTGGTGCCCGAGGGTAAGCGCATCTTTCAGCTCCAGACCATGCCGCGGCGCGCGCAGTCGCTTTTCGGGCAGATCTTCAACTTCGTGGGCGCCCGCACCAATCAGTATTTCGCCGTCGATCGGGAGGGCACGGAGTACGGCTTGGCCGGGTACTACGCCATCGTCAAGCGCGAAGGGAAAGAGTTTCTGGAGCTGTTCTTCACCCCGGATCCCGAGGGAACGGGATTCCGCGGCATGGTCGACCTCAAAGAGATCCGGTTCAATGAGCTGGACCGCGAAGACTCGGTCCTCGGACTGATCTTCCTGGTGCCGCCCGGCAAGTGCATCGTCGCGGTCCGGAGCCAGGGTGGCCGGGTCGACCTCGGCGCGGAGATGTGCGTCGAACCCTGAGCACTCCGGCCTTGACGGGCCTGCCTGGGTTCCTGAGGCCGTCAGAACGACGCGCCGAAGGCGAAGTTGAAGACCTGGGTATCGTCGCGGTCCTGCTTGAGAAGCGGGAAGCCGAAGTCAAACACGAGCGGCACCGGACCGAAGAAGTCGATCTGCACACGCAGGCCAAACCCGACCGCGACCCGCCAGCTCGAGATCGTCAGACTCTCTTCGACCGTGCCCATGTCGCAGAACACCACCCCACGGAACGTCTTACCGTACAGAGGAAAGGAATACTCCCCGCCGGTCAGCAAAATGAAGTCTCCGCCGATCGGCTGGCGCTTGATTCCGCCGCGCGGCGACACGCCGCGGTAGCTGAACCCGCGTAGCGAGCCGAACCCGCCCGCGTAGTAGCGTTCGAAGACCGGGGCGTCGCCGACGATGTAGGCGGCGTCGGCCCGTAGGGCCAGGACGCTCTTGCGATCCAGAATGTCGGTCTGGACAGTCTTATACCAGGCGGCACTGAAAGCGGGCTTGCCGAACGTGTACTCCCCACCGAGCAGTCCGGCCTGCTCCCAACTGAAGCTGATCCGGTAGCCTTCGGTGGGGAACAGGCGGCTGTCGGTCGTATCGCGGACGATGGCGCCCCGGATGCTCGTCAAGGTGTGGTTGCCCTTCGCCTCGCGGATATCGCGGGCGGCGAACGGATCCACATTGTCGATATTGACCCCTTCCAGCCGCAGCGTGCCCTCGATCGCCCAGTTGTCCAGCAGGCCGCCGCGGAACCGCTTGCTCAAGCTGATCGTGGTCCCGATCCGCTCCTCGTCATATCCCTCGCGCCCGCGCTGGAAGAGGTAGAAAGACGTATCCAGTCGTAACGGACGGTTGAGAAGGTACGGCTCGGTAAACGTGATGCGGAAGCGGCTCACCTCGGTGCCGGGCTCGAGCTGAAACAGCAGGCGTTGACCGGCGCCTTTGAACGCCTTGCCGCGGAAGAATTCCCCCCACGTACGGGGCCAGTCGAACAGGTCGAAGTTCCGGTTGTCGATGCTCAGCGTGCCGATCAGACCGTTGTCCGTGCTCACGCCGAAGCCGACCAGAAACTGCGTCGTCTCGGTCTCCTCCACGGTCACCAGCGCTTCCCGCTCCCCTTCGATCTCCTCCAGGGGCGTGATTTCGATGCTGTCAGGCCGGAACAGGCCCGTCTCCCGCAGCCGCTGCACGGCGTTGCGGGTTTCGACGGTGTTGTACAGTTCGCCGGGGTAGAAGAGCAGCTCGCGGCGGATGACCTCATCCTTGGTCTGCCGATTGCCACGGATGGTGATGCGACCGAAGCGCGACTGTGACCCCTCGTTGATGACGATGCGGAGCCGGACCAGGCCCGGCTCTTCGACGAAATCCTGGCGGGCATCGACCTGTGCCGCCACGTACCCGATCTGTCCGTACAGGTCGCGGATCCGCTTCAGGTCGAGTTCGAGCGCTTCGTTCCGCATGAACTTACCGGGCCCGAGCTTCATCTCCGCGGCAAGCCGGTCGCTGTCGAAGACCTCGTTCCCCTCGAAGACGACCTCCTGCACGCGATAGCGCTCCCCCTCCTGAATAACGAAGACGAGGTCGAGATCCTCGCGCTTGACCGGGTCGAATTCCAACCGGTAACCGACGCGGGCGTCCAGGTACCCCTCATCGCGGTAGAACTTTTGAAGGGCCAGCGCGTCGCGATTCACCTTGTCTTCGTCCAGCGCTCCCTTGCGGAAGATCCAGATATAGGTTTTGGTCTCGATCCGCGTGCGGAGCCGCGCGGCCGGATACGCCCGGTTGCCCTCGAAGCGGATGTGCCGGACTTTGACCCGCGGGCCCTCGTTGATGCGGTATATGACCCGCCGCTCGGACTCGAGCGCCAGCTCGTCAATCGTGACCTGGACGTAGTAGTACCCCTCCTCCTTGTACTTCTGGATGATGTCCTCCCGGGCCCGATTGATCTCATAGCGGTCCAGAGGGGCTCCGGCCACTGGCGTCAGCTCGTACAGTTGTGCCGCGGTAAACTTTTTGTTCCCCTCGATCTCGACCGAGACGATCTCCGGCTTCTCCTGCACGGTGAAGACGACGACCGCCTCCTCCTCTTCCGGGCGGACGCTCGCATAGGCGGCGACGAACTTCCGGGTCCGCAGCAGCTCCCGGACGTCCGCCTCGACGTCCCGCAGCACATAGGGTTGCCCCGCGCGGGTCTTGAGCAGTCGGCGGACGTAAGCTTCGCTGACCCCCCGCAAGCCCTCGATCTCCACCCGTCGGATGGCCGTCCCCTCGGCTACCTGCGGCTGGGCCGCGGCTACCGTGGTGGTCAGCGCTGCCGCGAGCAGCGCTGGGGCAAACCGCCAGCACCTCCACCCGCACCCCGGACCCGTCATGGCTGCTCGACCCTCGCTCGCCGGCACGTTGCACGCTCGAAGGGACTGGTCGCCGGCCAACCCACCGGAGACCGCGCCGCGTTCGCGGGTTACTATACTGGGTGACGCACGCGTTGCAACGTCGACCGTTTCGAATGAGGATTTGTGGCAGGCCTCGACGTGACGCACAACAGACCGCCGCCCCCTAGCCCCGCAACCAGCCGAAAATGCCCTCGATCCGTCCTGTGGGTGGTCGGCACGCTGGCGGCGAGCGTCTTTTCGACCGCCTGCCAGCAGGACCGTACTCCCCCTGATCTTCAACCCGAACGCGAGGCCGCTATGCGCCCTGTTATCGGCATCACGTGCAGCTTCGGCGAAAGCTCCAGCTCCCCCGGGCGTTTGCGAATGTCGCTCAACGCCGCCTACATGGACGCCATCTACGCCGCCAACGGACTCCCTTGCCCGCTCCCGCTCCCCCCGGAACCCGATCCGGCGTGCCTCGATGAACTGCTGGCGCGCTGCGACGGCCTGCTGCTGACCGGTGGAAATGACGTCCATCCTCAACGCTACGGCGAAGCACCCCACCCGAAGACCGAGCCCATGCACCCGCGGCGCGACGCCTTCGAGATCGAACTCTTCCGTCGTGCGGACACGCTGAAAAAGCCGATTCTCGCGATCTGCCTGGGATTCCAGGTGGTGCACGTAGGCCGCGGCGGGAAGCTGATCCAGCATATCCCCGACTTCGAGCGGCCGAACGCGGTAGCCCACAGCGCCGCGCCCGGCGCCAGCGCGTACCACCCCGTGCGGATCGTGCCCGACTCCCATCTGGCTCGGGTAGTCGGCGCCACGGAGATCGAGACGAACAGCCGGCATCATCAGGCGGTGCACGTGGATCATCAGGGCCGGGGGTTGCGCGCGGTCGCTTTTGCGCCCGATGGCATCCTGGAAGGCTCGGAGGACATGGATGGGCGGTTCCTCCTGGCTGTCCAATGGCACCCCGAGGACATGATCGACCGACCGGAGCACCTGCGGCTCTTCCAAGCTCTGGTCGAGGCGGCCCGTAAGCAGCGCAAATAGCCCGCCGCCGAGAGGGACACCCGAACCCCGATGCGGATCGGCGACGGCATCCGAACACCCGGCGCCAGTCGGAAACAGGCTCAGCGCAGCCCCCAGTTTCGTGGCTTGATGCCGGCGCCCGGGGTCGAACCGGGGACCTCTTGATCCACAGTCAAGCGCTCTATCCAACTGAGCTACACCGGCAACCGGCGACCCACCACGTGGCGGCGAGCCGCCACGCACGAGTTTAGCCCGTTTGAAGGACGAGTGTCAAACCGCGCGTATGGCGCGGTCAGGCTCGGCAGCCGGGATAGTCAGCTTATATCGCCATCCGCAGCCGCAGGCGGCGCGCCCTGCTGCCCTGCGCGCGCCAGCCACCGGAAGAAGGCCCCACCAGCGACCACGCCCAGAACACCCCCCGCCACCACGTCACTGGGGTAGTGGGCGCCGTTCACCAGTCGGGCGACCGCCACCATGGCTGCCGCCAGGTAAAACCAGGCTTTCCCCCGCGGCCAGAGCCGGGCCGCGACGCACGCCAGCGCAAAGGCGGTCGCGGCTTCGCCCGACGGAAAGCCCACCCGCTCCTTGCTTACCAGTTGCGACAAGGGCGGTGCAAAGGCCAGAGCGCTGGCGGCCTGATTGGGTCGCAGCCGACCGATCGCACCCTGGAGCCCGTTGGCCAGCAGTGCCGTGCCTGCAATGCTGACCAGACCAGCCAGATGAAGAGCCCATCGTCGCGGCTGTAGGATCGTCGCCACTACTCCCAGTGTCACAATTCCGACGACGCTGCCGAACACCCACCGCCATGTTTCCCAGAACGGCTTGGTGACAGCGTAGAAATCGCGATCCAGCGGACGGTCCTCGGTGTTGAGCGCCAGCGACACGTGCTCGTAGAACCAGCGGTCAAGCCCCAGGAAGCCGAGCGCGATTACGGCTGCTGCCGCTCCCAACCACACCCACGTGCTTGAACGCAGTCCGGAATGCATCGTGACTCTCGGCGGGTATCCCGGCGGCAACGTCAATACCTGGCGCCCACGCGGCTGAGCAGTTCCGGCGGCAGGCCCGCATACTCCTCGCACATGTAAACGGGCCAGACCCGTATCAGATGACCACGCAGGCGGTACTCCACCGTCTCGACCAGGCGGGCCTCGCGCAGCGCTGCGTGCGAAAAGTCGCGACCGCCGAAAAGCTCGGGCTTGCGCGCCCCGACGTAAACGCACGGTCGGCCGACGAAGCGCTCCGCGTCACGGATCGGGTTCGGCCAGATGTCGTACTGACTGGCGCGGTCACCCAGCACCGCCTGTAGGCAGTACACCGGCGGGTGGCCGGGGCAGTAGAAGGCAATCTGACTGGCCACCTGATAGTCATCCGTCACGATAAACGGATCGCGCCCCTGGGCCTGAAGCGCCGTCAAGTGCCGCCCGACGGCCGGCCCCAGCATGCGCCACCCACGCAGCCGCGACGCCGGATCGTACTTGGCCACCGGCGTCTCTTCCCACGGCGGCTCATGGCGCGCCAGCCACCCGAAGACCGGCAGCAACGCTTCCGTGTAATGCGCGAGGATTACGCTGCCGCCGCCAAACAGCGTGCCAGCCACGACGAGACCGCGCGTCCAGCGTCGAACCTCGCGGGCGGGGCTGCGCAGCCCGTGTGCCAGCCACCCGGCAAGCAGGATGGTCGCCGGCGGCACGCTGAGCACTGGCCAGTTCGGCTGAACCTTGGTGATCGGGCTGAATAGCAGGAACGCCACCCACGGCACCGCTACGGCGCACAGCACCAGGCGCACCACAGGCCGCGCCCCGCCGCCCATGTCCGGTCGACGCCAGAGCGCGACCAGCGCCACGAGCATTGCGAAAAACCATATCGGCCCGATGACCGCGGCCTGCCCGAGCACGTACTCGGCGACGCCTGCCACGTTGAGCGTGATCGACCCCGACACTCCCGCCTGGCCGGCGACGTGTCGGAAGCTGACCCAGCCATGCCGGGCGTTCCAGATGAGGATTGGTACGAACCCCAACGCACCCAGCCCCGCGGCCACATATGGACCAGGTCGTCGCCACGCCGGCCGATACTCGCGTTCCAGCAGCATCGCCAGCCCGACGACCGGGAAGATCAGCAGCATCGTGTATTTGGCGAGGATGCCCAAAGCGATCAAAACCCCCGCGACGATCCACGGCCAGGTCTCGGGGCCGCGCAGGCCGCGCTCGCAGGCGACCAGGCCCCAGAGAAAACAGAACGTCAGCGGGGCGTCGATGGTCGTCAGAACGGCCCCCACGGCCAGAATGGGGACCGTGCACGTCAGAATCACCGCCGCCAGAGCCACACCCGGCCGACGGAATGCACGAAGTGCCAGGGTGTAGATGGCCAGGCCGCTGCCGATGGACAGAACGATCGCCGGCAGGCGTACCGCAAGCATCTCACTGCCCACAACTCGCTGGGACCAGTCCGCCAAAGCCCACCGGCCCAAGGCAATGATGTACGCCACCAGGGGACCCTTGCTGTAGTAGCTCCAGTCCAGCCGGCGTGACCATTCCCAGTAGTGGGCTTCATCGCCCGACAGGTCGAGCGGACAGTCGCGGATCAGGTAAGCCAGATGTAAGGCTGCACCGGCGCACAAGATGCCGGCCGCCAGGCACGCATGCCACCAGCCCGGTCGGTACGAAGCTGGTGCATTCTCGCTCGGACAACCCATGTGCCTAGCTTCCGCCCGACGACGTGGTGGCAGGCTGTGACTGGGGGAGGACGGGCCGCGTGACTGTCGCCGCACGATACACGCGCACGCGGTCCGCCTGGACGGAGTAATCCGGGTAGACCGTTCCGTGTACGTCGGCTAGGTCGCCCACCCGCAGGTCGGCCAGGGTGGCCGGCTGACCGTCCACAAGGATTTCGCAGCCCGGCGCCAGCGTCCCCGTCAGCCGGATTCGGCGGCCCGTTTTCGGATGCGCGAACTCCACCTCGGCCGTCTGCCGCGCGACGTCCAGCATCCGGATCGTGGCCCCGGCGATTTCACGCGTCCGGGGTGCCGGTCGTCGACTGACCGCACGCCAGCTCGCGACGCCCGCCACGACCACCACGATGATTCCGACCACCAGCGCCTTCTTCGCTGTCTGCGTCACGTCGTCACCCGTGGCCGCCGCCCCCGGAACCGCGTCTCCGCGGCAGGACCGCACCGCCGCGTGCCGCGCATTCTCAGCCGGCCCGGCATGCTTTTCAACGCGCTTGCCCGCTCGCGCGCGTAGTCCAACACCGAAGCCCTCCCCACCCATGGTGCCCGCAGGCGAGTCGCCGTCACATCCCCCTTGCCCGATTTAGTCGATGCCGATCAGCCGCGCACGGCCCGCACGCAGAAGAGATCATCCCGGGCGATCAAATCGGCCAAGTGCAGGCCGGCGTCCGTAAGCAGCGCTTCCCAGGCGTCGGGCGGCGGCAGATGGTCCTGCCCAACCGCCCCGCCGACCCGCGTATGAAACGCGTTGATGTTCTGCCAACTGTCCAGATGCAACACGAGCAGCGTTCCGCCAAGGCGCAGCGCCCGCGCCATACGCCGAAGTCCCTCGGACTGGTCCCGCAAGTGCGGAAACACGTGCAGGCACCAGATCAGATCGAAGACTTCCAGACCCAGGTCCGCGGCGCAGACGTCCACGCAGCGGAATTGGGCGTCCGTTCCGCGCGCCGCCGCCCGTGCCAGCATCGCGGGTGCAAAGTCCACCGCTGTCACCCGGCCAGGCGCAACCTCGCGTGCCAGCCACGGCGTCACCTGTCCCGTGCCGCAGCCAACCTCCAGCACATCCAGGCCGGGGCGCAACCCGAGGACCGGTTTCAGCTCTTCCAGTCGGGCCAGCGTCAACGCGGCGGGCGGCCCGTCGGTGTCCCAGGTCGCGGCATGATCGTTGAAGAACGCACAGCGCGGATCGGCGCTCACCGGGAAGCTCCTGGCGCAGAAGTCTGCTTGCACTTCAGAACCGGATGCGGTATTACGATCATGAGTATTGTAATACCGGCCGAACGGAAACCAAGCGCCGTCCTGGAGCGCAAGAACGTGCTGCAACCGTGTCCCAGGCTGGCGTCAGTCGCGCTGCTTGCGGCGGCTGCCGCGGCCTGTCTGCCGGCCACTGGCTGCCAGCGGGCCAGCGCCGACCAGCCAGCGCCACGCGTCGCCGCCAGCAGCACGTACCTGGCGGCTGCCGCACGCGATGTTCTGGGCACGGACGAACCGGTGCTCGAACTGGCCGAACCGGGCACCTGTCCGGGGCACTTCGACCTGCGCCACAGCCAGGTCACGAAGCTCCGTGCGTGCCGTGTGCTGCTACGCTTCGACTTTCAATCGGCCTGGGACGCAAAGCTGGCCGACCTCGCCGCCGGAGGTCTGCGGATCGCTCCGATCACCGCCGGCGGCGGCCTATGTGTACCTGACACGTACCTCGGCGTCTGCCGTCAGGTCGCGCTGGCCTTCGTGGGGGCCGGGTTGTTGTCGCACGCACAGGCTGAAGCGCGTCTGAACGACATTTCCGACCGGCTTCGCCAGCTCACAACGTGGACCCAGGAACAGGTCACGGCGGCGGAACTCCCGCAGCGGTCTGTTCTTAGCAGCCGGCACCAGGCGGACTTCTGCCGCTTTCTCGGGCTCAATGTGGTTGGAGTGTTCAACAGCCCGGACGCCGCCTCGGTCCAGGAAATCAATCAAGCCATATGCACGGGCAAGGGCGTCTGGCTGGTAATTGCCAACGAGCCGGAGGGTACCGACCTCGCCGACGCGCTGGCCGACCGCCTGGCTGCGCGGCTGGTCGTGTTCGCCAATTTCCCCGCCGCCGACGAGCACGGGGGCCGCTTCGATGAGCTGGTACGCAGCAATGTCCGACGGCTGCTGGCGGCCGCCCGGCCATGAGTAACCCGGATATATCCATCGAGGGGCTCGTAGTCCGGGCGGGCGGCCGCGTGATTCTGAATCTGCCCCATCTGACCGTCGCTCCGGGCGAGGTCCTCGGCGTCGTCGGCCCCAACGGAGCCGGCAAGACCACGCTGCTGCGCGTTTGCCTGGGGCTGCGGC
>Ga0209227_1001330_pt1 | contig 19382 bp, 17 predicted proteins | sample YNPBryantNP2012_FD_185815 | JGI IMG/M metagenome (GOLD analysis project Ga0209227, IMG submission 185815) | Anoxygenic and chlorotrophic microbial mat microbial communities from Yellowstone National Park, USA - YNP Bryant NP 2012 (SPAdes)... ...
CCGCTGCAATAAAGCCCGCAAAAACAAAATTTTTTGCAACATTTATGCTCCAAAAATGCCGCCTCACAGGCAGGCTCAATTAAATAACAAATCGCTCCGCAATAGTCAAGGGATTAAATTGGACATCACAAAAAAAATAGGCCGAAGGGCAATTACACAGGTCATTCCAGCCAGTGCGGCACAAAACGCCCTTCCCTTCCGGTAGTCACATCACTCATCTCCTGGACACAGATGCCAGCCGGTTCATCGCCAACCATCCAGACCTGCACCACAAAAAAATCACCATCGCTCACGCGAGGCAGGACGATGTGTGATCGGTACACATAGCCGCTCATTCCATACAGGCCGTCATCGCTGATATCCCTATGATAGACCTGCACGCCTGGCGTAGGCGCAGCAGTCGGGAAAAACGGAATTCGATCATACGGACCTTCTATATCACCTGGGGCAAAAGAGGCGGGCACGAGCCCCGCGTGTCCCTCAAAAAGCTCCCACAATACGGCCAGCATTCCACTATGCCCCATAACAAACCGCCAGGGCGGTTCCACCAGGCAACAATCAGGCCCCAATAAAGACGCCAGAGATGCCTCACTACAGTCATGTAACAGCCTTAACCAACCGCAGGTCTCAACCACCGCATCTAAAACCTGGCCGTCGCCGTTCATCAAGGCCCCCTCTGTAATGTCCCATGTCAATTCATCGCAATGGGCGCTGCATACGGACAGCCCTGCATTAACAGCAGTCTTCATTAAAAAAGATGAATATGCACCTCTATCTTGCTCGCAACTCAAAAAACATACAGAATACAGGCCATCTCCTGCCATCATCTCCCAACTTTCCTGCAATTTCTGCTGAATCTCGTTGAATTGCGTCTTTTGTGGACAGACAGCCTTCAACCAGCGCCGCTGCCAAAAAGCAGCTTCCAGAAGACCTGAAGGCATATCCGTGGAATAGTTAAACAATATCGGTGGTTTGTCCGGCTGACAACAGAGATCCAGTCTTCCGAGAAGGCCGGGCGAACCGTTCTCCCAGGAGGATAAAATAGGTTTATGCAAAATATGCGGGATATCTAAGGCCGGCAACATGTCCTCGGACAACACGTACTGCACGGCATCCATATACATGGAGTGCAGTTCCGATGCAGTATTTAAAATGGTATTCAGCTCCTGTTCATTCAATATATAAAACAGGCCTGAATTCCAAAGACCGGCCATGTCAACAGGCGCATGAAACCCGTTTTCAGCCACATCCAATGAGGCGATCACCTCATTGAAGGGCCGAGACGGCAAAGGCAGTCTTTCCCTTTTCATCTCAGGCCTATCTGTTGCAAACACATTTCAGCCATTCTTTCCGCGGCAAACACCAAAGATTCTATATCCAAAAAACGCATGGCATTGGCATCGAAAAGTACCTTGGCCTGTGCTGTAAAACCATCCTCCTGTGAACTGTTCCAGAAATGGACTTGCACAGGCACCTTGGGAAGTATGGACACCTGCGCACACAGATCCGCATGGCATTCCTGAAGCATCACGCCCGACATACCGGCTAAAATCGCCATAAGCTCATGCAACCGGCCATCAAAGGCATCCGCCAGCTTTTCTTCCGTATATCTGCGCAGCGTAACCACCTTTGATATGGAATTAGGAAACGCCTCAAGCCCGACCCAATCCCCTGACAATGCCTCATCAGAGGCAAAAAACACATAATTATAGAGCAATATCTGGTCCCTTGGGTCCAATTCCATGTGGTTTTCAGCATAAATACCATCCTTGGAAAGCAAGATCTCCGTGCCCAGATATGGCAATTTTAAGGCAGTTCCAGTGGATAAAAAGACCACCTCTGCCCCCAGGGCTGATGCCCTGCTGGCCAAATCAATCCCTTGAATCTTGCCCCGCAACTCCCGCAACAATGCGGTCTCTGCATCAGGCATTGTGGTGGACTGGGCCTCTTTTTCAGCCGTATTCTGTGAAACAAGATAGGGGCAGGCAGAGATATCCAACTTTCCTGACATCACCGCCACAGCAAAGGCCATGCAGCTTATCTGACCACAGGCCTTACAATTGGTCTTTGGTGTGGCTTTTACTATCTCCAAAACAGATTTCATATGTTATAATGCTCCAACTCGCATGTTTTTTACAACCTTTTACCACATACACCTCAAACTGTAAAAGCTGTTTACAGGCATATAATTGACTCATGATACCTGGTACCCACTGCAAAATCACCCCTGACGGCTCTAATCGACGCTTTTACAGGCAAATGCGCCGCGGCGAATTCGCCATCGTCATGGAACCTGGTGAATCACCCGGCGGCATTGCCGAGGCTAAAAGCTATGCGCAGATCGGCAGACATCTGCATCAAAAGGGCGTTTCAGTACCAGAGATATATGAATTCGACTCAAAGACTGGCATAATCACCATGGAAGACCTGGGTGACATCCATCTACAGACTATAGCGCTGCAAGGCCTGAGGGCTGGCGATGTGCAAACGATTCAGACCCTCTACGAAAAGACCATAGACCTGATGATAACCATGCAATTTGAAGGCATAAAAGGCTTTAAAAGCACCTGGTGTTTCGACACGCCCACATATGACCCAGACTTCGCCTTTCAAAGGGAGGCCCTGTACTTCATCAATGAATTCGCTTGCGATTATGCAGGAATCGACCAAAAACAACAGAGTGAACTGACCGGTGAACTATACAGGCTCTGTATGTCCTTGAGCAATTTTTCAGGGCCTGTGTGCCTGTTGCACAGGGATTTTCAGTCCAGAAACATACTTTGGCACAAAGACGCCCCCTGGCTAATTGATTTTCAAGGCGCCCGGCAGGGACCACCCTTTTATGACCTTGCATCGCTGCTTCTGGACCCTTATGTACAGCTTCCAGACGCACTCATCAATAACTTCCTTGAATTCTATACAGAGTCCGTAAACACAAAAACATACAGGCGATTGACTTATGGGGAAATCCACAAAGCCTTCAAAACATACGGCACGATACGGCTTATTCAGGCCATTGCCGCCTACAGCCTTCTCTGGCGCAAAAAGGGCAAGACCCATTTCAGAAGATACCTCGAACCGGCCATTGAGCGGTTGCTCCGACTCATAGAATGTGAGGCGAGTGCATTTGCCGCCCTAAAAACAGTCCTGCAACATGGTCTCGACAAAGTCAAAACACAAAGCCCATGAAACCAAGATACCTGCTGTTTTTACTACCCATATTGCTCATCGCCCTCGTATTCTGGGCCATCACCCGTTTCCCTGACGAAAACAGCATCGGGCGATATGCCCTTAAATACCTGAGTGACGAATTACAGGCCAAAGTTACGGTACAGACCCTGGCCCTGAGATGGCGGCCTATCCCCACCCTTATCGCAACCGATCTCGACATCTCACATGCAAATTACACACTCAAGAGCGACGAGCTCTCCATATCTATTTCCATTACCGATGCACTCAAAAACGGCATAAGCGGTGTCAGCCTGCATACATTAAGGCTCAAGAGGCCTCGACTTCATCTGATTTCCTCAAGCGCACAATCAGAGTTGCACATCCCCTCTATCGGGCTTCTGGAGATAGTGGACGGCGAACTTACAATCTCCGCTGATTATTCAGGCGAAAAATTGATGCAAAAAGACCTTCTTCTTTCCCATATAGATGCACAAGCCGCCCTGTCATCAGATCATATCCTATTGAAAACACTGCAATGTCAGAGTGTTTTCACTCAGTCTGTAAAACTTGAAGGGGAAATAGACCTAAGTAAAGACTTTATGCATCTGAAGGGATCCGCCAAGCAGATTCTGCCTCATGCCATGCCATTCAACGCCGTAGCCGGGCTCGATTCACTCAAGCAGGCCGTACTGGACCTTGATTTTGAAGCAGAAGGCCCTCTTGCAATAAAGGGAGAAAGTGCCCTGAATGTGACCATAAACGGCGCCATTCCCGAATTGATTCTACAGAAAGGCGGCAGATCATATGAATTTGCTGTCTCAAACCTCGCCCTGCACCTGCAAATCTTCGAAAACGGCTATTCCATGAATATCCCAGACATAACGGCCACAAAACCGCAACTGGAACTCAAGGGCATTGTAAAAAAACAGGCCGATTCATGGGACATCGACCTTTCTGCCTCTGACATAGACCTTGGGGCTGTTAGGGAACGGGTTTCAGGCCTACTGGGCCAGGAAGAGGCTGCAAAAAACACCTGCGAGATCGTGCTGGGAGGCAGGGCAAGGGCAGCTACCTTCGCCTTTCACGGCACTACCGAAGAGATGAAAGACCTCAACAATCTTCTCATCACTGCGGATGTGGAAAAGGCGCCTATCTTCATTCCAGAGGCAAACCTGAAACTGGATGAGGCCAGCGGCCCCATCAGGATAGAACGAGGCGCCCTGTCAGGCTATGGCCTAAGCGCAAGGATGGGAAACAGCACCGCATTTGACAGCAGCCTGTATCTTCAGATCACCACCGAGGACGATACCTTTCACCTCAAACTCAATCTAAATGCAGACCTGGCGGAACTGCCGCCCATACTCAACAAGTTTGCAAAGACCAAGGGATTTCGTGAGGAATTGGGGCACATAACCAGCGCCCGTGGCCGTGCACGAGGGGAGCTGGAACTGGGGCCACGACTCAATGACATGAATGTGTGGGTAAGGGTACAGGAGGTGCAAGCCGCGCTCAAGTATGACCGCATTTCTTGGCCCATTGAAATCACTCGCGGAAGGCTGGAAGTAGTAATGGAGCCATTTCTGGTCAAATGGGGCGATATGGCTGCAAAGATAGGGCCCCATGCCGTGGAAAGGCTCTCAGGTCAAGTAACCCATAAAAACGACTATATCCTCACCATAGATGGCGGCGTAGCCAGGTGTGACACCACCTCTCTACAAGAGGAACTGTCTCGATATGAAGATATAAGGCCGCAGCTGGAGGCCTTGTTGAAAGAGATAAACGGCACATTGTCCGTCAACTCCATTAAGGTTACAGGCCCGTTTTTTAGGCCCACTGCCTGGCAATATCAATTAAAGGCCACATGGGAAAAAGGCCGCATCATAACCCCTCTCGTTGCACCCAAGGAGCTGCTGGTGCGCAATGCCACACTGGAATTCACTGACCAGACCCTGCAGATTCCATTTGCCACACTTCAAATAGATGACACGGCCTTTCAAATAAAGGCCGGGCTCTTTCACGAACACCTACGCAACTGGCGAGGCGATGCGGCCATCACAGGCATGGTGAACAGCAACCTGCAGGCCTGGCTTGCGAAAAAGGGCTGGGCTGCCCCCGAGGCATTTACCCCCAAACTGCCATACCTGCTCCAAGACCTGCACATTCAATGGGGAGACGGCCCGATTAAGCTCACGGGCAGCGTGATTCCGGAGCAATCATCACCCTCTGCAGAAAACATCATAAATCTGGACATCACTCTGCAAGACCACAAACCCATCAAAAATCTCATAGAGATTCGACATGCCACTGGCAGTTGTATATTGTCGGTGCTCTGGAACAGCGAAAAAAATACCCTGGAGGCCCTCAAGTGGAAGGGCATATTGAATCAGGAGGTATTAGACGCCCTCCTTGAAAAAAATGACCTGCTTTCAGGCAGTATTGCCGGTGACTTCAGCATAAGCCATGCCCCGAATGCCGCAGCTGACTGGCAATTTTTCGGAAAAATCGATGTGCAGGAACTGGTATGGCACTGGGGCCTGCCACGCCCAATTTTGATTCAAAGGCTCATAGCAGAGGCGCCTACGGCATTTCAACACATGAATGTACTGGAGATAAAACAGGCCGATGTAAAAATAGACCATGAAACAATCAGCCTAAACGGCCGTATTTACAATGAGGAGAACCAACTGAAATTTGACCTGGCCGCCTCCTCGAACTTCGTCTCATGGGCCACCCTCAAGACCCTTTTACCCAAAGAAGAGCCCAATGGCCAGGCCCCTTCCAAAAAACGAAACATCACAGGCACCCTGCGATTTGAGGCAAATAGCTTCCTCTACATAAAAGAACAGGGCTTTTGCCCTGAAAACAACTGCTCCAGCACCAAATTCCTCTGGTCACCCATGCGAGGCAGCCTGGAATTTTTGCCGGAAAAGACGCGCCTCACTCTCACAGACAGTGAACTCTGCGGCATAGCCTCTCGCGGCACATGGGAAGGCAGCGGTTTAAAGGGAGGGCATGGCTCTTTTGAACTCACCACCGACTCATTACAGCCGGTTATGGCCCAAAACCTCATGCAGTGTTTGGGCTATCCACAACACCTCTTGGAGGGCCCTCTGAACATTCATATTCAAGTGGAGGGCAACCCCGAATTCTTTGAAAAGGGCATGGTCAAAATCACCTCCAGCAACGGAAAGATATATAAACTCACATTCTTGGCCAAGGTCTTTGGGCTGTTGAATCTGACTGATATCTTCAAAAACGCCCTGCCTGACCTGACCAGCACTGGTTTTTCCTACTCCAGCCTCGAGTTCATGGGCAACATAGAAAATGATCGTGTCCTTTTGGAAAAAAATGTCATAAAGGGCACAGGGGTAAACATCTTTACCAGAGGCTCCATCGCCCTAAAGGACATGAATGGTGACTTGGTCATGATCATAGCGCCATTTAAGACCATTGACGCCATTTTAACCAAAATCCCCTACATCGGCAGGGTATTAGGCGGCAAAACCGGCTCCATCGTGGGCATACCTGTGGCCGTCAAGGGGCCGCTCAAGGACCCGCAGGTCAATATACTGCCTGCTTCAGCCATCGGCACAGGCATACTGGAATTAGTAACCGATACCATTAAACTACCATTCAGGATCATCGAACCCATACTGCCGACCAACCATTCAAATGACTCAAAAACCAATTCAAACTCCACTCAAAAACAGTAAAAAAGGCTTTTTGCACATCTACACAGGCGAAGGCAAGGGCAAGACCACCGCTGCCTTAGGGCTGGCCCTTCGGGCCATGGGAGCGGGCTGGCGAGTCTTCTTTGCGCAATTCTTAAAGCAAGGGGCATTCAGTGAGATAAAGGCGCTGAAACATTTTGAAGGCCAGTGCACTGTCCGCCAGTATGGCACAGGCCGTTTTATTCGAGGCAAACCCACAGCAAGCGACATAAAACAGGCCCAAGAAGGCCTTCAGGAGATATTAAAAACCGCCCAGACGCAGGCCTATGACCTTTACATATTAGACGAAATTAATGTGGCCATTCACTTCGGGCTTCTGACCCTAAATGATATCCTGCTTTTTTTGGAACAAATGCCCACGAATGTGGAGATCGTCATGACAGGCCGATGGGCGCAAAAAGAACTCATGGAACGGGCAGATGTGGTGACAGAAATGAAGTGTCTCGCCCACTACTACGAACAAGGTGTAACAGCCAGAGAAGGTATCGAAAAATGAAAAAGACAAAAAAACAATGGACTTCAACCCTTGGCCCCGCCATTTTGGAGGTCATGAGACAGGCGGGCAGACCGCTGCTCTTGCGAGAGATTCTAAAGGCCTTAAATGCAACAGGCCAAAAGACAGTCAAGCCAGACCTGCTAAATGCCATGGAAGGGCTTGTAAAGGCGGGCAAGGTGGTGGAGCTCAAGGGCAATCGCTATGGGCTTACGGACATGCTACGATTGGTGACCGGCAGGCTCTCAGTCCACCCTGATGGTTTTGGCTTCGTAACCCCAGATGATGCCGTGGCTAAATCCAGGACCATGGACATATTTATACCGTTTAAGGCCATCAAAGGCGCTATTCATGGTGACCGAGTGGCTGTCCGCATCGAGGGAGAACGGGGTCGGCGCATCGAAGGCACCGTGATTCGAATCCTTGAAAGAAGCATTGAAAAGACCATCGGCATCTTTCATAAAAAGAAAGGGGTCTCGGTGGTGACACCGGAAGATGAACGATTAAACTTCGACATACTGGTGGCATCCAAGGATACCATGAAGGCCAAGGACGGCCAGGTGGTGGTAGTGGAACTTTTAAGCCCAACCGAACATTTAGAGGTAGAAGGCCGCAACCTGCCCGGCCGTGTCATAGAGATCTTGGGCGATCCAGACGATATGGATGTCCAGGTACAGATTGTCATTCAAAAACACCAGTTACCACACACATTTTCTGATGAGGCACTAAAAGAGGCTGACATATTGCCTGATACCGTACAGCCAAAGGAGTGTGCCGAAAGACAAGACCTGCGTCAGCTACCCATCATCACCATCGACGGCGAAACAGCGAGGGATTTCGACGATGCCGTACATGTGGCAAAGACCCGCAGTGGCTATCGGCTTATTGTCGCCATCGCCGATGTCGCCCATTATATCAAAAAGGGCTCAAATCTGGACAAAGAGGCCATGGAACGGGGCACCAGCGTCTATTTTCCCAACAAGGTCGTACCCATGCTGCCAGAAAAGCTCTCCAACCATCTGTGTAGTCTGATGCCCAACACAGATAGGCTGGCACTGGTGGCAGAGATCACCTTCGACAAAGAGGGCCATCGCAAAAAGACCTCCTTTTATGAGGCAGTCATTCACAGCCACAGACGCTGTACCTACACAGAGGTAGCCAAACTCCTTTCCAATCCAAAAGAGGCCACAGACCCTGACCCCCTATTTTTAAGGCATCTAAATATCATGGCAGAACTGGCACAAAGGCTTCATGCACTGCGCAGAGAGAGGGGCAGCATAGATTTCGACCTCCCTGAACCAGTGGTGGTGTTGGGTATAACAGGAGAACTTGCTGAAATCGTAAAAAGGGAACGCAATCAGGCCCACGAGATCATAGAGGAATTCATGATAGCAGCCAATGAGGCAGTGGCTGATTTCTTCTCAACAAAAGAGATCCCAACCCTTTACCGTGTACATGACAAGCCCGATGCACAAAAGATGGAAAGGCTTCTGTATATGCTGCAAGAACTGGGAATCCATATGGAAAAACCTGAGGAGATCACACCTGACTGGTGTCAGTCCATACTACAAAAGGTCAAGGGGGCCAACCAAGAATATCTGATAAACACCATGCTTTTAAGAAGCATGCGCCAGGCCGTGTATCAGCCGGAAAACATAGGGCATTTCGGGCTGGCATCCACCGATTATCTACACTTCACATCCCCCATCAGACGCTATCCAGACCTGATAGTCCATCGCATTCTAAAGGCCAATCTCAAACGACGCAAACGAATAGAGGTCTATTCCAAGGAAGAACTGGTAACCTTGGGCAATCATACTACCAGCAGGGAACGGGTGGCCATGGAGGCGGAACGGGAGATGCTGGAACGGTTGAAGGTGAGATTCATGGCAGACAAGCTCGGAGAGGTATTTGATGGCATCATCTCTGCCATAACATCCTTTGGTTTCTTTGTGGAATTAAAGGCAATGTTTATCGAAGGTGTTGTGCGCTTGGTGGACCTGACGGACGACTATTACCTATTTGACGAGGTGAGGCAAAAACTCATCGGTGAACGCACTCGTCGCGTCTTTCAAATAGGCCAGGAGGTCAGGGTCAGGCTAAAAGAGGTCAATATCGCCAGAAGGCGCATAAATTTTGAACTGGTGAATATGACGACATAACTCAGGAAAACACGCCGGTCTAAGTCCGTAGGCACATAAACATATATCAACTCGTCAGAGCAGATGCCCAGGCTCATTCATATCCGCCCAGAGCAGCCCCTCTCTGACCTCTTTAATGACCACCTCTACGGGTTGATTCCACAGGTGCATGGATTCGCTGCCCCTTAACACTACCGGCAAGTAGTTTTCTGTATGCCCCTCCCAACAACCTATTGTCTCATTTCTGCGCTCAACCAAACAAATAGCAACCTTATTCATCTGTTTTTGCCAAAACTCCAGCCTTTTTTGTAGACCAAGTTCCCGCAATATCTTGGCCCTCAGTACCTTTTCCCCAGGACTTACCTGTGCCTTCATGTTATCCGCCAAGGTACCTGGCCTTTTAGAAAATGGAAACACATGCAGATAGGAAAGCGGTAACCGAGAGAGCAGATGAAAGGTGGCCTCAAAATCCGCTGCCGTTTCCGTGGGGAAACCCACCATCACATCCGCGCCGATGGCGGCATTTGGCATTACGGCATGAATCCGCTGAATCAGATCGGCATAATATTCCGCTGTGTAGTGACGATTCATGGCCTTTAACACCGGAGTGGAACCACTCTGAAGTGGAATATGCCAGTGCGGACAAAAATTGGATGTAGATGCAGCCCACTGCAAAAAATCCTCTGAAAGCTCTGTGGGCTCCAGGGAACTCAAGCGAAAACGCATTTTAGGAAAGGCTGCACAGAGCATTTGACAAAGAGAGAATACAGAATGCCCTCCATCCAGATCCTGGCCATACATGCCAACATGAATGCCGGTGAGCACTATTTCTCGAATACCCAAGTCTTGAGCCACCCTTGCCTGCTCTATGACCTGCTCAGGCCCCAAACTGCGGCTGGGCCCCCTGGTAAAAGGCACGATACAATAGGCGCAAAAGGCATTGCAACCGTCTTGCACCCTCAAAAATGCCCTTGTACGCTCAAGCGGCCTGGAGACATGCAGTGTTGATATCCTCTTTATACGCGACATGTCGCACAAATACATCCCCAAACAGCGTGGGGCTGACTCGAGATAGTCCGCTATCCGCTCCTTAAAGGCATTGCCCACTATACAGATCTCATCAGAGATATCCAAAACCGCTTGTGGGTCCGCCTGCACAAAACAACCAGTAACAATCACGCGGGCGTTCTGATGCCTGAGGGCCCTTCTTATGGCCTGCCTGGACTGAAAAGCCGCCTTGGAGGTGACTGCACAGGTGTTGATCAGGTAGGCATCCGCCTCCTCATGAAAGGTTACCAGTTTCGCGCCACGGCCCAGTAAAAGCTCCGAGACCGCATCTGTTTCGAACTGATTTACCTTACAGCCCAGGGTATAGATACCTATCCGCATATCTCACCACCACCCAATACCTGTTCCTCCCTATAAAACACTGCAAACTGACCTGGCGTAACGGCCATGACCGGTTCATGAAACAATACCATCACCTCTCCTCCTACTTGAGGTTCCAATGTGGCCGTCACACCTTTATGCCTATAACGCAGACGCACCTCACATGGCCCAGATACCGCTTCTTGAATAGATACCAGCCAGTTAACCCCTCGTACTCTGCAAAAACTGCGCATCAACTCCTCTCTCTTACCAACTATCAATCTATTCTTTGAAGCATCCATCTCCAAGACATAATAAGGTGTTGCATCAGGGATACCGAGACCTTGGCGCTGACCTATGGTATAACTGCCTATACCTGAATGCCTTCCGATGATGGTGCCGTCTTTGGTAACTATATCACCAGGCTGAAAGGCCAAAGCACCTCCTTTGGCCATTAAAAACTCACGATAATCACCTGAGATAAAACACACATCCTGACTTTCTCGCGAGACCACCCCTTCTATTCCATGCAACACAGCCAATTCACGCACCTGTTGTTTGGTAAAATTACCAAGAGGAAAGATGGTGTTGCCCAGCAACTCAAGGGGAACTTGATGGAGAAAATAGGACTGATCCTTTTGTGAATCCACGCCCTTCATCAACCTTTTATGCACACCCAAGACCACGAGCCTGGCATAATGGCCGGTTGCCAAATAACCCAAACCAAGCTCTTTACGAAGTATGTCACCAAGCCTAAACTTTACCAAGGCATTACAACGCACACATGGATTGGGTGTAAGGCCAGCCAAATAGCTTTGAATGAGATAGCCCACCACCTCCCTTTGAAACACCTGATCTACCTTCAAGATATGCAGCTTAACCCCTAAAAGGCCAGCCACTTCACCGGCCTTTTCTACCCCTGCTGCAGAGATAGCCATGTGAAAGGCCTCCACATGCCACCCAGCCTCTTGCAACAGGATAACAGCGGAGGCGCTATCCACGCCACCGCTTAAGGCCACCAATACAGAGTCTTGATGATGATGAAGCAAGGGGAGAAAGGATCAGGCCAGAATCTTTTCCTTGGCAAAGCGGATCTCCATGGCCCGCACAGGGCAGATCATGAGACACATGCCACAGGCCGTACATTTCGTTGGGTCAAAAAGCACTCGAAATGTCCTTGATTCCAAGCTTAGCGCCTGAGTGGGACACATGCCGGTACAGGCACCACATTGAATACAGATCTCGTCATTTCTGCGGATTTCACGGGCCACAGGCGTAATCGCCACACCTTGTGCCTTGAGATAGGTAAGCCCCTTGGTTATCTCTTTTTTGGGGCCGGACATCTCAAGCACCATCAACCCCTCACGGCCTGGGAATATCTCGGCCTTCAAGATATTAAAATCCAAAGAAAAATCACGACTTAGCCTGCACACTATGGGCTTATCGGTGATGTTATTAGGAAAACGCAACACAAGCATTCTCTTGTCCATAAGATCCTCGCAACATTTAGCTGTTTCGATACAACTGCCAAAAATTCATAACCCTTTTGACATACTCTTGGGTCTCAGGTATGGCTGGCACTCCAGCCGCCCTTTCCACGGTAGCAGGGCCAGCATTATAGGCTGCAAGGGCCAGGGTAACATCTCCATTGAAACGATCCAGCATCTGCTTTAGGTACTGTGCACCTCCCCAAATGTTGTAATGGGGGTTTCGTGGGTTTGAGATGAGGAGATCCGCCGCGGTTTCAGGCATCAACTGCATCAGGCCTATAGCACCCTTTGGAGAAACGGCATTCATGAAACCAGCTGACTCCGCCGCAATAACCGCCTTGATCAAGGCAGGATCTAAAGAATGGGCCCTCGCGGCAGCCAATATAGTATTTTCATAATCCAAGATACGCCGTTGTATCTCCTTGGCATTGGTCCGCTTTTTTGTAGGTTTAGAGGCACGCACCACAAAGGTATTGGCATAACCCTTGAGGACCAGCGGTTTATAGCGTGGATCAGCAGGCACATTAGTAAAGTGCATCACACCTCTTGCATCCGTAAAGGTATATATACCACCCGCATATACAGTGGTCGGCATCCACATCCACCACCCCGCTATACAAAGTGCTGTCAAAAACAAAAAACGGAGCATATATACACCATCCTCTCTCTTACGGATTCATGTGATTTATCATTTCTTCGGCAATTTTTCCCAATCACTTAAAAACTTGGCCAGTCCAATGTCAGTCAAGGGATGATGGGCCAATTGGGCAATGACCTTGTATGGAATGGTTGCAATATCAGCACCAATCTTGGCCGCCTGCAGGATGTGCAAAGGATTGCGAACGCTGGCTACAATAATGCGGGTATCTATGGCATAGTTATGGTAAATGGTAGCTATGTCCTCCACTAACATCATGCCGTCCTGAGAGATATCATCCAGCCTGCCAACGAAGGGGCTTACGTAGGTTGCCCCTGCCTTGGCTGCCAGCAGGGCCTGAAGCGGTGAAAAGACCAGGGTAACATTGGTCTGAATGCCCAAGGACGAAAGCTCCCTTGCGGCCTTTAAACCCTCTGTGGTCATGGGGATCTTGACCACCACATTGGGGGCTATCTCCGATAACTCTTTGGCCTCTTTTATCATCTCAGGGGCAGTGGTGGCTATAACCTCAGCACTTACAGGGCCGTTTACCAGCTCACATATCTCTCGAATCCTGGTCTTAAAATCACAGCCTTCCTTTGCCACAAGGGATGGATTAGTGGTAACGCCATCCACCAACCCTAATTCAGATGCCTTTTTTATCTCATCCAGGTTTGCGGTATCTATAAAAAAATCCATAAGTTACTCCTCACTCAAAAGGATATTAGCTGCTCTATTATGGGGTATATGCTAATCTTACTACCCAAACGGCTTTCTTTACATGTTGTATATTCAGATGAAATTTAAACCATATCATGAATTAGTGGCATACTTTTTGATAAAGCTTATGTAATAATATTAAAAAATGCCTTTAGCTAACGCAAATGAAATAAATTTAATCAAAAAAACAAAGGGAATCGGTTATCGCAACAAAGATTACAGTTTTATAATATACAAACTTTGAATCTGAATTGCATCATTTACTTTGTAACTGTCAGCAGTACATAATTGATTACCCCCAGGGAACCCCTAAGTTAGGCCGCATAATATGCCCATTTTTTATTTTTGGCCAATAATTTTGCACCTGCACAGAAGTAACCCCATTAAAATAGGGATGAGAACTTATGGCTCAACAAAATATAACACTGGCTTTGGGATAATGAAAAATCTGTAGAAGGACGCCAAACGTGCCCCAGCAAAATAAAGCAAGGCAGATTTTTCTACCCTCGATTTGAGTTAAGAACATAGGGATGACCATATGAAATCCCACAAATCTAAAAAAGAGGCAGATTATGTGCTGCCAACACAAACCATCTATTGCCTATTTTCACACTTTCTTATAATATAAAAATCATGAATCAATAAACACAAAAATGCAACAGAAAACATGCAAACCTCGATGATTGACTTACTAAAAATTATAGCATGTCCCCAATGCAAAGGCGATGTGACTCTTGCTCCCGACCAGTCAGGTCTGATATGTAATAAGTGTAGGCTTTTTTACAAAATACGAGATGGCATCCCCATCATGCTCATAACTGAAGCCCAAAAACTGGATAACCTGCAAAAAAATATTCAAAAATAAAAATATAATGATTTCATTGAGTAGGAGGCAGTCTCTATGCAACATCAAAAAATTATGGCAGTGGATTTACCATGCGGTGTCTTTTACAATCTCAAATACCTGGTCCTTGACCTGGACGGCACCCTCACCACAGATGGTAAATGGATAGATGGAGTTGTAGAAAGGTTAAAGGCTGTTTCCCAACTACTGACCATTTATATCCTGACATCAGACACCAATCAAACAGTCCATGAGCTCAAACATTCCTTTACACAAAACCATGACATCCACATCATCACTATGGCGGCAGGTCGAGGGGATGTCCAAAAACTGGAATTCATCGCTGAGATCGGTTGCGAATACACGGCTGCCATAGGAAATGGCTGTAATGATATTATGATGCTCAAAAATGCCTCCCTCGGAATCTGCGTCATAGGTCAAGAAGGCGCCTCAATGGAGGCCATAGTTGCAAGCAAAGTAGTATTTAACAACATATGTGATGCATTGGATATCTTCCTGCGTAAAAATAGGATGATCGCCACCCTCAGAAAATAAGCTGCCTCACCTTCTAATCTACCAACATGCCATATTACCTGGCCAGTATCTCGCTGGCCAAACTAATACTCTTTCTGCCATAAGTAACCACCTCTTCCGCCACATCCTTCACTCCCTTACCACCGCTTCTACACTGGCATAGACGTATTAGCATGGGAAGATTGACACCCGTCACCACCTCAACCTTATTCTCTTCCAAAAATGCCAGAGAGATATTGGATGGTGTGCCGCCGAACATATCTGTAAGGAGTAAAACACCATCCCCTGTGTCCACCTCTTTTATGGCCTTTTGGATATTTTTTTGAATTATGTGGACGTCTATAGAGGGATCCACTGTCACAGCCTTCATCTGCTCAACCGCACCCACTATAAATACCATGGTCTGCAATAACTCCTGTCCAAGACTACCATGGGCTGCAATCACCACACCTACCATCTTCATACTCCTCTAACTATATCCCTATGAGATACTATGACTTCTTGTTCCGGACTGCGCAAAAAATTTCCAAGATGTTCAGCTATGGCCACACTGCGATGGAAACCGCCGGTACAACCAAAGGCTATCACTAAGTATGACTTACCTTCTGCCTTATATTGAGGCACCAAAAAACCCAACATCTGTTCACAGATACGCAAAAACGCCTGTGTATTTGAATTACTAAATAAAAATCTCTGAATCGCCTCATGTCTGCCGTCCAAGGGCTTAAGGTCTGGCTCAAAATAAGGATTCACCAAAAAACGGACATCGAAGACCAGATTGGCATCTGCCGGCACTCCATATTTAAAACCAAAGGAGACGATCTGGATTACAAATCTCTTGAGGTCCTCCCTCTGGCCATATAATTGAAAGATGGCCTGTCTCAGTTGATGTACATTCAATTCACTGGTATCCAGGACCCTGTCGGCGCTTTCTCTCAGGGCGGCAAGCTGCTCGCGCTCCATATGAATGGCAGAGAGGATGTCTCCACTTTGCTGTAGAGGGTGATGGCGTCGAGTCTGACTATAACGCCTTACCAGAATATCATCCTTTGCATCCAGAAAAAGCAGCTCCATGTGAAAACCCTCAGCTCGAATCTGCTGAAAGATAGAATGATACCCCTTTACAAAGGCCTGTTCCCTGAGATCCATGACCAGGGCAACCTTGACCGAATCGCGAGTGCCCTGCTCAAACAAGGCCAGAAACTGGGGCAAGAGGGCTATGGGCAGGTTGTCCACACAGAAATAACCCATGTCCTCAAAGGACCTGAGGGCAGTACTCTTACCTGAGCCGGAGATACCAGTGATTACCACACCTTGTGTCATCCGGCTCGGCGCTTTTGTCTTCATGGGGTCAATTTCATAAGCTGACAGCTAAAAGATTTTCAAGGAACTATTAAACCAAGACCGCCATCCTTCCGCCAGTACAATACATTCATACTGCCGGTGACTGCATTATGAAATGCCATAAAGTCCCCACCAAGAATCTGGAACTGATCCACTGCCTCCTCCACGGACATGGGCTTGGTGGTAAGTTTTTCAGTAGTCACAAAGGCCACATCCTCAGCCCAGGCTGCTGCACCTCTACGCTGAGCTGCAACAGCGGCTTCAGACGAAATAGCGCCTTTTCTTTCCTGTAATCTCTCCTTGAACCGCTTAAGTTGTTTCTCGATCTTATCGGATAAAAGATCAATGGCTGTAAGCATGTCACTTGACTCTTCCTTGGCGGCAGCCTTTATACCATCTCCGACTACCAAGACTTCAGCAGTGTTCCGAAATTTCTCAGTGGAAAGTACCACCATAACATCCATTATGCCATTGGCATATTTACTCAATTTCTGCATTCTTTTTTCTACATAATCTATAAGCTTTGCCGCTTCTTCATCCTTCTGTTCCATGTGTCTAAATTTAACTGTAATTTTCATGATATTCCTCCATAATAGTTTATTTCCCTACACACTTGACTTATTTTTCTGCGCATTAATTAACTTATACGCTTTCTCATACTAGATGGCAATATACCAAGCATTTCTCTATATTTTGCTACTGTTCTTCTGGCAATTTTTATATTGCACCTTTCTAGCAACTCAACAAGTTTTTGGTCACTATATGGCTTGCGAGGATCTTCTGTAGCAATAATCTGCCGCAGTTTTTCTTTTACACTCTGTGCTGCAATATCATCGGATTCATCAGATCTTTTAAGAGCTGCACTGAAAAAATATTTTAATTCAAACAATCCATGTGGTGTCTGCATATATTTATTGGCAGTTACTCTACTGATTGTCGATTCATGCATGTCTATATCATCAGCTACATCCTTCAACACCATTGGCTTTAAATATTCAATTCCCTTGTCAAAAAAATCCCTTTGAAACTTAACAATACTTTCTGCAACCCTATAAATAGTTCTCTTTCTTTGATCAAGACTTTTTATCAACCACAATGCGGATTTCAGCTTATCATGTATAAACTCTTTCGCTTGTTTGTCATTTATTAAATTATTCTGATAAAAAGGATTAATCCTTAAATTAGGTATACCTTCATCATTTAATGTTATTACATACTCATCGTCAATTTTATAGACATAAATATCTGGTATAATATAATTTACACCACTTTCATTATATTGTCTTCCAGGTTTTGGTTCGAAGTGCGTAATTATAGCTACAGCCTGTTTTACATCTTCGATCGGACGGCCTGTAGCCTTTGCAATAACTTGGTAATTATGCCTTTCAAGGAGTGGCATATGATTATTGATTATCTCTTTTACTAAAGGATCCTCTATGCCATAATGATTGGCCTGCAATAAAAGGGCCTCCTTCAAATCCCGCGCAGCCACGCCGATTGGATCAAAACCCTGCACTAATTTTAAGGTCTTCTCCACCTCCTGCACGTCACAATGAAGCTCTGCAGCAATTTCCTCTACTGATAAAGCCAAGTAACCGTCATCAGTTAAATTCCCAATAATGAATCCACCTATTTTCCGCTGCTCTTCCGTGGCATCGGAGAGTTGCAGCTGCCACATAAGATGTTCGGTCAGATCAGTGGTCTTGGTCAGAAGATTTTCGTAATCAGGGGCCTCCTTGTCCTCAAAGGAAAAGGATTGAATAGCGTTTTTTCTGTCCTCGTCCCAATAATCCTTCCACTCAACCTCTTCCAGGGCCTTCTCTTCCCATGCGGTCTTTTCCAGATCGGTGGCTGACAGGGCTGGAACAATCTCGGCAGTCGCATCCCTGTCGCCTGCCCCCTCCATCTGCGTCGTCTCGTCCAGAACAGGATTGTTTTCCAGCTCCTGATTGATCATCTCGATGAGTTCGATTCTGGAAAGCTGAAGCATCTTGATGGCCTGCTGAAGCTGCGGGGTCATCACGAGTTGCTGCGTAAGTTTCAGGTTTTGTTTAAGTTCCAATGCCATAATTAAAGCCTGAAATCCTCTCCAAGATATGCCTGTTGAACCAGTTGGCTCGAAATGATCTGTTCCGGCCTCCCCTGCTCTATGATACTGCCCTGATGCACGATGTAGGCGTAATCACAGACGCTCAACGTATCCCTGACATTGTGGTCGGAGATCACGATGCCTATTCCCTTTGTCTTGAGCCGTTGAACGATCCCCTTCAGATCAGCGACCGCCAGGGGATCCACGCCTGCAAACGGCTCATCCAACAATATAAATTTAGGTTCCGTGGCCAGGGCACGCAATACCTCCAGCCTGCGCCTCTCTCCACCCGAAAGGGAATGGGCTTGCTGACCAGCCAGACCCTCTATCCCAAGCTCTTCAAGCAGCTCCCGAGTGCGAAGGTCAATGGCATTCTGCTGCCAACCCCTGATTTCCAGGACAAGCCGTATATTGTCGGCCACAGAAAGCCTGCGGAACACAGAGGGTTCCTGGGGCAGATAGGTGATTCCGTGCAACGCCCTTTCATGTATGGGCATTTCCGTGATGTCCTTGTCGTTCAGGAAGACCCTGCCCTCATCCGCACGAATCAGCCCTGCAATCATATAGAAGGTCGTGGTCTTTCCCGCACCGTTAGGCCCGAGAATACCGATTATCATGCCGCTTTGCAGCTTCAATTCCACGCCGTTTACCACCCGGCGGCCGGCATAGGTCTTGACTAATTTGGAGGCCCTCAATGTATCGGACATATCATTTGTTTTCAGACGGAAAGACCACCGCCTCTACGCGATCCTTGCCGGTCCCCTGCACAACACTCCTGCTTTCATTCACGAACATGGTGATCACATCGCCTTTTACACGA
>Ga0209227_1001333_pt1 | contig 19357 bp, 17 predicted proteins | sample YNPBryantNP2012_FD_185815 | JGI IMG/M metagenome (GOLD analysis project Ga0209227, IMG submission 185815) | Anoxygenic and chlorotrophic microbial mat microbial communities from Yellowstone National Park, USA - YNP Bryant NP 2012 (SPAdes)... ...
GGGGGGGGGGGGGGTGAAGGTGGCGGAGCGCAGGTCCGCGGCCAGCTCGGAGGCCCGCTGGTAGCGGTCCTCGGGCTCCTTGGCGCAGGCCCGCTCCAGGACCTGGCCCAGCCAGGGGGGCAGGTCGGGGCGCAGGGAGAGAAGGGGGGGCAGGGGCTGGTTGACCACCCGGTACATGACCGAGGTGATGGAATCGGCCTGGAAGGCGCGCCTGCCGGTGAGCAGCTCGAAGAGGATGACCCCGCAGCTGAAGATGTCGGAGCGCTCGTCCACCTTCTCCCCCCGGACCTGCTCCGGGCTCATGTAGCCGGGGGTGCCGATGACCGTGCCCACGTGGGTGACGGTGGAGGTGGTGGCCAGGCGGGCGATGCCGAAGTCGGTGACCTTGAGGCGGCCGTCCGGCAGGACGAAGATGTTCTCCGGCTTGACGTCGCGGTGGACCACCCCCTGGGAGTGGGCGTAGGCCAGGGCCTCGGCCAGCTGGGTGACCAGGGAGGCGGCGGAGGGGAAGGGGAGGGCCCCCCGGGCGATCACCTTGTCCAGGGTCTCTCCCTCAAGATACTCCATGGAGATGAAGTAGCGGTCCTCCATCTCCCCGAAGTCGTAGACGGTGACGATGTTGGGGTGGGAGAGGCGCCCGGCCGCCTGGGCCTCCCGGGTGAAGCGGGCCACCGCTTCCTTTCTCTCCTCCTCGCCCAGGCCCGGCTGGATGGTGAGGAACTTCAAGGCCACCTGGCGCCCCAGCACGGTGTCCTCGGCCAGCCAGACCTCCCCCATGGCCCCGCGGCCCAAGACCCTTATCAGTTTATAGGCCCTGCCGGAAGAACCAGCATTGACCAACTGGGTCATTTCCATTCCCTCCGGAAAAACGGCTCATCTTTCCGATGTGATAGCCAAGGCTCCCCGCGTCTTCACTGCCCATCAGCTTCTCTCAGGCATCCATCGGTCAGGACCACCACTGCATCATAACCCTTAAGATCTCCGGCAAGACCTTCTCTAACCTTTTTCTCAACCTCGCCAGGATCTCGGAAGGGGATGTCAGTTATCAGGAGTTCCGTGATTCTATCCTTGTCACAATATATTGTTGGATATTCGTGCCGATTTGCTGGTTCGCTTGTCTTTATCTCTCCGTATCCTGTTCTTTCCAGGATCTCCTTGACCCTTTCCCTGTAATTCGCATCACTGCTTCTAATCATGACCTTGCAGTTTTTCCTGAGTAAATCTTCCTCTGAGATGGTCCCGCCGCCTCCTTGCTGGTCGGTAACCGCCACTTCTGCGGCTTTCCCGCCGCCTCCCTTCATCAACGCAGCGGTCAACCAACCCAAGGAGATGCCCGCCAGAAAGAGGAACACGAGTACAGCCACCGCCCATCTCATGCTGATCCTGCCCTCTCTCCCCACGGAGGGAGATCCGGAAGTGGCCACTTGCTTGTAGGCGGTGACCCCAGCGGAAGATCGGCGATTGGACAAAGCACGTTGATGGACCGCTTGGCCCGACAATCTCCCTTCCAGGCGGGGCATCCGCCATAAAAGCGCGGTTGCGTTATCGCTGGTACCCTTGGCCTCTGCCAGGTCGACCAGTTTATCGCAGGCCTCCTGGAGATCGAGGGAGCCGCTTATATGTGAGAGCATCTCCCGGGGCTCCAGCACACCGTGCAGCCCATCCGTGCATAAGAGGATCGTGTCGCCTGGCTTCAGCGGAACCGTGATCAGGTCGATGTCCACCATATTCTCCACCCCGATGGCGCGGGTGATCACGTTGCGTTTTGCGTGCGATGCGGCCTGCTGGCTGGTGATCACACCATTCCGAACCATCTCCCCCACCAGCGAATGGTCCTCGGTCAGCTGGGTTATTCCCCCCTCACGGATCAGATAGGCTCGAGAGTCACCCACATGGGCCAAGCTCAAACGGCCCTCCTCCGCCAGGAAAGCCGTGAGGGTGGTGCCCATCCCCCTGAGCTTGTCGTTCCGCACCGCCAAGTCATAGACGGATGAATTGACCACGGAGAACAACTTGTAGAGGAGATCCTCGGTGCGGAGAGAGAGGTCTTTCTCGTACTCTACACGAGATGAGTTGAACTCCTCATTGAGGACCCTCAAGGCCGTGCTGCTGGCAACCTCGCCGGCTTGATGCCCCCCCATCCCATCAGCCACCGCTCCCAGGCATAGGTACCTCTGCCTTCTCGCCCTGAAGGCGTAGTCCCTTAATAGTGCGTCGTCCTCGTTGAGCTCCCGCGGTCCTCTAGAACTGCGCAGCCCTGCCCTAGCCCTATCCTCCAGTGGAACTGGTCCGTCCATCCTGATTATCGCTCGCTCTACCGCTTCTCAGGTATATTCTATCATCCGCACGTATTTCCTTTTCGGGCAAGACCTCACAAGAGATAGCGATGAGAGCTCCCGATGCGTTGATCCATAAATAGCTCGTTGCTTCAAGCGGTAGAGTGCGTCGATGCTTTTTGAGCCGGTGGCCTCAGCGGTGGTCGGGGCACTTGTCGAAGAAAGACCGGTCCTTCCCGGTCCGCTTCACGATCCAGTCCACCTGGGCCTCGGGGATATAGGCGGTGCCACAGACGCTGCACCTGACCATGGGGAAATCCCGCCCCCAGATGCGGCGCACCCCGTCCTTCTCCTTGAGGGTGATGGCCCCGGTGGGGCAGGCGTAGGCGCAGGCGCCGCAGCCGATGCATGCCTCGGAGGGCTTGTGGTAGGGGGTGGCGGGCTTCTTGTCCGCTCCCCGGTTGACCATGGCGATGGCATGCGCGCCGACCACTTCCGCGCAAACGTTGGTGCACAGGGCGCAGGCGATGCACTTGTAGCGCTCCCTCTCGCCCTCGTCCTTGCGGAAGCGGGCCTCGGTCACCCCTTCGCCAGCTGCCATCTCCCTGATGACCTCGGAGTCGGGGACGCGGGCCATCAGCAGCTCCAGCACGCCCCGGCGGATCTTGTGCACCAGCTCGGTATCCGTCCTCACCTCCAGCCCCTCCCGCACTGGGAAGTTGCAGGAAGTGACCAGCCGCATCCTGCCCCGCTGGTAGGCCTCCACCACGCAGACGCGGCAGGAGCCGCCGCTGCTGGTGACCTCGGGGTTATAGCACAGCGAAGGGATGTGGATGCCGTTCCTGCGCGCCACCTCCAGGACGGGCTCATCTCGCAACGCCTCGAACTCCCTGCCGTCGATGATCACGCTTATCTTCTTCATCTTAAGAGACCCTCACCGCGTCGAAGGTGCAGGCGTCCCTGCACACGCCGCACTTGATGCACTTGGATGTGTCGATGACGTGGGGCTTCTTGCGTTCCCCGCTGATGCACTCCTGCGGGCAGTTCTTGGCGCACAGGCGGCACCCGGTGCAGGCCTCCGGGTCGATGGAGTAGGTGATGAGCGCCTTGCACACCCCGGCGGGGCACCTCTTCTCCCGGATATGCGCCTCGTACTCATCCCGGAAATAGCGGATGGTGGAGAGGACCGGGTTGGCGGCGGAGGTGCCCAGGCCGCACAGGGCTCCCCAGGTCAGCAGGTCACAGAGCTCCTCCAGCATGGCCAGGTGCTCCTCGGTGCCGCGGCCCCCGGTGATGTCGTCGAGCAGGTCCAGCATGCGGGGCAGGCCGTCCCGACAGGGGGTGCACTTGCCGCAGGACTCGTCCACCAGGAAGTTGGTGAAGTACCTGGCCACGTCGACCATGCAGGTGTCCTCGTCCATGACGATGATGCCGCCCGAGCCCATCATCGAGCCGGCCTCGGTGAGGCTGTCGAAATCGATGGGCAAGTCGGCCAGGCGCTCGGGGATGCAGCCGCCGGAGGGACCACCCGTCTGCACCGCCTTGAACCTCTTTCCGCCCAGGATGCCGCCCCCGATCTTCTCCACCAGGTCGCGGATGGAGATGCCCATGGGCACCTCCACCAGGCCGGTGTTGTTGACCTTGCCCACCAGGGAAAAGACCTTGGTGCCCTTGGAGCCCTCGGTGCCCATGCTGGCGTACCACTCCGCGCCCTTGAGGATGATCTCGGGGACGTTGGCCCAGGTCTCTACGTTGTTGAGGACAGTGGGGCGGTTGTAGAGACCCCTCTCCACCGAGCGGATGTACTTGGCCCGCGGCTCCCCCACGTTGCCTTCCACCGAGCGCATCAGGGCGGAGGATTCCCCGCAGACGAAGGCGCCCCCGCCGCGGCTGATCTTGATATCGAAGTCGAACCCGCTCCCCAGGATGTCCCGCCCCAGCAAACCCTTCTCCCGCGCCGCCTCCAGGGCAGTGGTGAGGTTGCGGACGGCCAGGGGGTATTCGTCGCGCACGTAGATGTATCCCTGATGCGCCCCCACCGCCAGGGCCCCGATGATCATTCCCTCGATGACCGCGTGGGGGTCTCCCTCCATGATGGAGCGGTCCATGAAGGCGCCGGGGTCGCCCTCGTCGCCGTTGCACATCACGTAGCGGACGTCGCTCTCCACCGCCGCGCAGGAACGCCATTTGGTCCCAGCGGGGAAGCCGCCGCCGCCGCGGCCGCGCAGCCCAGAGCGCTCCACCTCGGAGATGATCTCCTCCGGCTCCATGCCCAGCGCCTTGGCCAGCCCGGCGTAGCCGCCGGCCAGGATGTAGTCGTCGATGCTCGCCGGGTCGATGTTCCCTATGTTCCTGAGGGCGATGCGCTGCTGGTGCTGATAGAAGGGTATCTCGCTGTAGCGGGCGATGACCTCATCGGTCACCTTGTCCCGGTAGACCAGCCGCTCCACCACGCGGCCGCCCTTGACGGTCTCCTCCACTATCTCGGGCACGTCTTCGGGAGTGACCTTGAGGTAGAGGATGTCCTGGGGCTTCAGCGCCACCAGCGGCCCGTTCTCGCAGTAACCGTGGCAACCGGTGGTCTTCATCCCCAGGTTCACTCCCACCCGCAGGCCCTGCTCCTCGATGACCTTGGCGAAGGCCTCGGCCACCAGCCGGGACCCGTTGGCCTGGCAGCCGGTGCCGAAACAGACCAGCACGGCGGGGAGGTCTTCCTTGACCTTGGAAGCGAGCTCCTTCCGGTAGGCCTCCAGCCGCTCGACGGAGTTTATGGCTCCCATTTCCTCAACCCTCTGTCTGCTTCCTGACCACGTCCATTACCTTGGAGGCCCGGGTCTGGCCGTGATAGACCTCGTCCACCAGGGTCACCGGGGCCATGGCGCAAGCGCCCACGCAGTTGACGCACTCCAGGGTGTACTCGCCGTCCTCCGTGGTCCCGTTGCGCTTCACCCCCAGCTCCCGCTCCAGGGTCTCCAATATCTGAGGGGCCCCCTTGAGGTGGCAGGCGGTGCCGGTGCAGACCTTGATGACGTGCTTACCCCGCGGGGTCAACGACAGGGCCTTGTAGAAGGTGCCCATGGCGTAGATCCTGCTCTCAGGGACGCCGGTGACCTCGCTCAAGCGCCGGATGCCCTCCTCGGGGACGTAGTGGAACTCGCGCTGGAAATCCTGCAGGATGGCCAGCAACGACTCCTCCGACCTCTCGTAGCGGTCGATGATGCCGTCGAACTTGCTCACGTCGGTCATCTGCTCATCCCTCTTCGCTGAGCTTTACCAGTTTCTGGTATTCGGCGGTGGTGCGCTCCTGGATGCCCTGGATGTCCTCCGGGGTGAGGTGCCGGAAACGTCCCTGGCCCTCGATGTAGTCCTTGACCGGGAGGATGGGATCCGGCCGGTGGGTCAGGCGGTATTTCCCGTACTCGCACTCGTACAAGGGGAAGATGCAGGTGTTCACGGCCAGCCGCCCGTACTTGATGGCCTCCTCCGAGGGGATGCGCCAGCCGGTGGGGCACACCGAGAGGATGTGCAAATAGGCCGGCCCCTCGATGGCCGCGGCCTTCTCCACCTTCTCCATGAGGTCGAAGGGGAAGCTGGGGCAGGCGGTGGCCACGTAGGGTATGTTGTGGGCGATGGCGATCTTGGCCATGTCCTTCTTCTGGGTCCTCTGGCCCTTGGAGAGCTTGCCGGCAGGGCTGGTGGTGGTGCTGGCCCCCCAGGGGGTGGAGCTGGAACGCTGGATGCCCGTGTTCATGTAGGCCTCGTTGTCCAGGCAAACATAGATGAAGTCGTGCCCCCGCTCCAGGGCCCCGGAGAGCTGGCCCATGCCGATGTCCGCGGTGGCACCGTCCCCCCCCATGGCCAAGAAGTTGATCTTCTTGGGGGGCAGCTTCCCCTTGCGCATCATCGCCTTCATGCCCGACTCGCAACCGGTGATCACCGCCGAGGCGTTCTCGAAGGCCACGTGGATCCAGGGCACCTCCCAGGCGGTGGTGGGCAGAGGTGAGGAGATGATCTCCATGCACCCCGTGGCCATGGCCACGATGGTGTCCCGCCCCAGAGCCTTGAGCACCAGGCGGACGGCCAGGGCCTCCGCGCATCCCTGGCAAGCGCGGTGGCCCTGGGCGAAGAACTCGCCCTTCTCCACCAGCCTGGCCGCGTAGACCGAAAGGTTCTCCATTTCCCGCTCCTTATCCGCGCAGGCCGTAGAGGGTGAAACCGGCGGTCTCTCCCCTCTCCGCCTTGGCCCTGCCCTCGAGGATGATGGCCTTGAAGTCCTCCACGGAGACGTCGCGTCCCGCCAGTCCGGCCACGTAATTGACGATGGCCGGCGCCTCCGCCCTCCTGTAGAGGGCCGAGCGCAGCTCCAGGGCCACTGGCCCCCCGGGGCCGCCGAAGCTGATGGCACGGTCCAGGACGATGAGCGCCTTCATCCCCTCAACCGCCCGGTAGAGGTCCTCGAAGGGGAAGGGGCGCCACAGCCGGATCCTGACGACCCCCACCTTTTCTCCCTCCTCCCGCAGCTCGTCCACCGCCGCCATGGCCGTCTCCCCCAGCGACCCCATGGTCACGATGGCATACTCGGCGTCCTCGGTGCGGTAGGTCTCGATGGGGCGGTAGGCCCGGCCGGTTAAGGCGGCCCACTCCTCCCAGGCCCTGAGGCAGGTGGCGTAGGAACTGACCAGGGCATGCTCCCGGGCCATCTGGGCCTCCGTGTATATCTCGGGCATGCCGAAGCAGCCCATGGACAGAGGGATATCGGGGTGCAGGGGTTTCTCCATATGGTACTCGGGGAGGTAGCGCTTCACCAGTCCGTCGTCCTCGAACTGGATGGGCTCGATCATGTGGGTCATGATGAACCCGTCCAGGTTGATGGCCACAGGCAGCCGCACCGCGGGGTCCTCGCCCACCCGGAAGGCCCAGAAGACGTGGTCGTAGGACTCCTGCCCGTTCTCCACGAACACGTGGATCCAGCCGCCGTCGCGCACCATCATGGTGTCGGTGTGGTCGTTCCAGATGGACAGGGGGGCGGAGAGGGAGCGGTTGGCCAAGGCCATGACCACGGGCAGCCGCATGGCCGAGGCGATGAAGAATATCTCGGCCATGAGAGCCAGCCCCTGGGAGCTGGTGGAGGTGAAGGTGCGGGCGCCCACAGCGGCCGCGCCGCAGCACACGCTCATGGCCGAATGCTCGCTCTCCACCGGGACGAACTCCGCGTCCAGATGCCCGTCGGCCACCATCTCCGAGAGATGCTCCACGATGTGGGTCTGAGGGGTGATGGGGTAGGCGCTGATCACGTCGCAGTCCGCCTGTCCCACCGCCTCCGCGATGGCCAGCGATACCTCGATGCCCTTGCGCTGCTTTTCCATCTCAGTGTTCCTCTTCCGCCATGGAGATGCAGCCCGCCGGGCATTCCCGGGCGCAGATGCCGCATCCCTTGCAGTAGTCCAGGTCTGCCTGGAAATGCCCTTCCTCCGAGCGGCCTATGGCCGCGTCCGGGCAGAAGATCCAGCAGACCCCGCAGCGGATGCATCCCTGCGGGTCCACCACCGGCCGCAGGGAACGCCAGGTACCGGTCTTGTATTCGCGGGAGTTGCCGGTCTCGCTGACCGCCGCCCCTATCTCCAGCTCCTGCCACTTGATCTCGTCCATCGGTTTGGCCACGGCCGCCTACTCCTTTATGACCAGTTCACTCCAGGCCCGCTCCAGGGCTTTCATGTTCTTCTCCCCCAGCTTGGGGCCGAAGCGGTCCAGCATGGGCCCCCGCATGTCCTCCACGCTAAGGACCCCGGTGGCCCTGACCACCGCCCCCAGCATGGTGGTGTTGACGATAACCCTACCCAGCTCCTCCCGGGCGATGCGGTCGGCGTCCACGATCCCCACCCGGCAGGTGAAATGGCAGGAGTCCATGATCTCCTCGTAGGTCTTCTTGGTGTTGATGATGAGTAAACCCCCGTCCTTGAGCCCCTCCACCGGGTTTATCAGGGCGAGCAGGCCGGAGTCGAGCACCACCACCAGGTCGGGATGATATACGCGGGCGCGGGTGCGGATGCGCTCCTCGCTCAGCCGGCAGAAGGCCACCACCGGGGCTCCCCGACGCTCCGGGCCGAAGCTGGGGAAGGCCTGGGCGTACAGCCCCTTGCCAACGGCCGCGGTGGCCAGCAGCTCCGCCGAGGTCACCGCGCCTTGGCCGCCCCGTCCGTGAAACCTGATCTCCAGCATGAACGCTCCCTCTTGTTGCTGAAAGTCCAGCGTATTCTCCGCTGATTAAATTGCCACCTATTATATCCGAATAAAGCTGCGGTTCAAGGGCTTTTCTTCAAAGGGAGTATCCGATTCCCGCCCGGCGCTCGCGCGGAACCGGGCACCGCCTCCCGGCCGACCAGAGACCCGCGGGGGCATCCGGTAAGAGCAAATTGAACGGGTGGGAAGATATAATGTTCACGGTGATGTCCATGGCGGGTTGAGAGCCACTGCAGGAGAAGAGGCGAAATAAAGAGGTAGGCATGGTGCAGGACAGGGAACTACGGCTCTTTTTGGAGTTCATCCCCGAGGAAAAGCGCATGGACGCGTCCTCGGTGTTCACGCCGGAGAAGGCGGAGAGGGGGCGGCACGTGTGCGAGGAGGGTGAACGGGCCGACTTCATCTTCCTGGTGGAAGAGGGGACCTTCGAGATGGTCAACCTCTACGGAGACGGCAAGGTCTACATCCACGGCTTCCTCTACCCGGGGGACATCTTCGGCGAGGCCTGGCTGTACGAGCACGACACCTACCCCTACACGGTTGCGGCGCGGGAGGACGGGATGGTGTGGAGGGCGCGGGGCAACGACCTCAAGCCCTTCATTCAGGGCGTGCCGCGCATGGAGGAATACCTGCGGGTGCTGTTGGGGGAGAAGCTGGAACAGTACATGTATAAATCCAGGTGCATCGCCGGCGAGCGGGTGGAGAGGCGCATCGCCTGCGTGCTGCTGAAGGTGGTCAGCGAGCGGGGGATCTTCGAGGGCTGCCAGGCCCGGTTGGACACCCCCCTGACCAACCGGGACATCGCCGGCCTGGTGGGCTCCACCGAGGAAACGGTCTCCCGGGTGATGAGCCGCCTGAAGAAGGAGGGGGTCATCGGAACCGAGGGCAAGGCCCTGGTGGTGAAGGACACCGCGGGGCTGCGCCGTTATTTCTCCGAACTCTGAGCGGGCGGTCCGATGATCTCGGTCATTGCTGCAGCGAGTCCGCGTGTGCGAGGATGAGCCCGTGGAAGAGATCATCAGAAGGAGGCGAGGTCGCGTGAAGAAGAACAGGGTCTCGAGCGCAGGGGGCGGCGGATACTGCTGCGACCATTGTTCGGACAGCAAATTCCCCTGCGTCTTCATTGAGAACAAGATGAGGAAGGCGTCGGGGAAGGCGGAGGCGGAAGAGAAAGAGGGAGCGGAAAAGCAGGATTGAGCCGCTTCTCGTAAAAGGGAAAAGTATACCGACGGATGAGACCGGGCGCACGAGCCCGGTCTCAATATTAGGGCTGGAAAAGAGGACTCTATGAACGGAACGTTCCGCTTCTCGCCCCGCCCCAACCGGGCAAGCGAGATACGCTGGAGGGAATGGGGCGACAAGCCCTTCGAGGAGGCAGCCGAGCAGGGCAAGCTAGTGCTGCTCTCCATCTCGGCGGTATGGTGCCACTGGTGCCACGTCATGGACGAGACCACCTACTCCGACCCCGAGGTCATCGAGCTGATCAACCGGGATTTCATCCCAGTGCGGGTGGATAACGACCGCCACCCCGAGATCAACCGCCGCTACAACCAGGGAGGTTGGCCCACCACCGCCTTTCTCTCTCCGCAGGGAGCCCTGCTGGCGGGAACCACCTACCTGCCCCCCGAGCAGATGCAGGAGGTCCTCCTGCGCTTTCGCGAGCTCTGGCGGGAGAAGGGAGCGGAGATAAGCCTCCAGGTGGAAGAGGCGCTGGCGTCGGCCGGGGAGGAGCCGGGAGGCAGGCGGGCGAAGGCATCCGGCGAACTCCATCCCGGCATCCGCGAGGAGATCTGGCGGGAGGTCTCGCGGGCCATGGACCACCGACACGGCGGCCTGGGGGGCTCACCCAAGTTCCCCATGTTCGACGCCCTGGAACTGGCCCTGGACCTCTTCCTGGACCGGGACATCCCGGCGGCTCTGGCTTGGACGGAACTGACCGTGCGCAGCATGCTGCAGGGAGGCATCTACGACCGGGCGGCAGGGGGGCTCTTCCGCTACTCCACCACTCCGGACTGGTCCGTCCCCCATTACGAGAAGATGCTCGCCGACAACGCCAGTTTCGCCTCGCTGCTGCTGCGCCTCTATGCCCTGACCGGGGAGGACGTCTATTCCAAAGCCGCAGCGGGGACCCTGGCGTTCATGGCCGGTACCTTGAGCGACGGAGCAGGCCGCTTCTTCGGCAGCCAGGACGCCGACGAGGAATACTACCGTCTGGACCCGGAGGAGCGGCGCGAAAGGCCGGCTCCCCCGGTGGACCGCACCGTGTACGCGGACGGCCAGGCCGCGGCCGCCGCGGCCTTCCTCAAGGGAGGCACCGTGCTGGACCGACCCGACTTGCTGGAAACGGGGAGGAAGGCGCTGGAGTTCCTCGCCGCCGCGGTGGATGGTGACCGCGGGCTGCCCCACTGCCTCGACCAGGTAGGGCTCGGGAGCGTTGGCTTGCTGGGGGACCAGGCCGCTGCCCTGGAGGCGTTCCTCCACGGCTTCCAGCACCTGGAAAACCCCGATTGGCTGGAAAGGGCGCGAGAGCTTGCCGGGCTGGTGCTGCGGTATTACCGTGACGGCAGCGGCTCCCTGCTGGACATGGACTCACGCTTCGCACCCCCCCGCATGCAGCCGCAGCGGGCCGAGTTGGAGGCGGCGTCAGGACTGGCCCGCTCGCTGATCTTCCTGTCAGAATTGGATGGCGATTTTTCGTACGGGGATGCTTCCCGCAGAATCCTGGAGGAATACACCGACTACTATCACGCCTATGGTTTCCATGCCGCCGCCTACGCCCGCGCCGTGGACCTGTACTTTGCTCATCCCACGGTGATAAGGATGCGTGGATGGGGTGAGGCTGGCGCCATGAGACGCATCATCCTTTCCTCTCCCCTGCCCCGTTTTATATATATTCCCGATGGGAATAATATAAATGAAAATGAGGCTGACGGCATCTCCCGGAAGGATGGAGACGCAAATGAGGTTCATGCCCTCATCTGCCGGGGAAGCAGCTGCGAGTTCCGCATCGCAGAGGCGGCGGCCCTGGCGCAGGCGCTGCGAATCAGCATAGATTGAAGGGACGGAGGGAAAGCGGAATGGCTCAGGTGTATCTAGACAATTACGCGGCGACCCCCATTATCCCGGAGGCGCGCGAGGCGATGCTGCCTTTCCTCGAAAGCGAGTTCGGCAACCCCTCCTCCCTGCACTCGTGGGGAGACCGGGCCAGGGAGGCGGTGGAGGAAGCGAGAAGCCGGGTCGCCTCTCTTATAAACGCGGAGCCGGAGGAGATCATCTTCACCTCCAACGGCAGCGAGGCCAACAACCTGGCCATCAAGGGGCTGGCGGGAGCTCTGAAAAAACGAGGGGAGCACGTGGTGGTTTCCGCGGTTGAGCACTTCTCGGTTCTCAATCCGGCCAAGACCCTGGAGAAATCTGGTTTCGAGGTCACCGTGGTGCCGGTGGACCGCTACGGGACGGTGGACCTCCAGGCCCTGGAGGAGGCCCTGCGAAAAGATACCGTGCTTGTCTCAGTGATGGCGGCCAACGGAGAGATCGGCACCGTAGAACCGCTGGCGGAGGCGGCCTCACTCGCCGCGGAGAGGGGCATCGCCTTCCACACCGACGCGGTAGCGGCCGCCGCTTTCGTGGAAATCGATGTCAAGGAAACGGGCATAACCGCCCTCTCCCTCGCTTCCGACCTCCTTTACGGGCCCAAGGGCGCGGGGGCGCTTTTCCTGCGCAAGGGCACCCGCATCCTACCCCAGGTAGAGGGAGGCGTGCAGGAGGGAGGGCGGCGCAGCGGCACCGAGAACGTCCCCTCCATAGTGGGCATGGGGGTGGCGGCGGAACTGGCGGCCTCACTCAGGGAAGAACGCAGCGGGCGCCTGTCCGCCATGCGGGACCAGCTCATACGGCGCATGCTCGAGGAGGTGCCACACATCCGCCTGACCGGCCACCCCACCGAGCGACTGCCCTGGAACGCCAGCTTCGTGGTGGACTTCATCGAGGGAGAGTCCATGCTTCTCTTCCTGGACCAGAGAGGCATAGCCGTCTCCAGCGGTTCGGCCTGCACCTCCCGGGCGCTCAAGCGCTCCCACGTGCTGGATGCCTGCGGGGTGCCGGTGGAATCCACCCAGGGGTCCATACTGTTCAGCTTCGGCCTCGAAAACCGGCCTGAGGACGTGGATGCGGTGATGGAGGCCCTGCCGCCCATCGTAGAGAGGTTGCGGCAGATGTCGCCCCTTTACGCGAAGTTCCTGAGGGAAGGAGGAGCCTGAGATGGCCATGTACAGCGACGTGGTGATGGACCACTTCACCAACCCGCGCAACGTCGGCGAGATAGAGGACGCCGACGGGGTGGGCGAGGTGGGCAACCCCACCTGCGGGGACATGATGACCTTTTACATCAAGGTCAAAGACGGCAGGCTGGAAGACGTCAAGTTCAAGACCTTCGGGTGCGGCGCGGCCATCGCCGTCTCCAGCATGGTCAGCGAGATGGCCAAGGGCAAGACCTTGGAAGAAGCCATGAAGATCGGCCGGGAGGACGTGGCCCAGGAGCTGGGCGGCCTGCCCAAGCAGAAGATGCACTGCTCCAACCTGGGAGCCGACGCGTTGCACAAGGCGATAGAGGATTACCTGTCCCGGCAGGGAGGAAAGGAGTGAGAGCGCCGATGGGTACTGACGCTGAACGCAATGAGGCCTGCCGCTGCCCCTACTGTGACGCGGAATTGGACGAGACCTCCCCCATATGCCAAGCCTGCTCCATCGTTTTCGTCGCCTGCATCAACTGCGGAGCGCAGATGCGGGAAGGCCTTGAGGTCTGCCCATCCTGCGGCAAGAGCCGGGACGGGGAAGCTTAGAAGGGGCCGGGGGTCCCGTAGCGCGGCACGGGCGTTGCGGGGCCCAAGGACGACGCGGGCAACCGACGCTAGGGTAGGCGGAGAAAAGGGGGTGACACCTTTGGAGAAGAAGGGCGTGACCATCGTGGTCTTCAGCGGGGAGCTGGACAGGGCCCTGGCCGCTTTCAACATCGCCAACGCGGCCGCCTCCATGGACCTTCCGGTGACCATGTTCTTCACCTTCTGGGGCCTCAACGTCATCAAGAAAGAAGAGGGGAAGGTGGGTTCGGGCGGCTGGATGAAGCGTATGATGAACGTCCTCAACCGGGGCGGGGCGAAACGGCTCAAGCTATCCCGGATGAACATGGGCGGCATGGGGACGGCCATGATGAAGAAGCTGATGGCCGGGCACAACATCCCCTCGCTGCGAGAGATGATCGAGATGGCTTCAGGGCTGGGCGTGCGCATGGTGGCCTGCACCACCTCCATGGCCCTCATGGGGCTGTCGGAAGAGGACTTCATACCGGAAGTACGGGAGTTCGTGGGGGCGGCGACCTACGTAGGCGACGCCCTCGACAGCGAAGTGAACCTGTTCATCTGAGGAGGGAGAGATGAAGGCGGACCGTACCCTGGACTGTGTGGGCCTCTACTGTCCCATGCCCATCGTGAAGACTTCCCAGGAGATGAAGAGCATGCAGGCCGGGGAAGTGCTCGAGGTGATAGCCGACGACAAGGGCATCAAGAGCGACATGCCCGCCTGGGCCGCTAAGACCGGGAACGAGTTCCTGGGCATGGAGGAGAACGGGGAAGAGATAAGGGTGTATGTGAGGAAATCCGCGGGCTAGTGCGGCCGGGCTCCCCTTGCCTATAATCTTTAGAAGCGAGAACAGGGTAACGGGAAACATGGGAGGAGCTAATGTCAACGCAGGATAATCTGTACGAGGCGTTCGTGGGGGAAGCCAAGGCGGCGGTGCGCCTGACCGCCTATGCCCGCAAGGCGGAGGAGGAGGAGTACGAGGCCATCGCCAAGCTCTTCCGGGCGGTGTCCGCCTCGGAGTCCATCCATGCCTACAATAACCTGCGTCTGCTCAAAGAGATCAAGGACACCGAGACCAACCTGCAGGAGGCCCTGGCCAGCGAACAGAAGATCGCCGCGGTGGGTTATTCCAAGTTCATCGCCGAGGCGGAGGCGGAGGGCAAGGATGCCGCGGCCACCATGTTCACTTACGCCCGCGACGTGGAGGACCGCCACGCCAAGCTCTACGAGATGGCCCTGCAGCACCTGGTGGCGGAGGAGGTCCCCGATTATTTCGTCTGTTCGGTCTGCGGCTACGTGGCGGACGGCGCGGCGCCGGACAAGTGCCCCATCTGCGGCGCTCCCGAGGACCGGTTCTTCGAAGTGAAATGACCGTCAGCGGCACTGACGGTTGTTGGAGACACTGCCGGAATGTATAATAGCGCCGTTGAACCGCTCCGCCCAGAAAGCGGGTTTTCAGGTGAAGGGGAACGAGCTGAAACAAGGAGGTCGGTCCATGGCGGATGACAGGGAGAAGATGCTCCAGGAGGAGATAGAGAACTACGAGGAGCAGCTCAAGCAGGTGGCGGTGAAGATGCAGGAGCTCATGGGCATCGACTGCAGCTTCGGGGCCTGTGTGTTCGACCCGGAACTGCAGGACGCGGAGGCCAAGCTGGCCGAGCTGGAGAAGCGCAAGAAGGCCCTGGCCGAGGTGATCAAGGCCCTCAAGGAGTGCGAGGCCGGCCTCTGATACGAGGAGAGCTAAAGGGCGGGCGGTAAAGCGCCCGCCCTTTTCTCTTGCGGGATCCCTTCCGCATCCGCTCCGCGGCGCTCCGCACGGGATGCCGTCCTACATCAAACCCAGTTCCCTTTCCTCGGCCGTCCTGCGCAGCAGCTCCCGCAGGGCCGCGGGGGAGGGAGCGAGCTTCGATTTTTCCAGTTCCCCCAGCAGGGAATGGAAGGCGCCGAGGGCGGGGGTGCGCAGGCCGCGCGCCCGGGCCCGATCCAGGAGGAAGCCGGTGGTGAACTCCCTCTCCAGCGGCTCCCCGCGGACCAGGTCCTCCCGCACCGACCAGGCGTAGGGGGAGGCGGCAGCGGCCAGAGCGGCCGGGTCATCCCCCGCCGGGGACGGCTCCGGCTCCACCCCCTCCAGCCGGGTGAGTTCCTCCAACTCTTCCAGCAAGACCGCAAAGGGCTCCTCCAGCTCCCCGGGCATGTCCCCTTCCAACGAACATCCCGTTAGGGCTCCCAGCGGACCGAGCAGGGCGCTGAGGCGCATGGACCACCAAACCCTTCCCAACACGTTGGCGGTGACCGAGAAGAGGCCCGGGGACCCCTTCTCCAGCAGCTCCTTAAGCTCACGCAGGCGGGGGGAGAGGGAGCCGTCGAGCTCCCCCGCCACCACCGGGCCGGGGGCGACCAGCTCCACCCCGCCGGGGCGGACGCGGCGGGCCGCGAACTCCACCGTACCTGCCAGCACCCGCTGCGGCTCCACCATCTCCGCCAGTAAGTCCGCCGACCATCCCGCCTGCAAAGCGAGGAAGAAGGTGTCCCGGTGCATGCGGGGGGACACCGCCCGCATGGCCTCGCCCAGCCGCGGGCCCTTCACCGCCAGCAGAACCGCGTCGAAGCTGCCCCGGAGCTCGCGGGGAGATGCCGCCTCCACCTCCAGTCTCTCGCTTTTTCCCTCCCGCACCAATTCCAGGCCGCCCTCCCGCAGCGCCTGGAGAACTTCCCTGTCGCTCTCCATGACCACGAAGGGGTGCCCGGCCGCCGCCAACGCTGCGGCGATGGTCCCTCCCACCGCACCCCCTCCCACTATGAGTATCCGCATGTTCCTCCCCTTCTCTCCAAGGCCTCGGCCGTTCTCTGACCCGATGGTGGGGGCCGGAAGATCCCTTAACCGCTGAAGTTCACCGTGTTCCCATCCTTTTACGCCGGAGGCCACGGGCCGCTCCCAGGCGAGCCGTTCTACGGGGGCTTAGTGACCTTCCGTCACATCCCGCAAACCATCAGGAACGAAGGAATTTCAGGGCGACCGCGGCCGCCACCATGGCCGCGAGCAGGGCGTACTGCGAATAGAGGACGGCGCGCACGCGCCAGCCCACCTTCTCCGCCCTGCCGTGACGGAACATCCTTCTCACAGCCACTCACCCCCGAAGCGCTGACGGTAAGCCCACTTCACACCCTGGGCATGGAACACGTAGGCGGTCACTATGGCCAGCAGCAGGGGCCAATAGCCGCCCGGCAGGCCGGTCAGCCCCAGGGACCTTCCCAGGGCGGTGAAGGGTACCGCCGCCGCCACGGACGCCGCCGCCGCCGCCGCCAGCAGGACCGGCAGGGAGGCCCGGCTCTCCAGAAAAGGCTTCCGGTCGGTCCTCAACACCTGGATGACCAGGAGCTGGGTGACCATGCTGGCCACGAACCATCCCGACTGGAAGAGCGCCTGTTGTTCCGGGGTCGAGGCGGAGAAGACGAAGTACATCACGGCGAAGGTCACCAGGTCGTAGACGGAACTCACCGGACCCAGGAAGAGCATGAAGCGCGCCAGGCCGCGGGAGTCCCAGCGGCGGGGGCGCAGGATGAAATCCCGGTCCACCCGGTCGAAGGGAATGGAGAGGCAGGAGAGGTCGTAGAGGAGGTTGAGGAAAAGCAGCTGCAGGGGGAGCATGGGCAGGAAGGGCAGGAGGGCCGAGGCGGCCAGGATGCTGAAGACATTGCCGAAGTTGGAGGAGGCGGTTATCTTGATGTACTTCATGATGTTGGCGAAAACCGACCGGCCCTCGGCGATCCCGTTCTCCAGCACGGTCAGGCTCTTCTCCAGCAGGATGATGTCCGCCGATTCCTTGGCGATATCCACCGCCGAGTCCACGGAGATGCCCACGTCCGCCGCCTGCAGGGCGGCGGCGTCGTTGATGCCGTCCCCCATGAAGCCCACCGTCCTGCCGGACTCCTTCAACACCCTGACGATGCGCGCTTTCTGCAGGGGGTCCAGACGGGCCACCACGCTGGCCTTCTCCAGGGCCACCGCCAGCTCCTCGTCGCTCATCCGCTCCACCAGGCCGCCGGAGATGATGCGGCCCACCGGGATGCCCACCTTCTCGCACACCGCGCGGGCCACCGTTTCGTTGTCCCCGGTGAGCACCTTGACCTCCACCCCCAGCTGCCGCAGGCCGCTCACCGCCTCCGCGGCGCTCTCCTTGGGAGGATCGAGGAAGCCGATGAACCCCACCAAAACCAGTTCCCTCTCGTCCTCAGGGGAGAACCTCCGCTGCTTCCGGGTGATGTCCCGGTAGCCCACCGCCAGGACCCGCATCCCCTCCTCGTTGAGCTCCCGCACCCGCGCCAGGGCCTTCTCGCGGACCTCCGGGGTCAGGGGGAGAGCCTCCCCGTCCATGCGGGCGGTGGAGCTGGCGGCCAGCACCTTCTCCACGGCCCCCTTGCAGATGAGCCGGGGCCTGCCATCGCCGTCCCGCACGATGATGGAGAGGCGCTTGCGGGAGAAGTCGAAAGGCACCTCGTCCACCTTCTCCAGGCCGTTCAGTTGGTCGGCCAGGCCCAGGCGCCCGGCGAAATCCAGCACCGCGTCGTCCAGTAGGTTGCGCAGCCCGGTCTGGAAGTAACTGTTGATGTAGGCGAGGCGGAGGACGTCCGGGGAGTCGCGCCCCTCCAGGTCCACGTGCCGCTCCAGGACCACGCGATCCTCGGTGAGGGTACCGGTCTTGTCGGTGCAGAGGACGTCGATGGACCCCAGGTTCTGGATGGCGCTCATCTGCTTGACGATGACCTTGTGCCGGGAGAGGCGGATGGACCCCTTGGCCAGGTTCCCCGAAACGATCATGGGCAGCATCTCCGGCGTCAGCCCCACCGCCACCGCCAGAGCGAAGAGACCGGAGTCCAGCGCGCCCTTTCCGCCGTACAGGTTGAATAGGAAGACCAGCGGGACCATCGCCCCCATGAAGCCCAGCAGGACCCAGCTGACCCCTTTCACGCCTCGGTCGAAGGCGGTGGGTTCGGGCTTCTTCACCAGCTCCTGGCCCAGCGAACCCAGGTAGGTGGACGCCCCGGTGGCGATGACCACCCCGGCGGCGCTGCCGCTGGTCACGCTGGTCCCCATGAAGCAGAGCGTCTCCGCTTCCAGGGCGGTGGCGGGCAGCTCGGTGAAACTACTCCTCACCGCCCTGGCGTGTTTCTCCACCGGCAGGGACTCCCCGGTGAGGGAGGACTCGCTGACGAAGAGGTCCCGCGAGACCAGGATGCGCATGTCCGCGGGGACCAGGTCGCCGGCGTGCAGGTAGACGATGTCCCCGGGGACGATCTGCTCCACGGGGATCTCCCGGGCGGAATGCATCACCTCCGGGGAGAGCAGGGACTCCAGGTCCCCCCCTGTCTCCACCCCCGCGGCCTCCCCGGGCCGTCTCAGCACCAGGGCGGTGGTCCTCACGATCTCCTGCAGGTCCGCGGCCATTCGGGCGCTGCGGTACTCCTGGAAGAAGCGCACCAGCCCACTGGCCAGGATCATCACCGAGATGATGATTATCTTGGACAGGTCCGGATCGGCGGCGAAGCGCACGTCGGTCAGGTAGGAGACCACCGCCAGCAGGGCCAGGATGCCGTTGAAGGGGCTGCGGAAGGAGGAAAGCAGCTGCGAGTACCAGCGCAGGCGTTTGCGCGGGGAGATGACGTTGGGGCCGTAGAGACCGAATCGCCGGCGGGCCGTCTCCTCGTCCAGGCCCTCCGGCGAGGACTCCAGCACCGACAGCGCCTGCTGAGGCGAGACGCTGGCCACCTGGAGGAGCAGGTCGGGCTCCTCCACCGGCTTTCGGGTGATGCGGGGAGCGCGGGGAGCAGGGCCCGCGCGCAGGCGCTGCACTATCTCGATGACGTCGTCCAGGGTGACCACGCCCAGCAGGGTCCCCACCTCGTCCACCACCGGCAGGGAGAGGAGGTCGTACTTGGCCATGGTTTCGGCCACGTGCTCCTGGTCGTCCTCGGGCTGCACGGTG